>Ga0224496_10000985_pt1 | contig 18416 bp, 14 predicted proteins | sample SF_Jul11_sed_USG_2_FD_168127 | JGI IMG/M metagenome (GOLD analysis project Ga0224496, IMG submission 168127) | Sediment microbial communities from San Francisco Bay, California, United States - SF_Jul11_sed_USGS_8_1 | ecosystem: Environmental > Aquatic > Marine > Sediment | place: USA...
GTTTGACTTGGTGTTCGATGGCTTGGAATTGGGCGGGGAAGACGCCGAGCCAGAAGCCAATTTGTTGAATTTCTTCTCGCCAATACTTTTCGTAATTTCCTTGCTTCATCCCGAATTTCACTAAGTCCGCCAGCAAGAGGTTCACTGTTGGCTCTGCCAAATTCTCCGCAAATAATTTGGGAATCATAAATCCTTCTGACAAGCGTATGAGATTGTCTTTTTCTTGGGGAGTCAGGTCTAAATGACGAAGGACCGCCCGAAGTCGTAAGAAATCAGGATCATGTCGACGTTCCATGGCACAAGCAAAAAGCCCACCAATATTGTAGCGTTCATTAGCAGCAAGCAAATGTTCTTTGGATTTTGGCAATGGTTTCGTAGAAGGAGCCGATGAGGGCGCGCTTTTCTGTAGGGGCTTCTTCCCTGAGCTAGACTTTACACTTTTCTTAGGAATGGCTATTTTTTTTGTTTGAACCAAGAGCGTTTTCTTCAAAGATTTTTGGGCTTTGGGTTGAGAAACGGCTTTCACCACGATTTTATTCGACGCCGACTTCTTCTTTTTTGGTGCAGACTTTTTAGCCACAACCTTCTTTTTCCCAACGGCGGCTTTAACCGGAGTTTTTTTCTTCGCCGTAGGCTTAGCGACCTTTTGAGATTTCTTTGCTACTCCAGTGCCCTTTTTCCCTGAAGCTACCTTTGCCTTCTTTTTTGGGGCCGTGGGTTGAGGAGCCGACGTTGCTTTATCTTTTTTGGTGACCGTTTTTTTCTTTGCAGGAGTTTTTGCCTTTAGAGGTTTCTTAACAGACATCTTGCGAACAGATTTCTTGGAAGCCATCAATGTTCCTTTCTATTTAGATAACGCTGGGATTGTTCTAGATTAAAATGGACAGAAAAAATGATAACTGGTCTCTCATGACTGGGCAAGCGAGCATGAACCTTAGAAGCTCTGGATGTAGTTGGCAGGATAGTGAAAATGATCCTTCAGCGCGGCCGCAGCGAGCGAAGGAACGAAACGTACTCATGTACGTTGAGTTTCTAAGTAAAGCAAGAACAAAGCTGAAGAGCCATTTCCATCATTCTGCTAGGGGGAAACACCGCTTTTGAGGACAATTTCGCAGATATGATCCAACCGCTCGACATGTTCGTAGGCCGACCAGGGATCAGGTGCCATAGAGCACACGCCATGGTTGGCTTGTCCGACAATATCAAACTCTCCCGCAGGGTTCGTGTCCGTGACCCCTAAGGCTCGTGCGGTTGCCTCTCCTAACTCTGTACTCACGGCGGGAAGCGTTGGGACCGTTGGACCAATTCTGGTATAGCGATAGATTTCCGGAAAGTCGGCGCATATTTTTTGAAGATCGAAACCCCGATAGATGGCCGCGACAACATTGGTGGCATGAACATGAACCACCGCCCTCGTTTTACTCATGCCTTTGCTTAACAGGAAATGCATATGCAACTCACCGGAAGGTTTGGTGCCGGGCGGCACTTCCAGCACACCATCTTTTATTCGAACTTTAATCATATGCTCTGGATGAATGATGGTTTTTCGCCATCCTGACGGGGTGATGGACAAATAAATACTGCGGGCCCGCCGAAGACTGCAGTTTCCATCTCGGCTGGTAATCCAACCCCGGTCATAACATCGTCGTAACACATCGCCTATTGCCGTAATCATGTCGGATCCTCTCTTGAATTACAGTGTTGTCCCACTCAAAACGCCTTCCCCTTCACCCCCAACCCTTCGTTCCTCTTCGGACCGAAGCCCCTAAGGACGAGGGAGTTTTTGAAAGGCCTTATCTGACTCAAGTCTACCACTCACAACCTTTTCAGTCTCACTCTCCTTGCAACAAAATCTCAAGATGCCTGATTTTCACCGCTTACCAGCCAGCTATAATTGCTGTACCCGATAGCCTCTTTCTTTTAACGCCTCGACCAGCCCGTCTTTTCCAAGGAGATGCAAGGCCCCAACCACGATTAAAACGGGTTCCTTCTCCTGAAGCGCTTGTTCCATATGTGGGAGCCACGCTTGATTTCGATTAAGGACCAGGGCCTGATTGAGTTCAGGGTAGTCGCCCATACCTGCCAGGAGCGCCTCCAATTGCTGCACATGACCCTGCTTCCAAGCCTTGAGTATGTCATGCACTTGCGTGTTCAAATTTTTGAGTTCCTCTAACGTCTGTAGAAGAAATTGCTCTTGCGTTGAAGGAGAGAGCTGGTCAAAGAGATTGAGCTGAAATTCGACGGTCTCTAATCCTTGAATGTCTTTCCCCGCGGCTTTGGCTTTTTCAAAAAAGTAACGATCCACTCCATAAGCACTTTCAAATCCGAGTTTTTGTAGCTCCAACGCCATGACCGCCGTGGCCACCATCCATGGCTTCATGCGATGAAAATCCTCGATCTGCTGGCCGAGGTCACTCAACTCAGCCTTGGCGGTGGCATAACTTTCTGGCGGCAACACCATTGGCAAGGATTCCCCATTGAGATAGAGGCCTTTTCGGACCATGTTCATTTGCGCCAGCGGAGACGAGATCTCATCCAAATCCACTTCAAACATGACCTGAGACGATTGCTGGAAGGCCCGATCAAATGCCTGATCGAGGGGATAATCCTCTTTCTGCATCACATGGATGGACCCCGCGAGATAAATTGTATTTTTCGGAGACGCGACCTTCCAGAGAATGTGTGGCCTTTCGATGACGGGGACGTCTTGAGTACTGTGGGCCGTGAGAGTGCAGCAACCCCCAAGCAGTATGAAAAACCCGAACAGACTCCATACCCCAACTCGAAACATAAATGCTTTTGCTCTTCTTTTTTGGTGTGTCATCATCATTTCTCAGGGTGACGCAACGAAGGAATCAGCAGGTGTCTTGACTCTTTTTCTTCTACGGATGCTAGAAGATAGCTTAACCAAAATCTGATGATTGGCAAGAGCCCATGCCGAATGGGAGCGTGCGATGCTCGATTCGGCAGTTCCACCCACCTTGCGGGATTGGTCTTACCAAACCTGGGAAACGTTTGAAATAGATTTAGAGAATGTCCGGGGTTTCGCCCCAGGTCTTGGAAAAAACAAACTCTTGGTGGGTCTTTCGGGATCGTGGGGCCAATTCTCGTTCACGAATTTCTTCAGGAAGGGAAGACGGGTCGCCCGAGTAGCCGATGGCAAGCCCCGTTACCGGTTCATACCCGTCTGGTACGGCATAAGACGTGCGAATAATCTCGGGAAGAATTCCCGCCATTTGATGCACGACAAGGTCCATCGCGGTGGCTTGGACAACCAGATTGCCGACAGCCAAGCCTACGTCGTGAAAGGCATGTGAGTTGGGTTTGCCATTGTGATCAAAATGCATTTTAGCGAACGTGATCATTAAAAGGGGCGCCCGCTTCGCCCAAACTTTATTTCCCTCCACTAAGCAACTGAGAAGTTTGACATGTTCCGGAGGCTGGTCCACCGTGGCCATCATCAACACCCATGGCTGTTCATTAAAACAGGAGGAAGCCCAGCGAGCGGCCTCCAAGAGCCGTTGAATCTTTCCCGGTTCCACCGGCCGCTCAGCAAAGGCTCGTGGGCTCCATCGCCGGCTCAAGAGATCGTGAATAGGAAATTGTGTGTCGGCTGGTTTTTCCATTGCGTGCTACGACAACCTCTCGACTAGGTCAGACCACAATCACCCTACCAAGACAAGGCAGTCTATCCTGCATTTTCGTCGAGTCCGGAAGATGGCTTGGGTTCATCTCTCGGTGATTGTTGACTGAGAGCCTTGTTCACCAACTCAATGACCGTTTGCAATTGAAAGGGTTTCGTCAAGCGATGTTGTGCCCCTAAACGTTGCGCCAATTCTAACAGATTAATTTTGGCGGCTTCGCTCGCTGCGGACATGGCAATAATAATGACATGAGGAAACTCCCGGCGGAGATCCAGAATCGTTTCAAGCCCTTCCTTCTCGGGCATGAGGATATCCATAAGAACCAGATCGGGCAGTTGTTGGCGATAGCAGCGGATGCCCTCTTCGCCATTTAAGGCACTCCGGACCAGATGCCCTTCATTTTGCAACGCTTGCTCTAACACATCACAGATTTGTGGATCATCATCAATAACAAGAATGGTCGCCATCGCCTAAACTCCTTTACCGCCCCAAATCGTCGAGCCCCTGACCCCAAAACCGTCAAGCCGGGTGGACGAATGGGCGATCAACTCTGGCATCCCCATAATGGTGAATGGAATTGACACTGTTGAGATTATGAATGCTGTCTTGATTGCTCAGGGCATTGCCCGTTCCCTTTTTAATACATTTTCTTGGATTCACGCAAGACTTACTTGTTTCGTCATTCCTTTACAACCATTCGACCATTTCACCCCAACGGCGAGAACGTTTTGTCCAGAACATGCCGAACAATCGGAGCCAGATCCCGTATGGCCAAGGGCTTCATGAGATAGGCTTGGATCCCTAAGGCTTTGGCTTTTTCGGCCGTCATGATGTGGCTAAAGCCCGTGCACAAAATAATGGGAAGCTCCGGACGAATGCGAAGGAGCTCTCGAGACAAGACCTCACCGGTCAGTCCCGGCATGGTTTGATCCGTAATCACCAGATCAAAACGATCCGGATCCTGCCGGAACACCGTTAACGCTTCCAGTGAACTGGTCTGCACTTCGACGGTATACCCCAGTTGGGACAGGAGTTCCTTCCCTAGCCGCACAATGGTTTCCTCATCATCCACAAATAAGATGGTTTCTTTTCCGAGGGGAATCGATCCGGGTTCTCCTAACCCATCCATCGCCATAGAGGGAATCGTGGGAAGATACACCTCGATTTTGGTTCCTTTTCCCCTTTGACTATCCACCATTAAGGCCCCGCCATGATTGGCCACAATGCCATGCACAACCGAGAGACCCATTCCCGACCCTTCCCCAATCGGCTTGGTCGTAAAAAAGGGATCGAACATCCGTTCAAGTACCTCCGGAGACATTCCCGTTCCATTATCCTGAATGGTCAGTCGAACATGTGGCCCCACCTTTAATCCCGACACAGCTTTCACCTTCTTTTCGGAGACCTCGACGTCTTCCAAAGTCACCTCCAAGCGACCACCCCGTTCCCGCATGGCATATTCCGCATTGGTGCATAAATTCACCAACACCTGATGTAATTGTGTGGCATCCCCAAGCACCGAGGATTCGCTCTGGAGAGACTGCCGAATGTCAATCGTCGTCGGAATCGTGGCGCGTAACAGTTTCAGGGCTTCTTGCAGAACCGTCTGAATGGGCGTCGGTTTCTTCCCCTGGGTCGACTGTCGACTAAACGCCAAAATTTGTAGGACGAGATGCTTCGCTCGATGTCCGGCCGTCAACACTTCTTGAAGATTGCGCTGGGTCCGACTGTCTTTCGGGACAGAGGCTAACGCCAGCTCGGTATAACCTAGAATGGCCGTTAAAATATTATTGAAGTCATGGGCAATTCCGCCCGCTAGGGTTCCAATCGCTTCCATGCGGCTTGATTGACGAAATTGGCGTTCAGACTTCACGAGGGTTTCCTGTACTCGTTTTTGGTCGGTCATATCTTCTGCCACGCCGGCCATTCGCGTTACGACGCCATCGGCATTCCGGAGAGGAAAGGTTTGCACCCGAATGAATCGCACAGCCTGATCCGGGCGGACTATCCGAAATTCCGCGAGAAAGCCATCCGCTGTCCCCTCGGCGACGCGCGTCAACACATATTCCTGATCCTGCGGATGCACCGCATCCCACAGGTCATGAGGATGGTCGATCAAACTGCCGCAATGTCTTCCCCATACCTTTTCATAACGGGGACTCATATACAGAATTTTTGAATGATCGGGTATCGCGATCCAAAACACTTCTTGAATATGCTCGACGAGGTGCTGGAAGCGCCCCTGTTGTTCTTCAAGCCCCGCCGTACGCGTCGCGAGACCGTTTTGAGCTTCTTCGAGCGCATGCGTCAAAGAGGCCCGAAAGGCACGATGCACATGGTTCAGGACCATTGAAGAAGTGGCAGATTTCTCACAATAGGAAATGGCTATTTCAGGTATGATATCTTTTTTTGCCAGTAGTGGCTGACATTCAGCATTCAGCACCACCCGAATGTGGCCATTCATACGCCGCAAATGCCGGAGTAATTCGATGCAGGCCTCATCCCACGGCTGAACATTGATGAGAGCCACCACAAAAGGTTCGCGCTGGGCACGCGCCATGGCATCGGCCATGGAAAGGCAGCCCACGACCTCATGCCCGGCATCTTCCAAGGCCGTTTGAATAGTTCCCTGCTGGCTTTTGTCATCATGCACGAGAAGAATTCGAGACCACGTCATCTGTGTCATCATCTGTTCCCCCCGATTAGGCCTATGTTGGATTACTGAATTCTATGGGCTGGTACTGGTCTGCAAGGCCAACGCAATATCAGCTTGAATACGTTGCGCCGCCTCTTTCCGATTGGGGGCATCTCGAATCGGTCGACCCACGACGAGATAGTCCGCCCCAGCTTGAATCGCCTCGAAGGGCGTCAGCGAACGTTGATGCTCATGGGTATCATGGCCGGCTGGCCGGACCCCTGGCGACACAATGATGGCCTGTCGGCCAAACCGTTCTCTAAAGATTTTGACATATTTCCCCGAGGCAATCAGCCCATCGCAGCCCTGTGCCATCGCCATTTCCGCCCGCCACAGCACATAGTCATCAAGCGTGGAAAATCGAGCCCCGTCGCCCTTGTCGGTGGACAACAACCCCAAATCTTGAAGATCCCTTTCTCCCCAGCTTGAGAGTAACGGGACGGTCAATATTTTCATGGCGCGGTCCCCTCGCCCCTTGACCGCAGCACTGGCCGTCGCGTGATTGCCGAGAATCGTCAAAAAATCAACGCCTAAGTCCGCCGCCAAATTTACTGCACGCCGTACAGTCTCATCAATATCGTTCATCTTCAGATCCAAAAAGATCCGGCATTGTCGTGCACGGATTTCCTCCAGAAACTCTCGATTGACAGCTAAAAATAACTCCAACCCGATTTTATAAAACCGGACTACGCCCTCCAAATCATCAAGGTATTTCCTGGCTTCTTGGAGGGATGGGACATCCAACGCCACAATCAGGCGATGCTCTAACGATAATGCCAGGGGTTCATTCGACATCGTCTTGATAGGCGCCAACTTCATAGATCGCCCCCTCAAAGGAGCATCGGGGGAAAATGGCCGTTCAGGGGTAGAATTTCATGGGAAAAGCGGAACCAGCCTGCCACAAATTCCATTGTAACTCAAGAGCCACCGCTCTTAGAAAGAGCTTTGGTTAGTTGGCGGATTCTGAGCCCAGCCATCAGAAATCGGACCATACAGCAGATAAAATTTCAGAAGAAGAAATAAGTGGAAACAGGAAAGGGACGAAAGCGAAGAAATAGCTGGGGCTAGTGGAAGATTTTAGAACTTTGCGTATAGCAAAGCCTGATACGTGTCTCCTTGAATACGTAGCTGCATAAATGCCCCATCTACAGTTTGCGGCCTCATAATTACACCCTCCAGCCAAGCCGACCCAGGCCCTACCAATCCAGCATCACCTCAGCGCTAGGACTTACCCTGACTTCATGCTCATTGAAAGGTGTTTATGCCAACCAGAAAATTTTCATAATTCTTAATATATTATACTTATTTATTACCCACACGGAATCAAGTTTACCTTCAATAAGAACCGAAATACTTTCCATATTAATCGTAGACTTCAATATGGAATTCGAGTAGAGTTTTATAACAGGTAGCCTTCAATATAGATTATGAAACTCTTAGCACAACAAAAAGGACGAGCCGGACAATATATCCGCCAAGTTTCAGGGTATTCCGCATTCCTTCCTACACCACTTCCACCTGAGCCTCCCCTGCAAATGGATGACGAAACCTTGGCGCTCATTTCACAAGCAGACCGAGCACTAGGGCGTCTGGACGGCTCAATCCAAACTCTTCCTGCTCCTGACCTCTTTGTCTTCATGTATATCCGTAAGGAAGCTGTTTTTTCCAGTCAAATTGAAGGTACTCAAAGTTCGCTTGATGATGTCTTGGAAGCCGAGGCTCGAGTGTTTAATCCTCAAAGACCCGGAGATGTCAATGAAGTGCTCAACTATGTCAAAGCCTTGCGATTTGGCCTTGAACGCCTTAGCGAACTACCGGTATCGGTTCGGTTAATTCGTGAAATCCATGAAAGATTATTAGAAGGAGCTCGAAGGATGGAACGAAAACCTGGAGAACTTCGCACCACACAAAACTGGATTGGCCCGGCAGGATCCACCCTCAATGAGGCGACATTTATTCCTCCCCCACCTGACGCTGTCCCGCAGTTGCTGGGCCAACTTGAATCGTTTCTCCACCAAACTGATCCGATGCCGAGCCTTATCAAAATAGGGCTGGCCCATGCTCAGTTCGAGACCATTCATCCTTTTCTTGACGGCAATGGCCGCATGGGACGATTGCTCATCACCTTTCTCTTGTGCGAACGAAAAATTCTTCACCAACCGGTCTTGTATCTTTCCCACCATTTGAAACGCTACCGCAATCAATATTATGACCTGCTTCAGAACATCCGTGATGATGGAAATTGGGAAGATTGGATAAAATTTTTCCTTTCGGCGGTAACGGAAGTGTCACAGGAGGCAACCCAAACCGCTCGACGAATTGTTAGTCTCCGTGAAGAACATCGACGTATCATCACAGAAAATTTTGGGCGAACCGCTGCAAATGGCATCAAAGTCTTGGAACAACTCTTCTCCCACCCCATTATCTCCGTCAACGATTTGGCAAAACAGACCAATATCAGCTTTACAGCCGCCAACCAACTTATGCGACGGTTTATAGAACATCACATCCTCACCGAAATGACTGGTCACACACGCAATCGTCAATTCCGATACCGCCCCTATATCGATCTGTTCGCCGATCGCTAACCAGTATAATTTCCGAATAAAAACCCCCAGCAAGTCCAGTAGGGATCATCAGACAAAGACCAATCAAACCCTCTCAGACGTCAAACCACGTAACAAGCTTCAGGGAAAATTAGGTTTAAAGGCAGCAATCTTTAGAGTTTAATCTCAACCAAAAACTGGTGGAAGGACTTAATTGAAGATTTACAAAGTTGAAAAGGGTGGCAGAACAATAAGATTTTTTCTGAGAAATGTAGTGGCTGGGGGACCAGGAATCGAACCTGGGTTCTTAGAACCAAAATCTAATGTCTTGCCCCTAGACGATCCCCCAACCGAGGCCCCACTTTAAAGCGGGGGGGTACAGACCGTCAAGATCACACGTAGTTAATATACATGCCCGTAAACAATCCAATGTCGATCATCTTGAACATCGACAAAACAGCGACTGAAGTTCAGTTCAGCCAATTGCGCCGCCACTTCATCTTCCGTAAACGCCGCCATCAGGGAATGAAAGAAATCCTGCCGTAACCGCTCCGGCTCATCAGCTGCCTGCTCATCGACAATAGCCTGGGCGGCCTCAGGGCTTTCCGGACGAAGAAGATCCATCACCAAAATCGGGGAACCGGGCTTCAGCAACGTTTTGAGGCTATACCAAAATCGCAACGGATTGGGTACATGATGGACTAGGCTATTGGACATCATCGCATCAGCGGGAGGGGACAGGGTCACGTCCTGAAAGCGTTGGCAAACAAACTGGACACGATCATGGAATCCGGCCTTTTGCACGGCTTGTTCCGCATAGGTAATCATCGGCTGAGACGCATCAATGCCCGTTACCCGACACGAGGGGTGACGGCGGACGACCCGCAGAGGAATATCTCCCGGGCCGCAACCTAGATCCACGATATGCGGGTTCTCCAAATCAGGATACAGCGTAAAAAACTGATCCACGAACCCTTGGTTTTCTTCTTCAAAGTCGGCTTGGGCGTAGGCCAGCACTTGTTCCGGATCATCCATGACTTCCGGCTCGAGTACACGTTTCATGATGGCAACGTCCTTTCAGTCGTCGTTTCTACGCTTATCGGATCACCCTGCCGCACCTGCCCCTCAGTGAGCACGCGGGCATAGAGCCGACTCCACCCTGGGTGCTGCTCCTGCGCGATACGATTAAAATTTCCTTGTTGAAACCACTGGGCATTGCGTCGACAGGGCTCGCAAAAACTGGTGATCTCCAGGCGAACCTCTTCTCCCACGTTCAGTTGATTTCCTGGTTGAAGATACGCCCATTCCAATCCTGCCAGCGTGAAATTTTCTCCGGCGGCTCCTGGATAAATCGTATGTCCTTCCTTCTGCAACGCGTGAATCACCTCCAACGAAAAGAGACAAATAGCACGATCGGGTCCGCCATGGAGGACGGTATTGCGATGCCGGTCTCCACGCACCCCTTCCGTCGACACCCAGGCTTCTGCCAAAGGTAATTTGGGAAGTCCACCCCGAGACGCATTAATTTGATAGAGAGAGGGTGGATGGCTCATAGGGACTGAGGAAATAATGGCACGAAGTGCTGATCGTATCCAGCACGAGAACGGTGGGTCAACCAATACCCTGGAGAAGCTTCGAATCCGCTGCTTTTATCTTGAAAGAGCCTTGTGAATGAACGAGTCGATGGTTTCAAAATATGATTCCCTGCCGATAAACGGCACGTCATTGTGCCCGGCTCCTGAAACCACGTACCACTGTTTTGGATGATTGGCCGCATCAAAGACTTGCTTTCCCAACGCCATTGGTACAATGGCATCCTGGTCCCCATGGATCACTAATAAGGGAACCTGCAGAGACCGAACTTTTTGCGCGAGATTGAAGTCGAGATCCATAACCCATCGAGCCGGCAACCCAAAATAAAGATGGTCGGACATGGCCTGAATCGAGGGAAACGCGCCTTCCATTATCAACCCGGCTGACGGACGCTGAACCGCCACTTCTCCCGCCACTCCCGCGCCTAACGACCGCCCAAAGAGAATGAGGCGTTCAGGCACAATCTTCCGCGCCTGAATCAAATAGTCATAGCTCGCCAGCGCGTCTTGGTACAGCCCAGTTTCCGATGGCTCTCCCGTACTTCGTCCATAGCCCCGGTAATCAAAGATCAAGACCGAAATGCCCCGTTGAAACAATCGCCGAATATTCTCTAAGCGATGACTGATATTGCCCGCATTCCCATGGCACCACAGGAGAACGGGGTGATTCGGCCCCGCATCAATAAACCACCCGAACACCGTCACCTCTCCATCGACTGGAATCCATACCTCTTCCAGGGGCAACCCACTGAGTTGAGCCCAATTGCGATCCTCCCAGGGCGAAGGTTGGAAGACAAACACACTTTCAAGCATACATTTCTCGATTTAACTACAGTGAGTCACCTAGGACTGTGGCCATGTTGTGCTGGATGAAACTTCAGGTACAATTTGCTTTTCGACACCACGCCCGCATCAGCATACGTGGGAGAAAGAAATCATGGCAACATACGCGATTGGCGACATACAAGGATGCATGAACGCCTTGCGCCGTCTATTGGATCACATCCAGTTTGATCAGGCGCAAGACCGTTTGTGGTTCGTGGGAGATTTGGTGAATCGCGGTCCACATTCTTTGGAAGTGTTGCGTTTTGTGAAACAACTGGGTCCCTCAGCCGTAACGGTTTTGGGAAATCATGACATTCATCTTCTTGCCCTCTGGAGTCAGGTTACGCAACCAGGACGAAAAGACACATTGCAACCGATTTTATCGGCCCCCGATGCCGATGAATTGCTGCATTGGTTGCGGTTTCGTCCACTCCTCCATACCGAAAATGGGTACGTGATGATTCATGCCGGAATGTTGCCATCATGGTCGATTGACCAAGCCACGGCCTTGGCCCGGGAAGTGGAGGATGCGTTGCAAGATGACAATTTCCAAGATGCCCTGCCGGCCATCTATTTTCGAAAAGGGGTAGGGCCTTCTGCCACCCTGAGTACCAAAGAACGATTGGGATTGACCACGAACGTGTTGACTCGTCTTCGGGTGTGCACTCAAGAAGGGGTTCCAGACTTTTCATTCAAGGGTCCCCCGGGAGATGCTCCGCCAGGCTATTTCCCTTGGTTCAAGATTCCCCAGCGCGCCACGCGACACAACACGATTATTTTCGGTCATTGGTCAGCGTTGGGCATTGTTACAAAAAAACATCTCGTCGCGTTAGATGGTGGATGCGTGTGGGGCCGAGAATTAGTCACCATGCGACTCGAAGATCGCCAGCTCTTCCGCGTACCCTGTCCCAAATAACACGTTTTCCGTTTCCTGCCCCCTCCCTCAAGCAAAATGTCTGTGGATTTCACTCGCCTCGAAATACGACCCGTCGTTCTGTTTGCGCCTCCATTTCACCCAATCCATCAAATGATGTATCTAAACAGATAACACGATGTATCTGTTCAGATAACATTTTCAAACTTCTTCACCTGTTTATTGCTTCGGCCTTCAAAAAACCATTCATAAAAACCTCATAAATCTGCCTCTTTTAAAGAATGCCCTTTCACGACACCCCTCGGCATTAGTCTTGCTATAAGGATGGTATAAGGAAATTACACGGCAACATTACTGAGATTGTACAGGCGACCTCTTAACACAGGCATACGAGAAAGCGCGGTTGGCACCCAAAGCCCTCGAACAGAAGACTGTTTATTATTTGTTAACCAGGAGTTCCAAGGCTATGAAAACTCAACAACCTTCTCAGGCAAACATCACGCTTCCTCCACAAGCAGAGCAATCAGTTCGAAAATATAAACGGCGTCATACGCGAGTTCACCTGGACTCCCTAAAACCTACCCCTCCCGTTGTTTCAGAAGACTCCCTCTCGCAATGCCCCAAATGCCAGGGATTGATTTTTATTGAAGCGGGAGAAACCATGAGGCAAACGATTGTCCGCTGCCTCAACTGCGGATGGCAACCGCAGTATCAGACTCCGATGATTACGGAGACGGAAGAGTCCCGGGTCATGCGCACCCTCACCAACCAATTTGTTTCAGAAAGTGATTGGGCCCGTCTTCCGGTTGGTTGGTAACGATCGATTAAATCAACGCCATAGATTCGGACACCGAGCACACGGCTGCAAAAGGCCGCTATCACCTGGCAGACTTCGAACAACCTTACCCTGCCAATTCCCTCTGCTTTCTTCCCTTCCCAATGCCAGGCTAACCTGGCTGTAATCGGGATTCGCCTCCCCATTTCCTTATCGCTTTTGTGTTAGACCCCTCTCGCCAGAACCAGGTACCATCCTTGCTTCTACCCGTATGACGGGTGCATCCCCCAGAAGGGAAAGTCTGTGCGTTCGACATTGAACCCCAGCCGCAACCTATCCTCCCGATCTCGGAAGCACCCACAGGATAGATGTGACGACATGGCTTCACCATACTCATGAACGATATTATTTACACATGTCCTGGATTTCTATCTTGGATGAAGTATGCCTGGTTTACTTTGTGCTTCAGCGCCTGCCTCATCTTATTCGGCAACGCACAGGCCGAAGATATTGCGATCCTGAAATCTGCAGATATTGCTGCCTATTCCGAAGCCATTGAGGCGTTTAAAGAAGCCCTGCCCACATCATTCAATGTGGCCTGGGAATTTGACCTCCAAGGGGATATGGCTAAGGGAAGAAATTTGGCTCGGAGGATCCGAGCCTCTCAGGCTCATGCTGTCTTGGCCGTCGGCCTGAAAGCCGCACTCGCGGCCAAACTGGAAATTCTGGACATTCCTGTCATCATGTGCTTGGTCCTCGATCCTGAAAAATACGCCCTTCCGTCTGGCAACATGGTAGGCCTTTCCTTACAGATCCCATTTGACCAGCAGTTGAAGCCACTCCAAGCCCTAATCCCGAAACTCTCCCGTATCGGCGTGTTATTCGATCCGGAAAAAACTCAAGGGCAGCGGGATCAACTCGAACACCAAGCCAACAGTCTGGGAATAACCGTCATTTCCCAGGAAGTCCATTCAGAACAAGACGTCTCCCTCGCCCTAAAATTATTGAAGAAGAAAGTCGATGCCCTGTATCTCCTTCCTGACAGCACGGTCCTCACGGAAAACACCTTAGACTTCCTCGTCAGCTCAACATTGGAATCCCACATTCCTCTCATTGGGTTTTCTGCTGGCTTGGTACGCAGCGGTGCGGTATCAGGCACCTATCTGAATTATGCCGACTTGGGACGACATGCCGCGACCCTTGTACCTCGTGTGCTCCCCGCGCGCGCCTCTTCATTATTAGGGACCATGGTGACCCCAGCAGTGGTTCACCATGCGATTAACGTGAAGTCCGCACGGTACCTGGAATTACCCCTCACCCCGGAAATCTTGAGGTCCTTTGATGAGCACTATTAAAGACCACCTGCCCACGCCACCGGATGCCCCTTCGGCCAACCCAATCGAAGGCAGCCAGAGATTTCTGAGCCTTCGGGCCAAATTTTCTCTGTTCGTCAGTCTGGTCATTATCCTCGTTTGTACAGGCTTGAGCGGGTTCCTTATCCAACAGGAAATCCGAGTCATGAAACGTTCCCTATTAAACACGGGAACATTCTTAGTGAACACTCTCAATAAAATCAGCCTAAATCGTCTGATCATCCAAGATACGGACTACTTGGGGAAAATGTTGGAGGGCGCTCTGTCGGCACCAGAAGTGGTGTATGCCGTCGTTCGGGATCAGCAAGGCAACATAGTGGTGAGCCAATCCAAAGGCCTTCTCACCAACGCCTCAAAAATTATCCGCGATGCCCGTCAACCACTCCTTCCTGATAACACCCATACCACTTCCTTGCTCACTCAATCCTCAAGCGCCTTATCCTCCGGTCAACCGTTGATCACCGTGCTTCACACCGTGAATTCCGAAAAGGCCATTTCGTTAACGGCATCCGACAGAGTCCCCACATCTCGGTCGTGGTCCGTTTCCCAGGAAACGATTTACGATTTTGCCCTCCCGGTCTATCGTTCGGCTCGCACATCCACGATGATCGACTTCCTTATGCCAGAAACACTTACTCAATCCCCAGCCACGCCCCAATCATCAGCGGCCATCATTGGCATCATTCAGGTGGGCTTATCCACCACGCATATGCAGAACGCCTTATACCAGACGGTGTGGAATATCGGCCTCCTCACGATAGGGATCATCCTCCTTGGAATTGGGCTGACAGTTTTTCTGACCAATCGTATTATTACCCCCATGCGAAAGCTTGCCACGGCGGCACAACAAATTGCCGAAGGCAATATTCAGGTATCAGTCGTAGCCGAGACGCAAGATGAGGTGGGGCAACTCACACACAGTATTAATCAAATGGCGACGAGCCTACAGCAGCGCGAAAAGGCCATCACCACATATATGAACACCATTACCAAGCACGTGACACAACTCAGCACCTTGCACCAAACCGGGGCAGCTATTACCTCAACGCTGGATGTGCATAAACTTTTCGGCACCGTCCTCAAGCTCCTTCGAGAAAATCTTGGATTTCAGCGCATGGTTTTGGTGCTTAAAGATGCTTCGAAAACTAAAGGAGTCCTCATGGAAATTTCAGGCGTCCCAGAGGAATTAGAACAACAACTGAAAGGTTTTGAATTCTCCATTGCTCCAAAAACCTTCGACGAAACCCTATTGATTCATGGCAAACCGATCCTGGTGCCTGATTTGGAGGCCATCAGCCGCAAAATGAATCCCGACATTCTTGAGCTAGGTCGTCAATTTGGAATGGTCTCCTTTGTCTCCGCTCCGCTCATCAGCCACATGGAAGTCCTAGGGTATTTAGGGGCAGATAAAGGTCAGACTCGATGTACCCAAGAGGATCTCGATCTGTTAGTCACGATCACCAACCACGTGGCCGTGGCCATCGATAACGCTCGAACGTATCAAGATTTAGAAGTTCTGGCCCAAAGCCTAGAAGAACGAGTCCTGAGCCGGACCAAAGATTTGCAGGTCGCCAATGAACGATTACAAGAACTTGATCGATTAAAATCAGCGTTTGTCTCGATTGTGTCTCATGAGCTCCGCACGCCCATGACGTCCATCAAGGGCTTAGTAGAAAACATGATGGATGGACTCACAGGAACCCTCAACGAGCGGCAGTCCTTTTATCTGGATCGCGTGAAACATAACATTGAGCGTCTCACCCGCATGATCAATGATCTCCTGGATCTGTCTCGCATTGAAGCTGGGAAAATGGACCTTCTGGCGAGCCCAGTCAATGTCGGGAGTTTGGCTCGCGAAGTCGTGGAGCTCTTACAACCCATGGCCCAAGAACGCCGACTCACCCTTCACACCGAGATCGTCGATCCTCTCCCACTCATTCACGCTGATCGAGACAAACTCATCCAAATTCTGACGAACTTGATCACCAACGGCATCAAATTTACCGAACCGTCGGGCACCGTGACCGTTCACGTTCATCAGCAAGATGATGGGGCGGTCACCACCTGTATCCAGGACACAGGGAGCGGTATTCCCTTTGAGGAACAACAGACGATTTTTGAGCGGTTCTACCGAGGACAAACAGCGGATGTCAAAGCTCGCGGGGCTGGTCTGGGTCTCGCGATTACCAAAAGCTTGGTGGAGTTACATGGCGGGCAGATCTGGGTCACCAGCACTCCTGGGAAAGGGAGTCAGTTTTGTTTCAACATTCCAGCTCAACCCCCTGCAACTTCAGAGAGTGCGCATGAAAAGCTATCTTCAGAATTCTGAGGCCATATCAGTCATGGCTATGGTGAAAGAGTCCGGTATCACCACGTGGTTTCGTACAAAATTTTCTTGCGCGCATTTCAGGAGCCTGGCTCGCAAATGACGCTACTGTTCTCTTGCTTTACCCTCTCTCTGGGCATCCCCGTTCGTCTCGAGGCCAAGGATTACACCCAAGAATACATCGTCCAATGAAAACACACGCGACTCATATATTTTTCCCCAGTCTCATCGGCTTGATATTGTCCTTTTGCTCCCATTCTCTCTTGCATGCAGGAACAGACAAGAACCCCCAAACAACTCACTCTGCCATAGACTCAACGCTCATCCAAGCAGACCTAAATTTTCTCAAAGAAGAAACTATCGGTATCGCCGCGCTTCACGAGCAACCTATTTCCGATTCCCCCGCTAATGTCTATGTCATCACCGAGGAAGATATTCGCCGATCAGGGGCCATTGACATTCCCACCCTCTTGCGCCGAATTCCAGGGCTGGAGGTGATGCAAACCACCGGTGCCGATTTCAATGTCAGCATGCGGGGCGATAATCAGTTGACAGCTAATAAGTTACTGGTACAAATCGATGGCCGCTCAATCTCCACACAAGTCCTCCCGCCCTGGGAACTACTTCCGGTGTCCTTGCTCGAGATTAAGCGAATTGAAGTGCTCAAAGGCCCAGCTGGAGCTACTCATGGGTTCAATGCCTTTGATGGGGTGATCAATATTATCACCAAGGATCCGGATGAGATGAAGGGCAGTACCATGCAGATTGCCGGTGGGGAGTTTGACACTATTAGGAGCTCTGCAGTCTATGGAAACAGGCAAGACAACTTCAGTTTCCGGCTCTCGGGTGGCTATGATCAAAACCACGATTGGGACAACCGAGAAAAGACAGCGCTGCAAGCCTATAAGTTCAATGTTCTGACCGAATACCGTTTACCCGGTCAAGCCAACCTACGGTTGGCAGGCGGAGTCGTCAATGGAGAAAAACTTAACTCCCCAGTTACAGAAGCCGGGAGCAACCCAGGAGATCACTTTCTGCCATACGTGCTCTTTGAATATGGAGACTCGAACCTGCTTCTCCGTACCTACTGGAACAGAACAGAAACAAATACCCAAGCATTGGCACCTCCGACTCTCGAGGGAATCTTACAGTCCTCTGATAAAGACGGTAAGACTACCAATAATTTTCTGCACGACACCTATGATGTCCTTCTTCAGCACATGCTCGAACTCGGAAACCAAGCTCGGCTGACGTACGGTGGAAATTACCGACACAATCGCACGTCATCCAATTTCTTATCAACAACCACCCAAGAAGATCGTCTTGGATTGTACCTACAAGGTGAGTGGACCGGCCTGAAAACCCTTACTGCTGTAGCCGGCCTGCGATTCGATATGGACACGTTCGTCAACCCAACCTATAGCCCACGTGGTTCCCTGATGTATGAACCGATCCCCGACCATACATTCCGTGTAGCCGCTTCTGTCGGCTATCGCCCACCCTTAGCGTTTGAAGAAAATGTGGCCGTCATGACCCGGGTGAATCTTCCACCACCTTTTGGTCCAATCGTCACTCAGACCAGGGGGTCAAAAAACTTAGCTCCAGAAAAGATCATTTCCTATGAAGTCGGGTATCAAGGGTGGTTCCAGAAACACCGCCTGCGGCTCCGAGCGGATCTGTTTTATAACCATCTCAAAGACCTGATTCAATTTAACGCCTTATCCACTGGTGCCCCCACCTCCCCGACAAATGGCGGTAGTGGGAAT
>Ga0224496_10000986_pt1 | contig 18414 bp, 21 predicted proteins | sample SF_Jul11_sed_USG_2_FD_168127 | JGI IMG/M metagenome (GOLD analysis project Ga0224496, IMG submission 168127) | Sediment microbial communities from San Francisco Bay, California, United States - SF_Jul11_sed_USGS_8_1 | ecosystem: Environmental > Aquatic > Marine > Sediment | place: USA...
TTACGCAACTTGCAGCACAAATTAAAGAAAATGAAACTTTCCGTGTAACCGTCGAGAAACGTTTCACCCACATGTCCAGCAAGGATATTATTGAAGCTGCTGCAGCAAATATCGACCGCAAAGTAGACTTGATCAATCCAAACAAAATTGTCCTAGTCGAAGTTGTAGGCGGATTCACTGGAGTATCAGTTCTTAAACCATCTGACATAATCTCGATAATGAAAGAGAAATTCGAGAGCTAACGTCGAGTCACTAAAAGGGCAACATGTTCAATTACTAGGTCGGAAAGAGCCTTCTTTTCTCCGTCTTCCTCTAATTTCGCTGCCAACTCAGTATCAGATATATCGAAAAGCCGTCTAATATATGCCATTTTTTCAACTGACAAGTCAAGAACGCCATCATCACGTTTGCCAAGAATTAACTTGGAGACCTCTGTAAGGGACTTTTCAGCAACATTTTCCTCATCTGCCACCACCAACACAGCAATTTGTGACGAATTCTGTTTTATCCCCATGAGGTTCAAAGCAACTCTAATCTGTCTCTGAGCAGAAGCGTAGAGAAGACATTCGACGGCCAGGTTCTTTGAAATGTTTGTTCTATTTTTAAAGGCTTTCAAAGAGTTAAGCGTAGCAAAATAAAGATGCTGCCATCCCGCGACCAGTTGAGCGTCAAAAAATTGTACAGTCACATCGCCTAACTTTTGTCGAACTAGAGAAAGAAGATGGTCAACATCGCTTATTTGGACATCTCTAAATCCAACTATGCCAATATGCTTGCTAAAGTCTTCAATTTGTTTTATCATTCAGAAACCTCAGACATCTCTCTGCCGAAACGCTCCGCCAGTTCTGGGTCGAAACCATATTTTATTAATGTCTGCTTCGCTTCGTCAGCTGATCTTCCATTTTGCTGGAATTTTTCGATAACCTTTCTTAGGGCTTCTTTTCTTTCCCACGGAAAAATTATCCAATTGCGAGTTGTTTTCTCATAAAAGTCGGGTATTGTAACACTCCACGGCTTGTAATAGAGCGTTACCATTTTGACGACTCTGGCGCCTTGCTCATGCAAATGAGTTTTGACTAGACGCAGACTTTTGCCAGTGTCAGAAACATCATCGACGACAAGCACCTTTTTTTCTTTAACGTTAACTGAAACTGATTGAGTTATTACTGGTTTCTTTTTCGTTTCTGCGACGCCTAGATAAAATTCTGCCTTGACATTAGCGATTTCTGGATTTTCCAATAAATCTGACAGAACTCTTGCAGGGGTCCAACCACCCCGTGAAACTCCAACAATTATGTCGGGATTGAAATTGTCATTTTGGATCTTTCGGGCTAAATGCAAAAGCAGCGTATAAATCTGTTCCCATGAGGGAATCTCAAATTTTTCACTTTGTTGCAATTTCACAGTTCTCTCCGAGCTAGAAAAATAGGGATAAACAAGTGGATTTAAATGTTTTACAGTTTTATCTAAACTTCTAGAAGATAAAAAAAGAAGGGGAATATGTTCGTTATTGAGGAGGCTTTGGTTTCTTTGCCCCGTATATTATTACTCCGATGCCTATGAGTACCCAGCCGATGCCGAAGAACATCCAAGCGTAAGAGTTTACCAAGGCAGCGTTGGCTGATATAAGGTTGGCGTCTGCTTCTGTTTTCGTAGCATTCGCAAGGGCTTCTTTGTAGTTGAGCGCTGCATCCTCCATCGCCGTACCTCTTTGTTCGTAGACATTAAGCGCTTCATCAACAAGGTCACTTGCATTTCCATAGTGTATATTAGCCGCATAGAAATCTCCAAGGCTATGGGCTTGATCTCCTAGTTGAAATTCGAAATAGGCTTCTATAAACAGAACCATTGCTTTGGAGACATTAAATAAGGGAATCATAGTCGGACCGCCCATGAACATCATTTCCAGTTTATCGCGAAGTTGTTGTGTCTCAAGATGGCCTGCTGAATATATCGCGAAATTGTTATCCCAACTCTCCCACGGACTCCATGTAGTAACGACTTCTGTAGGCCCGCTGGTAGCGTTGACTATCTCCACGTACAGCCTGTAGCCATAAGTCCAAATATCGGGAATCTCACTCGTCGAAGGTGTCATGTTGCTAACAGTGAAAACCTTTGTTTCTCCATAGACAATTGCCTCTGGGGTGGCAAACCTGTGTGTGTAGTTTTTGCCCCAGCCAAAGTGTACTATGATGGTTGAAATGTTAATTTGAGTCTTGTCAGGCGGAGGCCCCCAGTCATTTAATAACATCACAGAGAGATCCCAATATGTTCCTTCTTGGTAAGCGACGACATTTTGATGATAGAAATCGTCATTGCCCCTATATGTTGGGTTTGTCCACCCCACCGCTTGGATGTATGCTTGTGAAGGCTTGATATAGAATGCAGATAGCGTTACGAGCACTAGGATACTTAGCATTATTAGAGCAGTTTTCTTCATCTCATTACCCTCTAAAACATAGGTGTGGTTGAACACACTTCATATTTATAATTTTTGTATGCTCCTATCGTTTTATCTAAAAACTAAAGACCGTGGAAACCATTTTAAGCCAAATTAAAAAAAGACAGCAAACGCTCACCTTCTTGACTATACATATGACAACTTCAGTTCTACACACGCATAAACACCCAACCTTGCTTCCCTAAAAATACTTTAAGGAAGACACCGTTAAAAATCTAAAAGGATTGGAAGACGATGGCGAATTTCAAGGTTAACGGCGTTTCAGTTGAAGACACTTTCTGTGAAACCTTTACGGTACGTATAGCTAGGATACTCGTAACATCTGTAAACAGAAAATGGGCTTTAGAATCAGCATTAGAAGCTAAAGGACTCGGCAGATCAGCTACTATTCCCCCTTCAGAAGCCTCAATAGAAGCTGAAGCTACACCTAAGGACACTCCAGATGGAAGACCCGGCTTCATAATTCAAGTTATTGACAGAAAATTGGAGCAGCTGAGACAGTGGCTCATAGTTAGAATAAGAAAGGGAATCATACCATACCCTAAAACTAATGTCTTCGATGTTTTACCAAAAGAAATGGCTGAAGAATCCGTGAACATCAAAGGCACAATTATACAAACCTTTGGAGATGGATTCGAAGAGGAAACCAATGCATTCGGAAGGAAAGTCTACAAGATACCCAAGATGGACGGATGGTTTCACGTAGAAAGAAAATTCGGAATCACGAAAGGTGTAGCTGGCGGCATGTTCCTGATCTTAGCAGAATCCGGTGAAGCAGCGTTAGAAGCTGCTGAACGGGCAGTTGAAAGTGTAAAAACGGTTCCCTACGTAGTTGGAAAGTTTGCGGCTTCTGGAACCAAAGTCGGAGGAAAAGTTTACAAGGACACTATAGCCACTACCAATGATGCATACTGCCCATGCCTAGGTCGAATCGAAGGGAGCAAAATTCCAGAAGGTGTAAAGTGCGTTTACGAGGTTATAGTAAGTGGACTGAGGCTAGAAAATGTTAGCAGAGCAGTAAAAGTTGGTATAGAAAACGCCACAAGAGTTCCTGGAGTGTTAAAGATAACCTCAGCAAACTATGGTGGAACGCTGGGTAAAGGAAAAATTTTTCTTCATAGCCTTTTCGAGTCTAAAAGTCAAGAGTATGGAAGAAATCTCGAATATAGACGAGAAAATACGTATTGAGAAAGTATAATAAAGAAGAAGTGATTCTCGATTAGACGGCGAAATGACCATGTCAGAAGTTACAGAATTAATTCAAAAAGAAAAAGTGAAAGAGATAGTGTTACAGTTTACAGATATATCTGGCATCCTGCATTCTCTTTGGATACCTTCTGAGCTCTTCTCAAAGGTAGCTGAAGAAGGTATACACGTAGATGGGTCATCCATCGGCATGGTGGATATAGACAGGAGTGACTTGAAGCTAATCCCAGACGTAAAGACATTCGTCGTACTGCCGCCAAATGTTTTCTCTCAGAGGGTTGCAAGAGTAGTTTGCGACATCTACGAGCCAGAATCGAACAGACCTTTTGAGCTTGACCCCAGATTTGTCCTTCAAAAAGTTATGAACAATGTTAAGAAGAACTTAGGGGCTTCTGTTAACTATTACGCATCTGCTGAAATGGAGCATTTCCTTTTTAAAAGAGGTGAAGATGGCAACGTCAAATTGCTTGACGAAGGGGGATATTTGGCTACTCCCCCAACAGATCTCAGTGCTGACATAAGACTTGAAATTACCGAGAACTTCAGAAACATGGACATTTTAATCGAAAAACATCATCACGAAGTGCCCCCTGGAAAATATGAGCTAAACCTAGCTTACTCTAATGCATTAAGGATGGCTGACACCGTCTACTTAGTCAAGTTTCTCGTGAAACTAGTAGCAGCCAAAAATGGACTTATCGCTTCCTTTATGCCGAAGCCTTTTAGCGGTCAATTTGGAGCGGGGCTACACACTCATGTTAGTCTCATAAACGATGAAAAAGGTCAAAACCTATTTTATGACCCAAATGGAAGCTACGGTCTGAGCAAAACAGCCTTAAACTTCATAGTTGGCATTTTGAGTCATGCAAAAGCCTTGGCAGCTATAACTAACCCTACGGTTAATTCATACAAAAGGCTTGTACCCGGGTGGGAAGCTCCAGTCTACATTTCATGGGCTAAGTACAATCGGTCAGTCCTTGTTAGGGTTCCCCCGGGAAAAGAGAAAAGAACTAGACTGGAGTATAGACCTACTGACGGGTCATGCAATTTCTACCTTGCATTTGCTGCTATTCTATCCGCTGGGTTGGATGGTATTAAGAGAAAGATTGAGCCTCCGAAGCCTGTGGAAGAAGACATCTACGAGATGAGTGAAAAGGAAAAATCTAAAAGAGGTATAGAGGTGCTTCCTGGAAATTTGGGTGATGCTTTACGGGAGTTCTCCAAAGATAAGTATATACAAGAGGCTTTAGGGAAGGCGTTCTGCGAAAAGTTTCTAGAACTTAAGACTCAAGAGTGGAGAGATTTCAATGTTACCGTGCATGAATGGGAAAGAACAAAATATCTAGATGTCTAGATTACAACGGAAAAGGGAGGAAGAATAATGGCGATAGAAGCTGATTTTGTAATTATCAACGCAGATGAACTTGTGACTCTAAAGGGAACAGGCAATAAACCGCAAATTAGAGAGGAAATGAACAATCTTGGCACAATAGAGGATGGAGCTGTTGCAGTTAAGGATGGAAAAATAGTATCTGTTGGAGCCACAAAAGAAGTGTTGGACAAGCTTGAGAAAGGATTTGAAGTTATAGATGCAAGCGGAAAACTCGTCTCACCCGGACTCATCGACCCCCATGTCCACCTAATTTTCGCTGGTTCTAGAGAAGAGGAACTTGAGTCTATGGCAGTAAAAGGTATTCCATACTTGGAAATCAAAGCTAGGGGAGGAGGTATGCCAACGACGCTCAAAAAAACAGGTCAGGCAACCACTGAAGAGCTGCTTAAACGAACCACCCAAATACTTGACACGATGCTAATCCATGGCACAACAACAATAGAAGCGAAAAGCGGATACGAAATGACATTCAATGGCGAAATCAGACAACTGGAAATAATAAACAACCTCAACAAAACGCATCCAATCGACTTGATTCCAACTTTTCTGGCTCAGGGAATTCCCTTCGAATATGAAAACAAAGTTGACCTACTGACAAACGAAATAGTCGAAAAGTGGATTCCAGAAATTGTAAGGAGAAAATTGGCTGAGTACTGTGATGTGTTCTGCGAAAAAGGATACTTCAACATAGAACAGTCTAGGCGAATACTTAAGGCAGGCAGAAAATACGGCATGAAATTGAGGGTTCACTCTGATTGGCTTGTCCACAGTGGAGGGGCAAAGCTAGGTGTGGAATTAGGAGTTGTCTCTGCGGACCACCTAATCTTCACACCGATGGAGGACATTGAAGCCTTAGCAAGTAGAGGCACTATCGGGGTTTTCTTGCCAACCACTCCTTTTTGCTATTTAGGCACATATGCAAAAGCCAGAAAAATCATAAACAAAGGATTACCTATTGCGTTAGCAACCGACCTAAGTGCAGCAAATATGTGCGAATCTATGCAGATGATGATGACTATTGCAATTCTCCAGATGAAGATGACTACAGAAGAAGCCCTTGTAGCGGCAACAATTAACGCAGCTCACTCCATAGATCGCGCCCACGACATAGGAAGTTTAGAAGAAGGAAAAAAAGCAGATATAGTTATTTTTGACGCTCCAAATCACAAATATTTCCCATATCACTACGGCATTAACCTAGCCGAAAAAGTGTTCAAAAATGGAAAGTTAGTGGCAGAAAAAGGAAGAAAAGTGAAATAGAAATTTTAGCCTTTGCCAGAGGCGTCTTTTCTCTTCTCTCTTATATTGTTTTTTCTCGTTGGTTTGACCCATAGGTAGTTATCTCTCAACAAATTTGATAGTGGCAAAGAATTATAATGTGTTTGTACCATTCTGGTATAAGGTGAACTGGCTTGTTCAATATTGAAAAGCCTGTTAAATGCTTGACCGGACCAGAACTGCATTGTAAAAACTGGCAGATTGAAGGCATCTACCGCATGCTCCACCATGTTCTCGACCCGGAAGTGGCAAAGGATCCTGAAAAGCTTATTGTTTACGGAGGCACAGGCAAAGCCGCCCGTAACTGGGAATGCTTCGGCAAAATCGTTGAAACTCTAGAACGTCTGGAACCAGACGAAACCATGCTGATCCAAAGCGGCAAGCCAGTAGCGGTTTTCAAAACTCATGAGTGGGCACCAAGAGCTTTACTCGTGAATTCTATGTTGGTGCCGAAATGGGCAACTTGGGACTACTTTTACGAGTTGGAACAGAAGGGTTTAATCATGTTTGGTCAAATGACGGCGGGTTCTTGGGCTTATATTGGCACTCAAGGCATTTTACAAGGCACTTACGAAACGTTAGCGGCTGTTGCAAAGGAGCATTTCGGCGGAAGCCTTCGTGGAAAACTTGTTTTAACAGCGGGTTTGGGCGAGATGGGCGGCGCCCAGCCTCTTGCCGTGACTATTAATGACGGCGTAGCACTGATTGTTGAGATTGACAGGAAAGCCATAGAAAGGCGACTTAGACACAAATACTTGGAAACGTGGACTGACGACCTTAACGATGCAATCGGCATGGCAATAGACGCCACAAGAGAAGGAAAACCCAAAAGCATAGGACTCCTCGGCAACGCTGCAGAAGTACATCCGAAACTTGTCAAAAAAGGCATAATTCCAGACGTTTTGACAGACCAAACTTCTGCTCACGACCCTCTCAACGGATACTACCCCATGGGTCTTTCTAAAGAAGAAGCTGATAAGCTAAGAGAAGAAAACCCAAAGGAATACATTAAAAAAGCAAAGGCAAGCATGAAAGTCCACGTTGAAGCCATGGTTGAAATGATGCGAAAAGGCGCAGTAACCTTTGACTACGGCAACAACCTTCGTCAACAAGCCTACGACGCCGGCTACAAAGACGCCTTCTCTTATCTAGGCTTTGTGCGACGCTACATTAGACCCATGTTCTGTGAAGGAAAAGGTCCCTTCCGCTGGACATCGCTCGTAGGTACTCCAGAAGACATTTACAAACTGGACAACGTCATCCTCAAAGAATTCGCCTACAACAAGGAATTATGCCTCTGGATACAAAAGGCAAAGGAGAAAGTGAAGTTTCAAGGTTTACCCGCTCGTGTTTGCTGGTTGGGTTTTGGAGAAAGAGCCAAATTTGGAAAAATTATCAACGACATGGTGCGCAAAGGCGAGCTTTCTGGGCCCATATGGATAGGACGTGACCATTTGGACTGTGGAAGTGTGGCTTCGCCAAATCGCGAAACTGAGGGCATGATAGACGGCAGCGATGCTATTGCAGATTGGCCAATACTGAACGCTTTACTTAACGCTGTGGGTGGTGCAACTTGGGTTTCGGTTCATCAAGGCGGCGGCGTAGGAATAGGCTACAGCATCCATGCAGGTATGTGCCTCGTAGCAGACGGCACAAAGGAGATAGAAAAGCGTTTAACAACAGTTCTAACAACTGACCCGGGAATAGGAATTGTAAGGCATGCCGATGCGGGCTACAAGAAAGCCAAACAAGTAGCAAGGGAAAATGCAATTAAAATGCCAATGCTGGAGTGACTTGACATTAGGAGAAAAATGTTGTGACCAAAAATCCGCTTCGACTTGTTGCATACTGCGGGCTCTACTGCAGTCTATGTGCAAACAGAAACAGAATTCCCAAACGTGCAAAGCTCCTGCAGGAGACGCTTCACGGAGAGGGCATGGACTTGTGGTACAAATACATCCCATCCATGAAAGACGTGTTCCCCACGTTTTGGGAATTTCTCGACAAACTGGTGAAAACGGATTGCGCCTGCAGAACGGAAGGAGGCCCGCCTGACTGCAAAATAAGAGAATGCGCAAAAAAGAAAGCAGTAGACACGTGCCCGCTTTGTCAGGAATACCCATGCAGCCTCATTGAAAGTTTGGCTGAACACTATGTTACGGCGATTCAAGATGGAAAACGACTGAAAAAGATAGGGTTGAAGGCATGGGTTAAAGAGCAAGAAGAAAGAGCACGCCGCGGAGTGGTGTATGCTGACACCCGTGTGCCTTGGAAAGAATAAACTAATACTATACATGTTGACGTGGATGAAAAATTATGAGAAAAGTGATTATTGACGGAGAAACATTAACTATCGAAGACGTAATAGCTGTTGCCCGTGACAACGCTACCGTGACAACCTCTGAGAAAGCCAAGAAAAAGGTTAGACAGGCACGGAAAACCTTGGAGCGACTTTTGAAAGATAAGAAGATAATTTACGGAGTGACAACGGGTTTTGGCGCTTTAGGAAATGTCGCCATTCCGCCTAAAGACATAAGGCAGCTTCAAGTAAATCTCATTCGAAGTCATGCTTCTGGCGTTGGAAAACCGCTGAGCAGAGACGTAACGCGGGCGTTGATGCTTTTGCGCGCTAACACGCTGGCTAAGGGATATTCTGGAGTGCGTTTGGAAACTTTAGAGACGCTGGTGCAAATGATTAACAAAGGCGTGCACCCAGTTATTCCGGAAAAAGGTTCTGTAGGTGCCAGCGGTGACTTGGCTCCACTTTCTCACATGGTTTTGGTGATGATTGGAGAAGGTGAAGCAGAATATCAAGGCGTGGTTCTGGACGGAAAAGAGGCTATGACGAAAGCCGACATTTCACCCCTAACACTTGACGTGAAAGAAGGTGTTGCTTTAAACAATGGCACTCAAATGATGAGTGCAGTTGCAGCTCTTGCCGTTTATGATGCGGAAAACTTGGTGCGAACAGCCGAAGTCGCTGCTGCTGTAAGTCTTGAAGCCTTATGCGGGATAGTAGACGCCTTCGACGAAAAAATTCACAAAGTAAGACCTCATAAAGGACAGATTGAAACTGCTAAGAACATCCGCAGACTTGTGTCTGGCAGCAAATTAGTAAAGCCTAGCAGTGAAGCGGTGAGGGAAAATAAGTATCCGCAAGATCCGTATTCTTTGAGATGCATTCCCCAAGTTTTAGGCTCGGTTCGCGACGCAATAAGTTATGTTAAGGGCGTAGTGGAAGTGGAAATTAATTCTGCAACCGATAACCCCCTTGTCTTCGTTGAAGATGAAGTGTGTCTGTCTGGAGGAAACTTCCACGGACAACCCATTTCTGCTGTTATGGACTATCTTGCCATCGCGTTGACAACAATAGGCAACTTTTCTGAAAGAAGAACAGCGAGACTGATTGATGAGAAGTTGAGCAGAGGGCTTCCCGCCTTCCTAGTCTTTAGCAAAGCTAAGAGAGGGTTGCAAAGTGGCTTCATGACGTTGCAGTACACAGCTGCAGCGTTGGCTTCAGAAAACAAATCCTTAGCCCATCCAGCCAGCGTCGATTCTATTCCTACATCGGCTAATTTTGAAGACTTTGTGAGTATGGGTCCTATTGCGGCGAGAAAGGCTGTAGAGATTCTTAGAAACACTGAATACATTGTTGCTGTTGAACTTTTGTCGGCGGCGCAAGGTGTTGAATTTAGAGAGACAAACAAACTTGGAAAGAGAACCAAAGCGGCGTACAATCTGATAAGAAAAGAAGTGCCTTTCCTTAAGGAAGATAGAGCGGTTTACAAAGACATAGAAGCAGTTGAGGCGCTAGTTCGGAATGAGGAGTTTTTGAAGTTAAAAGGGTAGAATCTTTATCTATGCCAGTCTTTGGAGAGCTTTTAGTCTTTTTACGATATTTGGATGACTACTGAAAAATTCCAGAAACTTGTCAATGCCTGTTACTCTTCTTTGCAATACTTCCTCAACGAGCTTTCTGTCGCTTACTCCGGACCGAGCTATTGCTTTCGCGTCTGCCGCGGCTCTATCAGGGTCGGATATGAAGAGGGCTTTGAAAGAGTTTAGCTGTCCCGATTTAGGTATTCTCTTTTTCATCCGTCCACTTTTATGAACTATCTTTACTAATCCTTCAGAAAGCTTTCTCGAGCCGTCTTCTACGATAGATGCGCTGTGGCCGTCAGCATAATATTCCCGCAGACGGCTTAGGTATAACGTGAACAGAGTGAGTATCCAGTATAGGAAGATGCTGATTATTCCGATGATTGCTCCTGCGCCGCCGCTGTCGTCTCTGCTTTTTCCTCCAAACATTGAGGAAAACAGGAAAGAGTAGCCTATGTAGTAGAAGATTGCGGGTAAAATGGAGACGAACATCATTACTTGTACGTCTCGGTGTTTCAAGTGGCCTAGTTCGTGACCGATAACTGCTTCAACTTCCTCGCTCTCCAAAGTTTTCACCAACCCCTCAGTAACTGCAACTCTGCTACCTGCAATGGGAGAGCCATAGGCGAAAGCGTTTGGAATAGGGATGCGCGCCAACATCAGTCGAGGCGTTTTAATACCACTTCTCAGGCTTAACTGTTCTACCTTAGCGTACAGTTCGGGGTTTTCTGACTTTGAAATTGGTCGCACTCGATAGATAGCGTCAATCAAGTATGGTGCAACAAGCCATTGCAGAATGTTAAAGCCAATTATGAAGATAATCAGCCATGTGATGTTGAAAGTTCCAGTTAGGGTTAATATGATTGTGAAGAATAGGGTTGAGAGTCCTATAATGATTGCTAACGTTCCAACCATGGAAGCTCGTAACTTTAAAGGAGAACTCATGCTTTAATCCCAAAGAACCTCAGCAACACAAACTCGCATATAAACCTTTTTTAGAAAGAAGAGAAAATAAAAATCTTTAAAACGTTATCAAGACGCTTTTTTCTCCACTTTGTATAGATTTCCAACTTTACATGTTTCAAATTTTACACCTAGAATTTCCTGAGCAAGCCACATGTTGGTCTCTAGATGGTCGGTGATTGAACGTGTAAGAAAAACTGATTTGTCTTTTGCCAACGCCATGTATGGCACTAGCATGTCTGCGAGATGGACATCCACGGTGGCTTTAGCCTCTATCTCCAGCAGCAAGTTTTCTGCAGCCTCTCCACCCACAGTCTCACTAGGTTTTCTTAGTTCGCCGATAGCGTCGCCCCCTAAGAGAATACCTGTGCTAGTCTGTGCCCACAACGTGAGAGAACTGCCCTTCTGCAGAGGATTCGAAAAATCATTGAAAACCTGAATGTCCGCCCCATACCCACATGTTCTCAAAAGGTCGTTAGCAGCTTTTGCCTGACGCTTAGCAACTCTTCGGTCAGCCAAAAAAGTGCAAACAGATATACCCTTTAATGCTTCAATCCGCCCAAATTTTCCAAAGCGGAAAGAACCAAGCTTCGGGTTAGGCGTGACTTTAACGGAAACTTCACCCATACCCTTTGGATAGTAACCATACTTGTTAATCGTCAAAGAAGTCGTAAACCTCATTTTTTCAAGAACTGGAAGAAAAACGTGGCTCAGATAATTTATTGTAGGAGAGTGAGAAACGTCCGTGCCGCCCTTCGAAATGTGAATGGAAACTGGATTTTTAGCGAAGGCACAGATAGGAAGAACAGTAATTAGAAGCATTGGGATGCTTCCAGCGGTGCCAATTTCCGCTTCCACCCTACCGCCAACAATTTCGGTTGGATAAAACCACAGCTCTTTAGAGCCAACTTCGGCTCCTTTCACGGTTGCATTGCAAAGTTTAGCAGCGGTTAACACAGCTTCTAAATGTTGGGGCTTCAAGCCTGGTTTAGGGCGTTTCTGGCGTATGTTGTAGATGTGCAGAGGCCTTTTCAGAATCGCAGCCATAGCTACCGATAAACGTAGAATTGTGCCGCTGCCGCTCTTTTGGCTTCCATCAACTTCCAGCAACTTTTGCCCTCAACCAATTCTTTTTCAAGATTATCAGAAGAGACTATTTTACATTGTGTTGCCGCTTCGAAAAGGACAAAATAAAAGAGGGACTAAAATGGATAGTTAAATGCAGAGGGAGAAAAGCAAAAATGAGCGAAGTAAAACCCAACACCGAAAAAATACTGCAGAGGTTAAGTGAAGTTCTTGATGTTTTAAAGAGGCTTTCTGAAGATTTACAAGATATCTCAAAGTCACTTAAGACCATAACTCCGACCACAGCTCCAACCGCTGCGCCTCCTGCAACACCCTTAGCGCCGACTCCTCAACCTGGAGGAAAGCGAATAGAAGACCTTCGAATGATGTTTACGAAAGAACTAGAAACAATGCTTATTTTCGAAGACAAAGGAGACTTCATAAAAATAACACCTCGCCAATACCTTGGTCCAGAAAACTTTGCAAAAATTGCGTCTACCATCCGGGAGGCAGGCGGCGAGTATGTCAGCGCTGGAAAAGGCTCTCACTTCAGAATCCCAAAATAAACGAAACTCGCCTAGCTACCATACTATTCGGAAATCTACAAACTCGCCACTATAGATTTCAAAAACAACTTTGGTTTTAGTTACCCTTGCGCCGGGCGGTCCTCTATTACAAAATTCAATCAGTTTTTCAACACTTTCCTTTTTTCCCTCAAAAACCGCTTCAACTCCTCCATCAGGAAGGTTTCTAACCCAACCTGTCACGTTGTATCTGTAGGCTTCTCGACGTGTTTCTGATCTAAAAAAGACTCCTTGAACTCTTCCGCTGACGAACATGTGTGCTTTAACCTTCATCTGAAACCTCTCATTCTTTTAACGTGAAGGAATAGTGGTTTCTCCATCGACTACTCTTTTTGATAACTTATATCTAAGCAATTCTCCAATTCTGAACAAAGAACTAACAATTGTCGGATTGATGAAAAGCTGCGAAAATTATACGCAATATTAGGAACCAGTTTCTTTCTGTGGACTGGCTGGCTAGCTTTTACTCCTGTTTTTCCGTTACACATTGATGCTCTTGGTTTCTCCTTTTTTGATTTAGGTCTCTTGATGGCCATACCTTCCCTCTTTTCTATATTTCTCAGACTTCCCATAGGAACCGTTGCCAGTCGAATTGGGAAAAAACGGATAATTCTCTTCGCTTTGGCTATCCAAACATTGTCATTTCTGCTTCTAGGCTTTCTAGCCGATTGGGGCGGGCTTTTTGCGGTTCGAATCTTGCAGGGAATTGCCGTGGCTCTCTTTCCGCCGATCATTACTGCAGCCATATATGACTTGGCAATTCCCACAGGCAGAGGAAGAATGTTTGGGGTATTTTTCACATCTATCGGATTAGCCATGATTTTTGGTCCGTTGCTGAGCAGTGTACTTTTGCAGTTTCTAAGCTTCAATAGTTTCTTCGTAGTGTTATCGTTGTTTCCAGCTGTTGGTTTTGCCATCTATCTCATCGGATCATCGGGTAAAGATTTGTCTTCAGTTGAGAAATATAGCACTGGAATAAGGTCTATCGGGCGAGTTCTGAAAAACCGAAATGTTTTAGCGTTGTGCTCTTGCAGAGTTCTGTTTGCGATTACAGCGTCGATGTTTGCCACGCTTTTCTCTATACACGCTGAAGGTACTTTATTGATCACGTCATCTCTTGTGAGCGCCTTGTTTATGGTTAGAGGAATATCTAATGCTCTTTTGCGATTGCCTTCGGGAAAAATCTCTGACAGAATTGGGCGAAAGAAACCAATTATACTCTCTTACATCATTTTTGTTGGCGTTTTTCTTCTCTTTTCAGAAACAAGCAGTCTTATTGCTTTTGTGTTGACTATGGCTATTTACGGATTTGCTTGGGGCTTAAGAGTTGCTCCAGAAACTGCATTTGTTAGCGATCTCGTTGACAGCGAGGATGCAAGTGTTGGAATAGCTCTCCTCCAAACAATGTTTCCATTAGGCTCCACAATCGGGTCAATTGTAGCAGGATGGCTTGCACTGACTACTCCAATTCAAACAATATTCAAATTGTCTTCACTAATAATTGTTCCAGCGATTATCATTCTTCTAAGCATAAAAGAAACATAAGATTGTATAGGATATTTTTAGTAAAGATATAACACAGAAAAAGGAAGAACAAGTTTGACTACATGCAATAGTAGATAGTTGAGGTCGTCAAGTCGTGGAAAGATATAAAAATCTTATAGAAGATTTTTTCACAAATCGCTTAACCTTGTGATTACCTAAAACAACATGCGTGTGGAGGGCGAGGTTTCAAGGTTTAGTCACCTTAGACACCGATTCTTTCTCACATCCGCCACACGCGCAATAAGCTAACAGCACTATCTCTTGTTAAGAATAACATTAAAAAGAGGGGAATATTGGCGACGTGCAAGCTCTATCTAAACTTGCCCGAACTTGTTTTATCTAACAGTTTCACCGATCTCTCTCCACTTTGCTTGATGACGTTGCTCCGCGTCCCTTAAAAAACGGTTAGACACACATTTCTTCTACGTGAAGAAACAATGCTGGAAAACAATGGAAAATTCATGATATACTCCTCTAATACGCCAAGCCCTAAACGCTTAAGAATTGTTGGATCTGCAGTCGCAAAAGTCGCAAATTCTCTGAAGCTTGAAACAGAGCTTTCGCCAAGAAAGAAGCTACTTTCTATTTATGTCTACTACAAAAGCGATGCAGGTGATGAAATTCCTGTGTATTGCGATTGGGGCAAAAGTTGGAAAGAAGAAGACGTTTATCGTTCTATTAGAAACATGATGTTTGTACTCTCTTTCCATCCCTGCCATTCAAGTCTACAGACAATAAGAAAAGAGTGCGTTTCTGCCTAAGGTGTCTTGCTAAACTTTATGTTTTGGTTTGAAAGCTCGATTTCGTAGACTTGGTTAACGTCGAATTTTATGTCTAGCTGGTCATATTCTTGCTCGGTTAAGAACAGAATGATTTTTGGCAAGTTAAAACCTGTTCGCATCGTTTGTACAGGGAGCTGTTGCTGCAAAGCTTGAACTACACTCTGCACCATCCTCGCCTCCTCTGTAGCTGGTTTAATAGCAAACCGCGGTATCCTACGTTCTTCTACAAGCTCTATACGCTTACCCAAGATGCCTTCAGGGTCTCGGATTGATTCAATACGTTGAACTCTAACAAGCACCATTTTAAAGCCTCTATCTTTTATTATCTTGCTGCGTTAGGCTTTATGCGTTTCTACATTATTCCATTTCGACAGTTGCAGGTGGCTTAGGTGTCACGTCATAATATATTGCTGAAACATTTGGACAGGCTTTTAATATTTTGTCTGCCGTTTCGTTCAATGTTGCCCATGGAATTTCAGTCACCTTTGCTGTGAGAAAGTCGTGTGTCTGAATTGCTCTCAAAATGACGACATAAGGTTGCTTTTGAGACTTTTCTTTTATCATGTATATTATTCGAGTAAAGAACGGGTCTCCTGTAGTGACCGTGGCTTGAAGGGCGACAAGGCGTGATATAGAAGGATTGTGAAAACTGGCATTCATAGTTTGGGCTTTTAACGCTGCAATTCCACCATACATTCTTTTACCCCCTTTAACACCTGTGGCTTTTGCCTCGAAAACTTTGACAGAAACATTCCTTGAAGGAACATTAAGCAAACGTGCAACGACTTCTTGAATGTGCATACTTCTAGGATGGACAATTGTTTTGTTGTCAAGGATCGCGGCGAAATATTGGCTGGGCTTATACTTCGCAAAGGTTTCTTCAACAATGACCGTTGTCTTTTTCTCTGACTCTAATTTATCCCGTCTAATTTCGCCCACAACTCGAATAGACAAGCCTGGACCTGGAAAAGGCTGCCTCTCAGCAATTTCCGAGGGAATTCCAAGATGGCGAGCCACCATTCGAACTTGTTCCTTGTAAAGCGACACGAGGGGTTCAACCACTTTAAAGCCATAACGTTCAACGGTGTTGATTCCTATTTGTCCAAGAACATTGTGTTGCGTTTTCACACCGCCAGTTGTTTCCACGATATCAGCCTTGATGGTCCCTTGAACAAGCACTTTACACTTTTCTTTCTTGGCGGTTTCACCTAAAACCTTGTAAAAGTTTTCACGGAATATCTTACGTTTTTCTTCTGCATCTTGCAACCCCTTAAGCGCATTCAAGAATCGTTCCTGAACATCCAATATTCTTATTGGCAGTTTTATGGGAGGTTGTGAAATTAGCTGAGCGATACGTTGCGGTTCACCTTCTCGCATGAAGGCGTCGTCCAACATTACGCATAGAAGGTTATTGCCTATTGCCTTAAAAGTTAAGACAGCACTTGTTGCGCTGTCAACACCACCTGAAACGGCGATCAACGCTCGTTCATTTCCAACGAGCTTTTTTATCTCTGCTACCTGTTTTTTTATGAATTCTTGTGGATTAAAAGCCTGCAATTAAGAACAGCCTCTCAATAGCTTGTTTACAGTCTTTTTGCTTAAATATTTACCAGTTCGAGGCAGCCTAGAAACTCCAATAACTCGGAGCACTTTCTTGAGAGGAATAGGAGGATGCAGCTCATGTAGATTTGTGAACCTGATGAAAGTGGCTTTTGTTCGTCCCTGCATGAAGTTTAAGTATTCATTATGCGCTTTAAAAACAGTCTCTTCGCCGTAGTCTCTCCACGTTGTTTCTGTTTTCCCAACAACTCGTTCTTCGAAGTCACCAGTTCCTCTAATTTCTCGTATAGGATGACTAATGTAGAAAAGCAACAGTGCTGTATCTTTTGGACCTACAGCGTTTTTGCGGACAAAAGCTTGAACCTTTTTACCTGCACGACTTTGAGTTACACGTCTTTTCCACCATTTTTCCTTTACAAGAAGAATATACGCATATTTAGACAAGTATAACACTCTCAGAAATATGATAAACATTTAAGAAACTATAAAAAACTAACCGAGTGGAGACGTCTCCTGCAACGCCTCATGAAATGTGAGCACATATTATCCCCCTTTCATAACAGTTAATGCAACTTTAAGCTTAATTGGATATTTGGAGGTTGGTGAGTAGTCTTCCGATGTGGAATGTAAGAAATGTAAAAGCAGAGATGCTACAGGTGAAGATGGGTTATGCGACAGCTGTCGCTTTGTTCTCATTCTTGACAGCATGGCAGAGGAAAGAGCAATCGAGCGTATCCATGAGCGAACAAAACGCAGATACACACAATAGACTCACGAAGGCGACATTACGCGTTATCAAGTCTTTTTTGTGTGGTTTACCCTACCTAACCTAGTCAAAAATGTGAGTTTTAGAGAAGCCTATTCCTTTCAATTGTTGGAATCACCATGAAAGGTATAGTTTAAACTTGAAAAGACCTATATCTAAAACTAATTGAGCTCCAGGTTTGATTGTTGCCCCTGTAAGGTTCTGAAGGGAAAATTCACAGTTCTCCTTAGAAAGGATCAGACGGGTTGATACTAACCATTTATGCTTCTGAACTCTTACGTTAAAACCATGCTTTTGGAAAGATTTAATACCTAACAAAGTCATTTTCGTGTTCATCTTCTTTTGGAGCCTTTTGGTTAGTGAAATTTTTTCTATGTTCCTCTCAAAAACTACCGGTATGAATGTGTTTTTTTGCTAAAATTATTGTTGATATCTGCTCTCAATAAGCAGAAAGGAAAACAGTGATTCATTGATTTTGGATGCCAAGTTTTTTGTTCTCAGAGCCTCTAGTGTTGTAGAAGAAGATGTTTGAGGAGACAAAGAGTTCTTGAAAGAGGTAGAGGAACTAAAAAAGACAGTTGATACATTGCGGGAATTGGGTGAAGATTGGAAAGAGAATATGGCTATAATGAATGGTTCTTCCAAGGACGGAAGAGATATCTTAGACTCTATTAAACGCCTTTGCAAGGAAAGCAATCAAGGTAACATGGTGAAGATTGGATTGGCATTTATCGCTTTTCCTCCGCCTATAGTAATTGACGATATTTTGGGCTGGTCTTTCTTAGCAGTTGGGTTAATTCAGAGAAAGATAAAGAACTCGGCGTTGTACCTTGAAGATTTTAAAACTTTTCCTAGCCTTATTAAAGAGTTGCAGGAAATCAGACAAGAAATGGTCTAAATGCGCGTTTAAACTGGTGCTAACCGTTTTATAG
>Ga0224496_10000987_pt1 | contig 18397 bp, 15 predicted proteins | sample SF_Jul11_sed_USG_2_FD_168127 | JGI IMG/M metagenome (GOLD analysis project Ga0224496, IMG submission 168127) | Sediment microbial communities from San Francisco Bay, California, United States - SF_Jul11_sed_USGS_8_1 | ecosystem: Environmental > Aquatic > Marine > Sediment | place: USA...
TTGATTGGTCTCTTGTGCACGATTTGCGGGTCGTGCAACTCCTCGATCCACTTGCATTTTTTTGAACAGTTCGGCCAGCTGGTATTTTTGCCGGAGTTTCTTTGCACAACTTATCAACAGCTTTTCAACACCACGTCCTACACTTGTCAACAGGCTGCTGACAGTTTTTGCCGATCGTATCAACAGCCTGTCAACAGGGTTGTCAACGCGATTCCAACACGTTTTCACCAAGCGGCCAACGGGGTTATCAACAGGGAATCAACAGGGCCGTGACCGATGGATGTCAAGCTTGCCGTGCTTTTCAGGGGAGGCTGAACGACAGGTTCGTCTTGGGGGAGAGCGGAGGGAGGGGGGCACATCACCTGTGCGGCGCGGGCGTCGGCAACAAGCAAAGCTGGTCAAAGGCGGCGCGGGCGGCGGGGTGGCAATGTTTGCTGCGCCCTTTTTTCAGGAGGATTGTTACGCAGGCAGCGGCCACGGGATGAGGGATCGATGCCAGGTTATCAACTTTCTTTGTTTATTTCCCATACCGTGACCATCAGGGCGATAATGGGGGCGAAGATGGCCGTGGCCACAAAGGTACCCTGTTTCTGGAACCAGGGGTCCTGCAGGAGTTTGACAAGGCTCGAGTTGGCGTCGGCGGGCAGCAGGGTGGTGATGGAGACAAAGCCCACCAGTGCGAGGGAGAGGAGAGCGGTTTCACTGATCAGGAGATTCTTGGCAAAGGTACGCGTCCCGTCCAGGAAAAGTTTGGTCCAGATCATGTGTTTGACCGTTTTCTTGAGGTCGTTGACTGCGATCGTCAGCGTTTCGAGTTCCTTGACCGCGGCCCGATAAGCCTCGCCGGTCCGTTTGTCGGCCAGTTGCGTGATCAGGTCGATACGTTCCTCTGTTTTTTCCAGAGCGGTGGAAAAATTACCGAAGAACGGTTTGTAGGGGTAGCGGTCCCAGAATTTGTTATGGGCCCGCCAGTGGGATGCCTGTTCCTCCAGCTGGGCGGTGAGTTCTTCGAGTTTGGCGTCGCGAACTTGATGGCAGCTGTAATAGATGGCCTGGGAGTGGTGGGCGACATCCTGGATATCGAAAAAACTTTTGCGGTCGTACTGTTTTTCGAGTCCCTGCAGCGTCTGGATGTTGTCCTGCAGCGCCGGATCCTCTTCGGCAAGCCAGTAGCGCAGTTCATCGCAAGCAGCGCGGGCGCGGTTGAGATGGTCGATGGCGTCCTGGGTGATGAGGTGGATCTGGGAGGCGAGCATGTCCTCGATCATGCCGTGCAGCGGCAGCAGGACCGGGTCCATCATGATGGTCATGAAGTTTCTTTTGTCGGCGACGGCAATGCTGCGTAATTCCTTAAAGGCCGGTTCTCCCATGCCGCTGCGAACCATGGCCTGCACCTTGGCGTAGCGAGCTTCGTCGCAGTCGATCTTGATGTTGAAGGCGGCGGTGATGGCGTGTTCCGCTTTCCATTTGTCGCCGCCGAGCATTGCCTGGCGGGCGAGCAGGAGGTTAACGTAGATCTTTTCCTTCTCTTCCGTGGCCAGGTTTGCGGCCCGCTGCAGGTAGGTAAGCAGATCGTTGTCGCGTCCCTGTTCAAGAGCGGAAAAAGCCAGCCCGATGGTGGCGTAAAAGTGTTTGCCATCCCGGCTGATGTTTTCATCGCCAAAGAGTTTTTCGGCCTGGCCGTATTGGCCGACCCGGAGGCAGTCCAGGCCGAGATGGAGATTGCGGCTGTCGATGTGGGTTTTGTCCCGTTTTCCCACATACTCCCACTTGCCGTACGGGCTGAAGGCCAGATGGTGGAGAAAGCGCAGCTGGTAGAGGCGGTAGAGGTCGAAGTAGGCGGCAAAGACAAGCAGCGCCGGAGTCTTGCGGATTTGAGACGGTTTGATGCCGCTGGCCAGGGCGGAGGTGATTTTATCCTGTTTGGCGATGACCTCCTTGAAGATCTCGCTCAGTTCCGGGAAGGGAAGATAGCCGACGTCGTCCATTCCCTGGATGTCCATGGTCAACAGCTTGCTGGGACAACCACTGGCGAGGTGGTTGGTCATCCCGCAGTAGAAACATTCCCGCTGTTTACCGATGACGGCAAGTTCCCGATAGGGAAAGAGAGTGACCTTCTGCTTGTTCCGCTCGGTCGGGGCAAAGCGAAAGAGGCCCATGCCTTCGCGTTCGAGGGTGTGAGCGGGCAGCTCCTTGCCTTCCATCAACTGCTCCCATTTTATTTTCAGAGGGCGCGTAATGTACAGGGTCTCCTGGCGGAGAAAGTCCCACAGGGGAGCGGAGAGGTCGCGAAGGGTGGCGGAGTGTTCGTCCTTTTTGTCGAAGTGGAGGACCAGTTGAATGGGCAGGGAGCCCAGCGAATCGGCCTGCCATTTGAATTCTTTTTTGAGAGCGGCAAGAATTTTGGGCAGGACGGTCACTGCGGCATGGGGATTTTGAAAATCAAACAGGAGAAGATCCTCGCTGCTGATTTCTTCCTCGCTGCCGTGCTGGCGCAATTGATTGCGCAGGGCGTCCAGAAAGAGGAGCCATTTGCTTTCCAGCAGCCGTCTGCCCTGGTGGGGGAGGGTATGTACCGCCAGCAGAATGGGTTGGATGTCCGCCATGTTGTCGCCTTATGAGTGGATGTCGCGCCCTTGGGTCCGAGAGTCGGTGGGGCGGTGCTGCTGTTGGCGTTTCTATCCGATTTGGGCCATTATTTCTTTGGCATCCTGGTTCTGCGGGTCAATGCGGATAATCCGGGTGGCCCACTTGTCGGCCCGCATCGGCATTTTCAGCTCAAGGTAGATGTGGGCCAGTTCCAGCATGATTTCAATATCGTCACCCAGTTTTTCCAGCGCCTCCTCGAGGACCTTGACCGCCTCGCCGTTGTCGCCTTCCCGGTGCAGGGTGATGCCCATGTTTTTCTTCAGGTAGAAGCGTTCCGGGTCGTCGCGGAGAATTTCTCGGTAGATCTTGCTTGCCAGATCGTAGAGACCGTTGGCGCTGCACGCCTCGGCCACATCTTCCTTGAGGTCGATGTCGTCGCTGTTGTTCTTGAGCACCAGTTTCAGTACCTTTTCCGCTTCCTTCAGTTTGCCCTGCTTGAGCAGGAGCTTGGAGAAGTTGATTGCCCGATCCGAGTGGCGGGGGCTGATGTCCATGGCGGTGGCAAAGTGATTGCACGCCCGGGTGACATCTCCGGCTCGGTAATAGATCTGGCCGAGGTAGTGGTACGAGGTGACATCCAGGCGGTTGAGCTCAATGGCCTTTTGAAAGCAGAGCAACGCGTTTTTGAAGTCTCCCTTCTTGACGAAGAGCCGTCCCAGTTCTCGCAAGGGCCGCGAGGAGTTGGGGTTCGCCGCCGCCGCCTTTTTGGCTTCGTCCATGGCGCCGTCGACATCCCCTTGCTCCTCCAGTTCCCGGGAGTTTTTCATGTGCAGGGTGAGGGGGGTGGGGTGAACCGACTGGTAGAGCAGCTCTTTGATTTTCTGTTCCAGGGACGCAGTGACAAAGGGCTTGGTCATGTAGGCGTCGACATCGTGCTCCGCCGCCTCGGCCACGACCTCCTGGTTGGCCTCGGCGGTGATCATCAAAAAGGGGATGTCCCTGAACTTGCGGTTGCCGCGCAAGCGGTAGAGCAGCTCGGTGCCGCTCATGTAAGGCATCTTGTAGTCGGAGATGATGAAATCAACCGGGATCTCTTCCTTTTCGATGAGTTTTAGGGCGTCGCGGCCGTTGGACGCCTCGAAGAACTCCTTGCCGAAGTGGATGAGGCGCAGCATGGCGCGAATGGAGCGACGCATGTTGTCCATGTCGTCAACGATGAGGAAGTTCATGTCGCGGAGAGATCTCATGGGTGTTTCTTCCTTGACGTTCGTGGGCGGCTAGAGCGGCAGAGTAAAAAAGAAACGACTGCCGGCGCCGGGGCTGCTTTCGACCCCGATGCGGCCGCGATGTAACTCCACGGCCAATTTGCAGAAGTACAGTCCCAGGCCGGTGCCGACCAAGGTGCTCTGGTGGCGGGAAACCCGAGCGTATTTCTCGAAGATGGTATCCAGCTGGTTGGCGGGGATGCCCGGACCTTGATCCTGGACGGAGATTTCCAGTTTTTTCTTGCCGGCAACCGGCCGGCACGTCAGGGTGATGACGGTGTTCGGCTCTGAGTAGCCGAGGCCGTTGGTAAGCAGGTTCTGCAGCACCCGGAGGATCATGACTCGGTCGATCTGGAGGGCGGGAAGGGGATCCGTGGGACGATCGAGGATCAATTTCACCTCCTTTATCTTGGCCAGCCCCTTGATGCTGCTGATGGATTCCTCCAGCAGGGAGAGCGGTGCCACCTCCTCTTTGATCAGTTTGACCTTGCCGTCCTCGATTTTGTCCACCGACGCCAGATTGGCGGCCATACGCACCGCCCGGTCGCAGCCGATCTGAGCCGACTCCAGGAATTCACGGTTTTCGTCCGAAATGGTATAGGAGAGGATGTCGAGATTTGCCACCACTTCGGCCAGCGGTCCCTTGAGATCATGGATCAGGGTGACGGAGAGTTCGGCGCGCAGCCGTTCCTGACGGCGCAGTTCCTGGTTGCGTTTGCGCAGGGTGTTGCGCTGTTTTTTGAGTTCGGCGTTGAGTTCCTGCTGGCGCACCAGCCAGAGCAGCAGGCTGCTGAAGTCGAGCAGACAGGAGGTGTCTTCCTTGAGCAGCTCGGACTGGCCGGCCTTGTCGGTGACGTTGATTACCCCAATGGCTCGCCCCCGGTGGAGAATGGGGGCCGACAACAGAGCATTTTTGCGGTAGTTGTTGCCGCCCCGGCCGGTGAAGCGGGGGTCCTTGGAAATGTCCGGGATAAAGAGCGGCTTGCTGTTTTGAGCGACCCAGGATGCCACCGAGTCGTCATTGAGCGGTTGCCGCATGCCGATGAGATCCTTGCGGGTGGCTGCATGGACTTCCAGGTATTTTTTTTTCTCCATCACCATGATCGAACCCTGCTCGGCGCCGAGGGAGTCGAGGATGATCTGGAGGATGTCGTTGATCTGGCGCTTGTAGTCCACCCGACTGGTGGCAACGGCCTTGGCGATATGGAAAATGCTGTCCAGCAGGCGGTCACGCTTTTCGGCTTGGAGAGCCGGATCTGCTTCTTGGGGGCGGCAGGAGGATCGCGTTTTGTTTGTTTTTGCCATTTCCGTCTCTTTCCGTCAGCCGTGCGGCCGAGAGTAAAAAAGGTCCGTACAAAGGTCGCTCTGGCCCCACTGTGCATCGTTGGGGATGGACGCTTTGCCGGACAAAATAGTTCGCTGAAATCGAATTATTACATTGCCTTTAATACTAGCATAAATAAGGGCGGCGTAAAAAGTAAAATGGAAAAAGTATGGCGAAGGGTATGGGGAGAGGAGGGGGCCGGGCGGCGAACCGCGTCAGCCGTCGCGGCGTGGTGGGTCTTCGGTTTGCAGGGTGCGGATGTCGATGGCCTCTGGGCGGTTGCCGTTCTGGGCCGCGATCTTGAATTCGAAAATTTGCATGGGCTGGTTGAAGAGCTGGGGATCAAGATCTTCCTCGGATTTTGAGCGGTGGAAGAAAACCGTATCGCTGTTCAGTCCCGTCGCGGTCAGCCGGTAGTAGCGCATGAAGCCGAAGCCCTTGGCGCCGTTGTAATTGATGGCGGTTCCACGATACCATTTTTCATCGTCGGGACTGGCATTGAGGATGGGCAGCAGGCGGGGGATCAGGAAACCGGAGATGTAGAAATCGGCCGCCTCCCGCAGCTCGGTGCTGACGTTTTTGAAGCCGATCACTTCCACCCGGCAGCCCCTATTCTGGAGGGCGATGACCAGGCGGACGAAGTCGCCGTCACCGGTGATCAGGATGATGCGGTCGAGATTGCGGGCCTGGAGAACGGCGTCCACCGCCAGATCCATGTCGGCATTCGCCTTGGTGGTGATCACCCCTTCTTCGTTGCGGAAGTGCTTGACATACTTCTTGATCAGCTTGAAACCATACTGCCGCAGGATGTCGTGGTAGTGGTAGAGCTTCTGGCGGTATTCGGGATCCTCCTCGGTGCGGAGGCGATCTTCGACAACGTAGGAGTTGGCCCGCAGCAGTGTCGAATTGCCGGTGTTGGCCAGTTCTGCCAGCACGTCGTAGCGCATGCCGTAGCCGCCGCAGAGGCGGATGTTTTCGGCGTCGACGTAGATTCCAGTTTTGAGCATGGTTTTAGCCTATTAGGCTGAAGTTTTTTAGTCTGTAGGGAAAGAACGGCCTGCAGCCCTTCGCCTACAGCCTTCAGCCTAAATTCCTACCCTCCTGCTATTTATTCCCACTCGATGGTGCCGGGCGGCTTGCCGGTGATGTCGTAGACCACCCGGGAAACACCGCGCACCTCGTTGGCGATCCGCCGGCAGACGTGGTCGAGGAACTCATAGGGCAGATGCGCCCAGCGGGCGGTCATGAAGTCGATCGTTTCGACGGCGCGAAGCGCAATGACGTGGGCGTACTGGCGGTTGTCGCCCACCACCCCCACCGATTTCACCGGCAGGAAAACGGCAAAAGCCTGGGAGGTCTTGTCGTAGAGGTCATGCTTGCGGAGTTCGTCGATGAAGATGTCGTCGGCCAGCCGCAGCACGTCGGCGTACTCCTTGTGGACCTCGCCCAGTATCCGTACCCCCAGACCCGGGCCGGGAAAGGGATGGCGGTAGACCATCTCTGAGGGCAGCCCCAGCTCGACGCCGATTTTGCGTACCTCGTCCTTGAAGAGCTCGCGCAACGGTTCCACCAGGCCGAGTTTCATGTGCTCGGGGAGTCCGCCGACGTTGTGGTGGCTTTTGATCACCTTGGCCTTGCCGGTCTTGGCACCGGCCGACTCGATGACGTCCGGGTAGATGGTGCCCTGCGCCAGCCACTGGACGTTGGTAAGTTTCGCCGCTTCTTCTTCGAAGACGTCGATGAAGGTGTTGCCGATGATCTTCCGTTTTTTCTCCGGGTCGTCTTCGCCTTCCAGTTTGTCGAGGAAGCGTTTTTCGGCGTCCACCCGAATCACCTTGACCCCCATGTGACGGCCGAAGGTGGTCATCACCTGATCGCCTTCGTTCAAACGCAGGAGGCCGTTGTCGACAAATACGCAGGTGAGCTGCTCGCCGATGGCCCGGTGGAGGAGGGCCGCCACCACCGAGGAGTCGACTCCGCCGGACAGCCCCAGCAGTACCTCGTCGTCACCCACCTGGTCGCGGACCTGCTTGATGGTGTCCTCGATGATGTTGGCCGGGGTCCACAGGGAGCCGCAGCCGCAGATTTTGTGGAGGAAGCGGCCGATGATCCGCTGGCCTTGCTTGGTGTGGGTCACCTCGGGATGGAACTGGAGGCCGTAGAAGTTTCTCGTCTCGTCGGCCATGCCGGCAAGCGGCGCGTTGTCGGTCTCGCAGATGACGTGGAAGCCGTTGGGCAGCCTGTTCACCCGGTCGCCGTGGCTCATCCAGACGTCGAGCAGCCCGAAGCCGTCGGGGCTGGTGTGGTCCTCGATGTCTTTCAAGAGCGGCGAGTGGGCCCGGGCGCGGACCTGGGCGTAGCCGTATTCGCGGTGGCTTGCCGACTCCACCTCGCCGCCCAGCTGGGCGGCCATGGTCTGCATGCCGTAACAGATGCCGAGCACCGGCACGCCCAGTTCGAAAACCAGGCCGGCGGCCCGGGGGGTCTCGACCTCATGCACCGACTGGGGGCCGCCCGAGAGGATGATACCCTTGGGGGCGAAGGCGCGGATCGCTTCCGGATCCATGTCCCAGGGGTGCAGCTCGCAGTAGACCCCGGCCTCGCGTACTCGCCGGGCGATGAGCTGGGTGTACTGAGAACCGAAGTCGAGGATGAGGATGCGTTCGCTGTGGATATCCATGGTCTGCTCCTGCGGCAAGAGGCATCAGCCCAACCGGTAGTTGGGCGCCTCCTTGGTGATGATGACGTCGTGGACGTGGCTTTCCTTGAGGCCGGCGGCGGTGATCTGGACGAACCTGGCCTTCTGGCGCAGTTCTTCGATGGTCCGCGCCCCCACATAGCCCATGCCGGAGCGCAGGCCGCCGATCAACTGGTAGATCATGGCGGAGAGCGGGCCGCGGTAGGGAACCTTGCCTTCGATGCCCTCGGGGACCAGTTTGGATGGGTTTTCCACATCGTCCTGGAAGTAGCGGTCGCTGGAACCCCGCTTCATGGCACCCAGCGAACCCATGCCCCGGTAGCCCTTGTAGGTCCGGCCCTGGTAGAGGAAGGTCTCGCCCGGGGATTCGTCGGTGCCGGCAAAGAGCGAGCCGATCATAATCACGTGGGCGCCGACGCCGATGGCCTTGGTGATCTCGCCCGAGAACTTGATGCCGCCGTCGGCGATCAGCGGGATGTCATACTGGGCCGCGACCCGGGCGCTGTTGGCGATGGCGCTCATCTGTGGCACGCCGACGCCGGCGACGATGCGGGTGGTGCAGATGGAGCCGGGGCCGACGCCGATTTTGACGCAGTCGGCTCCGGCCTTGATCAGCGCCTCGGTGCCCTCGGCAGTGGCCACGTTGCCGGCAATGACCGGCAGGTCGGGGAAGGCGTCCTTGATGACGGTGAGGGCGGTGAGGATGTTTTTGGAGTGGCCGTGGGCCGAGTCGAGAACCACCATGTCCACGCCGGCCTTGATCAGCCGCTCCACGGCATCGAGGCCGGTGCCGACACCGATGGCCGCGCCCACCCGCAGGCGGCCCAGGGGGTCTTTGGCTGCCAGGGGATAGCGTTTGATTTTTTCCAGATCCTTGATGGTGATCAGCCCCTTGAGGGTGCCGTCATCATCCACCACCAGCAGTTTTTCGATCCGATGTTCGTGGAGCAGCGCCTTGGACTGCTCCAGGGTGATGCCCACCTTGGCGGTGACCAGATTTTTGCTGGTCATCACGTCCTGCACCCGGAGCCCCAGGTCGGAGACGAAGCGCAGGTCGCGGTTGGTGACGATTCCCGCCAGCTTATGGTTACGCAACACCGGCACGCCGGAGATGCGGTAGCTGCGCATGATATCCTTGACCTCGCCCACCGTGGTCCCTTCCTCCACGGTGACCGGGTCGACGATCATTCCCGATTCCGATTTCTTGACCTTGATCACCTCCAGCACCTGTTCGTCAATGCTCATGTTCTTGTGGATGACGCCGATGCCGCCTTCGCGGGCCATGGTGATGGCGGTGCGGTGCTCGGTGACCGTGTCCATGGCGGCACTGATCAACGGCAGATTGAGGTTGATGGTGTTGGTGAGCCGGGTGGAGAGGTCCACTTCCGAGGGCAGTACTTCCGAAGCCGCCGGAACCAGCAGAAGATCGTCAAAGGTATATGCATGCTCGACAGTGTCTCGTAACATTACAAGGTCTCCCTAAGCAGATAGTGAATAAAGGGGGTAAACATTCTATATAAAAAGAAACCGCCCCTCGGGTCAATGAAGAGTTTTGCCGGGGTGTTTTCCTCTCTCCCGGGGGGGGATCAGTCTCAAAGCTGTGGGGAGAGAAGGAGCCCTTCCGGCAGGCCACCGTCGCTCACCGTCATTTCGGCGCCGCCCAACGCCTTGAGGAGGTGGCGGAAGATCATGAGGCCGCCGAGAATTATTTCGCCACGGCCTTGGTCCAACCCTGGCAAAAGGTTGCGCTGGCCGGCGGTGAGACCGCCGAGCCTGGCGAGGATGGCGTCAAGCCGTTCGGCGGTAAGCTGGTGGTTCTGGATGCGCCGGCCGTCGTAGACGGTCATGCCGCAGTCGAGTGCCGCCAGGGCCGTGGCGGTTCCGCCGATGGCCACCAGCCGTGCCGGGGCGATGGGTGGGGCAAGGGCCTGGGTAAAGGCAGTCTCAATGTGGCCGGCAAGGGCGGCCAGCTCCTCTGCGGCGGCGATGGGTAAGCGCAGAAAGGTCTCGGTGAGATTGACTGCGCCCATGGGCAGACTGTGGACCGAGCTGATGGCGAGTCGCCGGCCCGGAGGCAGCGCCGGGGATGCGAGTTCGGCCCGGATCAATTCGCTGCTGCCGCCACCCACATCGGCAAGCCAGATCGCGCCGGGTTTTTGGCGCCCCATGGCGGCGATGGCCCCGGTGGCGCTCAGCAGGGCTTCCTGGCGACCGTCGATCACCTCCACCGGGGTGCCGAGAGCAGCGGCCGCCTCGGCAAGAAAAAAATCACGGTTGGCCGCGGCCCGCAGAGCGGCGGTGCCAACCGCGCGGACGGAGCCGGGGGCATAACGGTGGATGGTCTCCCGGAAGGCGGCAAGCGTATCACGGGCTCTGGCCAGGGCCGTTTCGCCGATCAGGCCGGTGCGATGGAGGGATTCGCCGAGGCGAACGGTGGCAAGCTGCCTGGTCAGCGGGATTACCTGCCCGTCGGCGACGCTGCCCACCAGCAGCCGGAAGGTGTTGGAGCCGAGATCAACGGCCGCCCGGGGGATTGCCATTGCTTCCCGTTCGGGAATCCGGTAGATTCTGGCCTGGTCTTCCGTCACCGTCAGTCAATCCATTTTGCCAAGGTTACAAACCGTGTTCCTCTCCATCAACCCTGACAACCCTCAGCCGCGCCTTATTCGGCAGGCGGTGGACGTGCTCCGCCAGGGCGGGCTCATCTGTTATCCAACCGACACCGTCTACGGTATCGGTTGCGACATCTTCAACCAGAAAGCCGTCAAGCGGATCCATCAAATAAAAAGAAGACCGCCGCACAAGCCGTTCAGCTTCATGTGCCACAGTCTCAAGCATGTCGGCGACTACTGCCACATCTCGAACACCGCCTATCGGCTGATGCGGCATAATTTGCCCGGGGCCTATACCTTTGTCATGCCGGCCATGAAGATCGTTCCCAAGATCATGCTCTCCAAGCAGAAGACCGTGGGCATCCGGGTGCCGGACAACCGAATCTGCCTGGCGCTCCTGGAGGAATTCGGCCAGCCCATTCTCAATACCAGCGCCATCCTTGATGATGAGGAGGAACCGTTTTCCGAAGCCTTCCAGATCGAGGAACGGCTGGGGGGCCTTATCGACCTGGTTATCGACGGCGGCCCGCTGTATCCATCCCCGTCCAGCGTTGTGTCGCTGGTGGGCGATGCGGTGGAGGTGCTGCGCGAAGGCAAGGGCGACCTCAGCCGTTTTTTGTCGTAAAGAAGCGGCCGTGCCGGGCGGCGCCCTGGATTCGTTGTCGTTTCGAGGTCATTCCCCGTTTTTGACCAAGGGATCCTTCAACGATTTACTCATCGTGAAATGGAGGGTCTTGCGGGGCGGAATGTCCATGATTTTGCCGGTTTTCGGATTTTTGGTGGATCTGGCTTTCCGCTGCCGGACGCTGAAACTGCCGAAGCCGCGAATTTCCACCCGGCGTCCCTCGGTGAGGGCCTCGGCAATGGAGTCGAGGATGATATCGATGGCCTGGCTCACGTCCTTTTTCAGGTAGCCGTCCATCTTGTCGGTAACCGCTGCGATCAAATCCCGTTTCAACATAAGCGTATCTGTCCTTAACTGCACCGCGCGCCGTCTGGCAGGAGGCCTTGCTGGCGTCCCGCGTTGTTCGGTCAGCGGTTCATGGTCCACTGGTAGGAGAGGACCGGGTAGTGGTTTTGGATGAGGTTGAGCAGTGTGCCGGCGGCTTTCCTCTTGGTCAGCAGCTGCAGCAGGGAGAAGTCATCCTCCTCGGGGTAGATAATGGGCGGATCGTCGGTGTCGAGGTTGGCCAGGGAGGCGGCCAGGGTAACGGCGTCGGTGAAGTTGCCCATCTGGTCGATGAGGCCGTTTTCCATGGCCTGCTCACCGGAAAAGATTCGGCCGTCGGCCAGGGAACGAACTTTTCCCTCCGGCAGATTCCGTCGTTCCATCACCGCCCGGACAAACTGGCCGTGGACGTTGTCGATGAGTGCCTGGAGGAAGATCCGTTCCGGTTCGGTCATTGGCCGATCGGCGGAACCGATGTCCTTGAGGATGCCGCTTTTGACCACTTCGCTCTTGTAGCCGATTTTGTCAAAAAGTTCCTGGAGGTTGGCGAACTTGAGGATAACGCCGATGCTGCCGGTGAGCGTGCCGGGGTTGGCCAGAATCCTGCGAGCCCCAAGCGCTGCGTAGTAGCCCCCCGAGGCAGCCACCGAGGCCATGGAGGCGACCACCGGTTTGACCTCGTCGGTCCGTTTGATTTCCTCGAAGAGTTCCTGCGAAGCACCCACCGCCCCGCCCGGACTGTCGATCCGGATCACCACGGCTTTCACCGTGTCGTCGCGCCGGAAGTCGGCCAGTTGTTCGGTAAGATCCTCGGAGGCAACGATTACCCCCCGGACCTCAAGGACTCCGACGCCCGCCTTGTCGCTGAAGAGATCGGCGTGTTCCGGGTTGCCCAACCGGGCAAGAAAAAAGGTTACCCCTCCCCAGAACATCAGGAATATCCCCCCCAGGATGAAAAATCCGAAGAGGACGGGATGGCTGTGGCGAAATAACCTTTTTTCCATGGCCGTGCTGTGTGAGCGGCGTGCGGTGAGAAAGCCTGCGCTTTACTCCTGATCGGCTCCTCGGTTCTCCATCTCCTCTTTGAGAAGATCGCCGATGGTGGCTGGGCCGCTTGCGGCTTGTTTCTTCTTGTAGTCCTCGTAGCTGCCAGCATCGGAAGCATCGGAGAGCGCCTTGATGGAGAGACCGATCTTGCGGTCCTTGGCCGAGACGTTGATCACCTTGGTCTGCAGGGTGTCGTCGACATTGTAGAGGCCCACCGGGGTTTCCACCTTCTCCTTGCTGATCTCGGAGACATGCACCAAACCCTCGATGCCCTCGGCCACCTCGACAAAGATGCCGAAGTCGGTGACGTTGGTGATCTTGCCCTCAACGGTGGAGCCGATGGGGTATTTCTCCACCGTCTCCTGCCAGGGATCGGGCTCAAGCTGCTTGATGCCCAGGGAGAAACGCTCGTTTTCCTGGTCGATCTTGAGCACCACTGCCTGAATGGTCTGGCCCTTGGTGTATTTCTCGGACGGGTGCTTGATGCGCTCGGTCCAGGAGAGGTCGGAGACGTGGATCAGGCCGTCGATGCCTTCCTCGATACCGATGAAGATGCCGAAGTCGGTGATGTTCTTGACCTTACCCTCGATGATGGAGCCCACCGGGTAATGCTCGGCCACCACATCCCAGGGGTTGGGCTGCAGCTGCTTCATGCCCAGCGAGATGCGTTTGGCGTCCTTGTCGATGTTGAGGATCATGATCTCGACTTCGTCGTTCACCGACACCAGCTTGGAGGGATGGCGGGTTTTCTTGGACCAAGCCATCTCGGAGATGTGGATCAAGCCCTCAACGCCTTCCTCGAGCTCGGCGAAGACACCGTAATCGGTGATGCTCACCACGCGACCGTTGGTCTTGGAGCCCACCGGGTAACGTTCTTCAACCGAGGACCAGGGATCGTCCTTGAGCTGCTTGACGCCCAGGGAAACCTTGTCGGTTTCCTTGTCGTACTTGAGAACCTTGACCTGGATATCCTCGCCGACCTTGAAGAGCTTGGAGGGGTGGGAAACCCGGCCCCAGGAGAGGTCGGTGATGTGGCACAGACCGTCCATGCCGCCCAGGTCGATGAAGATACCGTAGTCGGTGATGTTGGTGATGGTGCCGTCGATGATGGCGCCCTCGGAGAGGGAGGAGCGCATCTCCTCGCGTTTTGCCTTGCGCTCTTCCTCGAGGATGGCGCGGCGGGAGATGACCACGTTGTTGCGCTTGCGGTTGTATTTGAGAACCTTGAAATCAAAGGACTGGCCGATCAGGCTGTCCAGATCCTTGACCGGACGCAGGTCGATTTGCGAGTACGGGAGGAAGGCCGGCACGCCGATGTCCACCGACAGGCCGCCCTTGACCCGGTTTTCGATGCGGCCCTGGATGGTGCCGTCGGCTTCCTGGATTTTGGCAATATCTTCCCAGACCTTGATGCCGATGGCTTTTTCCCGCGACAGGCGCAGGCCACCGTCCGCTTCCCGTTTCTCCACAAACACATCGAAGATGTCGCCAACCTTGACTTCGATCTGTCCTTCTTCGCTTTTGAATTCGGAGAGGGAGATTTCGCTCTCCGACTTATCGCCGATGTCGACGATGGCAAAGTTGTCGGTGACGTCGATGACGGTGCCGGCGGCGACGTCGCCTTCGTTGACGACTTTGATGCTTTCTTCAAACAGTTGGGCAAAGCCCATGCTTTCGGTTTGGGGAGTGGTTGCGTTGGTCATGGTTTTGGTTTTTTTGTTTTGGGTTAGTGTGTTGAATAGTTAGAAAAACGGCCTCTGCCTCTTTTGTGCAAAGAAGCTTATATAGCAGATAGTAGGGACAAATACAATACTTTCTTTTGGCGGTGGCCCGCAGGAGTCAAAACGGAAAGGGGGGCGGCTTCAGTCGCCGGAGGCCGTGCGGCTGCGGCCCTCGGCCTTTGCTTGGTAGAGGGCCTTGTCGGCTCGGGAGATCAGGTCGTCGATATCTTCCTGCCACGTTTGTTCGGGGTGGCGGTTGAAGCTTGCCAGGCCGATGCTGATGCCGGTCTTGTCGTCGATATAGAGATTTTGGAAGTTTTCCTGAACCCGCTGCGAGACTTGTCTGGCTTGTTCCGCGCCGATTTGGGGGAGGATGAGCGCGAATTCGTCGCCGCCCAGGCGAAAGGCGGCGTCGACATCCTTGCGGATGCACTGCTGGAGGACGTTGCCCGCGCAGCGCAGAACCTCATCGCCGGCCTGGTGGCCGTGGGTGTCATTGTATTCCTTGAACCGATCGATATCGAGCATGGCCAGGAAGAGCTGGTAGCCCTGGCGGTGGGCGCGGTGGGCTTCTTCCAGGAGTTTTTCGGCGAAGTTCCGGCGGTTGTAAAGCCGGGTCAGGGGGTCGCAGTTGGAAAGGTATTCCAGTTCGCGGATGATTTGCTGCTCCCTGAAGATGCGGTTGATTTTGGCTTCCAGTTCGTCGGAGTTGAAGGGTTTGGAGATGAAATCGCTGGCGCCGGCCTTGATGACATCTGTATAGCTGAAGGTGCCGGTATGGCCGGTGACCACGATGACGCCGGTGTTTGGGTGGTGTTCCCTGATATGCTTGAGGAGCTGCATGCCGTCCATGTTGGGCATGATCATGTCGGTGATAACGATGGCGAAATCGTGCTCGGCGAGTTTTTCCGTCGCTTCCTTGCCGTCAGCCGCCGCTTCATACTGGTAGCCGAAGGAGGTAATGAAGATGCCCAGGAGCTCCAGAATGAGTGGATCGTCGTCGACGATGAGGATCCGCTGATTGTCCGGCGCGTCGGGGGGGTTAAAGAGTGTCGAGGTAGTCATGTACTATCCGTGTGTGGTCAAAGACCAGTGGGGGCAGGATCCCTTTCTGGAAAATTTCAGCCCGGCGGGCGTCGTCGCCACCCCTTGGTTCGCCGGTGGCCGCAGCCACGAACACCGTGCTGATCGTGTGTAGCCGGGTATCGCGATGCGGGTCGGAGTAGGTGTGCAGCTGTCGCAGCAGTCGAACCTCCAGGCCTGTTTCTTCCCGGGCCTCGCGAATGGCCGCCTGCTCGAGGGATTCGCCGTAATCAACAAAGCCGCCCGGCAATGCCCAGCCGTGGGGGGGATTTTTTCGTTCGATGAGGACGATGCCGCCATTGATCTCGATGATCACGTCCACTGTGGGAACCGGGTTGCGGAGCGACAGGGTTTTCCGGCAATGGGGGCAGTGCATGGTCCTCTCCGCAGGGGGTCTTGCTTTTAAAGGCAGAGCTGCCTGATGGCAAGCCAGTCTTCCACGGTGGGCAGCTGGTGGCGGCCTTGGTTCCAGGGCTGGTTGAAGACATAAGGAGAAAGCCCTTCCTCGGCGAGGCGGACGCAGGTCTCCGCCCGGTCGTCGATAAAATAGTGCAGGCCCAGGTCCTTGATGTGGTCGCCCTTGCCGTCGTGCTCGCCCGTGGCCACCAGCCGCATGGTCCGGGAAGCGGCCGGGGCCAGGTGCGATCGCAGCCAATCTTCGATGGGTTTTCTTTGCGGTCGGGCGGTGATGAAGGTGAGCGGCGCTCGTGCCGCCAGTTCGTTCAACACCCGCACGGCGTGGGGCATGGGGGCGAGGCCGTTGTCGATGGGGTCGCTGAGCAGCCTGGCAAAGATAGTATCCACCAGCTCCGGATCCATGTCCAGGCAATCTTCCACCATGAATGCGGTGATGTCCGTGCGGTTGATGCCGGGGAAGCCGTATTCGTCGCCGGCCAGGCGGATGAAGGCGCCGGCGGTGTCGGCGACCACGCCGTCGATGTCAAAGCCGATCTGGCGGGGATGGATTTTTTCGGCCATTCCGGTTGTCACTCCTGCGGGGCGGTGGGGCGCAGCGGCGGTTCGGCACGGGGCGGTGGGGGCGGATTCGCTTTTCTTGTTGCCTGGCTGCAGATTACATTCACTCTAAACGTGACAACGGCAATTGAAAAGTTTTTTCTCGCCTGCGCTGCAGCGCCCGGCCGCGCAGGCTTTGCTTGACAAACATCGGCAAGCGGGGCATATTCGCAAGACCTTACCTTATTATATTATTGAAACGGAGCACGCATCACTAATGAAACTTCCTCCTTTGAAAATCGGCCCCTTTACCGCTTCTGTTCCTCTGGTTCAGGGCGGCATGTCCATTCGTGTCTCCACCTCCGCCCTGGCCATCCCGGTGGCCGAGTGCGGCGGCATCGGCACCATCGGTGGTTCTTCAATCCCGGTTGAAGAGCTCAAGGCCGATATCCGTAAGGCCAAAAAAGCCACCAAGGGTGTGGTGGCGGTGAACATCATGTTCGCCATGAAGAATTTTCACAACCTGGTGATGGGCTCCATCGAGGCCGGGGTGGATATGATCGTCACCGGCGCCGGTTTTTCCCGGGACATCTTCAAGGTCGGCAAGGAAACCAACACCCCCATCGTTTCCATCGTTTCCTCGCCCGCTTTCGCCAAGTTGGCGGAAAAGCTGGGCGCGGCGGCCATCGTGGTCGAGGCCAAGGAGGCGGGCGGCCATCTTGGCACCGATATTCCCCTGCGCGATCTTTTTCCCGAGATCCGCAAGGTGGTCAAGAAGGTGCCGCTCATTGCCGCCGGCGGCATCACCAATGGCACCGAGATGGCGGAAATGATGGACAAGTACGGCGCCGACGGCGTCCAGATCGCCACCCGCTTCGTGATGACCAAGGAGTGCTCGGTGGCCGACACCTTCAAACAGGCCATGCTCGGCGCCACCAAGGATGACATCACCCTGATCCACTCGCCGGTGGGGTTGCCTGGCCGGGCGCTGAAAACGCCCTTTGTCCAGCGGATGCTCCGCAAGGAAGATCTGAAAACCAAGGATTGCCAGTACAAATGCCTCAAGAAGTGCGATCACTTCTACTGCATCAGTGATCGATTGGTTAAGGCGTGTGAGGGCGATCTCGAGAACGGGCTCTTTTTCTCCGGTGAAAATGTATATAAAATTAAGGATATCTTGACGGTTAAAGAGGTCTTTGACCAGTTCCTTTCCGAGGCGGAAGCGGTTTACAAGGAACCCAACGCCCCCTACCGGTCCTGATGGTCCGGGACCGGTCGCCTGACGCCGGCTTTCTTTCCTGTCGGAGCTGTGTGGCGCGGTCCTTTGAACGGCCCCCTTCTCGCCGGTGCGCGCCACTGTTTGGCATCATGTCCCTCAATTGCAGATAATGGTATGACAGAAACGCAATACCCCGACCCGCTGGTCATCCCCCGGGCCGAGCATCCTGTTTCCCGGCAGAGTATCGACCGGGAGGCTCTCAAGGTGCTCTATCGGCTGCGCGACGCCGGCCACACCGCCTACCTGGTCGGCGGCGGGGTGCGTGATATCTACCTGGGCAAAGCGCCCAAGGATTTCGATATCAGCACCAGTGCCCATCCCGGTGAGTTGCGCAAGCTTTTTAAAAACAGCCGCATCATCGGCCGTCGCTTCCGCCTGGTGCAGGTCTTTTTCCGGGGTGGCAAGATCATCGAGGTCTCCACCTTTCGTTGCAGCAGCGAATACGATCTCGACGGCGAGGAGCAGGTGCTTGCTTCCAATAATACCTTTGGCTCGCCTGCTGAGGATGCCTTTCGGCGCGATCTGACCATCAATGCTATCTTTTATGAGGTCGAAAACTTTTCGATCATCGATTACGTGGGCGGCGTCGAGGATCTCAAGAATCGTATTATCCGCATTGTCGGCGATCCGGAGCGACGCATCACCCGTGATCCGGCCAGGATGATGCGCGCCATCCGCCATGCGGCCCGCAGCAATTTCACCATTGAAGAGGAAACCTGGCAGGCGATCAGGCGCAATCGTGACAAGCTCTCCCAGTGTCCTGACTCACGGATTCGTGACGAGTTCTTCAAGGACCTGCGTGGCGGCGCTGCCGGCCCCTGGTCGAGGCTGGCCATGGAGTGCGGCCTTTTTTTCGTGCTGTTGCCTTTCTACCAA
>Ga0224496_10000989_pt1 | contig 18380 bp, 14 predicted proteins | sample SF_Jul11_sed_USG_2_FD_168127 | JGI IMG/M metagenome (GOLD analysis project Ga0224496, IMG submission 168127) | Sediment microbial communities from San Francisco Bay, California, United States - SF_Jul11_sed_USGS_8_1 | ecosystem: Environmental > Aquatic > Marine > Sediment | place: USA...
GACTTCGACCGCGAGCAGGCGATCTTCCCTGGCGAGGCGCTCTCCTTTATCCGTGAAACCCAAGCCAAGGCCTGGGCAAAGCTGGAGGCCCTGCACGGCGAAGAGACCGGCGAACGGGTGTTGCAGGCCTTGTGCAAGTGGCTGAACACCCATGGGGTGCTTGCCACCCTGCGGCACGGCTTTAAATGTTTCGGCAAGACCCTGCGAGTCGCCTTCTTCCGCCCGGCCCACGGCCTTAATCCCGATCTTGAGGCCCGTTATCGCGCCAACCGGCTTGGGCTGACCCGACAGCTGCACTTCAGCCCCAAGAACGAGAAATCTCTCGATGTGGTGCTGTCGGTCAACGGCATCCCGGTGGTGACCCTGGAGCTCAAAAATCCGCTTTCCGGCCAGACCGTGGCCAACGCCATCCACCAGTACCGTCACGACCGTGACCCGCGCGAATTGATCTTCCAGTTCACCAAGCGCACTCTGGTTCATTTCGCCGTGGACACCGAAGAGGCGCACATGACCACCCGCCTGGCCGGGACCAGCACCCATTTTCTGCCTTTTAACCAGGGCAATCAGGGCGGTGCGGGCAACGAGCCGGACAAGACCGGCCGCAACTACAAGACCGCCTACCTCTGGGAAGAGGTGCTGTCGCGAGACAGCCTGCTCGATCTGCTGGCACGTTTCCTTCATCTGGACGTACAGGAGAAGGTCACGGACCAAGGTAAGAAGATCCGCAAGGAAACCATGATCTTCCCCCGCTACCACCAGTTACAGGCGGTACGGCAAATCATCACCGCCGCCGGAGCTGAAGGGGTAGGGCATAACTATCTGGTCGAGCATTCGGCGGGCAGCGGCAAGAGCAACACCATTGGCTGGCTGGCCCATCGGCTTTCATCCCTGCACAACGATCAGGACGAACGCATCTTCGACAGCGTGGTGGTGATCACCGACCGGGTGGTCCTCGACCGGCAGTTGCAGAACACCATCTACCAGTTCGACCACCGCCAGGGCGTGGTACAGAAGATCGACGAGGATTCACGCCAGCTCGCCGAGGCGTTGGAATCGGGCGTGCCGATCATCATCACTACTTTGCAGAAGTTCCCCTTTGTCTCCGTCCAGTTGCTGAAGCTCGGTGAGGAGCGCGGTGAAGCGGGCAAGAGTTATCTGCCGACCAGAAGATATGCGGTGATCATTGACGAGGCGCACAGCTCCCAATCGGGCGAGACGGCCACCGAACTCAAGGGCGTGCTGGGCGGCGCCGAGTTGCGCCAGAAGGCTCTTGAGTTAGCCGAGGAAGAAGACGAGGTCGAGCTGGAGAGGTTGTTTCGGGCCATGGCCAAACGTGGCCATCAGCCCAATATGAGCTTTTTCGCCTTCACTGCCACGCCCAAGCACAAAACCTTGGCCATCTTTGGCCGGGAGGGAGACCCCTTTCACCGATACACCATGCGGCAGGCCATCGAGGAAGGGTTCATCGAAGATGTGCTCAAAAACTATGTGACCTACAAGACCTACTACAAGCTGATCAAAAAGGCCGATGAAGACCCCAACGTCGAGCGCAAGAAGGCCGCCCGGGCGCTGGCGCGTTTCATGCGGCTGCACCCGCACAACATTGGTCAGAAAACCGAGGTGATGGTCGAGCATTTTCAGCAGCACACCCGCCACAAGATCGGCGGCCATGCCAAGGCCATGGTGGTGACCGGCTCGCGGCTGGAAGCGGTGCGCTACAAGGAAGAATTTGACCGTTATATCTTGGAGAAGGGGTATCCGATCAAGAGCCTGGTGGCGTTCTCCGGTACGGTGGAAGACGATAAGGTTCCGGAGAAAACCTATACCGAAGTTGAGATGAACGCCGGGGTGAAGGAAAAGGAGTTGCCGGACACTTTTGCCAAACCGGAATATCGCGTACTGCTGGTGGCCGAGAAATACCAGACCGGTTTCGATCAGCCCTTATTGCACACCATGTACGTCGATAAACGGCTGGCCGGTATCCAGGCGGTGCAAACCCTGTCGCGCCTCAACCGTACCCACCCCTTGAAGGATGACACCTTTGTCCTGGATTTCGTCAACGAACCCGACGAGATTCAGGAGGCCTTCCGCCAGTATTACGAAGGTTCGGTGATGGGCGAGGAGGTTGACCCGGATCGGCTTTACGAAGTCAAGGCCGAGCTGGATGCATCGGGTATCTACCTGCTCACGGAAGTGGACGCGTTCTCCAAAATCTTCTTTGCCCCCAAGCGTCGACAAAGTCCCACCGACCACAAGCACATGAATGCCATCCTTGATCAGGCGGTAGCCCGATTCCAGCAGCTGCAAAACACCGAGGAGGAAGAGGCGGAACTGTGGCGTGGTAAGACCCAGGCCTTTCGCAATCTCTATAGCTTTTTGAGCCAGGTGATCCCCTATCAGGACAGTGACCTGGAAAAGCTCTTTACCTACCTGCGGCACTTGGCATTGAAGCTCCCCAAACGCAAAACCGGGCCGGGCTACCAGTTCGATGAAGAGGTGGAGCTCGATTACTACCGTCTGCAGAAGATCAGCGAAGGTTCGATCAGCCTCCATGAAGGATACGCCAAGCCTCTTGATGGGCCGCGCGAGGTCGGCACGGGGGAGGTACGTGAAGAGTATGTAACGCTCTCCCGACTTATCGACATTATCAACGAGCGGTTTGGCAGTGAGTTGAGCGAAGCGGATCAGCTCTTCTTTGACCAGATTGCCGAGGCGGCAAGCCTCAACGAATCGCTGCGTAAGGCGGCGGAGGTAAATTCTCTCGACAAGTTCCAGCTGGTTTTCCGGGAAGTGCTAGAGTCGCTGTTTATCGAGCGCATGGATCTTAACGAAGAACTATTTGCCGATTATATGGCTAAACCTGAATTGCAGGAACTTGTGTCCAAGTGGCTCGGGAGTCAGGTTTACGATCGGCTCTCGGCACAGGAAGACAGATAATTTTTACTTCCCGGCGGAGCGAATTACGAATTGAGGGAAAAGCCGAAAAAAATAGCGCTCGTTCCTGGATTTTCTGCCTCGGACCGGAGCGGGACCGGAACACGAAAAAAGGGGTTAGCGCATACACGCTAACCCCCTGATTTTTCTGGTACGCCCGGAGGGATTCGAACCCCCGACCCACGGATTCGAAGTCCGGTACTCTATCCAGCTGAGCTACGGGCGCAAATCTCGTTGCTACGAGTGTTTCTACTTATCATTTCGGTGGATTCTGGTCAATAGGCCAGTTGCCGCGCCTCCTACCCTGTCCAGCCGTTGGTGTTGGCGGGGTCGGCCAGCACCCGGTACATCCGCTCGGTGATCTCGTCGATCTCCGCGACCGTGGCCGAGATGGGCAGCCACAGGTAGACGATGTTGCCCAGCGGCCGCAGGATCAGCCCTTCCTTGAGTCCCGCCAGATAGATTTGCCACCCCACCCGGTCCGCGGTTTCGAACGGCTCCCGGCTCTCCTTGTTCTTGACCAGCTCGAGGGCCGCGATCATCCCCAGTTGGCGGAGATCGCCCACCCAGGGCAGCTCCAGGAAGCGGGCCATTCGTTTGCCGAGATGGGGGATGGTTACGGCCAGGTTGTTGAACGGTTTTTCTTGTGCAAAGACCTTGAGCGAACCCAGGGCGGCGGCGCATCCCAGGGGGTTGCCGGTGAAGGTGTGGCCGTGGAAGAAGGTTTTCCCTGCCGCGTAGGGGCCATAGAAGGCGTGGTAGATTTCGTCGGTGGTGAGAGTGGCGGCCAGTGGCAGGTAGCCGCCGGTGAGCCCCTTGGAGATGCAGAGGAAGTCCGGCTCGACGCCGGCCTGCTCGCAGGCGAACATGGTGCCGGTGCGGCCAAAGCCGGTGGCCACCTCGTCGAGGATCAGGTGGACGCCATGGGCCCGGCAGAGAGCTGCCGCCCTGGAGAGGTAGGCGGCCGGATAGACGATCATGCCGCCGGCCGCCAGGATGAGGGGTTCCAGGATGAAACCGGCGATGGTCTCGCCCTGTTGTTCGAGCAGCTCCGCGAGGGGCTGCAGGCAGTCGAGGCTGCAGTCGTCCTGGCTTCGCCCCATGGGGCAGCGGTAGCAGTAGGGGGGCGGCAGCCGGTGCGAGTCGAAGAGCATCCCGCTGAAGGCCTGGTGAAATTCGGGGACCCCGCCCAGGCTCATGGTGCCGATGGTGTCGCCGTGATAGCCGCGTTCGATGGCGACGAATTTGTTGCGGCCGGGGTGTCCCTGGTGGCGCCAGTACTGGAGCGACATCTTGATGGCGATCTCGCAGGCGGTGGAGCCGTTGTCCGAATAAAAGACCTTGGCGAGCGGCGCCGGGGTGCGCCGAACCAGTTCCTCGGCGAGCAGGATGGCAGGTTCGTGGCTCAAGCCGGCCAGCAGCACCTGTTCCAGCTGGTCGAGCTGGTGGTGCAGCGTTTCCCGGATGGTGGGGTGATTGTGACCGTGGAGGATGCACCACCAGGAGGAGATGGTGTCGAAGTAGGGGCGGCCCTCCTGATCATAGAGCATCAGCCCCTCGGCCCGGTCGATGATCAGCAGATCGCGCCGGGCGTAATCGTGCATCTGGGTGTAGGGGTGCCAGAGGTATTGTCGGTCTTTTCGCTGCAGGTCGTTGGGCATGGAGGGCGGGCCGTCGGGTGGGCAGGGGTTGCGTCAGTTGTCCAGCATCAGATGGTAGATTCCCGGATAATGGCGGTGCTGTTCAGCGTAGTCGAGACCGTAGCCGACCAGGAAGCCGTGGTCGATGGCAAAGCCCTGGTAGTCGATGGCCACTTCCACCTCGCGCCGTTCGGTCTTGTCGATCAGGGTGCAGATTTTCAGGGAGCGGGGATGGCGGGTGGCGAAGAATTCCTTGAGTCTGGCAATGGTGCGGCCGGAGTCGACAATGTCTTCCACCAGCAGCACATCCTTGCCGCTGATGTCCAGTTCGACGTCCTTGGTAAAGGTGAGTTCGCCGGACGAATAGGATTTGTCGCCGTAACTTGAGACCCGGACGAAATCGATTTCCAGCGGCAGGTCGATCTGCCGGGCCAGGTCGGCCATGAAAATGAAGGCGCCGTTTAAAACCCCCACCATCACCAAGGAGCAGTCGCCATAGTCGCGGGTTATTTCGGCACCCAGTTGCTGGATCCGTTGCTGGATGTTTTCCTCGGAGAGGATCAGTTTTTTCTCGGCCATTTGTACCTCTTTGGGCAAAGAGTAAAAAATATGGAACTCTCCCGCAGCACCGCATCCGGGGGGGGCCGCTTTGTTCGCTTCCCCTGCGTCGGAGGCTGCGTTTAGCGGCGTATTGCTGAACGGTTACGCGCCGCAGTGATTCGGGAGCTTTTCGTTTCGAGCCGGAGAGTTCCCATCATCTTACAATGGTGGCCAAAAGTCTCAAGAGGCCGGAGCAGAAATATCTTGACCTGGCCGGGTGCGGTTCGCTACGGTTCGCTAGGATTTGTTAGGTTTTGTGGTATCCCAAAAAAGCAATTTTGCAGAGGAGTGCGATCATGGGGAAATATGAGTGTGACGTGTGCGGCTATGTCTATAACCCGGAAACGGGAGATCCCGACGGGGGGGTGGCGGCGGGCACCGCCTTTGCTGATGTGCCGGAAAGCTGGGCGTGCCCGGTTTGCGGGGCCGGCAAGGAGCAGTTTTCGCCGGTGTCCTGATGGTGTCGCGGTCCGGGATGGCCTGAAGGGGGGGGCGCAGCCGCGGGCAAGCGCGGCCATCCCGTTCCCGCCCTTGCCGGTCGCCCCTTTAGGTGAGGCCGGCGGTGATGTCGCTCCAGGTGTTGGTCAGCTCCGCGTCGAACGAGGTGATGAAGTCAAAGACGTTGACCTCGGTGAATGAGTGGTGCTGCTCCTGAATCTGTGCCCAGGCCGTTGATTCCAGGGGGGCAATGGTTTCGCTGTCCGGGCCGCTCAGGCAAACGCCGTGCTGGGTGGCGAATATGTCCGCCAGATGCACCAGGGCCGTCGGCAGGATGCTGTCGCCGGTGGCCTTTTCCGGCGTATGGTGGTGGAGCATCACATCGAGATAGACCTGCGGCAGGCTCAGATGTTCTCCCACCCAGAGGCCGGCCCAGGTGTGGTCGGTGCCGACGTATTCCGATTCTTTCCGCAGCCGGTCCTTGGTGAAAATGGAATCCGGTTTGAGGAACTGGGGGTAAAAGGCGGGTTCGAGGGAGTCGATGCCCAGCTTGCCAAGGTCATGCAGGAGCCCCGCCAGATAGATGTCGGTGGCGGTGTTGATGCGGATGATGTCCTTGAGCAGTTGGGCGATGCGCGCCACCACCACCGCGTGCCGCCAGAAACGGCGCCGCAGCTCGTCGAAACCGCTGAAAAGCACCAGTTCCTGGCTTGCCTCGATGGCCTCCTCCACCACTTTTTGCACGTGCTGGATGCCGACAATGATCATGGCATGGGGCACCGAGGTAACCGGGCAGGAGCGTCGGAAGAAGGGGGAATTGGCCGTCTGCAGTATTTTGGCGCTCAGGATGGGATCCAGGGCGAGCAGTTCCGCCATGCTGCGGGTGTTGTCGCCGTTGCTGGTGAGCAGGCGGCTCAGCTGTTCCGCAGGCTCCGGGTTGATCAGCATGAGCTGATCCGGTTGCAGTCGGCGCTGGAGCTTGGTGGGCGAAATTCTGCCGATGAGGCGTGGCTGTGGCGGCAATTTGCCGCCGGCGGTTTTTTCGGCCGGCGGCGTTATTTTTTTCTCCGCCGGGGCCTCCGTCTTTGGCGGCGTTGCCGCCGGCTGTGGTTCTGGCGTGCTGCCGGGAGAAGTCACGCGCTGGTTGGCCAGCACCAGCCGGGCCACCAGGATTTCGCAGAATCGTTTGTAAAATTTGAGCTGCAGAAAGACGTTCGAGGTGCTGATGATGTCGGGTTCCACCATCAGGATAAAGGAGTCGGTGGAGGTTTTAACCCCGGCGGTTCGTTTGGTTTCGCCGACCAGGGCCATCTCGCCGAAACAGTCGCCGGTGGAGAGGGTGGTCAGTTCGATGGTGTTGGCGGCGTCCATGGTCTTGAACACCGAGACGCGTCCCTTGACCAGGATGTAAAAGACCCGCTCCACCGCGCCTTCTTTGATGATGGTGGTTCCCTTCGGTACTTTCAGCCATTTGCTGACGGCAAGGAACTGGCGGATTTCATGGTCGTCAAAGGTTGAAAAGAATTGGATTTTATTGAGGAATTTGATCTGTTGGCCCAGATCGAGTTCCTTGCCGGAGGAGGAGGTCATGGATGTATCCCGAGGTATGGTGTCTGCCGTCGCCGGGGTTGTACGCATCGCCGCTGGCGAGCGCTGCAAAGGGATTTCCGCCCAAGGTTTTCATGGCTGAACTCGCCGGAAGCGGCCGGAGTGGGACTCCGGCGCCATTGCTTCCGCGTGTTGTGGCTGGGGGGCGCACGTTGTTGCGAGTCTATCATAATTGATGGAGGAAAAGCGCGTCAACGCGAAAAGGGCCGAAAACGGCAACTTATCCATATCGCGGCGCGTGATTCCTACCAAACCGAGCGCAGGCCGTGCTCCTTGCGGATCTGGTCCAGGCGTCGCTCGAGTTCCACCCGCCACTGGGCGTGGATCCGGGCCGCGGAGGGGCCGATCAGTTCGGGCAGGCCGTAGACCACCCGGTCGGCGGCGCGGCTTGCCTCGATCACCGCTTCGATGGAGCGGGCGCCGAACTTGTAGCGGCCCAGCAGCAGCCGGAGCAGCAGCCCCGAGGTCTTGCGGGCCGCCTTCTTCCAGTGGGTATCCATCTGGTGGGCGATGATGAAGGCGCGCTTGAGGAGGATGCGGCGCAGCTCATCGAGTTGTTCGGCGCTGGCCGACTCGTCGAGGAGTTCTTCCGGGATTTCGATGCTGTCGATGTCCAGCACCACCCGCAGCCGGCTCATGAAGTCGGGGATCTTGAGGGTTTTGATCTTTTGCAGCCGTTCCGGATCGTCGTTGGCGAGCAGTGCTTCCATCCCCTCCCAGCTCGCCTTGACGCCGCCGGCAAAGACGAAGATCGAACGGCCGATATAGTAGGGGGAGCCATGCACATAGGTGACCCCGTCCTGCATGGAGGGCAGGAAATAGCGCAGGTAGCCGAACTCGTCGCCGTTGTAACGGCAGTCAAATTCGTCCCAGAAGGCGATGGGCACCTTGCCCTTGGCCACCGCCGCCCGCACCAGATCGATGGAGGAGTTGATCTCGTCTGGTTCGGCAAACTGGGTGAGGTTGAATTCGAAGAAGTCGAAGGGGTTCACGTCGAATTTCCGGGCCACCACCTTGGCCACCTCTTTGACGGCAAAGGATTTGCCTGAGCCGGGCGGGCCGAAAACACCGATGCACAGTGGCCGCTGAAAACTCTCCTTGGAAACATAGCTGTCCACCACCGTCTGCAGCGTCACGACAGGGTCGATCTCGGCCGGATCGGTGGTGCGGACGTTGCCGACCTGGAAGATGCGCAGGTCGCCGAAGCCGTTCTTGCGACTCACCTCCTCCTTGAGCTGGAAGAGGACGTCGAGGATCACATCGAGAAATTGGCGCGGTTGCGGGTTTTTGTCCCCGGAGCTTGGCTGATCGACGAAGAAGGCGCGCAGCGCCTGTTTCTTCTCCTCGTTCCAGACCTGGCTCGACACCAGTTCCAAGCGCCGATCGAACCCGGCGGAAAATGGTGGCAGTTCGAAGAAGCAGGGGTCGTTGTCCTGGAGCAGAAAGGAACAGGGGGCGCCGTCCGGGAAGGTGGTGGAAAAATCGAGGTTGGGGAATTCCAGCCGGTCGTGGAAAAAGTAACCGTGCCGGTAGAGGAGATCCCAGTGGCGCAGGGTGCGCTGCATGAAGTCGTAAAAGTAACTGCGCCGGAACATCTCTTTGCCGCAGCACAGATAGTCCACCGCCAGCATGGCGGTGACGAGGGTGTCGTAGCAGGGTACCGTCCCTTTCTGGCGGGGGGCGCTTTTTTCGGGCAGGAAGCCTGGCCGGTGGGAGAAAAAGGTGCCGGCGGGGCCGGCATGGAGAATGCCGTGCGGGAACATGTCGATGAAGATGTGGCAGCGAAAACGGCCGGCCGTCTCGTCCCACAGTCCCACTTCCGGGGTGCGCAAGGCCCGGAGCGACATGGCGACGATGGACTCCCAGGTCACCGAGCTGTCCATCTCCATGCGGGTGGTTTCGAGATCGGAGAGGCGGCCGAAGAGGATGAACTCCTCGCCGAACTCCTCGGCCCAGTGGTGCCAGTGGGCGACACTGATGCCCATGGCGATCACCCATGCCCCGGGGTTGAGCGTTTTCAACTCGGCGGCGTTCTGCGGTGGCCGTCCCGAGTCGTCGATGAGCATGATGCCCTGGTTGCCGCTCAAAAGTGGCCGGTTCTCCGCGTCGATGCACAGGGTCTCCTCCTGGCCGCCGCGGCCCCGGGCGGGCAGGAACTGGTGGACCATGAACCAGCCATGGTCGTCGGCGATGGAGGGATGCTGCCGCTGGCGGAAGATCTGAAAGACATCTTTCTGCTCCCCGTAGGCGTAGGTGCGGAGGTGGGGAGAGAGGTTGGCCGAGGTGAGCAGTCCGGCCAGCCAGGTAAGGGTCTGTTCAAGGCGACCGTCCTCGATGCCGATGTCTCCGGCCAACAGCTCGATGGAGTCGCCGGGGTTGTATCCGTAGGCGGGCAGATAGCCCTTTTCGAGCAGGCTCACCTCCTTGATCGGCAGGTTGTGGATCTTGATTTTGGAACCGAGCAGCAGGATGTTGGGGGCGGTGTTGTCCATGGCGTGCCTCAAGGCTGGAGGTTGGTGGACAAAGGGTGGCGGGCCGGTGGCTCAGGGTCGGGGAAGATTGTTTTCCGGTTCGGCGCCGGCACCGAAAAGACGGGCGAAGAAGCGGAACACCTTCTTGATCCCCTGCCATATCTTGGGCAGCAACCAGGCCATCAGCAGGATGCAGAGCACCAGCAGGCCGAGAAAGAGCCACGGTGAGTGGAGGGCGGTCCAGAGGCCGGCGACCACCGCCACATCTTCAACCACCGAAGCGGTCCAGTTGGTAAAGGGCTCGGGCGAGGCGTTGATCATCACCCGGCCGCCGGCCTTGGTGGCGTGGGTCGAGGCGGCAAGACCTCCGCCAAGGATGCCGGCGGCGATGGCCAGCGTCGGGTTGACCTGGCCCACGGCCCCGGCGGCGAGCATGGCCCCGGCCGGGATGCGGATAAAGGTATGAATGGAGTCCCAGCCGGTGTCCACCCCTGGGATTTTGTCGGCGACAAACTCCACCGCGTACATCAGCCCGGCGGCCCCGATCACCATGGGGCTGGCAAGGACCTGCAGGGGAGCCGGCAGGACGATGTTGCCGGTGAGGTGCATGAGGCCCAGAACCAGGATGGTGGCATAGAGATTGATGCCGCTGGCCCAGGACGCGCCCATGGTCAGGGAAAGGGTTCGGACGAGCTGGTCGAATTCGTTCATGGTCGCATCCTGTCGGCATGGCTGATGGTTTTTTTCAGCGGGAGGAACGTTTCGCCACCGGTTTATTATACACAAAAGCCGTGGCTGGGCAGTACTTTTGATGGTTTCGCAATGGCAGCGCAATCACCTGCTTTGGCGAGGTGGCGTCTGGCGCCGTGATGACTGCTGGCGGAGTTCTCACCGTGTGGCGGCCGGTTGCGCGTTCAGGGTGGCGTCAGAGAGTAAGCTCTGAGGGCGGATCGTTTGGCCTGGGCATTGCCGACCAGGAGGTCGAGCGCGGCCCAGAAGGCGGGACCATGGTTCTTGATCCGGGTGTGGAGCAGCTCGTGGAGCAGGACATAGTCGCATAAGGCTTCGGGCAGGGCGGCGAGCTTGATGTTGAGGCTGATATTGTTGGCTCCCGAGCAGCTGCCCCAGCGGGTGCGCTGGTTGCGGAAGGTCACCCGGTTGTAGGAAAAAGCGTGGCGGCGGGCCAGTTCCCGGAGCCGGTGGTGCAGTTTGCGGGTTGCCGCCCGGCGGTCGATTATCGGCAGCTGGTTGGCCCGGGCGGCCAGTTCCGCCTCCAGTTTTCGGATGCGGGGCAGGTGGTTTGCCAGCCAGGGCTGTTTGCTGCGCAGAAAAGCGGTGGCCTGTTCCGGTGATACACCGGTCGGGATGGCCAGCCGGACGCCCTTGAAGGGGCGGATGGAGAGCACCAGGCGTTTGGCGCGCTGGCTGGGGGCCAGCAGCACGGGGCCGACACCAGGGAGATCGATGGTTTGGTTGCCGGTCGTGGCGGGCAAGGGAATGCGGGTCACAGGTACTCCATGCCGTGCCAGGGGATTTTGTCGATGATCTCCGGCAGTTGCGTGGTGGCGAGGCCGAGTTTGGCGAGCCGTTTGTCAAGGGTCTGGGTGTTGATGAATTCCCGTTCGACGCCGGCCAGGAACCAGGAGGTGAGCAGGTCGGCGAGATAGACCAAATGGGTCAGTTGCTCATGTTCCCGGGCCTGTTCGGGATAGTGGTGAAAGCGGATCGCCTCGGTCAGGTTGGCCGGCAGATTCCAGTTCTCGGCCAGCCGTTGTCCTATCTCCTGGTGGTCGATGCCGATGGTTTCCCGTTCCAGGGTGCTGAAATCGCCGTTTTCCAGGGGGTACGACCTGTAGAAGAGGGGGAAGGATTTGGCAAAGTACTGGTCCAGCACCACCTTGCCGATGTCGTGCAGGAGGCCCGCCGTGTAGGCGGTTTCGGCGTCAGGCTGGCCGATCATCGTCGCGATGACCTTGGCGGCGTTGGCAACGCAGAGCGAGTGGCGATAGAGGCCGCCGCGCATCAGGGCGTAGCCGCCCTCGCGTTGCTGGTAAAAGGTTTCAACGGCGGCGGTGACGATGAGTTCGAGGAGCTGGTCTTCCCCCAGCAGCAACAGGGCGCGGTCGATGGAGTCGATGCGCTGCCGGGAGCCGATCAGCACGGAATTGCAGAGATGCAGCACCCGGGCGGCGATCACCTGGTCGATCCAGATCTCCGGCGCCAGATCCTTGACGTTGTAATCTCCCTTGCGGATGAGACGGATGATCTTGAGGGCGATTTGTGGCACCGGGCTGATCCGGGCGATGGCCTCGTCGATCTCCTCGGAGGTGGGGGGGCGGAGTTCCTCCCCGTCATTGTGGCCGGCGGAGTGGATGATCGGCGTGATCTCGGTTTCCCAGCTGCCGGTGTGGAGGGAGAGCGCCGCGCCGCAGCAGCCGCCGGTTTCGGCCTTGATGATGGGAATCTTGAGTTTTTTGAGGATCTCCGCCGCCACCTCGGTGGTGCGGCCGCCGATATCCAGTTCCAGGTCCTGCCGGGAAACCGGGGCGTAGAGGGCGCCGCCGCCGATCACCGCGGTGAGCCGGTCGCGACTGGCGCCCGCGGAGGCCAGCGCTTCGAGGAAGAGGGGCAGGCCGGTGGAGGCGTAGTTGAGCGGCTGCCAGGCGGTGGCGGTACCGGTGGGTTCCGGCAGCAGCAGGTGCAGGAGTCCGCCCACCCCGGCCTGCCGGTCAAAGAGGGCGATGCCGACGCAGGAACCCAGCAGGGCCACCAGCAGGCGGGGCGGCTTGCCGCTGCTCAGCCGGTAACTGCCGGATGGGATGTATTCTTTGGTCGGGAGTTTTTTGTCGGCAACGGCCATGCGGCCCACCTCATAGCATCATTTTGTAACAGTCCGTGAATAATATGCTAAAATATAATCACAATTTTCACCACTGCTCTTTGCGTGCCAGGCGCCGCTGGAGCTTTTTTTTCGAGAGAACAGCATGCGGCAGCCTTTTTCCTTCCTTTTTGGCCTCACCGGCCATTTCACCCTTCGGATCCTCTCCTATCTCTTCGATCTCGCTGCCTTCACCATCAAGGCCCTGGCCGGCTGGTTCCGGCGCAGCCGTTTTTTTGAACAGCGGACCTATTCGCCGCTGGTGGCCCAGATTATCTTCACCGGCGTCGATGCCTTGCCGGCCATTACCCTGCTGGCGCTGATCACCGGCTTCATCATTACTTTCCGCCTCATCGCCATTTTCGACGCGGTGGGCGGCACCTCCAGCATGATCACCATCCTCACCGAACTGGTGGGGCTTGAGTTGGGTCCGCTCATCGCCGCCATCATCCTGATCAGCCGCTCCGGCTCGGCCATTGCCGTGGACATCGGCAACATGAAGCTGCACGGCGAGATCGAGGCGCTGGAGCTGCTGGGGATCAACATCGACGACATCCTTACCACGCCACGGATGATCGGCACCGCCGTTTCCCAGCTGGTGCTGGCCGTATATTTCACCATTATCGCCCTGGCCGGGGGGATCACCATCAGCGCCATCCTGCTTTCGGTGAATTACTTCAAGTATCTGGGCGACCTGTTGGCCACCCTCCATCCGATGATGGTGGTCGCCTTCCTGTTCAAGAACCTGCTGTTCGGCCTGGTGATCGGGGCCATCTCCTGTTTTCACGGCCTGATGGTGGACCGGTCGCCCACCGAATTGCCCCAGCAGACCCAGCGGGCCATTATTCACTGTCTGCTCTTTGTCTTTGTTCTGGACGGCATCGTTGCCACGGTGGCCCTATGAGTGAATCCCGTGCTGCCATTCTCCTTGCCGGGCAGGGGCTGATTCCCAGGGAGGCGGTCGGCGATCCGCCCCTGCCGCCTTTGGACCTGACCGTTCGGCCGGGGAGCATTGTCTGTCTGGTGGGGCCGGACGGGGCGGGCAAAAGCCGCTACCTGCGGGTATTGGCCGGGCTTGATGCGCCCCGGGCCGGTCAATTGACTCTGCTGGGCCAGAATGCCTATAATCTTGACGAGGATGGCTGGCGGGATATGCGCCGGAAAATTGCTTTTCTCGGCAGCAGGACGCCGTTGATTTCTTTTTTCAGTGGTTGGCGGAACCTGTTGTTCCCCGCGCTTTACCATCGGCTGGATACCCCCGAGGCCTTGGCGGAGAAGGCCCGGGGCCTGCTCGATGCCATCGGCTGCGATGGCGATCTCGAACAGCTGCCGGCCTACCTGAAGGGCGTGCAGGCGCGCAAGCTCACCATTGTCCGGGCGTTGATGCTTGATCCCCTGCTGTTGCTGCTCGATGAGCCGTTCCGGCCGCTGGACAGCGGTGGCGCCCGGGCCCTGCAGGGTTTTCTGGTGGACCGGGCGCGCGGGGCCGGTCTGGCCCTGGTGCTGACCACCAACGATCTCCGTTTCGTGGACCGGCATGCCGATGCGGTGCTGTTCCGCGACCAGGATGCAGTCCATTTCTTCCCGTCCCTGGCTGCCCTGCGGCAGTCGGCGCTGCCGGCCATCCGGGCGTATCTGGCGGGAACAACCGAAGAAGGAACAGGGAATGAGGAAGGAGCCGCCGCACGATAGCAGCATTCATTACATCCACCGGATGCATTACTCCTTTCAGGAGCGGGTGGTCGGCACCTTTGTGCTGCTGGCCATGGTGGCTTTGCTCGGTCTTTTCATCGCCACCGGCAAGACCAAGTATTTTTTCGGGGATTATATCACCGTTTATGGCCACCTGCCCACCGCCCAAGGGGTTGGGCTGGACGACCGGGTGAAGATCGCCGGGATCGACGCCGGCTACATTGAATCCATCGATGTGGATGGCCGGAATCGGATCGTCGTCGCCATGCGGCTCAGCAAGCAGTTTCACAAGCTGCTCCGCACCGACTCGGTGGCCAGCCTGCGCACCGTGGCCATGTTCGGGGTGACCGCTTCGGGGATTTCCATCAGTGCCGGGTCGCCGGATATGCCGCTGCTGAAGGATAACGCCGTTCTCAACGTCCAGGTGGCCCCGTCCTTCGAGGACATGGCCGGTGAGATGGTGCAGCTGGTTGCCTCGGTGAAAACCTCTGTTGTCGGCTTGGAGCGGCTGGTGGCGACCCTGCAGGGAGCCCATCTTGCCGAGACGATCAGCAATATCAACGGGGTGGCGGCCAACCTGCGGACCATGACCGACCATGTCACGGCAGGCGACGGCGTGCTGGGTGCGGCCCTGTATGACCAGGAACTGCAGCGGGATTTCAAGGCCAGCGTCACCTCATTGCACGCCACCCTGGCGGCCACCGAGGGGCGGCTGCGGCAGCTTGAGCCCATCCTTGCCACCACGGATGAGCTCACCGGCGCCACCCGTCAGACCCTGCAGGCCTTGCCGGAGCTGCTCGCTGGCCTCAAAGGGACCACGAATCTGTTAAACGAGGTGCTGGCACTGCTCAACAGCCAGGTGCGTCAGGCGCCTGAACTCACCGCCCGGATGAAGCTGTTGATGCGGGAAACCGATCGGACTCTGCGGGCGGTGCAGCGGTTGTGGCCGCTTTCGTCAGCGCTTCCCGAAAAAGAGGAGGAGCAGGTTCTCATTGCTCCGCAACCTGCCCATGAGTGAAGTCATGACCAGGAAAATCGTTCGGCCGGCGCTGTTTTTCGGACTGCTGCTTCTGCTGGCCACCGCCTGTGTACAGCGGCAATCGGTTGCCACCGACGGCGCAGGGCAGCCGGAAGAGATTGCCCGCCAGTTGCTGGCCAGCGGCTGCCGGAGTTTCCAGGGGGGCGAGTACGGTGACGCCATGCGTTTCTTTCGTGAGGCCATGGTCATCGCCCGGGGTGTGGATGCCGGTGCGGTTATGGCGCTGGCGGCGGTGAATATGGCGGAAACCTCCCTGGCCCTGGGTGACGAGGATGCGGCGGGGCAGAATTTGGGGCAGGCGCGGCGTTTGGTTCGCCGGGAGGGCCTTGCCGAGTTGCGGCCCCGTCTCGATCTGGTGGCGGCCAATCTGGCGGTGCGGGCCGGTCGGGGCGGCGAGGCCTTCGCGCTGCTGGCTCCCTATCTGTCCGCCGCCTCCCCTCAGGTGGGCGGCGAGCTGCGGTTGGCTGCCTTGGTCAGCCGGGTGCAGCTCGCTTTTGCTGCTGAGGAAGGGGCGGCGGCGCGGCAATGGCTGGATCGTTATCGGCAGGCGGTGGCGGCCCTTGCCGCCGGTGCGCCCCGCCATGCGGCGCAGCTGTTGCGATTCGAGGCGCGGCTCTGTTATCGGGAGGGTGACCAGGAGGGCGGCGACCGGCGTTTTGCCGAGGCGGTGGCCATCTATCGGGCCGGCGCGGTCCGGCCCGGACTTGCCGCCGGCCTGGCGGAATGGGGCCGGCTCCTGATGGCGGCAAAGCAGTGGGAGGCGGCGCGGGATCGGCTGGATCGGGCCTTTTTTGTCCGGGTCGCCATGGCGGACCGGCATGGCGCCGACGAGACGCTGGCCCTGCTCGAGCAACTGGACCGTGCCAGCGGCGACCGGCTGCGGGCCGCAGAAACCCGGCAATGGCGCGAGGTGCTGCATGCCAATTCCCCGCTGGCCTGGGCCGACCTGTTGCCGGGCCGGTCGGTTGGCCCCTGAGGCGCGCCGTCGGGGTGCCGGCGTCCTATGAACGCAGGGAATGCAGCAGGGCGATGGCGTTGTCGCCCTGTTCCGGATAGGTGGCGATCTTGACCCGCAGGGGAATGTCGGTGGCCAGGCCGGCGATGGCGCTTTCCATGGTCTCCGGCGCGTCCATGCTGTCGAGCATGGGCAGCAGGACCGCCACGGTGTGGACGCCGATACGGCTGCATTGGTGAACCACGCTCAGGTTTGCCGACAGCCCCTTGGTCAGTTCCTGCACCGTTGCCGACGCCGCCTCGGCCCCCCGTTCCCGGCAGAGGCCGTTGTAGTCATTGATGCTCACCAGTGCCAGGGAGAGCGTGCCGAAGTATTCCCGTACCTTGCTGATTTCGTTTTCGATGGTGGCGATGAAGGCGTTGAAAGGCCCGGCTTCCATCTCCTGCTGTTCCGCCCGGGCGAGACCGATCCGGAAATGGGGGGCCAGGGAGGTGGCGATGATGGCGAATGATTTGCGCAACGCCTCGTCAGTGATCTCCATGCCGTCAACCGCGTGCACGGTGATGACCCCGACGATGTTGCCCGCCGATTTGATGGGGACCACCAGAAAATCCTCCACTCCCTTGCAGCCGCTGGCCAGGAAGGTCTTGCCGACGGAGACCATCTCGTAGAGTTCCGGATCGGTCAGACAGGCGATCACCGCGTCGGTCTGGTCTGCCGCCATGCCGTAATCTCCTTTGCTCTCTAGGCTGCCTGCCCCGCTGGCGGTGAGAATGGCGCATTGCTGGACATGAAAGCCGATGCTCAGCGCCTTGAGAATCAGGTCGACATTGTCGGCGATGGAGTCGCTCTTGTTGAGAATCTCGCTGACATCGAACAGGGCGAGGAGTTCGTCCATCTGCTGTTTGATCTGCTGGTTGCGGTCCGCAATGGTCTGCATGAGTCCATCGTAGGTGTCATCAAGGATGGCGACCTCGTCCTTGCCGTAGACCACGGTCGTGTCGTCCGTCTCCTCGTCGCCCGCCCCCTTCATCTTCAGCAGCAGGTTGCGCAGCGGCCGTTTGACCAGCATATTGGCGAGGAGGAAGCAGAGGAAGACCGAGGAGAGCAGGGTGCCAGCCGCCGACAGGATGAGCAGTTGGCGGTTCTCCTCCACCATCTGGTCGAGGTCGTCGGTATTGAAGTCCACCAGCAGTTTGCCGAGGACATCGTCTTCCGGGTCGTGGCATTTGTGGCAACGTTCCTCGTTATGAATGGGGTTGACGTTGCGGAGGATGCGGTGGCCCTGGTCGTCGGTGAAGGTGACGGTCAGATTCTGTTCACTGACCACGGCCTGGCCATGGCAGATCCTGCAGCTGGCGGCCGACTGATCGAGCTGGGCGCCGATCTGGTTCCTGATTTTGGCGAATTTCACCTGGGCATTGAGGTCGATGAGCTTGATGTCGCGGACCATGCTCTCCTGGCCCACGGCGTCGATAATCTCCTGGACGCTGTTCTGCCGGTCGTCGCACATGGCGTTGTCAAGGCTGCTCTTGATGGCGTTGCTGATCTTGGATGCCTCGCCCTCGGCCATGTCTCGCAGCCGTTTTTCGGAAAGCAGCACGTTGGTGTGAGAAAAGCCGCTGATGACGATAAACAGCCCGATGGTCATGGCCACGGCCATCTTGAATCCGATACTGCGTTTCATTTTCATCTTCATTGCGATGGTTCTCCCGCTCAGGGGTATTCCCGAGGCCGTTTATTCCCCGAAGGGGGCGCCCTCGACCCGCATGTTGCGCACAAAAAAGGCCGTCCTGGCCACCGGCTTGTCGAGAACCAGGCTGTAGTTCTCGATGGTGATTCTGGTTTGGGGCAGGGCCTGCTGGAGCACCACGATGCGGTTGGTGCTCAACGCCTCGGTGATCTCTTTCTTGATCCGCTCCTTGCGGTTCTGTCCCGACTTGATTTCTTCGGCCACTTCCCGGAAACGTTTGATGTCGCCGGCCATCTGAACCTTGTTCTGGTAGGGCAGCCGCTCAATGTCCTTGCCGAGTTTGCGGACCAGGTCGATGGTATTTTGCAGCCGCTGCTGTTCCAGGTCAAGGGCGGCGCGATGTTTGTCGATGGCCAGGAGTTCCTGGAAGAG
>Ga0224496_10000993_pt1 | contig 18356 bp, 12 predicted proteins | sample SF_Jul11_sed_USG_2_FD_168127 | JGI IMG/M metagenome (GOLD analysis project Ga0224496, IMG submission 168127) | Sediment microbial communities from San Francisco Bay, California, United States - SF_Jul11_sed_USGS_8_1 | ecosystem: Environmental > Aquatic > Marine > Sediment | place: USA...
TATTATCCATATCAGCCCTCTTTTTGGTTTTTGTGAATAGTTTTGCAACTTATTACTTTTACCAGATCGAGGGCTACCTTCCTAAAATGTGCGAAAAATATTTTACGTTATCACAACAATATTATGAGGCTGTTGAGATTTCTCAAATAGCGCATTAATTGTCTTTATATAGGATTCATTTTTAGAAAGCGTGAGCAAGAGGAGTTTATCTTGTTCTGACATAATCCCTCTATATGTTAACAGTGTCAGTTCATTGCAATAGAATATCTTTTTCTTTATATCATCAGGTAAAGTCGCAGTATAATGTTCTTTTGCTAGATATTTATTAGTCTCGCTTTCATAAATAGTGCCTAAGATATTCGTATCAGCAAAACAGCACCCAGAAATATCGGCGCCAGTAAATCTAGCACCCTGTAGACTTGCTCTGACAAAAATCGCCCCTTGCAGGTGTGCATCAGTTAACAAAGCCCCTTGTAATTTAGTTTTGAATAAATAAGCTCCCTGGAGTTGCGCCATACTCATATCCGCACCCTGGAGTTGCGCCATTCTCATATTCGCACCCTGGAGTTGAGCTCCAGTTAAATCCGCACCCTGGAGTCGAGCTCCAGTTAAATCCGCACCCTGAAGGAGGGTGCCAGTTAAGAATGCCCCTTGCAGTTTAGCGGAATACAGGTACGAATTTCGGAGGTCGGAATTGCATAGATCAATGTAATCCTCATTTTTTTCCTCCAGGTCCAGATTTCCTCTGTTGCCGATAACTGTAAGCGCCGCTTGGATATCCTTAGGCAGTTCCGGTAGCTCTTCCTCCTTTCTCGCTTCACCTGATGAAGTAGTAGCCGTGTCACCAGACGGTTTTGTCCCTTTGTATCTCATATTCATAACAGCATTGATAAATATACTGGCCGCATCCGTTAATTCGACTATACCAAAGGTCTCCTCCTCCTCCCTGGGATTTGCCGGCGATTTCTCGCGGATGAAAGCGGTCAGCACCTCCATGACGGACCAATGGTCCTCCGGGCTGTCCCTGGCGATCCGCTCAAGCGCGAAAATCCCCCCCATACGAATAGTTATCTGGTCACTGCCCAATTGTTCCACCGCCTTGGAGAAACGGTCTGTGATCTGGCCTTGGGCGGTGAGATAGTTTCGCTGCCACGCGAAATGGAACGCGATTATGGCGGCCATTCCCGCCATGATCTGCGCCACGGTCTTCCTGGTTTCGTTTGCCACCTCCAGCACTTCTTTCTTTCCTAATCCTTCCGTCATCAGCCATGAATGTATCCACGGGACGAATAGAAGCACGGCAATGAGGAAAATTCCCAGAGTCATCAGGTTCGGGACCGGGTATGGCGTCAGTTTGTCACGCCAAGTGTTACGGATCCATTCGTCTGCCTTCGGAAGCAAGTCCAGATAAAAAATCCATATATAACTTGCCATCATGAACAACAGTACGAGCAGACCAATAGCCAGTATAGACGCAAGCACATAGGAGATGACATGAGCGGACTGCGCCCCGCCTCCTCCAGGCGCGCTTATCATCGCGGCAACGATATTGTTCCATGGCATAACAGATTATATCCCCAATAGCAATATGACGATTATGTGCTTTGGGAAAAGAAAAGGCAACTATATGAAGGATTAGGTGGTGGAGCCGGGGGAACCAAACGGACTATTTAATGCGCTGTTCGTGCACCCCACTCCTCAGCCTGCCAGCGCATGTCCTTTAGTATCGAATCGAGGGGGAGTAAAAATCGCCCTCCTACTTGCACTGCTTGGCGCTCGCGCAGTCTATACTCGTCGTGGCGCCCGCCTTTATTTTCACCCTGCTTGTGTACGGGGTGCGCCCTTTGATCTGGATATAAACTATATGGGAACCTGGGGAGAGGTCGCTTAAGGTTAAGCTCCCTTCCTTGTATTCCTTGCCATCCACATATATCAGGCTTTCGCTGCCAGAGGGAACCGTGATCTTTAGTACCCCTACGTTTTTGGCGGCGGGGGGTGGTGGAGGCGATGTTGTAGTTGTGGGCGCCACCTGCAGCTTGGTAAGCTTTATATCGTCTAAAACCAGCTCCTTGTTCAGGAGAATTTTTTTCTTGTAGTCCGCGTAGCCACTGCGTTTGATGACCAGTTCGAACTCACCGCTTTTATGTTCGTATTTGTTCATGGGGGTAGTACCAAGGAACTTGGTCCCAATAAAGACCTCCGCGTTCGAAGGATCGGTCTTTACAGTGAGCAGCTGGGGCTCTTTCGGTATCACCGGCTTGGCCCGCGGAGGGGCGACAGTGGGCGTTGTAACCACAGCAGGCGGCGGGGGCGGGGTGGTGGCCGCGACCGGCGGGGAAGTGGTAGTAGCATCAGGCGGTGTGACCACTGCAGGCGGTGGTGGGGGGGGCACGATAGGTTTTCCGGTTAAATTCCCCACGCTTATGGACGCAACCGGGGCGCCTTTTATGCCGGTGGGTTCTTTTGTCGATCCCATTAATGAGTAGAGCCCAAGAAAAAGAAGAAGGACCGCCATGGCTCCGCCACCGGCCAGTATCTTGCTTTTGTGGCGGTTGTATACACTCTCCAGCTTATAGCTCAGCTCGCTTCGTTTGACGATAATGGTGGCGTCAGGATCGAAAGGAGTGTCCTTTTCTATGGTAAAAGAGCCTGTGAGCAGCTGGTCCAGGGCCTCGATATATTCGAGACCTGTTTGGAACCTGTCGGCAGGGTTTTTCGCAAGGCCCTTTTTAAGGAACTGATCCACGGTCTTGGGCAGGCTGGGGTCTATCCGCGACGGCGGCTCCGGCTCTTCGTTCACCACTTTGTAGATTACGGTGGTGATAGTTTCCCCGGCGAAAGGTTTTATGCCGGTGAGCATTTCGTAGAAGATGACAGAAAGAGCGAAAAAGTCGCTTCGCGCGTCCACCTTCTTGCCTTGCACCTGCTCGGGAGACATGTAATTGGGGGTGCCCAGGATCGTGCCGGACATTGTCATGGAAGCGTCGGAGAAACGGGCCAAACCGAAGTCTGTGAGCTTCGGATCGTTTCTTTCGGTGATGATGATGTTGCCTGGTTTCACGTCCCGATGGATGACCTCTCGTTTGTGGGCGTAGTCCAGCCCGGCGGAGATCTGTTTTACAATCTGGATTTTTTCCCGCAGGGTGGGGAATCCATCGTTATCGATATAATGGTCCAGCCCCTTGCCGTCCAGGAATTCCATCGCGATGTAGACTATGTTGCCCTCCGCGGTGTCGTCCTCTCCCACGTCGTATATGGTGACTATGTTCTGGTGGGAGAGGCTGCCGGCGGCCTGGGCTTCCAGGTAAAATCTTTCGAGAGACTGGACTTCATCCTTTTTCCGGGAGGAGCCGAAAAAAGTCCTGATCACCTTGAGTGCCACAAGGCGGTTTATTTTTGGGTCCCTGCCTTTATAGACAACACCCATCCCGCCACTGCCGATTTCGCCCAGTATCTCGAATCGGCCAAGTTTTCTTAGTTGGACGGTGCTCATCTTATTCTCAGTTCCATTTTTCCGGAAACTTGCAAGGCAAACCCAAAGACCCCGACACTCTGGGATGGGCTATATTCCCATCCGCGACATTCACGCCGTGCCTGATATCATAATTTTCTTGGATGGTTTTATCAATTCCTTTTTCTGCAAATTGAAATATACCTGGAAAAGTTGCGCTTGCAAGCGCAAAAGTGGATGTTCTCGGTACAGCTCCGGGCATATTCGACACACAATAATGTGTCACGGAATCCACCACGAACGTTGGAGCCGAATGGCTGGTGGGACGGCTGGTCTCCACGCACCCACCCTGATCCACAGAAACATCCACTATCACAGACTCAGATTTCATTTCCTTTAGCATGTCTCGTGTAACAAGCCATGGCGCTTTTGCTCCTGCCACCAGCACAGCGCCGATCAACAGGTCCGCCTCGCTCACTGCCGCAAGGATATTGTGCGGGTTCGATATCAGCGTCTCCACACGGCCTCCATAAATCTCTTCCATTCTTCGCAGCTTGCGAAGATCCGTATCCAGAACCATGGTCCTGGCGCCAAGACCCACCGCGATCCTGGCGGCATTGCTCCCCACCACTCCTGCGCCCAGTATTGCCACTTTGCCAGGGCTGACACCCGGGACGCCACCTAGCAGGATACCACGGCCGCCATGCTCTTTTTCGAGGTACTTGGCCCCAGCCTGCACCGCCATTCTGCCTGCGACTTCGCTCATCGGCGCCAATATGGGCAACAGCCCGTCCGGCTCCTGCACCGTTTCATACCCGATGGCGATCACGCCTGTTTCCATCAGCTTTCTTGCCAAAATCGGCGCCGCGGCCAGGTGCAAAAAAGTGTAGAGGAGAAGATCCTCGCGGAAATACTTGTACTCGGTCTCTACAGGTTCTTTAACCTTCACCACCATCTGGGCCGACCAGGCTTCCTCGGCGGTCTCCACGATCCTGGCGCCCTCGGACTCGTACTCCGAATCCGGAATGCCGGAGCCCTTCCCGGCGCCTGTCTGTACCAGCAATTCATGCCCGGCCAAGGTCAGCTGACGAACGCCTGCGGGAACCATGGCAACGCGGTATTCGTCCTCCTTGACTTCCCGTGGCGCCCCTATTATCACAAATACACCATTTAGTTCCTGAAAGCCAATTATAACATGAGGTTGTGGAAATAGGGAAACCAAACCACGCTAGTTAAAGATATCCATATCGTCAAAATCAGGACTGTTATGATACCTTATTTCATAACCTGGATAATTTTGGCAAAACCATGGCTGATATCCTGAACAGGAATCTTGATTACGACAGACCGATCAATATCGCCGATGGGGTGTATTGGGTGGGATTTGTGGATCCGGCCTCCGGATTGCATTGCAACCCGTACCTGATCGTGGATGACGGCGAGGCGGCGCTGATTGATGGGGGTAGCCGCCCTGACTTTGCCACCGTGATGATGAAAATTATGCAGGCCGGTGTGGAGCCTTCTTCCATCTCCACCCTTATATACCATCATTACGACCCAGACCTGTGCGGCTCCATTCCCAATCTGGAGAACATCATTGGCCGCAAGGACCTGACGGTGCTATCCCACAGGGAGAACAACGTCTTCATAAGATACTACGCCACCCGATCCAAGCTGCTGTGTGTGGAGAACCTCGGTTTCATATTCCAGTTCAAGTCGGGTCGCGTATTGCGTTTTTTTCGGACTCCATACTGCCACTCGGCCGGCAGCTTCATAACTTTGGACGAGAAAACGGGCGTACTCTTCACCTCTGATATTTTTGGCAGCTACGACCCTCCGGAGCGCTGGAAGCTTTTCTCGGACATACCTGAGCTTTGCCACTCGTGCGATATGGATAGCCGGTTCAGTGACGATTTTAAATGTGACAGGGTGGATGATTATTGCCCGTTGGTGGGGATCTTCAATTTCCATCGGCGAATCATGACATCTGGCAGGGCTTTGCGCCACACCCTGGGAATTGTGGGAAAAACCCTTCCGGATATGCTGGCTCCCCAGCATGGCGGCATTCTCCACAAGCCGGGCGATATCGCCATGATCACCGAGAGGCTTGAGGGCCTTGATGATGTGGGAATCGACGGAATACTGGCAAAGGGACAATGAGCGGCGATATAGAACTGCTGAGCAAATCTGTTCCCAAAAAAGGCGCCACCCTGTTCGAGCGGTTTGCCACCAATCTGCTGGAACGGGATGCGGAAAAGCAGGACACTGCTATCAATGAGGAGCTGTTAAAGGAGCTTATCATGAAGTATGTGAGTTCCGAACGGCGTCTGACGGAACTGAACACTCTCAAGAACAAATTCCTTGGAATGGCGGCCCATGACCTGCGAAATCCCCTGGTCTCCATCCGCGGCTTTGCCGATCTTTTGCTGGAAGGCGGAATGGATGAAGCGTCTGTAAAAGAATTTTTGGAAATCATCCGCCAATCCGCCGATGACAGCCTGGGATTGATCAACGACCTGCTCGACCTGTCGGTGATAGAAAGCGGAAAGTTGGATCTGGACCTGAATGAAAACGACATGCCCCGGCTGCTGGAGGAGAGGGCGCTGCTGATGCGTCACGCCGCGTCTAAAAAAGGGATCACTATCGGGGTAGAGGCGGAAAATATTCCCCAAGCCGTTTTTGACAGAGGGAAGATCGGCCAGGTGATCGACAACTATTTAAGTAACGCTGTCAAGTATTCGCCGGTCGGCTCCGCCGCAGTGGCGAGGGTGTCGGTTCGCGATGAGGAAATATGGGTGGAGGTGATTGACCGGGGGCCGGGCATTCCCCCGGAGGAGTTGAAATGTTTGTTCGGTGAATTCCACAAGACCTCCGTGCGGCCCACCGGTGGGGAGAAAAGCACCGGCCTGGGTCTGGCCATCGCCCGGAGGATAGTGGAGGCCCACCATGGCCGTGTGGGTGTGGAAAGCAAGGTGGGGGAGGGAAGCTTGTTCCACTTCGCCATTCCGGTTATTCAAAAGTGATGTCCCCGAAGGCGGATATTGGAGGTTATCGTGAGTGAGAAAAGGAAAATCAGGGTACTTCTGGTCGACGACGATAGCCATGACAGGATTCTGGTAAGACAGCTTTTTATATCCATGGGAGCGGATGTGGTGGCCGAAGCTTCCGATGGAGCGGAAGCGGTGGAGGCGTTTGAACAGACTAAACCGGATATCGTTCTGCTGGACGTGAACATGCCCCGGATGGACGGCGTCCATGCATTAAAAAGAATCAGGGAAATGGCCCCCGGCGCGTTCGTGGTAATGCTCGCTTCGCTCTCCTCCATGGAGATTGTCGACGAATGCATAAAGCAGGGGGCGGCTGGCTACATCCGCAAGGACGCGTCCACGGCGCAGATAAAGAGGACTATTCTGGAGTCTTGGAAGGAGTATCTGGGCGCAACAAAAAAGCAGGACGGGGAAAAAAGCTGATCAGGCCCGCCGCCCGGTCGAGCAGGCGGCGGACCCTTGTGAGTTGGCTCGCGATCAGCCCGGCCAAAGGTGGCGCGAACCGCAAATGCGCCATCTGGCCGGAACCTGTCAGGCAATGGCCCTATACCTGGACAGATTACCTATTACTTCCATGATCTTATCTTCTGCTATCGGCCTGCTGACCAGATAGCCCTGGATTTCGTCGCATCCAAGTCCGCGCAGCATATTCAGCTGGTTTTTCGTCTCCACTCCCTCGGCCACCACCTTGAGCCCCAGGTTCTTTGCGATGGTGATGATGCTGTCCACTATGGCGGTGTCGGCGTTCTCCCTTTTCATACCCTTCACAAAAGAGCGGTCTATCTTCAGCACATCGATGGGGAACTTGCGCAGATAGTTCAGCGAGGAAAAGCCTGTGCCGAAATCATCTATAGAAAGCCTCACACCCAGCTTTTTTATCTGCCTCATTTTCAGCATCGCTCTTTCCACATCAGCCATCACAGAGCTTTCCGTGATTTCCAGCTCCAGCAGGGAAGGCTCCACCCCGGTGTTTTTCAGGGTCAAGGTGACCATCTCCACAACATTTTCCTGGGCGAATTGCCTGGCTGAGAGGTTCACCGAAAGTTTCAGCCTTGCGCCCATCTTCTTATTCATCCTGGCCAGATGCTGAAGCGATTTGCGCAGCACAGTCTCGCCAATACGCAGGATCATCCCTGTCTCCTCCGCCACGGGGATGAAGTCGCCCGGGGAGGTGATCGTCCCGTCCGGTCTGATCCAGCGTACCAGAGCCTCCATCCCGGTTATATCGCCGGAGCTGATGTCCATTTTCGGCTGGTAGTAGACCACGAACTGATCCTTGTCCATCGCCTCGCGCAGGTTGTTTTCCATCGTCAGCCTGCTGGCGAACTTCTCGTTCATATCAGCGGTGAACATCTGGAATCCACCCTTGCCCATCTCTTTGGCTTTATACATCGCCATATCCGCGTTCTTGAGCAGGGTGTCTGTATCCATTCCGTCTTCGGGAAAGAGGGTGATACCCATGCTGCCGGTGGCGTATAGTGGCTTATCTCTGAATTTAAAGGACTGATTGAGCGATTTGATAACCTTCCTGGCCACGCGCAACGCCTCACTTTGGTCCTTCAGGCTTTCGAGCAGGATCACGAATTCGTCGCCGCCGATGCGGGCCACTGTGTCTATCTCCCGCAGCGCCTCCACCAGCCGCACGCTCACTCCCTTCAGAAGAAGGTCGCCTACATCGTGGCCCAGGCTGTCGTTTACATTTTTGAAGTTATCCAGGTCCAGGAACATCAGGGCCAGCACTTCGTTTTCCCGTTTGGCTCTGGCCACCGCCATCTTCAGGCGGTCCTGCAACAGAAGTCGATTGGGCAGGCCGGTGAGGGCGTCGTAATAGGCTTGGTACTCGATCTCCCGCTCCTTCTCCTTGGCTTCGGTGATGTCATGGAAGATGGCCACGTACTGCTCCTCAGCGCCATATTCCCCCTGGATGGAGTTTATGTTAATCCATACCGGGAACTCCTTGCCGTTGCTTCCCATGCACCAGATTTCTCCTTTGTAGTTTCCATCTTCTTTCACCGCGTCAAAGGCGGATTTTACACACTTGACCTGCTCCTGGCTGCGAACGCTGGCTGCGATGATATCTACATCGGAGCCAACGGCCTTCACCTCCGTGAAGCCGGTGATGTCGCAAAACGCCTGGTTGACGGAGCTGATCTTTCTCTCCTTGTTCACCACCATGATCGCATCCAGGCTGTTCTCGAAGACCTTGGAGGCGAGATAAAGCTGCTCTTTTGCTTTCACATGCCCGGTGACCTCCACCAGGGTGAACAACAGGCTCTCCACTTTTCCTGTAGAGCCCTTCACAGGCAGCACGGTCGAGTCCCAATATGTTGTGCCGCGCTCCGGCATATCTGGAAATTCAAAAGGCCTGGCATAGACGGTGAAAGGTTTCTCGCTTTTAACCACATTGCCGAAAAGCTCCACCAGCTCATCGCTGGGGTACATTTCAAAATGGTTCTTCCCCTTGAAGTAATCAGCAGGGAAGCCACAAGCTTTGGCATAAGCCTGGTTTACCCTGATGAAATTGTAATCCTTATCCAGCAGCGCCACGCTGTAGTGCGTGGTGGCGAACATGTTCTCCAGTATTTCGTTGGTATTGACCAGTTCGGCCTGCTGCCGCTTGCTCTCTGTAATATCCGACGAAATCATTCCCATACCGGAGCCGGCCTTGAACGCTTTTATCTGGACATGCCTTCTCCCGTGAGTGGGGTACTCCAGGGACTCCTCATGCTGGTAAGGCTCGCCGGTTTCTATCACCTTGCGGAGCTCATTTATATGCGAGTCCACCTCGACACCCACCTGCAGATCCGACATGTTCCTTCCGATGATCTGCTCACGAGAAACGCCGAACATCTCCAGACCGGCCTGGTTGATCTCGATCAGATTCAACTCCGCGTCATACAAGGTGAAGATGTCGGTGGCAGAGTTCATGAAGCTGTTCAGCCGCTCCTCGCTCTCCATGCGCGCCCGCTCCGCCACCCTGTTTTCCGTTATGTCCTGCACTACGCCCACCATACGGATCGGTTTGCCACTCTTATCGTGTAACACTTCGCCCCGCTCGGTAACTATTCGCTCTTCACCGTTAGGGCGAACCACCCGGTGTTCTATGAAGTAGTCCTCTTTTCTCTCCACAGCCCGGAGGACCATGTCGTTCACTTTGTCCCGGTCATCCGGATGTATACGGTCCACGAACGCCTCGTATGTGGCTTCGAACTGCTGGGGCTCCAGGCCGAAGATGCGGTAGATTTCGTCGGTCCATTTCAGCTCGTTTGTCACCATATCCCAGTCCCAGTTGCCTATATGGGCTATGGACTGGGCGTGCGACAGGCTTTGCTGGCTCTCCTTGAGGGTTCTCTCCCCATGATGCGCGCTGTGATGTCCCGGGAAGAGCCGCGATATCCAGCGCACTCTCCGTTAGTGTCCGAAATAGGCATACCGCTGGACTCTAAGTAAAGCACGGCGCCGTTTTTGTGAAGAATCCTGCTGGATATGTTCACGAAGGATTGGCTTCTGGCGCAAATATCCTTTGCCACTGTGGATATCTTCTCAGCCTCTTCCGGATGCAGGAAATCGGAAAAATGTCGGCCCATCACATCTTCTGGCTTGTGGCCGGTGATATGTTCCACAACAGGGCTTGAGTAGACCACCTTGCCTCTGCGGTCAAGTTCCCATATCCAGTCGCCGCTATTCCGGGCGATATCATTGAGCCTCGATTCCGAAAGGGCCAGGGCGTCTGCTGCCGCCCGCTGCTCGGTGATGTCAACGCCCATGCTGGTCGTACCGGAAATCAGTCCATCGGCGCCGAAAAGCTCCGTATTGCTCCAGGCCACCAGCTTTCTCCCGCCAGCGCTTGTCAATAACTCGCTTTCGTAATTTTTCAAAAACTCCCCTTCTCCAGCCACAAGCTTGGAGTAGTGCTCCTTGGTTTGCTGGCCGATCTCCTCCGGGATGAACATGTCGAACCAGTTGCGTCCCACCACTTCCTCCCACTTATAGCCGGTCCGCTCCAAAAGGAAGTCATTTATGAAAGTCACGTTTCCCTTGTTATCCAGCATAACGGAAAGGAGGTTCACGTCCTCTAGCATGTGGCGGAATCTGCGCTCCGACTCTTTGAGCGCGTTTTCGGCTAGCTTGCGTTCTGTGATGTCCGTAGATACGCCGCATAGCCCCTGGGTCTTGCCGTTTTCGTCGTACAGGGGGAATTTTACCGATATATAAGTTCGCTCTCCATCGAAGGATGGCGCCGTCTCCTCCAACTCCAGCAGCTCACCAGTGTTCAGTACGGTCAGGTCGTTAGCCCGGAACGTCGCCGCTGTTTTCTTCGGGAAGATATCGTAATCGCTTTTGCCGATAACGTTTTCGGCGGTCAGATGAAACAGCCTCAAAAACCTTTTGTTGGCGTGGATATATTTGCCTTGGGGGTCCTTCATGTAGATTATTGACGTGGTGTTGTCCATCATCCCCTGCAAACGCTTTTCGCTGCTCTTCAGGGCTTCCTCCGCCTTCTCCCGGATATCCACCTCCTTGCGCAGAAGCTCGTTGGCGAACATCGCGGTGCGCGCCAGGGTGGTCGATTGTCTGCTTCCGCCCAACAACATCATATAGAGGGTCAGGGTCAGGGCGCCGGTGGCCCCCATTATCAGGAAGATTGTATTTCTGGTCAGATAATAAGCGCTATAGGCTTCGTCGACATCTATCTCGGTGGTGAGGCCTATCCCCAACTGATTGCTCCACAGCCATTCGCCCACCACCGGTACGCCACGATAGTCCCTGTAACCTTCCAGGTCTTCGCCGTACAATTCCTTCACCACTTCCTGGGCCATGCGGGTCAGCGGCAATGTGTCCCTGGAAATGCGGGGGCGGTACCCTCTGGTCATGTCGCCCCCAGGGTCACGGATCGATACCGTAAAGGTGGAAGACTGCCCGGGATTTATAATGCTGGCCTGGCGCAAATGCTCGTGGAACCGGCTTTCGCTCAACATGAGGCCATCACGGTTAAAGGCGTAAGTTTCTCCGGTCCAGCCAATACGCCCGAGCTGAATAAATTGGGAAAAATCCCGATTCAGGTCTGTCCCCAGCGCAAATCCTGCGACAATCCGGCCGGACTGGTCCTTTACCGGGACGCCAAAAAGGAAAACTCCGGAAGTGGCGGCGCCCGTCGCATCCTGCTTAAAATACCATTCCCGTCGGGTGTCAACGGTGAACTTGCCCGACAGCATCCCATTTATAAATTCATCCTCCTCCCCGGCATCGCCGGTTCCAACGCTATAGCCTTTGGAGAGCGATACTAAAACTTTATCGGACTTTGACACGACCATGAATCTCCAGCCCGGCTTCTCTCCGAAGTGGAGCCCGACAATATTCTGGAGCCTGGTGAGTGTCAACGGATTCCCCCTGTCGTATCCCGAGGTCATTTCCGCGGTTAAAATTGTGGCGGCGGATCGGAAATCCTCATGGCTCGCCAAACTCTCCAGATCGCGCCTGTTTTCCTCCACCCAGTTGACAAGAAGACTGTGAGTGGATTGAAGCACCGTGCTGATGGAGTTCCTCACACTCGTTTCCGCCTCGCGCCTTATATTCTCCAGCGCGATCAGAGAAACAATTCCCACCAGCCCCACCCACATGAAGGCGATTAAAGGCATAGTGAGCCTGGAGGGGCCAGATGATTTCCAGGTTTCCTCGTCATATCTTTTATTGTTTTTTGCGCGGTTCATTTTGTTGTCCTCCCCCGTCCCTTCAATGCCCTGGGCTGGGTTATCAACTTTTTTACCTGAGTAGAGCTTAAGGCGTTGACTATCCTGGGGGGCTTGGGTCCCGGACCTGGAGCCACGACCCATCCTTTACCCAGACAACCGTAGCACTGGATGTTCATCTCGACCACTGAACCTTCCAGCCGTTCGCGGTTGACCAGGCCTGCCCCTTCGCATACGGGACAAATTTCTGTGTGGGCCATTTTCCTTCTCTCCAAGTTAGCCACGGTATTAATATGTAGCAATATTAGCGCCAAATATGGAGATGCGTGCAATGGCAAAAAAAACAAGCAGATATGTCCATAGCCCAGGTAAGAGGGGGTACTAGGGCTCTCCATCTGTTCCAAAATTGTCTCAAGTGTTAATTCTGACTCAAGGATTTAAATGATTTGTCATGGATGATCGGCTCAGGACAGGATCGTCCGGTAAGACGGGAAATGGGGAGCAAAACGCCATGGGATTGTGGAGCGAGCGGATAATCCCATCGGCAGATCGCTCAAATTTCCGTGCGGTTTTTACCTGGCTCGTTTGAAAAACATCAGCCCAAAAGGGCTGTCGCCGGACTTTGCGAGACTCGGTTGGGAAGGCGCGTCCATCTCCACAACCCATCCACGACCGTCGCATCTGGAGCACTTGATTTTCAGCTCCACTATTGAGCCGTCAAGCCGTTCCCAATTGACAGTTCCATCCCCGTGGCATGCAGAACATGTTTCTGGGTGGGCCATAATTTCTCCCAGTTGTCTTAAGGAAAATACCAATCATTAACTAATGTCATGTACAGCAAGTATGGGGCCAAACTTACTATTTGCTTTAAGGCGCAATATAACTTACACATAAATATGGGATCATAAGAAAAGTGTATTAAAAAAGCTAAATTAATATGCGGAGTTTTGTCACTCGGAAGGTCGCCTGGGGGGCTTTCAAAAGGTGTGAATCGTTACAAATCCGGTTCGCCGGAAATACGCCGGTACAGGGTGGAGCGGCTGATCCCCAAAAGTTTGGCTGCCTTGGACCTGTTCCCCCTGGCCTTGCGCATCGCCTCATCCACGCTCATCTCATCCGGCTCGAAGTGGTCAGGTGAATGAGGGGTGAAGTATTGCGCGATTCCTGTGATTTCCGGGGGGAGATTCCGCTTTTCGATTAAAACACCGCCACAGTTTATCAGGGCGTACTCCACCGCGCTTTTAAGCTCCCGCACATTCCCGGGCCAGGGATATTCCATCATGGCGCCCACCGCCTCGTCGGAGAATTTTTCCACCGGTTTGCCAGTGGCGGCTCTGGCCATGACAAGAAAATGCCGCGCCAAAAGCTCGATATCTTCCCGGCGGACGCGCAAGGGGGGGGCCGTGATTCTGGCGCCGCGGATGCGGAACAGCAGATCCTGCCGGAACCTCCCCTCCTTTGCCTCAATCCCCAGATCCTTGTGCGTGGCGGCAAGAAATCGCACATTGATTTTCCGTTCGCTGGTCTCCCCCAGTCGGATGATGGCGCCTTGCTCCAGGGCCCGCAGCAGGCTCACCTGCATGGCAGGGGAGATATCCCCTATCTCGTCGAGGAATAATGTTCCTCCCTCGGCGCTCTCAAACAAGCCGGCGTGGTCCTGGGCGGCCCCGGTGAAGGAGCCACGTTTGTGCCCAAACAGCTGGCTGGTCAAGAGCGAATCTGAAAGGCTGGCAGTGTTCACCGCAATAAAGGGCCTATCTTTTCTGGGGCTGAGGAAGTGGATGGCCCTGGCGATCAGCTCCTTGCCGGCGCCGGTCTCTCCCTCGATCAACGTTGTCCAGTCTATCGCGGCGAATTGCTTGATCTGGTTTCGAAGCTCCATCATGGCCGGGCTTTTACCCAACATACCGAAGAATTTGGCTTCCCCCTCCAATTGCCGACGAAGGTTCTGGATATCGGAGACGTCGTAAAGCAGCAGCATTTTCCTCCCTTGTCCCCTGGGATCCTCTTTAACCTCCGCCTCCAGCCATCTTGTTTCCCCCGTTTCGGTTTCCAGCCTCAGCTCCAGTTTCCCGCTACTGTGGGAGTCGGTAATCATGGCCGCCAGTTTATTCTTCTCCTTCTCCCCAGTGTGGAACAGGTTCTGCCAGGGGGAACCAATGGCTATTTCGGCATTGATTCCAATGAACATTTCGGCGTTTTTGCTCATGAAACTGGTCTTTCCATCGCCGTCCAGGAGCACGGCGCCCAGCCGTAGCTGGTTAAGGGCGGCGCATAGGTCGTCATATCGTCTTTCCAACGCGGTGTGGGCAACCGCAAGGGCGCTCTCTGTCTTCCGGCGTTGTTCGCGCTCCTCCGCCTTTTTCCTGGCGATGGTGAACCGGATCCGCAACGCATCCATGCTGATGGTTGACTTGGGTATATAATCATCCGCGCCGGAATTGAGCGCCTGTATCAGGTCCTGCGGGTCTTCCCTGGCGGTGAAGATCACTATCACAGGCCACTGCCCCCCATCCATGACGCGGATTTTTGAGCAGAGTTCCAGACCGGTCATGCCTGGGAGCATCCAGTCTAAAAATATCACGGGAAAAGACCTGGCCGATAAAGCCTCCAGCGCCTGATCCGCATCCTGGACCGGCGTGGCAGCCATCCCTGCTGAGCCGGCCGCCGCCGACAATAGCCTCAGAGGCCCCGCCTCGTCATCCACTATCAGTACTGATATTTTATCCTGCATTATTCCCAGTCCTGTTTCAGCCCATTCAGGCCTTCCGACCACCAATACCTTATATGTAAACAATCTTATTCTAACCCGATTCCGCTCATGCTTGCCAACTGATACATTACCGGTTCCACCTCAAGTCCATTCCGGTCTCATGCCAGATTCTTCATTTTGGGAATGCCACATTGCATGGCGCCCTGCCAAAAATACAAGCGTTGCAACCGCGCATATCTATTTGAAATGGTGAGACAAATGTCTCATAATCCGGTTTGTGCCAATATATTCTCATGGGTTTATATATAGAGGCTGAATTAAAACAGTAGTATATCTAATGGCATTATAATTGTTCCAGTTCTTGATTGGTATGAGGTTAATGGGCAGAATGAGATATTCGATATAACGGAGGTTCCAAGATGGGTGCACAGTTTCAGCCGGGCGCGTATGCGTCATCAACCAAATCGCATTATGAATCCGGGTACACGATCAGGTTTAAACTTTTCGGAATCGGCGGAGTCATACTTCTGGCGATGGGATCGATCATGTATATCCTTGCTTCGACAAATTCGAAGAGCGTGGAGGCGTTGAATCTGGTCGAAGAGCGCAATGCTCAGCTTAGCCTGGCCAGCGAAGTGAGGTATAAAACCCTGGAGCTTAACACCGTCGCCATGGACATTATCGTCGACAAGGATAGTGGGCAGGTTTCTCAAGAGCGAAAGGACCTTATCATAAAAAACATAGCCTTTATCAATCAAAGTGTTTCCAGGCTTGAAGAGCTCGCCGATACCGAAGAGGAGAAGGCGGACGCGCGTTTTTACAGGGCAAATTTCCCCAAAGTGGCTAATGACATACAGGTTACGCTGGTAGGAATGGTGGAGAATCGCGCCCCGCGTGAAGAATTTGAAAAGCTTGATGATATTCTCGATGGCGAGATGGGCAATCTCGAAGAGAAAATGGAATCTATCGTCGCCTCGGTGAGTAACGAGGTTTCCGAGGCGTTGAAGGAAAACGAAGACACCCTCAACAGGGCCAGCCAAATTGGTTTTGCCGTGTTCGCCGGCGCCATGGCGTTTTTGCTGGGGACATTTACCATATTCGCCAGGGGACTTCTTAGCAATATCAACGGAGTCATCGCCATGATTCGCGACATAGCGGAGGGAGAGGGCGACCTGACCCGCAGGCTGGACACCAAATCCAAGGATGAGATCGGCGAGTTGGCATTCTGGTTCAACAGGTTCGTGGGGAATCTCCAGGAATTAATGGTAAAGATCGGGGAAAACTCAAAATCCCTGGCCACGGCCTCCGAGGAGATGTCGTCCGTATCCAGCCAGCTGGCGGGTGGCAGCGAGGAGATGAGCTCCCAGACCACCACGGTGGCGGGCGCCACGGAGCAGATGTCGGCTAATATTAACGCCATGGCCGCCGCTGTGGAGGAGATGAGCATGAATGTGGGCTCCATCTCCACCGGCGCCGAGCAGATGAGCCAGAACATGAACATGGTCTCCAGCGCCGTGGAGGAGATGTCCACCTCCATCCAGGAGATTTCAAAAAGCGCCAGGGAGGCCTCAACAATCGCGGACAATGCTGGCAAGATGTCGCAGGAAGCGTCCACGACCATGAGCGCACTGGACGCCGCCTCGGTTGAGATCGGTAAGGTGACGGAGGTAATAAAGAGGATCGCAGAACAGACGAACCTGCTGGCGCTCAACGCCACGATCGAGGCGGCCAGCGCCGGCGAGGCGGGGAAAGGATTCGCCGTGGTGGCAAACGAGATAAAGGAACTGGCCAACCAGAGCGCCGGAGCCGCCGAGGATATCGCATCACGGATAGAAGGAACCCAGGAAAACACCCGAAAAGCGGTGAAGGTGATCGCCGAAGTGGCCAAAGTCATAGGAGAGATAAACGCCTCCGTGGAGACAATCAACGCCTCCGTGGAGCAACAAACCCGGGCGGCGGCGAATATTTCCTCCAACGTGGGCGACGCCGCAGGAGGCGCCAACAATATCGCCAGCTCCATCTCCGAAGTGGCCAAGGGCGCCAACAGCGTCTCTCAGAACGCAGGAGAGGCCGCCAAGGGCGCCAACAACGTCTCTTCAAATATCCAGGGAGTCAACAAGGCGGTGAACGACCAGAGCGCCGGGGCGCAGCAAGTGAACACCTCATCGAAGCAACTGGCAGAAATCGCTGGTGAACTAGATGGATTGATCAAAAGATTCAAAGTGGCATAAGCTAAAGATCCACCGCAAGGATCCAAGAAAACCGCTCCTTCCATTAATCCGGTGGGGCGGTTTTTTATTGCCCACGCGCATTGTTTTTATCGATTCAATTTCATGTTCCGCTCATTCAATTTTCCTTCCGGCAGCCTTGGGTTCCCTTTCTTATCCAGCGCTGGCGCGCCCATCAGATATATGTTAGGATGCGGCGCAGCCAAAAGCAGAGAGAAGGCGGTGAGGCCATGAGGCAAGAAAATGAAGGTAAGATCGATTCGGTAACATTGTACCAGGATCGCGCGTGTGTAGCTCGGGTCACCGAAGTGGAATTCGAGACAGGAAACCATTCTCTGACGATGTCTAGCTTGCCAGGCGGGACCATGGAAAACTCAATAAGGGTTCGCGGCCATGGCTCTACTCCCATTACCCTCCACAAAGTCAACATCTCCACCTCCGTCATGGCCAGCGAGCCAGATGAAAAAGTCAGGGATTTGGAAAGCAAAACTATAGACGCCGCCCAGGAGCAAAAGCTGATAGAGCTGAAACTCGACGCCAGGAAAAAGCAGGTGGAGTTCGTGGACAAACTGGCCAAGGCCAAGACGGACTCTTCCTCCAGGGAGATAGCGGCGGCGGCCCCAGCCAGCCGAATCTCCGTGGAGGAACTGGGGCAGATAGCGGATTTCATATATGACCGCCGGGTGGCGGCCGAGCAGGACCAGATGGCCCTGGCTCGTGACCTGGAGGTTGCCAGGAAGAAGTTTCAGGCCCTGCAATGGGAGCTGAAAAAAGCCAAGGGTGACACTGGAAGCAGGAAAAGGAAAACCGTGACAATCGATTTTTCCGCCAGTGAGGGGGGAAAAGCCTCGTTCACCGTGGAATATATGGTTTCTGGCGCTTCCTGGAGACCGCTGTACAATGTCCGCGCCACAGCAGAAGGGGGCGATACGCAAGTCTCCTACATGGCCATGGTTCGCCAGGTCACGGGGGAGGACTGGAGCGATGTAAACCTGAAGCTCTCCACCGCCATGCCAAGCCGCGGGGCAAAAGCCCCGGAGGTGAAGCCTTGGGATGTGGATATTTTAAAGGAAACCCCCATTCACTACCTAGCTGATGGCCAAGCTGGTGGCGTGGCGCGTGGAATGATCTTGGGCCAGGCGGAGGAATTGTACGAGAGCCTGGACGATTCAGACGTTGGCATGGCCGCCGCGGCCACCACTGTGAAGTCTTCCGGAGTATCAACCA
>Ga0224496_10000994_pt1 | contig 18349 bp, 13 predicted proteins | sample SF_Jul11_sed_USG_2_FD_168127 | JGI IMG/M metagenome (GOLD analysis project Ga0224496, IMG submission 168127) | Sediment microbial communities from San Francisco Bay, California, United States - SF_Jul11_sed_USGS_8_1 | ecosystem: Environmental > Aquatic > Marine > Sediment | place: USA...
TTCTGCAGCTTCCTGTGCTTTTTCTGCACTTTTCCACAGTATGGATGCACAGCCTTCAGGTGAAATAACCGAATAGGTACTGTACTTCAACATCATAACACGGTCACCAACACCAATAGCCAGTGCTCCACCGGAACCGCCTTCACCAATCACCGTGCAGATAATAGGCGTCTTCAGTGCCGCCATTTCAAACAGATTTTTAGCAATGGCTTCTGACTGACCCCGTTCTTCTGCGCCGATACCAGGATACGCACCCGGTGTATCAATAAAGGTAATCACCGGTATTTTGAAGCGCTCGGCCATTTTCATCAGGCGTAAGGCTTTTCTATAACCTTCCGGACGGGGCATACCGAAATTACGTAGAATTTTTTCTTTGGTATCACGACCTTTCTGGTGGCCTATCACCATGACCGGACGACCGTTTAGACGCGCCATGCCACCGATGATAGCTTTATCATCACCAAAGGCCCTGTCACCGTGAAGTTCCTGAAAATCAGTAAACACACGATCAATATAATCAAAGCTATAGGGACGCTGCGGGTGTCTGGCCAGCTGGGAAATCTGCCATGATGATAATTTATTAAATATAGATTCGGTCAGAGTTTTGCACTTGTCCTGCAGGCGCGAAATCTCATCACCGATATTGATATCTGTATCATCACCGACATAACGCAATTCTTCTATTTTTGCTTCTAGTTCAGCAATGGGTTGTTCAAAATCGAGAAAATTAGGATTCATTGTACTTGTATTTTTATATTAAATGCGGCCCTGGCCGGTACAGTCTAACTATTAGGGTGCAATGATAACTCGCTATTAGATCACAGCCAAGGACTATAGGGTGTTTTGTGACCATTTAGCGAAAATATCAACAATACCCCGCCAGTTTAAGACAAAACCAGAACCCTAAATCAGATCGAGACATTCTCGTAAAACCGTGGTGGCATAGGTTCCAGCCGGTAATTTAAACTCAATGATCATTTTTTGATCAGATTCAAGCGCCCAGTTGAGCTCTGCCACCGGTAACCTCATGGCCCGTCGCTCCTGTTTCATACCCGCGGATGCCAGACCGTCACAGAAGACCGCGTATTCAGCGGCTACCCGCTGCTCAAGCTCATAACAGTCACCCTGCGCCATGCTGTCACCTTTGCCCCAGAGTGCCGCAGTCGGGTGTATATCACCCGCGGCAATCCGCTCCAGCAAATCATCACTGCCGTCATCCGCAAAACAGGCGGACTTGCCATCAAGCATAAACACATCCCCGGCCAGGTACTGATTCCAGTTACCCTGATCAATGCGCTCGGAAAGTATACGGTTAAAAATCCAGGAACGCGAAGCCGATAGATAAATGCTGCGCTGATGTTTCTTTAACTTTCTAAATCCGCCTTTAAACAGTGCCTCAGCCTTGGAAAGATTATTCATATCATGACCGAAACGTTGCTCACCATAATAGTTAGGTACGCCCTGCTCTCTGATCAGGGATAAGCGCTGTTCCAGTTCATCCATATCACCATTCAGGTCACGTATACATAACTGAAACCGGTTACCCGCCAGAGTGCCACGTTTAAGTTTTCGATCATGGCGAATCGATTGTAAGATTTTAATTTCGTCAGTGTTTAATGCTGTTAAATCGGGGTCTGGCTGACCTGGCAAATGAATGCTAAACCATTGTCTGGTAATCGCATGACGATCCTTTAATCCTGCATAACTCACCGCCATGGATTTAACATTGGCTAACTGAGCAAGTTGCTGAGCAACCCAGTCGGTATTACATCCGTTTTTTTCTATATGTAACCAGAGATGCTCACCCTCACCGGTTGGTTGCACCGGCATAATTTCATCAACCTTGAAATCATGATTAGAGGATTTTAAAACACCGGAAATATATGGCAATCCGAAGGCATGGGATAAACTTTTATACAAATACACAGAACATTCACACAGAAAAAAATATAAGCTGTATTTTACTCTCTTAATACAGGGAACGATACGAGTATTGCTATAATTTGACATTCGTCTTAGTATACTGGACACAAAAATAATCATAATCTGCTTGCGTATTCGCGCCCTGCAGAACACAGGAGCAAATATGCTGATCAGATACACGGAATGGATATTAAAATGGAAGTTTCTGGTTATTATTCTTTCTATTATCAGCGTTATCGCCCTGGCAAGTGGCGCAAAGAATCTGGCCTTCACCAATGATTACCGTGTTTTTTTCAGTAAAGAAAACCCCCAGTTAAATGCCTTTGAAACATTACAAAACACCTATACTAAAAACGATAATGTATTATTTGTAGTTGCGCCTAAAGACAGACAGATATTTACTCAGAAAACCCTGAGCGCAATAAAAGATATTACCAGACAGGCGTGGCAGATTCCCTATTCAATCCGTGTTGATTCGATCACTAATTTTCAACATACCCGTGCCGAAGAAGATGATCTGATTGTTGATGACCTGGTGACTGACCCTTCATCTTTATCCGCTGAAGATCTGAGCTATGTAAAAAACATTGCCCTGCATGAACCCATGCTAATTAATAAACTGATTTCACCCGATGCCGCCTACACCGGTGTGAATATCATTATTCAATTACCCGGCATTGACCAGATGAAGGAAAACCCGCTGGTGGTCAGTTATGCACGTGACATGCTGGCAACCATGAAAGCCCGTTACCCGGAGCTTGAACTCAGGCTGGTTGGCATGTCAATGATGAACAATGCTTTTCCTGAAGCCAGTCAGAAAGACGGCATGACACTGGTGCCGTTAGCTTTTGCTGCCATTATTATTACCCTGTTACTTTTATTACGCGACATTAGCGGCACTGTGGCCACCGTTATTCTGGTTCTTTTTTCGATTGTTTCCGGCATGGGCCTTGCCGGCTGGCTGGGTATTAAACTAACTCCGCCTTCCGCATCTGCACCAATTATTATTTTAACCATTGCTATTGCCGGCGCCGTCCATTTACTGGTCACCATGCTGCAGGAAATCAACAGAGGACTAAACAAACATGATGCCATTATTGAAAGTATGCGAGTTAATTTTTCACCCATTTTTTTAACCAGTCTGACCACGGCGATGGGGTTTTTAAGTTTAAATTCAAGTGAAGCACCACCGTTTAGAGACCTTGGCAACATTTCAACCTTTGGTGTGGTTGCCGCATTTCTATTAACCATAAGTTTTCTACCTGCCATCATGTACTGTCTGCCGATTAAAACAAAACATTTTGTGGTTGGTACCAGCAGTATGAAAACACTTGGTGAATTTGTTATCAAACGACAGAAACCTCTACTTTACAGCCTGAGTATTGTTGTTATCACACTGCTATGTTTCATACCCAGCAACAAACTCAATGATGTATTTGTTAATTATTTTGATGAATCCGTTGAGTTCCGTCGTGACACAGATTTTGCCACTGAACATTTATCGGGCACCTACACCATTGATTATTCCATCGACAGCCATAAGGAAACCGGTGTTAGTGACCCTGAATTTTTACAACAAGTTGAATCATTTGCTAACTGGTATCGATCACAGCCTGAAGTACAGCATGTCAGCAGCATCACCGACACATTCAAACGACTGAATAAAAATATGCATGGTGATAATCCCGAATGGTATCGACTTCCAGACAATAAAGAACTGGCTGCTCAATATTTACTCCTCTACGAAATGTCATTACCTTTTGGCCTGGATCTAAATAACCAGATCGATTTACGCAAACAGTCAACCCGTATCAGTGTTACTCTGCAAACCATATCCTCCAATCAGATGCTGGAACTGGAACAGCGAGCCAATAACTGGATGAAAAACAACATGCCGGAACTGGTCACGGATGGTGCCAGCCCGACCATTATGTTTTCTCACATTGGTCGGCGCAATATTATTAGCATGTTAACGGGAACCACCATTGCACTGGTACTGATCTCCGGTGTACTGATCATTGCTTTGCGCTCGTTCAAATACGGCATTATCAGTCTGATTCCCAATCTGTTTCCTGCAGGCTGTGCCTTTGGCATATGGGCTATATTTGTTGGTGAAATCGGACTGGCGCTTTCCATTGTTACCGCCATGACACTGGGCATAGTCATCGATGATACGGTTCACTTTATGAGTAAATACATACGTGCCCGCAAAGAGAAAAATCTGAACAGCCATGATGCAGTACGCTATGCCTTTAATAATGTTGGCGTTGCACTCTGGGTAACCTCGGCCATATTAATTGCCGGCTTCATGATTCTGTCACTATCAGCATTTGAATTAAATGCCGGTATGGGTCTGGTAACCAGTATTATTATTGCCGTCGCATTAGCACTCGATTTTCTAATGCTCCCCCCCTTACTTATGAAAATAGACTCAATCAAATCCGATGAGGCAAACGCATGAACCACGCCATTCAGAAATTAATAATATCCTGGTGCACAATTTTGTTACTGTCTGTTCCTGTGCAGACGGTTGCTGATGAAAATAAAGGCCTCGAAATTGCAAAAGAAGCAGATCGCAGGGACACCGGCTATAAAGATTCCACAGCCCGACTGGTTATGGAATTAAAAAACAAACAGGGTGATACCGCTATTCGTCATGTACGCGTTAAAAATCTGGAAGTCATCGGTGATGGCGACAAAGGTATGTCAATCTTCGATGAACCGGCTGACGTGAAAGGTACTGCCTTTTTAACTTTTTCACATTCATTAACACCCGATGAACAATGGTTGTATTTACCTTCTCTGAAACGCATCAAACGCATCAGCTCTAAAAACAAATCAGGCCCGTTTATGGGCAGTGAATTTGCCTATGAGGATATTTCGTCTCAGGAAGTCGATAAATACACTTATAAATATATTAAGGACGAAGTACTTAATGGCATCGACTGTTTTCTAATTGAACGTTATCCTGCCTATGAACATTCCGGCTATACACGCCAGCTGGTCTGGGTAAATAAAAATGAATATCGTCCTGAAAAAATAGTTTTCTATGACCGTAAAGACACTTTATTAAAAACACTGAATTATAGTCATTACAAACAATACCTGGGGCAATACTGGCGCGCTGAAAAAATGCACATGCAAAATCATCAAACCGGAAAATCGACTCTACTAAGCTGGTTCGATTATGCATTCAAAACAGGACTCAACGACAGCGACTTCAGTCGCAACAGCCTTAAACGTGCAAAATAATTATATGACGGCAGGTCAGCAAATAAAAATAACTGGCTTCTTTATCTGCCTGATATGGTTATGTTTATCCACTACTGCCGATGCAGCTGAATGGTCTGGCAATATCAGCGCACAGTCACGTCATTTTTTACATGCCTCATCTCCTGTTAATGCAGGCCAACACGACAATTATCTGTCCCTGACAGCAGAACCGGAATTTTATCACCGCTGGGATGACGAGCAGCAGAGCATTACCTTTACGCCCTTCTACAGATATGACCAGCATGATCAACAACGCACACATGGCGACATCCGCGAACTGGTCTGGCTAAAAACATTTGATAACTGGGAACTGAAAGCCGGTATTAGCAAAGTATTCTGGGGAGTGACTGAATCCCAGCATCTGGTTGATATCATCAATCAAACGGATTTTGTCGAGAACATTGACGGTGAAGATAAACTCGGTCAGCCGATGATTAAAACCAGTATTGAAAGAGACTGGGGACTGATAGATTTTTTTATTCTACCCGGATTTCGTCAGCGTACCTATGCAGGCATAGAAGGACGCCCGAGAAGCACAGCCATTGTATTAACGGATTTAACGCAATATGAATCCGCTGATAAAGAAAGACATATCGATTATGCACTTCGCTGGTTTAATACACTGGGTCAATGGGATATAGGCCTGTCCCATTTCAAAGGCACCAGTCGAGAACCGATTTTACAACCCACATTGATTGCCACATTCCCACCCACGGTGATTCCTTACTATCCACAAATGGAGCAAACAGGTATAGATCTACAGGCAACAATCGAAGACTGGCTATGGAAACTGGAAATCATTAATCGACACTGGCTGAATGATCATTTTTATGCCGCCACAGCCGGATTTGAATACACACTGATTGGACTGTTCGACACTGATACCGATCTGGGCATAGTTGCTGAATACCTGTACGATAATCGTGACCAGTATTTAACCACATTTTTTGAACATGACTTAATGCTCGGCTTGCGCCTGGTATTAAATGATGAACAATCCACAGAGGCACTGTTTGGTTTTATTATCGACCAGGACAGCCATGAAACGCTAATGAGTCTCGAAGCCAGCAGACGTATCGGCAACAACTGGAAAATAGAACTGGAAACACGGCTATTTCAACACATTGATAAAACCGGTTTCCTTAATATGTTTAATAAAGATGATTTCGTGCAACTGAATTTAAGCTATTACTTCTAGTTCAGATCAACTGCAAACTTTCTCAGTAATTCAAATGGTACTATCTCCAGTGCTTTTTTATGCGTTCTGGTCAGATGCACTCTGGGCGCCATTTTATCTTCATAGGCTTGTAACCATCTGGCCGCACATAAACACCATGCATCACCCGGCCTGAGACCGGGGAATCCAAATTCGGGTAACGGCGTTGATAAATCGTTACCCTTAAATCGAGAATACTCAAGAAAATCCCTGCTCGCCTCAATGCAAACTGTATGGGAACCCACATCCTGTTCACAGGTGTTGCAGCTGCCATCCCGAAAAAACCCTGTCACCGGATTATCACCACAGGCAACTAATGGCTCACCCAGCACATTAACTGAGGCCTCTTTTTCTATATCATTCATAACAAACACCCTTTAACTGAAGCATTGATAGCAGTGCTTATTATGCATTCATTGAGACCCGCATAACAAATAAATAAATGCTCATTAAATCTGGCAATAGAATCCAAACAATACTGTTAACAAGGTTAATAATGTTTATTAAAAAATGAAAAACTGACGAGATATTGAGTAACAGATAAACAGGAATAAATAAATTTATCCTGAAAAAAAGCTGATTAACAAACTAGAAAGTAATAATTTTATCACCCTCTTTAATTAATCCATATAAATCCATCATTGAACCCATTGTGCAACGCAAGTCATGTTCCAGCTCAGGCATAATATATTTTCTTATATCACAACAAACAGTACAGCCAATCAATTTACCACCGTGGTCTTCAAAATTCTGCATTTGCTCTTCTATATCGAATTTCATTGATTTTATTGACGATGATTCTACACCCTGCCCCAAAAGAAATACCGTGACATCTTCATCATGAGCTAAACACATATTAGCGAGACGAAAAGCATTCCATACATTTTCAGGATCATTACTGTAAATCACAATAACGTACTTCATTAATCACCTCGCAGTCTCTTTACATATCAGACTGGCAATCTAATCACAAAAGCCGCTCCACCCTGAGCTCGATTTTCAGCATATATTCTGCCATTATGTGCAGAAATAATTTCCCTGCTAATAGCCAGGCCCAGTCCTGTACCGCCAGAATATGATTGTGTTTTACTGGACTGTTCAAATTTACTAAAAATAAACTCCAGCTCATCATCAGGAATACCCGGACCATTATCCATGACCCTGATTTCCAGATAATGACTGTATCTGCTACCTGTAATTAAAATTTCAGAGGATAAAGGTGAAAATTTAAGTGCGTTGCTTAATAAGTTTCGCATCACCTGCATAAATCGAACTTCATCAATATCATACTCACCCAGGTTTCCATCCAGATCAAGCTTTAACGCAATAGCCTTATCCAGGCATAAAACATTACATTCAGAAACCACCTGCAGAATAACATTCTCCAGTAACTCCGAATTCCTGCTACATACCAGCTTACCTGCTTCAGCCTTGGAAATATCTAGCAGATCATCAATAAATCCTTTTAATAAATAACTACTATCCAGAATTCGTTCAAACGATGATTTAATTTCAGTAATATCAGTATCATTATTTATACTGACGCCTAATTGTGAATAGCCCATGATGATATTTAATGGCGTCTGCAATTCATGCGTCATGTTTGCCAGAAAATCACTTTTTGCCTGATTGGCACTTTCAGCTGTCTGTTTAGCCCTTTCCAGATTCATTCTGGCATTTTCTATTTGACTGATATCAACAAACGTTTCATAAATCAAACTTTCCTCATCCTGTGACTGCACAGAACATCTCAACAAGGTTATTTTATTTCCTGCTACTGTTATCGCCGGTGTTTCTTCAGGATCAAGAACATGTTTTTTGTTACCTGGAAACCCGTCAATATCAACATCATAAAAACGTTTACAGGACACGCCAACCAGTGATGCGTTAGCCTGTAAAATTTCTTTTCCGGCACGATTCATCTGCATAATAGTCGCTTCATTATCCAGGACCATCATACCCACAGGACTATTATCAAACAGGGCATTTATTAATTTAAGTTTGCTTCGAAGTTCATCTGACAAGCCTTGAATGCGTTGACTCAATCGTGTTATTTCAACATTAAAATAATCCATTAACTGCTCACTATCTTCATTAATAATGAGCATGACACCGTCAGGCATTAAACTGGAACGGGTATGGATTAGCTTGATATTGAATATAAAAGGCAGGATATAATCCTGCCCTTTAAGTTTTAAGGTATCTTTAACAACAGCCGATTTATTTTCTGCCAGACAATCATGAATCAGTTTCTCAACCCGTCTGAATCGAGGAATATGCTGACTCAAACTTTGCCCTTTTGCCACTTCACTACAAATGCCTGACAACTTTAAAAATGCCGGATTCAGATAAACAATTTCTGCGCTGCTACTTAATACAACAACAGCATTTGACTGCATATCAAGCAGAAATGCATTTTTACGAACAAAATCATCCACGCCAGAATCCACATACTGAAGATCAGCCGACATACGTCATCCTTTAATGTCACTGTAATACATAAGTTCAGATAAACCGGGATAGTGAAACGAAACCTATGCCACTGATAGATAAGCATAGTAAATAGAAGGTTATTTTGCAGGGGTTTTCATAAAAAACCCCTTTTTTATTACGAATTATCCATTATTGCTGGATAAACACCCCGAATCCGTCATTCTGGTACCAGAAACCGGCAGCAGCATTATCAGGCAATATATCGATATCACCATCATTATCATAATCCTGAGCCCTTAACCAGGCTGATACGGTATTCACTGGATTGACGATCGTGGTTGCCGTCACGTCCGCAAAGGAGCGATCAGCATTATTTTTAAGTATCTGTACCACCCTGTCGGTATCAGTGACCGGGTTTCTTCTATAGAGCACGATATCCCTGTTCGAATCAGCATCCAGGTCTTCCACTTCTATGTCCAGAACCGACTCATAACCCGCATAACTGTCTATCGAGGTTCTTAAATCACGGCTATAAGCACCGGTACTGTTTCCCCAGTAAATCGAGGTCACATCACCATCAGTTTCATTGCCAGCGGCAATCAGGTCGACATAGCCATCCTGATCAACATCAACCAGTTCCGCTGTCAGCACCTTGTTCATACTTCTGTCCCAGCGATTGTTCACCCTGACAAAACCACCAAGGCCGGTATTAATATAAAAGAATGGCTCCAGCCCACCGACAAAAATATCACTATCACCATCATTGTCGATATCAGCTGAAGCACCACCCGTGTGGTAACCCGCATCCTGACCATAAATTTGGTGCCTGAATGAATGAATCAAAGCTGAAGCCGGATCATTGGGATCAGTTAATCGAGTTTGATGAATAAGTAATTTAGGTGCGGCCCCTGAAAAAGAACCATCATTGACACCCTGATCGAGCACAAATATATCATCCAGATCATCACCGGTAAAATCACTGACCAGTGATTTTCTGGCATGAAGTGATTGAGGCACATCAGCAATGGTTGCATCACTGACGGAAACAAGATAAGGAAAACTACTGGCCTGATCAGTAAATGTTAGATCATCACCCGCATTGATATATAACTCAGCGTCAGTGGGTATAGTTGATAAATTTAACCCGGTTGCAAAAAACATATCTATAAAACTATCGGCATTGGCATCCAGATATGCCACGGCCTCATGCAAGAAGGCCGCATTAAATCCGGAATAATCGATGATCAATGGCAAAGATGATGCTAATACCGGTTTTGATTTGTGATAAGAGGTATTCATATTTTCTGCGGTCACCGGTGCAATTTTCAGATCCACCAGTACCACATCCGGTGTTTTAAAATCACTATCGCATGATGCCAGCAAACCCGCTGATAGAACACAAACCCATAAAGCCCTGATCATGAATGAAAACCCTTTACCCGTTTTAATTGCTGATGTTTTTATAAAGTCGCCATTATACATGCTTTGTTTCACTATACGCCTGCCCCCAGTGCCAGTTTTCTCAGACTTTCAATTTTATCCCTGAGTGCCGCCGCCTGTTCAAATTCCAGATTTTTAGCATGATCGTACATTTGCTTTTCCAGCTTATCCATTTCACGACTGGCCTGATCTACTGTCATGTGTGCATACTGGGCATGCTGTTCTGCCGCCTGCAGGAATTTCTGCTGATAACGCTTTTCATAACCCACATCCATGACATCGGTAATCGCCTTCTTGATACCCATTGGCGTAATACCATGCTCTTTGTTATAGGCCCGCTGTTTTTCACGACGCCGATTGGTTTCACCCATCGCCCGTTCCATGGAAGCTGTAATCTTGTTAGCATACAAAATGGCTTTGCCGTTTAAATTACGCGCTGCGCGACCAATGGTCTGAATCAGCGAACGGTCCGAGCGCAGGAAGCCTTCCTTATCCGCATCCAGTATGGCCACCAGTGACACCTCTGGCATATCCAGACCTTCACGTAACAGATTAATACCCACCAGCACATCAAATTCACCTAAACGCAGATCACGAATAATTTCCATACGTTCAACGGTATCGATATCGGAATGAAGATAACGTACACGCACCCCATGTTCACTCAGGTAATCGGTGAGATCCTCTGACATACGTTTGGTTAAGGTGGTAATCAGTACACGCTCACCCACGGCCACCCGCTTGTTGATTTCAGACAGCACATCATCCACCTGAGTGTCCACCGGACGGACTTCAACTTCAGGATCAATTAATCCCGTGGGTCGCACTACCTGCTCGACCACCTGCTGGGCATGTTCCTGTTCATAACTTCCCGGCGTTGCCGATACAAAAATTGACTGCGGACGCAGTTTTTCAAATTCATCAAAGCGCAACGGACGATTATCCAGTGCCGAGGGCAAACGAAATCCATAAGTGACCAGATTTTCCTTACGGGAACGATCCCCCTTATACATGCCACCGAGTTGCGGAATAGTGACATGGCTTTCATCAATCACCAGCAATGCGTTATCCGGTAAATAATCAAACAGACAGGGTGGTGGCTCACCCGGCGCACGACCGGATAGATAACGGGAATAATTTTCGATGCCATTGCAATAACCCAGCTCACGCATCATTTCAATATCATAAAGCGTGCGTTGTTCGACTCGTTGTGCTTCCAGTAATTTATTGTTATCGCGTAACTGCTGTAAACGTTCACGTAACTCAGCTTTAATCTGATCAATTGCATTTTCGATGGTGGATCGCGGTGTCACGTAATGGGTTTTTGGATACACCGTTAACCGCGATACCTTACGCAACACTTCGCCGGTCAGGGGATCAAAAAAACACAGCTGTTCAATTTCATCATCGAACATTTCCACCCGTATGGCTTCCTGATCAGAATCCGCCGGGTGTATATCCAGCACTTCGCCTCGCACCCGGTAACAGCCACGACGAAAATCCACATCATTACGAGTGTACTGCATTTCAGCCAGGCGGCGCAGAATATCCCGTTGATTAATCATGTCGCCCTTGACCAGATGCAGCACCATACCAAGATAGGACTCCGGATCACCCAGACCATAGATTGCAGATACAGTAGCGACAATAATCGTGTCCTTGCGTTCCATCAATGCCTTGGTTGCCGACAGTCGCATCTGCTCAATATGCTCATTAATCGAGGCATCTTTTTCGATGAAAGTGTCACTGGCAACTACATAAGCTTCCGGCTGATAGTAGTCATAATAGGAAACAAAATACTCAACAGAATTATTTGGGAATAATTCCTTCATTTCGCCATATAATTGCGCCGCCAGGGTTTTGTTTGGTGCTAGAATCAAACATGGCCGTTGAGCTGTTTGAATGACATGTGCAATTGTAAACGTCTTACCGGAACCGGTAACACCCAGCAATGTTTGATCGGTAAGACCATCATTTAACCCTTCAAGAAGTTGAGCGATGGCCGTTGGTTGATCGCCCGCAGGTTTATTGTCCGTATGGATTTCAAAAAGCTTAGACATTGACTACAATTGCACCGTTTTTTTGATTACATATTTACTGGGAATCCACGACTTTGGACATCACACCATCCAACCGAATTCAAAAAGTTAAACCTTCACCCACCCTGGCGGTAACCGCTCTGGCCGCCAGACTTCGCGCTGAAGGGCGAGATGTTATCGGACTGGCCGCAGGTGAACCTGACTTTGATACACCTGACCATGTAAAACAGGCCGCCATCAAGGCGATTAGTGAAGGTTTTACCAAGTACACCGCTGTCGACGGCATGCCCAGCCTGAAACAGGCCATTATAACCAAATTCGAGAAAGATAACGGCTTTAGCTACCAGCCTGAACAGATTCTGGTCTCCTGTGGTGGCAAACAGAGTTTCTACAATCTGGCCCAGGCGCTGTTGAATCCCGGTGACGAAGTCATTATTCCGGCACCTTACTGGGTATCCTATCCCGACATGGTACTGCTGGCCGATGCCGAGCCGGTGATTGTCGATGGTGATCAGGCCCATGGTTTTAAAATCACAGCCGAACAACTGGAAGCCGCCATAACCGATAAAACCCGCTTATTTGTCATTAACAGCCCCTCTAACCCATCCGGTAAAGCCTATACCCTGGCTGAACTGAAAGCGCTGGGCGAAGTGCTGCTAAAACATCCACAAATCATCATTGCCACCGATGATATGTATGAGCACATCATCTGGACCCAGGAAGGCTTCTGCAACATCCTCAATGCCTGTCCTGAACTCTATGAGCGCACCATCGTACTGAATGGCGTTTCCAAGGCCTATGCCATGACCGGCTGGCGTATTGGTTATGCCGGCGGCCCTGCTGATTTAATCAAGGGTATGAAAAAGGTTCAGTCACAGAGCACCTCCAACCCGACCTCAATTTCACAGGTAGCGGCACAGGCCGCACTGGAAGGCGACCAGTCACGACTGGCAGAAATGAACACGGCGTTCAAACAGCGCCATGACTTTGTACTCGACGCCCTGAACAGCATGGAGGGCGTTAGCAGCCTGGCCAGCGACGGTACCTTCTATATCTTCCCTGACTTTAAACAGGTAATGGATAAAATGGGCATCAGTGATGATGTCAAACTGGGTGAAAAACTACTGGCTGATGCTGAAGTCGCCCTGGTGCCTGGCTCTGCCTTCGGCAGCCCGGGCCATATGCGTATCTCCTTTGCCACTGACATGACAAGCCTGGAGAAAGCCCTTGAAAGGATAGGAAATTTCGTATCAGGTGGTTGACCGAAATTAATCTAATCTGTAGTATAGCGCCCCTCTAGACCGCAAGTCGAACAGGTATTAAAAGACCTGCCAGATGGTAATAGAGACAGCTATTCCCCGATAGCTCAGTCGGTAGAGCAAATGACTGTTAATCATTGGGTCCGTGGTTCGAGTCCACGTCGGGGAGCCAAACATACACATCAAAGTTGCGATTCAGTTACTCTGATGTATAAAGAAGTAAATTAAGCCTCGCTTTAGCGGGGCTTTTTTATGCCTGACAGAACCTGATCAATATTATAAAATTAATACACTGTTAAAAATGACAGGTTGATGTTTTTATTATCTTAAATAACACCAGTTGACCCAGAACAACCCCGTTTTTCGCTACAAAATTTATAATTAGCACATAAATCAAAGGATGAATGATGACTGATTATCAAAATATACTGGTCGCCATCGATTTCTCAGATGCCGCAAATGACGTTATTGCCAAAGCTATTGATATCGGCAAACGCAATCAAACCCGGCTTACCATAATCCATGTAGTCGAATACCTGCCACCCATTGATATTGCCTACGAACCTGTACTGAGTTCAACCTGGAGCATTGATGAAAATGAACTGGTTAAACAGGCTAAAACATCCCTTAAGCAATTCTGTGAACGACACAAACAGGACAATGCTGAACAACTTGTTGTTATTGGCACACCCAAACATGAAATCGCTCAATATGCCAGAGACCATCAGTGTGACCTGATCATTCTGGGTTCCCATGGTCGTCATGGGCTGGGCTTACTACTGGGCTCAACAGCCAATGGGGTATTACACGAAATGCCCTGCGATATACTTGCAGTTAAAATCGGGACGTGAAGCGCCAGCCATCCCTGGCTTACGCACTAATCACATAAGGTAAGGCTTTTCAAATAACGACAGAAGTCATCTTTTAATTCAGGATGCGCCAGGCCCAGTTCCACATTGGCCTGTAAATAACCCAGTTTGCTTCCACAATCGTAACGCTTGCCTTCAAACGAATAAGCGTAGACTTTTTCGTCCTGTAGTAGTGCCGCTATACCATCGGTTAATTGAATTTCACCGCCTGCGCCACGCCCTGTGGTTTTTAACTTGTCAAAAATGCCGGGGGTTAAAATATAACGACCGACGACGGCCTGATCTGAAGGCGCATCAGCGGCAGCCGGTTTTTCCACAATCTGTTCAAGCAACGAAATACCATCGCTAATCACAGGGCCTGCAACCATGCCGTATTTATCACTTTCTTCTCGAGCCACGGTTTGCGTGCCAATCACGGAACCATGATAGTCATTGTAAACTTTGACCATCTGCTCCATACAATTACGACCGTTGTTAATAATTAAATCATCGGCCAGTATGACGGCAAAAGGTTCATTACCTACCGCAGGCTCCGCACATAACACCGCATGACCTAATCCGAGCGCTTCCGACTGGCGAATATAGATACAGTTTACATGAGACGGTATAACTTCCTGGGCCAGCTTGAGTAACTTGCTTTTATTCCTGGCTTCCAGCTCTGCTTCCAGTTCATACGCCTTGTCAAAGTGATCTTCAATGGAGCGTTTATTGCGTCCATTAATAAATATGAGTGTATCGATTCCTGCTGCAACGGCTTCTTCTGCTGCATATTGAATTAACGGTTTATCAACAATCGGTAACATTTCCTTGGGATTGGCCTTGGTTGCAGGTAAAAACCGGGTACCCATACCGGCCACGGGAAAAACAGCTTTTCTAATTGACTTCATTACTACATCCATTTTTTTATTGAACAACGATTATAGTATATAGACCGGGCCATATCATCAAATAGTCTGTGGTAATATCTGTAAAACCTTTATATGACCTTATAAAACCGTGATCACAAATAAACGTTTCGTATCTGGCAAACCCTTTCTATCTCAGGTCGCGCAATACATTATTGAGACCAATAGCCATCAACTGCCTGATCTTGGTCATATCAATATATTCATTGCCAATAAAATTGCGGCGGATCAACTTGCATACCATTTATCAAACCATAACAAATACAATGCCCTGATTCCCCCGTTTATTGGCAGCATGAATCAATGGATTGCGAACAACATTTCTCTTGCCAATACAGAAACAACCATCATCAGTGAACAAAGCCGTCATTTATTATTTCTAGATGCGATTGGTCAGCACCCTGATTTATTCAGACCCGAAAATAACTGGCAGGTCTGTGATGCTTTACTGAATTTATTTGATGAACTGTCGAGTAATAACATTATTGAGTCCGACATATCAGCCAGCCAATGGGAGCAAACCTTAAACGACGCATACGGCAGACCGACAATTAATATTCAGAATCTGAAAGCCGAATCAAACATTATTTTTACGCTATGGAAAGCATGGCATGAACAAATGAAAGCCATGAACATCATGGATAAAACATCGGCTTATGCATCACAACTAAAAAATCATTCCGCGTTCAGGCAAGATTCAAAATTTTATATCATTGGCCCTGAACAATTGAGCAATTTAGAACTGGCATGGTGTCAGAGACACAGCGAACTGTTCAGTTTTGACTATCTTATACAAAATAATCCACCTGATACAAAAACCGAAACAACAACTGCGCCGAGCCATAACATCACCGAGATGATTAGTGATATTGATCTTATTTATGATGATAGAACACCATTAACCCGACGTTACACTAAATTATCAAATATGGATGCACTTATCCGGAGATTATCCATATTTAGTGCCAGCAGTTATGAACAGGAAGCACAGGCCATTGAACTTCAGGTTCGTTCCTGGTTAATTGAGAAAAAAACAAATATCGCCATTGTTACAGAAGATAGAAAAATTGCCCGCCGTGTACGTGCCTTACTCGACAGGGCCGACATTCAGATTCAGGATACCGCAGGCTGGGCATTATCCACCACCAGTGCATCAACCACCGTTGAACGCTGGCTGGAATGTATCGAAGAAGACTTTCCCCATCAGGCATTACTTGATCTCCTGAAGTCACCTTTCTTCTGTCATCAGGACACTCGCGAAACCCATTTGCAACAGGTTTATCATTTCGAACATGACATTATCATTCATGAAAATGTCCCCCGTGATATCAACCGCTACCAGAAAGCATTACAAAACAGAAAAAGCAAACTGGAGAGCTGGCCAACAGAAAGATTTGATAACATCAATCAGTTACTGAACAGCATTGATTGTGCCTCTCAACGACTGAAACAGCTTTACTCATCCAGTCAGTTCCATCATCCAGAACAATACATTCGTGCACTCATACAGAGCCTAAATGATTTAAACATCACCACTTTATTTGAAAACGATATTGCAGGAAGAGACATTTTATCTGCACTGAATAATATGCTCGGCAGTTTAAAACTGGCGACACCGAAGATGACATGGAAGGATTTCAGAACCTGGTTAGCCTATTCACTGGAAAAAGAACAGCTCATCATTAATAACGACAGATCAGCTGTCACATTCATGAATTTCAAACAGGCACAGTACTGCAGTTTCGACTGCATTATTATCGCTGGCGCGAACAAGGATAAATTACCCGGCAGCGTAGAACAAACGGCTTTTTTTAATCAGTCAGTTAAAAGTTCACTGGGTTTAAAGGACTGGAATTTTAAGAAAAATTATTTTTTCTATCGTTTCAAATGTCTGCTCGATTCAGCCAGCAAAATACTCATCACCTATCGACATGAACATGATGGTGAATGGCTACCCGCTTCCCCCTGGGTTACCAGTCTTGAGGACATGTTAAAAATATCCAGCAATCACAGCTTTAACAATAAGCAACTTACTGCCCTGGTTAATCAGAATATTTACATTACAGATAATAACTATCGTGATCAGATCAATATCGCCTCACAACCGGCCCCTGTTCTGCCAGATGAATTAAAACCTGATACTTACTCTGCCAACCGATTACAGAAAGTTATTAACTGCCCTTATCAATTTTTCACCTCAGTCGCTTTATCCCTGAAAGCGGCGGATCATATTACAGAAGAACTCAAAAAATCCGAATATGGTGAGAAAATTCACGCTATTCTTTATGCTTTTCACAATCAACAGCAGAGTGCCGCACTGGCATTCACCGGCCCTGTCAATATAACCACCAGAGAGCCGGCCATAGAACACTTAACAAAAATCTCCAGGCATATTTTCGGCCAGAATATTGAAGACAATATCCAGCATAGAGGCTGGCTTAAACGATGGTTAAAAACTATTCCCGATTATATAGACTGGCAAATAAAATGGCAGGAAACCTGGGCAATCGACCAGCTTGAATCAAAACATAACATTAATCTATATGAACAGATTACCCTTAACGGCAGGCTCGACCGTATAGATAAATTCAACAATGAATACGCAATTATTGATTACAAAACCGGTACACCGCCAAGCAATTCTCAGATTAGAAACGGCGAAGATATACAGTTGCTAAGTTACGCTGCATTACTTGATCATGCTCAGGCTGTTCATTACCTGAAACTCGATCAGGGTGAAGTAAAATCAGCTGCCTTTGTTGACGGTGACAGTCTCAATGAACTGAATGAGAGCAATAAACAACGTATGATAAATATGGTTAAAGAAATTCAGCACGGCGCATCTTTGCCCGCCTGGGGCGATGTTAAAACCTGTGAATACTGTGACTCCCAGGGATTATGCAGGAAACAGATCTGGGATAATGCATAAAAAAAGCCTCGGCATACCGAGGCTTTTTATTTTCTACGTGACACGATCAGTTTATCGCACTGC
>Ga0224496_10000995_pt1 | contig 18345 bp, 15 predicted proteins | sample SF_Jul11_sed_USG_2_FD_168127 | JGI IMG/M metagenome (GOLD analysis project Ga0224496, IMG submission 168127) | Sediment microbial communities from San Francisco Bay, California, United States - SF_Jul11_sed_USGS_8_1 | ecosystem: Environmental > Aquatic > Marine > Sediment | place: USA...
GAGGCAACCACCATGAATCACCTCGGCGAGGACACGCACCGCTATAGCGGTATCCGTTTGTGGGGATCAGTGGGCTTTATTCTCGCGGTGGCGTTGCTCGGGCCCGTGCTCGACCGGTGGGGTGCGGGGCTGCTGCCGGTAATCGTGCTGGCCTTGTTCGCATTTATCTGGCTGGGAAGTCTCAGTGTGCCAGAGTCGGCGGCCGCGTATTTGCCGCTCGACCAGGCGCCGCTGATGCACGTTCTGCGGCGTCCGCTGGTGCTGTCCCTGTTGTGCGTCTGCTTCCTGGTGCAGGCCAGCCATGGACCCTATTACGCCTTCTATACCCTGTACCTCGAGGATGCCGGCTATTCCACGGCCGTCATCGGCCAGTTGTGGGCGCTGGGCGTGGTGGCGGAAATCGGCGTGTTTCTCGTCATGCCGGTGTTGCTGCCACGCTTCGGGGCCCGTCGACTGTTGCTGTTTGCAGTGACGCTGACCCTGCTGCGCTGGTTGTTGATCGCCGGGTTTGTCGATCAACCCGCGGTAATCGTGTTTGCGCAGACCCTGCATGCCGCCAGTTTCGGCCTGTATCACGCGGTGGCCATATTCATGATCCACTCGCTCTTCACCGGCGTTCACCAGGGGCGCGGACAGGCGCTCTACAGCAGCGTGAGTTTCGGTGCGGGCGGCGCTGTTGGCAGCCTGGTTAGCGGTTACCTCTGGACGGGCATGGGTCCGCAGGCCATGTACCTGATGGCGGCGGGCATCAGTCTGGTCGCTGTCGCCGTGGTTTATTTCGGCATCCGGCCCGTCGGGGAAATACATAACGGTAGATAGCTTCATTCAGCCTATCCTAATATAATTAATTTTTTCCCCGATCGATCGAGTATTGCAACTGATGTCAGGCAAGACCCTGTACGACAAACTCTGGGATTCACATCTTGTTCGCCAGGATGATGATGGCACGGCGCTGATCTATATCGACCGCCACCTGGTGCACGAGGTGACATCGCCGCAGGCGTTTGAAGGCCTGCGCCTGGCCGGTCGCCAGCCATGGCGTACCGGTTCGATCCTGGCGGTACCCGACCACAATGTGCCGACCACCGACCGGCGTGCCGGTATTGCCGACCCGGTCTCGCGTGTGCAGGTTGAAACACTCGACCGCAACTGTGCCGAGTACGGCATCACGGAATTCTCCATGCTCGACCCGCGCCAGGGCATCGTGCACGTGATCGGACCCGAGCAGGGTGCCACGTTACCGGGCATGACCGTGGTGTGTGGTGATTCGCATACCTCGACGCATGGTGCATTTGGTGCGCTGGCCTTCGGCATCGGTACGTCCGATGTGGAACACGTGCTGGCTACGCAATGCCTGATCCTGAAGAAAACCGGCAGCCTGTTGATACGTGTGGATGGGGCGCTGGCGCCCGGCGTGTCGGCCAAGGACATTGTGCTGGCCATTATCGGGCGGATCGGTACGGCCGGTGGGACCGGTTCTTCCATCGAGTTTGCCGGTACTGCCATGCGATCACTCAGTATGGAAGGGCGCATGACAGTCTGTAATATGGCGATCGAGGCAGGTGCGCGGGCCGGCATGGTCGCAGTTGACGACACGACCATTGAATATGTTGCCGGGCGTCCCTATGCGCCGAAAGGTGCACAATGGGAACAGGCAGTATCAGGCTGGCGTGATCTGCACAGTGATGATGATGCGTCATTCGATCGAAGCGTGTCACTGGATGCGAGCAGCCTGGTGCCGCAGGTGACCTGGGGTACATCGCCGGAGATGGTGACCGGCATTGACGGCGTGGTGCCGGACCCGGATAACGAGCCGGACAGTGTCAGGCGCGAGGGTATGCGCAAGGCGCTGGCTTACATGGACTTGCAGCCGGGTACGCCGATCACGTCGATTCGCCCCGATCATGTATTTATCGGTTCCTGCACCAATGCGCGCATCGAGGATTTGCGCGCGGCCGCCAGCGTGATACGCGGGCGCACAGTCCACCCCGGCATCAAGCAGGCGCTGGTTGTGCCGGGTTCCGGACTGGTCAAACAACAGGCCGAGGCGGAGGGCTTGCATACCCTGTTTCTTGAGGCGGGATTTGAATGGCGTGAACCGGGTTGTTCCATGTGCCTGGCGATGAATGCAGATCGCCTGCAGGCCGGCGAGCGTTGCGCATCAACGTCCAACCGGAATTTCGAAGGCCGCCAGGGACAGGGTGGCCGTACGCACCTGGTCAGTCCGGCAATGGCCGCGATCGCGGCCGTAACAGGCCACTTTGCCGATGTGAGTAAGGAACCGGCCTGACGGCCGGCAGGTAACCGGGATGGATAAATTCGACACCTTTACTGGAATAGTCGCGCCACTGGATCGGCCCAATGTCGATACCGACGCAATCATTCCCAAGCAGTTTCTGAAATCGATACAGCGCAGCGGCTTCGGCCCGAACCTGTTCGACGAGTGGCGTTATCTCGACCACGGCGAACCGGGCAAGGATAATAGTGCCCGGCCGCTTAACCCGGATTTCGTGCTTAACCAGGCGCGCTATCGGGACGCCAGTATCCTGCTGGGCCGCGAGAACTTCGGTTGCGGCTCGTCACGCGAGCATGCCGTGTGGGCGCTGCTTGATGATGGTTTCCGTGTCGTCATTGCGCCGTCATTTGCAGATATCTTTTTCAATAACTGTTTCAAAAACGGTGTCCTCCCGGTCGTGTTGCCGGCGGCTACAGTGGAAGCACTGTTTGCGGCAACGACTGCAACACCGGGGTATGCGCTGCGGGTTGATTTGCAGGCGCAGCGGATCGAGGCGCCGGGGCTGGATGCAATCGGATTTGAAATTGACCCGTTTCGCAAGGACTGCCTGCTACGCGGGCTCGACGACATCGGTCTTACCCTGCAGCATGCGGATGCCATCCGGGCATTCGAGGACAGGCATCGGCAGGCCGCTCCGTGGCTATTTAACAAGCCGTAACAAAAACACTTTATAAGTAATTGATATGACATATAAAATAGCAATATTGCCGGGCGATGGCATTGGTCCCGAGATCGTCACCGAGGCCGAGAAAGTGCTGCTGGAGCTGCGCACGGGCTTCGGTTTCCAGGCAGAGCTGCTACATGCCCATGTCGGTGGCGCCGCCTATGAGGCTGAGGGACATCCGTTACCTGCCAGCACACTGGCTGTCGTGCGGGACGCCGATGCCATCCTGCTGGGGTCCGTGGGTGGGCCGCAATGGGACGGGCTGGACCGTGCGCTGCGCCCGGAACAGGGCTTGCTGGGCCTGCGTGCCGAGCTGGAACTGTTTTCCAACCTGCGTCCGGCAATCCTGTACCCGCAACTGGCCGATGCATCGACGCTTAAAGCGGACGTGGTCAGCGGGCTGGACCTTATGATCGTGCGTGAACTGACCGGTGGTATCTATTTTGGTCAGCCGCGCGGTATTCGCACGCGCGAGGATGGCCAGAAAGAAGGCTTCAATACGCTGGTTTACAGTGAAGGCGAGATCGAGCGAATCGGGCGTTCGGCGTTCACTATTGCACAGAAACGTGACAGGCGGTTGTGTTCGGTGGACAAGGCAAACGTGCTGGAGTGCAGCGAGTTGTGGCGCGAAGTGATGAACCGGCTTGCCGGCGAGTATCCGGATGTAGCCTTGTCGCACATGTACGTGGACAATGCCGCCATGCAACTGGTGCGCGCACCCAGGCAGTTTGATGTCATGGTAACGGGTAACATGTTCGGTGATATCCTGTCCGACGCCGCCGCCATGCTGACCGGGTCGATTGGCATGCTGCCATCAGCATCCCTTGATAAGAATGGCAAGGGTATGTACGAGCCAATCCACGGGTCTGCGCCGGATATCGCCGGCCAGGGCGTGGCCAACCCGCTGGCGACTATCCTGTCGGTTGCCATGATGCTGCGTTACAGCCTTGATCGTGCGGATCTTGCCGGCACTGTCGAGAAAGCGGTCGGTCATGTACTGGACAAGGGGCTGCGGACACCGGATATTGCAGCGGATGGCGCGCAGGTTGTCGGGACGGCCGCAATGGGTGACGCGGTCATAGAATCGCTGCGTGAATTGCAGTAAATACAGTTAACAGGTAGTGAAAAAATGTCAGATACATATGATGTAGCAGTGGTCGGGGCTACCGGCGCGGTTGGTGAGACCATGCTGGAGATACTGGAGCAGCGCAAGTTTCCGGCAGGCAAGGTTTACCCGCTTGCCAGCGCCCGCTCGGCCGGCAAACGCATTCCCTTTCGCGGTACTCACCTGTTGGTCGAGGACCTCGATGGTTTCGATTTCAGCAAGGTCAGGATCGGTCTGTTTTCCGCCGGCGCATCGATTTCGGAAAAGTACGCGCCGATAGCAGCCGCTGCCGGTTGTGTTGTGGTGGATAATACCTCGCAGTTTCGCTACGACGACGAGATCCCGCTGGTGGTTCCGGAAGTAAATCCCGAAGCCATTGCCGGTTACAAGCGCCACGGCATCATTGCCAATCCGAACTGCTCAACTATCCAGATGCTGGTCGCCCTCAAGCCTATTCACGATGCGGTCGGAATCGAGCGCATCAATGTCTGTACCTACCAGGCCGTTTCCGGCACCGGCAAGGAAGCGATCGAGGAACTGGCCGGGCAGACGGCCGGCCTGCTGAACGGCAAATCGGTCGAGGCAAAGGTTTATCCGAAGCAGATCGCTTTCAATGTACTGCCGCATATTGATGTGTTCCAGGACAACGGCTACACCAAGGAAGAAATGAAAATGGTGTGGGAAACGCAGAAGATCATGGGCGATGACTCGATCCGCGTGAACCCGACGGCGGTTCGGGTGCCGGTATTCTATGGTCATTCAGAAGCGGTGCATATTGAGACACGTGACAAGCTGTCGGCTGAAGACGCGCGCAAATTGCTGGAAAAAGCACCGGGCGTCGTGGTCATGGATGGCCGCTGTGACGGTGGTTATCCGACCGCTGTAACCGAGGGGGCAACGCATGACCCGGTTTACGTGGGGCGAATTCGTGACGATATCTCACATCCCAGGGGTTTAGACATGTGGATCGTCGCCGATAACGTGCGCAAGGGTGCCGCTCTAAACAGTATCCAGATAGCTGAAATATTGGTGAAAGACTATTTCTAGGCTATAGTCTGCAGCCAATCCAGCAGCATCCTGGCACCTGATTCGCAGCTCAACCTGAAATGAAGGGGATATAAGGAATGTTCAGAAAATCGGCTGTCATGACAGCACTGCTGCTTGCCACGCTTTCTGCGCAGGTATTTGCGCTCGGACTGGGTGATATTGATATGCGCTCGGCGCTCAACCAGCCGATGGATGCGGTTATCGAGCTGACCTCGGCGACTGCGGCAGACATCGACGATATCGATGTATCACTGGCATCTCTTGAAGATCATTCACGTGCAGGCCTGTCCAAGGCCGCCATCCTGGCTGATTTCCGCTTCACTATTGAAAAGAATGCAGCCGGCAAGCCGGTCGTGCGGATCAGAAGTGACTCGCTGGTGCGTGAGCCCTACCTTGAATTTATGCTGGAGCTGGACTGGTCGCGTGGTCGCCTGCTGCGCCAGTATACCGTGCTGGTCGATCCGCCCGTCACCATGCCGGCGACACCGGCGGTTCCGGTAGCACCGGTAACCCGCCAGGCGGCACCGGCACCGAGGCCGGTAACCCGGCCGCCCGTCGCAGAACCTGTCCGGCAGCCGGTTGCTGCACCGACAACGGTTGATGTCGCGCCAGCGCCGGAGACGGGTGATTACGGACCGATTCGCCGCAGCGAAACCCTCTGGTCGATTGCCGAGCGGATTCGTCCGGACCGTGAAATTACGATTGAACAGGTCATGCTGGCCCTGCAGCGTGCCAACCCGCATGCGTTTGAAGGTAACAATATAAACCGCCTGCGCAGAGGTGTGACCCTGACCGTACCGACGCGTGACGATATCCTGTCGATGAGTTCACGTGCGGCACGGGCCGAATCCCAACGCCAGTTTGAAGAATGGAAAACTGCGCGTGCTCTCCCGGCAGCGCCTGCTGCAGAGGCAGCACCTGAAGCAGAGGCCTCGGTGGCTGAGCAGGCAGAGGTCGACGTGAGTCCCGCCGATGCAGTCGATGAGGCGCAAGGTGAATCGCGTTTACAGCTGGTGGCGCCGGAAACAGATGCTGTCAGCGGCGATGCACTGCCGGGTGTTCCGGCGACAGGCGATGCGGTCTCCGGAGAAAAGGAAATACAGCAACAACTGGCGCTGGCTACCGAAGAGGTTGTCGCTGAACGCGCTCAATCCAGGGAGTTGCAGTCACGTGTCGGTGAGCTGGAAGAGCAGATAACGACCATGAAGCGCCTGCTGGAGCTCAAGGACGACGAGCTTGCCAGGCTGCAGCAAACACTGGGTGCCGATGAGACTTTGCCGGTAGAAGAGCCACTCGCAGTTGTGGAAAACATCATGTCTGATGCGGCAGCCGAGGATGAGGCCGGCGTCGAAGAATCTGCCGAGGCGGCTGGTGAGGTGGCGGCCGTGGTGGCTGACACTGCCGGGACAGGCGTGACCGGGCTCAAGGACCAGGCGACCGGACTGGTCAATCGCCTGATGGAAAATCCCTTGCTGGCCGGGCTGGGTGTGCTGGTGGCAATGTTTCTGGGTGGATTTGTCTGGGCATCGACCCGTTCCCGGTCAAGTGCCGGGATGCTCGATGACGATATGACGATGGAGCGGCAACTGGCAGAGGTTATCGCCCGTGATCCCGAACGGTCAGTGCCGGACGTGGCAGTCAATGAACCCGAACCGGTGATGGAAAACGATTTCGCACCGGAGTCCGAAAACGATGCAGACAGCGATCCGGTTACAGAGGCGGATGTCTACCTCGCATACGGCCGGATACAGCAGGCAGAAGATGTGTTGCTGGCAGCCCTGCAGTCACGCCCCGAAAATATGGAGGCGCGGCTGAAATTGCTGGAGGTTTACCATTCCGGCGGTAATACCGTTGCGTTTGACCAGGCGGCGGCTGCCTTCCACGAGATGTTCGGTGAAGGCAATAGCAACTGGCAAAGGATCGCAGCCATGGGAATATCCATGTCGCCGAACAACACACTTTATGGTGGTAAACAGGCATCTGCCGACGAAGGTGACTTCGATATGGACCTGTCGGGTCTCGATGAAGATGCACCAGCGGAAGATTCACACACCATTGAATTCACGCTTAATGCCGGCGACGATGAAGACGAAGATGCCGGCGAAGGGCTGCTGGAAGCCGATGACGAGGTTACCACCAAGCTGGATCTGGCGCGTGCCTATATCGATATGGACGACCAGGACAGCGCACGCAGTATACTTGGCGAGGTTATCCAGGAAGGTAATGCAGAACAGAAAGAGGAAGCGGAGAGTATTATCTCCAAACTTGCCTGATAATCGACGCCAACTGCTGTTTATGACTGAATAATCGTTCCCGCCATGCGGGAACGTTTCATTCCGGGGTTAGCAACACCTGCACCCGGCTTGCACACTGGATAGGCGCGTAGTCCCGGACGTCATCGAACCCGCTTTATAGACATGAGAATCGCGCTTGGCATCGAGTATGACGGGTCTGCCTACTTTGGCTGGCAGCGTCAGGCCGAGGGGGCGACTGTCCAGGCGTGTGTGGAGCACGCTATCTCCGTGGTGGCTAACCACGCCACCCGGGTCGTCTGTGCCGGGCGAACGGATACCGGCGTGCACGCCACCTGCCAGGTCATACACTTCGACACCACGGCCATGCGCAGCGATTCCAACTGGGTGAAGGGCGTCAACGCCAACATGCCGCATGATATCCGGGTGCAATGGGCCATGCCGGTCGATGAACAGTTTCATGCGCGCTTCTCGGCGCGCCGCCGGCACTACCGATATGTCATTCTCAACAGGCCGGTTGCCAGTGCGGTTTTGCAACGCCGTGTATGTCATGAGAGCCGGCCACTTGACCACAACAGTATGCAAAAGGCAGCGCTGGCGCTGCTCGGCGAGCACGACTTCACCGCGTTCCGTGCGGTGGCGTGCCAGGCGAAGAGTCCACGCCGGGAAATCTACCGGCTTGATGTCACCCGGTCGGGGAATTGCATTTATATTGATGTTGAAGCGAATGCATTCCTGCACCACATGGTGCGTTGCATCGCCGGTGTGCTGCTGGCCATTGGCCGTGGCGAGCAACCGGTGGGCTGGACGGTCGATGTGCTGGCGTCACGGGACCGGACACTCAGCGGCGTGAACGCACCGCCCGGCGGGCTCTACCTGGTGAATGTGAGCTACGAACCTGCCTTTAGTCTGCCTGGCGAGCCTTATCTGCCGGTATTCGGCTAATGCTGCCGGGTCACCCTGGCAGCGTGATTCTGTTACATTATCAGCCTGTTTGAGCCAGGATCGAGAAACCCATGCGTACCCGGGTCAAGATATGCGGGATCACCCGTCGTGAGGATGCCGAGGCGGTTGTCGCCAGCGGTGCCGATGCCATTGGCCTGGTGTTTTACCCGGACAGCCCGCGCTATATAGAAACGGCCACCGCACGGAGTATCGCGCTGACGCTGGCGCCGTTTGTGACGGTTACCGGCCTGTTCGTCAATGCCGCGCCTGATACAATCCGCTCAATACTGGAGCAGGTGCCGTTGGGCCTGCTGCAATTCCATGGCAGTGAACTTAATGCCGAGTGCGCGCAGTGGGGTAAGCCGTTTATCAAGTCCGTCGCCATGCGGGCAGATACCGACCTGCGCCATGTCATGGATGCTTACCCGGACGCGAGCGGCTTTCTGCTGGATGCATGGCAGCCACATACCCACGGCGGTGGCGGTGAAACATTCGACTGGCGCTATGTGCCGGCGGAATCCGGCAGACCGCTCATCCTGGCCGGCGGGCTTACCCCCGGAAATGTCAGCGAGGCAGTCACACGTATCGGGCCGTACGGCGTTGATGTCAGTAGCGGCGTGGAAACAGCGCCCGGTATCAAGTCGGCCGAGTTGATTAATGAATTCATGACAGGAGTGGAAAGCGGTGGAACACACTAACAGGGCTGACAGCCCGCAGGCGGGCGCGCTGCCCGACGAGTCCGGTCATTTCGGTGTATACGGCGGCCGCTTTGTCGCGGAAACACTGATGCCACCACTGGAAGAGCTGGACGCGGCGTACCGGAAATACATGCAGGACCCGGAATTTGTGGCGGAACTCGATGCAGACCTTGCGAATTATGTGGGCCGGCCGTCGCCGTTGTACTTTGCCGAGCGGCTGACCGCACAGGCCGGCGGTGCCCGGATTTACCTGAAACGGGAAGACCTTAACCATACCGGCGCCCACAAGATCAACAACACGGTCGGGCAGGCCCTGTTGGCGAAGCGCATGGGCAAGCAGCGCATTATTGCTGAAACCGGTGCCGGTCAGCACGGCGTGGCCTCGGCCACCGTCGCCGCGCGTCTCGGCCTGGAATGCGTGGTGTACATGGGCGAGGAAGACATCCATCGACAGGCGGCCAATGTTTACCGGATGCGCCTGCTGGGTGCCGAAGTGGTTGCCGTCAATTCCGGTTCACGGACGCTGAAAGATGCCCTTAACGAGGCCATGCGTGACTGGGTGACGAATGTCGATAACACGTTTTATATTATTGGAACGGTTGCCGGTCCGCATCCCTATCCGGCCATGGTGCGTGATTTCCAGGCGGTGATCGGCCGGGAAGCGCGTCACCAGGTGATGGAAATGACCGGCCGTTTGCCGGACGCCCTGGTTGCCTGTGTCGGTGGCGGATCGAATGCCATCGGCCTGTTCTATCCATTTATCGGTGACAGCGATGTGAAAATGTACGGCGTCGAAGCAGCCGGTGACGGCCTTGAGACCGGTCGGCATGCCGCGCCCCTGTGTGCCGGCAAGCCGGGTGTGCTGCACGGCAACCGGACCTACCTGATGGAAGATAACGACGGGCAGATCATCGAAACCCATTCGGTTTCGGCGGGCCTGGATTATCCCGGTGTCGGACCCGAACATGCCTGGCTCAAGGATACCGGCCGTGCCAACTACGTCGCGGTGACTGACACGGAGGCATTGCAGGCATTTCACCTGTTAACCAGGACCGAAGGCATTCTGCCGGCGCTGGAATCAAGCCATGCCGTGGCCTATACAATGAAACTGGCGGCCGAAATGAAGCCGGAACAAACCATTGTGGTAAATCTCTCGGGGCGTGGTGACAAGGATGTAAACACTATTGCCACTCTGGAAGGAATCGAAGTATGAGCCGTATTGAACCGTGTTTTGCCAGGCTGAAGACACAACAGCGCAAGGCCCTGATTCCCTACATTACAGCGGGTGATCCGCAGCCGGACCTGACCGTCTCACTGCTGCACGCGCTGGTATCCGCAGGTGCCGATCTGCTCGAAATCGGTGTGCCGTTTTCGGACCCCATGGCTGACGGGCCGGTTATCCAGGCCGCCTGTGAACGTGCGCTGGCACATCACGTGACGCTGCACAATGTGCTGGACATGGTGCGCGAGTTTCGTCAGCAGGATGCGGACACGCCGATAATCCTGATGGGCTACCTGAACCCGATTGAAGTCTGGGGTTACCGGGATTTTGCCGAGGCAGCGGCGGCTGCCGGTGTTGATGGTGTGCTGACGGTGGATATGCCGCCGGAAGAGGCGGGCGAGCTGGCGGCAGCTTTGCAGGCCCATCACATCGATACGATTTTCCTGCTGGCGCCAACCAGTAATGCGCACCGCATGCAGCTGGTAGGCGAGTCGGCCAGCGGCTTTCTCTACTACGTTTCATTCAAGGGTGTGACCGGTGCGAATCGGCTGGACGTGGCGTCAGTCGCTGCCAAGCTCGAGGAGTTGCGCAAGCACACAAAGCTGCCGGTTGGTGTGGGCTTCGGCATCAGGGACCCGGAGTCGGCCGCACAGGTTGCGCGGATTGCGGATGCCGTGGTGGTCGGTAGCGTACTGGTTAACCGGATTGCCGAACTGGCTGACCAGCCCGAGGCGATTGCGCCAGCGCTGACCGAGACGCTTGCCGCCATGCGTGCGGCCATTGATGCGGCCGGATGATGTGGTTTTATCTGTTCAGGCAGACCATGTACAATTCCGCTTATGAGCTGGTTTAGCAAACTCGTACCCTCGAAGATCCGTACCGTCGGCGGCAACAAGCGCACGGTGCCGGAAGGCCTGTGGATCAAGTGTGATGGTTGCAGCGCAGTGCTGTACCGTTCGGAGCTGGAGCGAAATCACGACGTCTGTCCCAAGTGCAGCCACCACATGAGAATCGGTGCGCGCCTGCGCCTGAGCCAGTTCCTTGATAATGGTTCAACTAAAGAGATCGGCGCCACGCTGGAGCCGGTCGATGTGCTGAAATTCAAGGACAGCAAGAAATACCGCGACCGCCTTAACGCGGCGCAGAAGGCCACCGGCGAGAAGGATGCGCTGATAGCCATGCGCGGCACCCTGAAGGGCCTTCCGGTCGTTGCTGTCGCCTTTGAATTCCGCTTTATGGGCGGTTCAATGGGCGCAGTGGTCGGCGAGCGTTTCGTGCGGGCGGCCGAGCTGTGCCTTAAGGAAAAACGGCCGCTCATCTGTTTCTCGGCCAGCGGTGGCGCACGCATGCAGGAGGCGCTGTTCTCGCTGATGCAAATGGCCAAGACCAGCGCAGTGCTCGCGCGGATGTCGGAAGCAGGGATCCCGTATATCTCCGTGCTGACGGACCCGACCATGGGTGGTGTGTCTGCCAGTTTCGCCATGCTGGGTGATATCAATATCGCGGAGCCGAAGGCGTTGATCGGTTTTGCCGGGCCGCGGGTCATCGAGCAAACCGTCCGTGAAACCTTGCCCGAGGGATTTCAGCGCAGTGAGTTTCTGCTTGAGCATGGCGCCATCGACATGATTATCGATCGACGCGAAATGAGTGACCGGGTCGCCAATCTGCTGGGTATGCTGACGCAACAGTCGGCGGCGTCCTGACCAGGCGGTAATTTCCCGCGCATTGGCTCGCAGTGGCGCGTTTCGATAATTTGCACGATTGGCTCGACTGGCAGGAGACACTTCATCCTGACCCGGTCGATCTCGGTCTGGAACGTGTCGGTGAAGTGGCTGCCCGGCTCGGACTGTCACATCCCGATGCAACGGTCATAACGGTTGCCGGCACCAACGGCAAGGGCTCCAGTGTTGCCATGCTGGATAGCATCTACCGGGCGGCCGGTTACCACACCGGTGTCTACACCTCTCCCCACCTGCTGGCCTACAACGAACGGATCCGTTGCGACGGTGTGCCGGCTGACGATGCCAGTCTGTGCGCGGCTTTCGAGAAAATTGATCAGGCACGGGGTGATATTTCACTGACCTATTTCGAGTTCGGTACCCTCGCAGCGCTCGATATTTTCAGGTCGAAGGCCCCCGACATCCTGCTGCTGGAAGTCGGTATGGGCGGGCGGCTGGATGCCGTGAACATTATCGATGCCGATGCGGCGCTGGTGACTTCTATAGGTATCGACCATAGCCAGTGGCTCGGGACCGACCGCGAGTCGATCGGCCGTGAGAAGGCAGGGATTTTCCGTCAGGGTCGACCGGCTGTCTGTTCCGATCCATCTCCACCCGCGAGCCTGGAAATGACGGCCCGTTCCAGCGGTGCAACCTGGTATGCGCCGGGCGAACAATTCAGCTGTGAACCGGCCGGTGAAACGTGGACATGGGTGGGCGGTGATCAGCGACTCGAACAATTACCCCGGCCGGCACTGGCCGGGCGGCATCAGCTGGACAATGCCGCCGGTGTTTTGATGGTCATTGATGCCTTGCAGGCGCGCTGCCCGGTGCCAGACGAGGCAATCGCAAGCGGGTTGCGGTCCGTCGCGCTGAGTGGGCGTTGCCAGGTCGTGGCGGGGCCTGTGCAACGGGTTCTGGATGTCGCCCATAACCAGGAAAGCGCACGACAACTTGCCGGATTCCTGCAGGATAATCCGGTCCGCGGTGAAACCTGGCTGGTGCTGGGTATGCTTGGTGACAAGGATGTAGCGGCTTTTGTGGCGGTTCTTGTCGACCATATCGATCATTGGTGTCTTGCCTCGTTGCCTGGCCCGCGCGGCCTGTCGTCGGTTCGGCTGGGTGAGCGTGCCGGTATTGCCGGGAAAACCGGATACTTTGATTCGGTGACTGCGGCGGTTGATTTTGCCAGCCAGCATGCCGCCAGCGATGACCGCATCGTGATTACCGGCTCGTTTCTGTCCGTAGCGGAGGCACTGTCAACTCGGGTATAGTTTCAGGCGCGCGATTACCGGAATATCCATGGATCAGAAATTGAAACAACGTCTCACCGGGGCTATCGTCCTCGTATCGCTAGCGGTTATTTTTGTGCCGGTCATTCTTGAAGGGCCCCGTGATGAATGGGCGCCGCGTGATCACACAATTCCCGAGCCGCCGGATCTTGACTACAGTGAACCGGCCGAGTTGCCGCTGCCGATGCCGGTGCCGGCGGGCAGGGAGCCACAGCCTGGCGAGGTGGAGGTGGCCACTCCGGCCACGGAGCCCGAGCCGCCGGCTGAGCCAGCGCCCGGTCCGGAGGCAAAGGCGCCAACGCCGACCAGCGAAAAACAGTCGCTGGCCACAGGATGGTATGTGCAGGTTGGCAGTTTCAGCCAGACCGGCAATGCTGACCGGCTGCGCGATCGCCTGCGGGCAGCAGGGCAGCCGGCACACCGCCAATCGGTCAAAACCGGGCAGCAGTCCGGCTACCGGGTACTGGTCGGCCCCGCGGAGACACGCCCGCTGGCAGAGAAGCAGCAGGAAGTGCTCGCAACAAAGCAGCAGCTGAAAGGCATTATTATCGAAATCGGTCCCGGCGAGGACAAATAATGACATGGCCGATTGCAATTGATATCTGCTAAAATAAACGCTATTCCCAAACCATCGGCTGTAACAGACCACTAATCGGTCTTTTGAGGTGAACATGGCAATTGCCTGGATTGATGTGGTTATTCTTGCGCTGATAGTGCTCTCGGCTGTTCTCAGCCTGTTTCGTGGATTCGTCAAGGAGGCGGTTGCCCTGGCAACATGGCTGGTTGCACTCTGGGTGGCGATGACATTTTACGAAGAACTGGCCGCCTGGTTGTCGCAGTGGATCGACCTGGTGTCGGCGCAAAAAATCACCGCGTTCGGCATACTCTTTATCTGCGTGTTACTGCTGGGTGCCGTTGTCAATTTCCTTGCCGGCAAACTCGTTTCACGTACCGGGCTGACCGGTACTGACAAGCTGCTGGGTATAGTATTCGGTGTTGCCCGTGGCGGTGTAATCGTCGCCATACTGGTGTTGCTGGCCGGGCTTACCCCGTTCCCGCAGGACCCCTGGTGGCAGGATTCGCAATTTCTCGGTTATTTTGAAGAGTTTGCCATGTGGATGCGTAATTTTCTGCCGGGCGAAATCGCGGATAACATCACCTACGCCTGAGGTTTCGGCCATCACCTTTCGGTAACGCTTATGTGCGGGATTATCGGCATTGTTGCCCACAGTCCGGTTAACCAGTCGCTCTATGACGGCTTGACCGTGCTGCAGCATCGTGGGCAGGATGCGGCAGGAATTATTACCAGCGATGGCGAGCGTCTGCACCTGCGCAAGAACAATGGCCTGGTACGCGATGTTTTCCACACGCGGCACATGCTGCGTCTGCACGGCAATATGGGCATTGGCCACGTTCGCTACCCGACAGCCGGCTGCGAGAGTTCGGCGGAAGCGCAACCGTTTTATGTCAACTCACCCTACGGCATCAGCCTGGCGCACAACGGTAACCTGACCAACGCCAACAAGCTGAAACAGGAGTTGTTCCAGGAAGACCTGCGCCAGATCAATACGGATTCTGATTCCGAAGTACTGCTGAATGTTTTTGCCCATGAATTGCAGCAGTGCGGCAAACTCAGAATGGACGTTAATGACGTATTCAGTGCCATCAGCGGCGTACATAAGCGTTGTCGCGGTGCTTACGCGGCTGTTGCCATGATTACAGGTTACGGCGTGGTTGCTTTCCGCGATCCGCACGGCATTCGCCCGGTCGTATACGGCAAGCGCGTCACGCCCGAAGGTACCGATTACATCATGGCCTCCGAAAGTGTTGCGCTGGATGTGCTCGGTTACGACCTGATCGGCGATGTCGCACCGGGTGAAGCGGTTTTCGTTACGCTCGATGGCAAGTTGCACAAGCAGCAGTGCGCAGAGAATCACAGTACCTCGCCGTGTATTTTCGAGTATGTCTACCTTGCCCGGCCGGATTCGATTATCGACAATATTTCTGTCTACAAGGCACGTCTCAGGATGGGTGACAAGCTGGCGAAGAAGATCCGCCGCGTACGACCGGATTATGATATCGATGTCGTGATCCCGATTCCCGACACCAGCCGTACCTCCGCGCTGCAGCTGGCCAATAACCTCGGCGTGAAGTACCGGGAAGGGTTTATCAAGAACCGTTATATCGGCCGGACATTCATCATGCCCGGGCAGCAGCAGCGCAAGAAATCTGTACGCCAGAAGCTCAATGCCATCGATCTCGAATTCCGCGACAAGACAGTCCTGCTGGTGGATGATTCCATTGTGCGGGGTACCACGTCTTCACAGATTATCGAAATGGCGCGCGAGGCCGGCGCGAAGAAAGTGTATTTTGCATCTGCCGCACCGCCGGTGCGTTACCAGAACGTGTACGGCATCGATATGCCGTCCAGCAAGGAACTGATTGCAGCAGGTCGTACTGAAGAGGAGGTCGGCGCAGAGATCGGTGCTGACTGGCTGGTTTTCCAGGATTTGGAAGACCTCGTCAAGGCCGTCGGGAAATGGAACAAGGACATCAAGGAATTCGATGCGTCAGTCTTTACCGGCGAGTATATAACCGGCGATATAAGTGGCGACTATCTTAACGCCCTGCAGGCAACACGCAGTGACGCGGCCAAGAAAGACCGGCGCGACAAGGACAACGAAGTCATCGACATGCACAATACGGCCTGAGCCGGGCTGTCCGGTTGACACGTCAATGTCGCTCGACTAGTCTCGATGGAAATGCGCCGATTTGATTTCAGCTTGCGGGCGCCTGATAAATCCAGCTAAAGCGTTTGCACCTGCTTTCGCGTGTCTGGAAGCGGGTTTTTTTGTGTCCGGTGACAGGAGCCGGACAGGGGAAAAACTATGTCATACGATAAATTTGATTTTGAAACCCGGGCGGTACGCAGCGGCCAGGTGCGCACCGCCGAAGGCGAACATTCCGAGCCGATTTTCCCTACATCAAGCTATGTTTTCGGCAGTGCTGCCGAGGCGGCCGCGCGTTTCTCCGGTGACCAGCCCGGTAACATATATTCACGCTTTACCAACCCAACAGTGCGCACTTTCGAAGAACGGCTGGCCTCACTCGAAGGCGGTGACCGCTGCGTCGCCACATCGTCCGGTATGGCGGCAATTCTTGCGACCTGTGCCGGCCTGTTACAGGCAGGTGACCATATCGTGTCATCGCGGAGTATTTTTGGTACCACCACGGTGCTGTTCTCCACCTACCTGGCCCGGTTTGGTATAGAAACCACGTTCGTCAGTCTGGAGAACCCGGCTGACTGGGAAGCGGCGATGCGCCCGGCGACGCGGCTGCTGTTCCTGGAGACGCCCTCGAATCCGCTGACGGCACTGGCTGATATCCAGGTCCTGTCCGCACTGGCGCATGATAATGATGCCTTGCTGGTGGTGGATAACTGTTTCTGTACCCCGGCCCTGCAGCTGCCACTTGCACTGGGTGCGGATATCGTTATTCATTCGGCCACCAAGTACCTGGACGGGCAGGGGCGCTGCATCGGCGGCGCCGTGGTCGGCGATGCCGAGCGTGTGGGCAAGGATGTCTATGGTTTTCTGCGCACGGCGGGACCGAGCATGAGCCCGTTTAATGCCTGGGTATTCCTGAAAGGCCTGGAGACGCTCGCATTGCGCATGAAGGCGCACAGCGACAGCGCGCTGCAACTGGCGCAATGGCTGGAACAACAGCCCGCGGTAGCGCGTGTGTACCACCCGGGGCTTGCCAGTCATCCGCAGCATGCGCTGGCCACGCGCCAGCAAAGCGGTCCCGGTGGCATTGTTTCGTTCGATCTGAAAGGCGGGCAACGCGATGCATGGTCACTGATCGATGCCACACAGGTGTTTTCCATAACGGCCAACCTGGGTGATGCAAAAAGTACGATTACCCACCCGGCATCGACGACCCATGGGCGGCTGACGCCCGAGCAGCGCGCTGAAGCCGGTATCTCGGACGGGTTGGTGCGCCTGGCTGTTGGCCTTGAATCACTGACAGACCTGCAGCAGGACCTGGAGCGTGGCCTGGCTGCCTTGCGCTCCTGAGTGATCAGGAGACTGCCGTCGCAGCTGTCGGTGTGACCGAAAATTCCATGACGACGGCCCAGGCGCGCGAGTTACTTGATTCGCTGTTCAGGCTGGCGCTTGATCGTGTGCATGGTCATACCTGCGTCAGCCGCTACCTGCTGGCAAACCCGCTGCGCGGGCCGGTTGCAACTGTCGCGATAGGCAAGGCGGCAGCGGCCATGACGGCAGGTGCCGCCGAGGTGTTGCAGGCGGCACTGGTCAGTGGACTGGTCGTCAGTCCCGCAGGCCAGGCGGACATCGATGTCACTGTCGGCGCAAATATCACGCTGTTGTTTGCTGAGCATCCGGTGCCGGGCCCCGGGAGTATCGCGGCCGGACAAGCTCTGCTGGCGTTTATCAGCGAATTGCCCGCTGACTGCCGCCTGTTGTTCCTGATCTCCGGCGGGGCGTCCAGCCTGGTGGAGGTGCCGGTCGAGGGTATTGGCCTGGCGGAGCTTGAGCGGGTTAATCGCTGGTTGCTCGGCAGTGGTTTTGATATTGCGCAGACAAACCGGGTCCGCACGGCGCTTTCTCGCATCAAGGGCGGTCAGTTGCGTGCTTATCTGGGTGCACGTGAGGCATGCGTGCTGTTGCTCTCTGATGTACCCACGAATGATGTCGGCATTATCGGTTCCGGCCTGTTGCACCCTGCAGCGGTGCCTGCCGGGGTGCTGCCCGTGTTGCCTGGCTGGTTGTCATCCCTGTTACCCGTGCGGGTTGAAGTGGATACACCATTGCCGGATGTCGAGCATCATATCGTGGCGACCAGTCACGATGCACTGGCGGCCATTGTTGAAGCGGCTGCGCAACGCGGGCATCATGCAGTGATCAATACCGAGCCGTTAACCGGTGATGTCCACGCGGCGGCGGGACGTATTGTTGAATATCTCAAGACGGCACCGCCTGGCCTGTACCTGTGGGGTGGCGAGACCACGGTCGTGCTGCCCGACATGCCGGGTGACGGCGGTCGTAACCAGCAGCTGGCACTGGCGATTGCACTGCAGCTGGC
>Ga0224496_10000996_pt1 | contig 18339 bp, 13 predicted proteins | sample SF_Jul11_sed_USG_2_FD_168127 | JGI IMG/M metagenome (GOLD analysis project Ga0224496, IMG submission 168127) | Sediment microbial communities from San Francisco Bay, California, United States - SF_Jul11_sed_USGS_8_1 | ecosystem: Environmental > Aquatic > Marine > Sediment | place: USA...
CGATATTGGGGAATCGTCTAGCGGCAGGACTGCGGACTCTGACTCCGCCAACCTAGGTTCAAATCCTAGTTCCCCAGCCAATATAAAAAGACCCGAAAGGGTCTTTTTTTTGCCTGCAAAAAAAGCGTCTGGCGAGTATTTATACTGAAAATCCTGTGGGAAGTTGATTAAGCAGTCTGTGCCTGGGTTTTGCCGGGCTATAGAGTGGGCGACTGGAATCTTATGACTTTGACATAATTCCCAAATAACATTATCTACAGCCTTAAATATAGTTATTTTATATTTCTGCGGACAGGTTAAGTTTGTACAGGGAGTATGAAGTGACTGGTCAGTCATTTAATGTGCTGGCTTCAGGCGTTAAAAAAGTGTGTTAAAGCTGGATGATGAGTAAGATAACTGATTGTTTTTAAAGGTTATTTCTGTTTTTTTGTCAGCATTGATGTGTTGAATGGCTATGGTTATCGTTAGTTGAAGTGTCAATACTGGCAGGCATTCAATGTCTGGAACGGTTTGTCCTTAATTTGTCCTTAAAATGCGATTAATAAAAAGGCAAATGTTTTGCCCTAAGGCTATTTTAAAAAATATAAAAACGGTTAATTAAAATGCCGTATTAGCAGAAAATAAAGACGGAATGTTTTTCGGTTTCGAATTAATTTTTATATACAGACATTAATTTTTTTATTTCGTTTTACTCTATTTATACAGTGAATTACTGGATATTACTTATTTTATAGGCTAAAAACTGGACTAGGCATAACATTTCGAAACAAAGTGGTTGACTTACATTTTTAAATGTTTATAAATAGGACTGATTTTTTTGTATGACCACACAAAAAATCATAGCTATGATAAAAAACTTACAAACACAAACAACAACAATGCGGGAGTCTTGCATAATGAAAAAACAAATCCTAGCAATTGCTATTGCAACAGGTTTAACGGCAGCACCATTACTGGCACAGGCAGAAGCAACTGTTTACGGTCGTGCTCATGTGTCTTTAGATCATGTTGAAACAGGTGGTGGTGCATCTGCTGGCGGCACAGATGCAGAATTTGATCTGAATGACCGTAAATCTGCTTTTGGCGTAAAATCTAAAGAAGATCTGGGCGGTGGTTTAACTGTGATGGCCAAATTTGAATGGTCTGTAAATCCAACGGATGTTGGTTCAGCTATCGGTGTTCGTGATCGCTGGATCGGTCTGAAAAAAGCAGGCATGGGTACAGTTAAATTCGGTACTCTGTCTTCTAACTACAAAGAAACAGCTGCTAAAATGGATCCTTTCTGGCACACAGCTGCTGAAGGTCGTGGAACTGGTTCAACTTCTGATTTAAGTAATTCATCAGGTGATGACGGCGGTCGTATGTCTAATCTGTTGCATTTTTCTTCTGCGCCTATGGGTGGTATGCAGGTTGTTTTGAATGCTCAGTTAAACGGTACTGGCGAAATGACTACTGGTCTGGGTATTCGTTATGAAGCCAAAGGTCTGTATGTATTTGCTGATATGCTGAATATTGAGAATGATGCAAACACTGATGGTGTATCTGATCATCGTCGTTATGCTGCAGGTGAATCGGCTACTAAGTTCGGTGTTAAGTACACTATGGATGCCCTAACTGCCGGTGTTGTCGTTGAGCAAACAGCTGATGTTACTGCTGTAGTGAGAACAGGGGCAGGAACTACTGCTAGCCCTTATGTTTATACAGTAACTCCTGGTGCTGGTTATGATTACACCACTCTGATGGCAACTTATGCTCTGAATGATAACGACACAGTTGCATTCACATACGGCATGGCAGCGCATGATACTGCTGCTGCTGCTGATATGGACACTGTAGCACTGGGTTATATGCATAACATGAGCAAATCGACTACTGTTTATGCAGCTTATGTGGACAGAAGTTCTGATACAGCATCTGCTGAGCTGAATGGTCTGACATTTGGTCTGAAACACAGCTTCTAATTCTGATTCAAGAATTTAAAGTTGAAAAAAACGGGGCTTAGGCCCCGTTTTTTTATGTGCAGAATTACTGCCTGTCACCGGTGTCGGGATGCGCAGTAGCGACAGTGTTCAGCAAGAATACTAGCCTGCAAAAATTGCATTTCCAATATCCTTGAAGTGTATGTCGCGGCTACATCAATATCCTGGTGATAGTTTCAGAGAGCAATCTGGTCTTTATGAAACATGCCAGCCTCAGGTGCTTATGCTAGAATTCATCCTCTTTGAATACTGGCAAAGCTCGCTTCTGAATGACATCAACTGCCCGCATACGCGAAATCCCCTATAACTACACCTCGTTTTCTGACCGGGAAATTATTATTCGATTCCTCGGCGAACCCATGTGGGAATTGATTAATGAATTGCGTGGTTCTCGTCGGACCGGTCATTCGGCGCGCATGCTGTTTGAAGTGCTGGGGGATATGTGGGTGGTGACCCGTAATCCCTTTATCCAGGATGACCTGTTAGAGAATAAAAAACGCCGTGGCTTGCTGATTGCGGCGCTACATCACCGGCTCGAGCAGATTGTTGCCCGTGCCGATGGTAATGAAAAGGCACTGGATCTGGCGGATAAGGCGCATAAAGCCCTGCAGCGCTTTGCAGACTGGTTTGAAACCCAGAATGCACTCAGGGCCAGGGCAATTAAAAAATTCAGCCGGGTGACGCGCAGGGACAATATTGACTTCAGTGGTATTGCCCGGGTATCCCATGTAACCGATGCCACTGACTGGCGCGTCGAATTTCCCTTTGTCGTGTTAACGCCAGACAGTGAAGACGAAATGGCGGATCTGGTAAAAACCTGTGTGAAACTGGATCTGAGTATTATTGCCCGTGGTGGCGGTACCGGCTATACCGGTGGTGCCGTGCCTCTCTATGAAAACACGGTGGTGATTAATACTGAGAAACTGGAGGCCCTGAGTAAGGTTGAGTTAAAAAACATTCCCGGTGTCGATCATCCCGTGCCGGTGGTGAGCACGGGGGCCGGTGTGGTCACCCGGCGGGTATCCGAACGTGCCGCAGAGCACGGTTACGTGTTTGCCGTTGATCCCACTTCGCAGGATGCCTCCACCATTGGCGGCAATATCGCCATGAATGCCGGTGGTAAGAAAGCGGTGATGTGGGGCACGACACTGGATAACCTGGTTTCCTGGCGCATGGTCACGGCCGATGGAAACTGGCTGGAAGTCGAGCGCATTAACCATAATCTGGGCAAGATTCATGAACAGCAGGAAGTGGTATTCAGGGTTAGCCGTTATGATTCGAAAAAACAGAGGCTGATTGCGGAACCAGAGATTTTAAAATTTCCAGGTAAATCCTTGCGTAAGGAAGGTCTTGGAAAAGATGTTACTGACAAATTTCTGGGTGGCTTGCCCGGTGTACAGAAAGAGGGTTGTGATGGCCTGATTAGCTCGGCCGTCTTTCTGTTGCATAAAATGCCGCCACATATTCGCACCGTATGTCTGGAGTTTTACGGTAATGATATTCGCCAGTCGGTGCCGGCTATTGTCGAGATTAAAAATTATCTGGACCAGCATAGCGAAGTCATGTTGTCCGGTCTGGAGCATCTGGATGATCGTTATATTCGCGCAGTGAAATATACGTCCAAGGCCACACGTGGTGGCTTGCCGAAAATGTTGCTGATAGCCGATATTGCCAGTGAAAATGAAAACCAGGTTGCTGAGGCTGCATCTCATGTGGTGCGCCTTGCCAATGCGCGTAATGCTGAAGGCTTTATTGCAGTCAGTGATGAAGCACGTCATCGTTTCTGGCAGGAACGGGCACGTACCGCAGCAATAGCAGCACATACCAATGCATTTAAAATCAATGAAGACGTGGTTATTCCGCTGGATAAACTGGCAGAGTATTCAGAAGGTATTGAGCGTATCAATATTGAACAGTCGATCATGAATAAATTGCGCATGCTGAATGCCATAGAAAATTGCATGCAGATCAGCGAAAAAGAAGTTCATCAAAGTGATCAGGAAAACCTTGAATTACTCAAGCAGAAATTTGAATCGGCACATGCATTGATTGCACAGGCACGTCAACGGTGGACGCAGGTGTTAAATCACCTGGATGACACAGTGGCACAGCAGAATACGATTTTACTTGAAGCCGAACAGCCTCTGGTTGATCAGAATGAAACTGTAATTAATCAGGTGTTACAAAAAAATATTCGTATTTCTTATCGTCAGGAAATTGAAAGGCCGTTAAAACAGATTTTTAGTGGGCACGATTTAGTAAAGGTACACAACAAGCTGGATAGTCTTCATGAAGAAGTGCTCTCCAGTCGTTTATTTGTGGCGTTGCACATGCATGCTGGTGACGGTAATGTGCATACTAATATTCCTGTGAACTCTAATGATTACGCCATGATGCAGGAAGCAGAGCGTATTGTGGATCGCGTCATGGCATTGGCAATTTCATTGGGTGGCGTTATTTCCGGTGAGCATGGCATTGGAATTACCAAGTTTCAGTATCTGGAAAAAGATGCAGTTACAGCATTTGAGCAATATAAACAGAAAATCGATCCGGGACAGTTTTTTAATCGCGGTAAATTAATTTCTCAAACCGGCGGTCTGGAACGTGCCTATACACCGTCTTTGCGACTGTTGAAACAGGAAGCGATTATTCTCGAGGAAAGTGAGCTGGGTGAATTGAATGATTCCATTGCTCATTGTTTGCGTTGTGGCAAATGCAAACCAAAATGTACAACCCATGTGCCCGGTGCAAATTTACTTTACTCGCCGCGTAATAAAATTCTGGCTTCTGGTTTGATTACCGAAGCATTCTTATATGAAGAACAAACCCGTCGTGGTATTTCGGTGCGTCATTTTGATGAAATGAATGACCTGGCAGATCATTGCACGATTTGTCATCGTTGTTTGTCGCCATGCCCGGTGAATATTGATTTTGGCGATGTTACGGTATTAATGCGGCATATATTAAAGTCGCAGGGACAGCGTCGTGTCAATATCGGAACTAAAATGTCCATGGCATTTTTAAATGTAACCGAGCCAGGCACCATTAAACTGATGCGAAATGGTTTGATCAAAGCCGGTTATGCGGGACAGCGGTTCGCATATAAAGTATTTAAAGCCATCCCCGGGCTATTACCAAAAACAAAACGTCCGTCTGCCACCACGGGTAAGCCGCTGATTAAGGAACAGGTAATTCAGTTTCTTAGTAAACCGATGCCAGCAGGTGTGCCTTCAAAAACCATGCGCGCCATGTTAGGTGTTGAAGACAATAAAACCATCCCGGTATTGCGAGACATCAACAAAACCGATACCGACAGTGAAGCAGTATTTTATTTTCCCGGTTGTGGCTCTGAACGATTGTTTAGCCAGGTGGGTATAGCCACCATGGCCTGGTTATATGAGCTGGGCATACAAACCGTATTGCCGCCCGGTTATTTATGTTGTGGTTATCCGCAAACAGCTTCCGGCGATAAAGAAAAAGGCCATCAGATTACAACCGGTAATCGTGTGCTGTTTCATCGTATGGCAAACACCTTAAATTATCTGGATATTAAAACCGTGGTAGTGTCTTGCGGTACCTGTATGGATCAGCTGCTGGAATATAAATTTGATCAGATTTTCCCCGGGTGTCGCCTGCTGGATATACATGAATATCTAATGGAAAAAGGTGTCGTGTTAGATGGCGTTTCGGGTACCAAATACCTTTACCATGATCCCTGTCACTCACCCATGAAAACCCATAATCCGGTCAAGGTGGCGTCAACCCTGATGAATGCTAAGGTGGAATTGTCGGACCGTTGTTGCGGCGAGTCGGGTACATTTGCCATTGCCAGAGCGGATATTGCTGCGCAGGTAAAATTCCGTAAACAGCAGGAGTTGCATAAAAACATTCAACGGGTCAGTGGCGCTGATACGGCCAGGGCTGATAATGTAAAAATGTTGACATCATGCCCTGCCTGTCAGCAGGGATTGTTGCGTTATCAGGATGATACCGGTCTGGATGTGGATTATATTGTGGTTGAACTGGCCAAATTAAAACTGGGTGAAAACTGGCAACAGCAGTTCATGAATTCAGTTAAAAATGGCGGAATAGAGAAGGTTCTTCTATAGAGGTTTTAAGTTTTAAGTCTTAAGTCTTAAGTCGTTAGTCAGAAGCTTTTGCCTTAGACTTGCGACTTAAGACTAACAACTATGACTTATTTAGGCATTACCGTTTTGGCACCGTCCGGTGTACCCAGAATCAGCACGTCAGCACCACGATTGGCAAACAGTCCGCAGGTAACGACACCGGCCCAGCTGTTAATTTCATTTTCCATTTTGATCGGTTCCATAATGTCCATGTCATGAACGTCAAGGATGATATTGCCGTTATCGGTGATAAAATTTTCGCGCCATACCGGACGGCCACCCAGTTTTACCAGTTTGCGGGCAATGTAGCTGCGCGCCATGGGAATGACTTCAACCGGTAGCGGGAACTTGCCCATAACATCAACCAGTTTGCTTTCATCGGCAATGCAGACAAACTTTTCACTGGCACCGGCAATGATTTTTTCACGGGTCAGTGCGCCACCACCACCTTTGATAAGAGACAGGTTATGGTTGGATTCGTCAGCGCCATCGATATAAACAGGAATGTAGTCAACACTGTTCAGGTCCATTACCTGAATACCCCGTTCCTGCATGAGTTTGGTCGAGGCTTCAGAGCTGGAGACAGCGCCTTTGATTTTGCCTTTAATGCCGGCCAGGCAGTCAATGAAATGATTTACCGTAGAACCTGTGCCTACGCCAACAATTTCATCGTACACAACATATTCCAGAGCGGCTTCAGCTGCTTTGCGTTTCATTTCATCTTGAGTCATAGTACTAGCACCTTGATTGAGTTTGCTGCATGATACCTGTTGTCGGGCATTAGAGCAAAAACAACACTATACAAAATTTATGACACAAAAATATATAGAAAAAATTCTGACCGCACGGGTTTATGATGTTGCAATGGAAACGCCACTGGAAAAGGCCAAGCGCCTGACTGCCAGGCTGGAAAATCTGGTGCTGTTGAAAAGAGAAGATTTGCAGCAGGTATTTTCCTTTAAACTCCGTGGCGCCTATAACAAGCTGTACCAGTTGACGAAGGCGGGTGAAGTAAAAGGGGTGATTGCGGCATCTGCAGGCAATCATGCGCAGGGTCTGGCACTGGCTGCTGCACGACTGGGACAAAAAGCTACGATTGTCATGCCCAAAACGACACCGCGCATTAAAGTTGAATCGGTAAGATCGCTGGGCGCCAAAATCGTCTTATTTGGCGACACTTATGACGAGGCGTCAGAGCATGCCTATGAGCTGGCTGAAAAAGAAAAATTAAGTTTTATCCATCCGTATGATGATCCTGATGTTATTGCAGGTCAGGGCACTGTGGGCATGGAAATTTTGCGACAGTATCCGGAATCGATTGACGCTATCTTTGTGCCGGTTGGCGGTGGTGGTTTGATTGCCGGTGTTGCGGCTTTTGTTAAATATCTGCGCCCGGAGATAAAGATTATTGGTGTAGAGCCAGAAGATGCAGCCTGTATGGCGGCCGCGTTTGCAAAAAATCGCCGTGTCATACTGGATCAGGTGGGTATATTTGCCGATGGTGTGGCTGTTCGGCAGGTGGGGCGGGAAACTTTTCGTGTCGCCAAAAAATGTGTTGATGAGATTATTACCGTATCAACAGATGAAATCTGCGCTGCCATCAAGGATATTTTTGATGATACCCGTTCTATTACTGAGCCGGCGGGCGCATTGGCGATAGCCGGTATTAAAAAATATATCGATCAGCATAAACTTAAAGATAAAACCCTGGTGGCTATTAACAGTGGTGCCAATATGAATTTCGATCGTCTGCGCCATGTCTCGGAGCGCGCCGAATTAGGTGAGCATAGAGAAGGCCTGATTGCGGTTACTATTCCCGAGAAACCGGGCAGTTTCAGAAAGTTCTGTAAAACCATTGGTAAGCGTGGCATTACTGAATTTAATTATCGTTATGCAGATTCAAAAGACGCTCATGTGTTTGCCGGCATCCAGTTGCAGGATGGCGTGCAGGAACTGGAAGAGCTGGTCGCAAAAATAAAAGAAGATGGTTATCCGGTCATAAGTATGACCGATAACGAAGTGGCAAAAATGCATGTTCGTTATATGGTTGGTGGCAGAGCATCTGGGCTGGAAGATGAGTTACTGTATCGTTTTGAGTTTCCGGAACGTCCTGGTGCGTTATTGAATTTTCTGACCCAGATAGGTAATCGCTGGAATATCAGTTTATTTCATTATCGTAATCACGGTGCAGCCTATGGCCGGGTGCTGGTGGGTTTGCAGGTGCCTGATTCTGATCATAAAGCGTTGAATGAATTTCTCAGCGAGCTGGGTTATCGCTGGTGGGAAGAAACCGATAATCCTGTTTATAAAATGTTTCTTTAATCTGCTTGAGCGGCCAGACTCAAATTGACTCTGGCTCCAGCTGGACAGAAATAATTATTGCTCAAGTTTAAGAATATAATCCCACTGTTTTTTTGTAACCGGATTAATTGATAAGCGATTGCCGCGTTTCAATAAAGCAATATCTCCTAGCTGATCGGCATGTTGTTTTAATGTATCTAAGGTAATTATGTTTTTGAATTTGCGTACATGCTTTACATCGACCATAAACCAGCGGGGATTGTCAGGGTTGCTTTTAGGATCGTAGTATTTACTGTCAGGATCAAATGCAGTGTAGTCGGGATAGGCTTCTCTGCAAATTGACATTATGCCAACAATGCCAATCTGTTTTGCGTTAGAGTGATAGAAAAAAGCCTGATCTCCTTTTTGCATTTCATCACGTATCATATTTCGAGCCTGATAATTCCGGATGCCATCCCAGTGTTCGGTTTTCTTTGGTCGTTTCATTAGATCATTAATGCCAAATACATCGGGTTCGGATTTCATTAACCAGTATTTCATTTTTTACTCTGTTGATTGAAGTAAATTTTTTCTTCAGTGGCGATCATGTTTAAAGGTATATCCCATGTTTCATTTGATAATGAGTCGACTTTTTGTAATTCATGGGCAAGACCAATGAGTCTGGGGTTGTGCCATTGCTTTCGATGAGCAGTAAATGCCAGGCTGCGATCATAATAGCCTCCGCCCATGCCCAGGCGATTGCAGTTTTCATCAAAGGCAACCAGCGGTAATAAAATTAAACTTAAGTCTCTTGCACGTAACCAGTGATCAGGGTGTGTATCCGGTTCCAGAATACCAAATTGATTAGCTTTAAGTTTGGTGCGGTGATTGTAGGCAGCAAAAAATAAAGACTTTCCGGTTGGCGGCAGTATTGGCAGGTAGACCTGTTTTTTAAATTGCAATGCTTTTTCAATGATGTAGACAGGATCTATTTCGCCGTCTTCGGCAAGATAGCAGGCAATGCGTTTTGCATTACGAAAAGCAGGCAGTCGTATAATTAGATGTGCAATGGACCAGGCATGTAAATCTTGCTGATGAAAATCCAGTTGCCTGCGATTTTGTCGTATGAGGTTGCGAAGATTATTTTTATTTTCTGATGGCATGTAAATTGTAAATAATTAGAGGAGGGTGAAACCACAGTGCCGTAGCAAAACTTTCGACCCTTGAACCAGTGGTTCAAGTGGGAACTCGCGCTAGTACATAAGGCTTCTCGCCAGATGGCGGTAATGCACACAGTGCCAACAGCATCATACCCGGGGTCGAAAATTAAGGCTCAAGGGGTATAGAAAGTATGCATACAAACACTGCAGAAACACCCAAACTTTTTACAATTTTACAGCTCTTGGTCAATAATAATATGACTTTATTGAGCACCTCAATCGATTTGAGGTTGTGTTCAGTATTACAGACACAAATTAACGTGTCATTGATATGTGTCTATGTTACTTCAATTTCGCGTAAAGCAATATCAATTTTTGATTGTAAATTATTGACACGAGAATCAAGGTCATTGAAATCGTTTTTATATTCCTGGCTGTTCAGAAGTTCATGGGCCAGATTTAGTGCTGCCATAATAGCAATGCGTTCACTGCCAATGATAGAGCCGCGATCACGAATTTCTTTTAGTTTATTATTCAGAAATTCAGCCGATGCTTTTAATGTGGTTTCTTCACCACTGGGACAGGATACACGATAATCCTTGTCCATAATTTTTATGGTTAGACTGGAGACGTTTGAATTGCTCACGTCGAGACCTGAATTAGTGAATTCGCCCAGGATGCCGCTATGCGGTTTCCATGGACTTGAGGCGGGCAATCATGCCTTCGACCTGGGTGCGAACCTGCTCCTTTTGCTCAACCAGACCTGAGCGCTCTGATTTCAGGTTTTGCAGCTGGTTTTTTAGCTGCCTGTTTTCTGTGGACAGGGTACGGGTTAGCGCCAGTAGTTCTTCTACCTTGCGCTCCAGATCGTCGATGCTTTGCTGTGTTTGTTTAGTCATAGTGCTTAATATAGTTTCAGAAACAGATATGGTCAACTTTACTGAATATAATATAGCTCATGTTAGAATCCCATTATTCTCTAAATCAGGAATTCCTTGATGATCGATAGGCCAGATTATAACAGGTTACAGGATGCGTTGACTAAAACGGATGCAGAAATGTCAGCACCGGAATCCCATGGTGCCCTGAGTGGCATGTTCTGTGCCAAAGGCCAGGTGGCGCTGGCTGACTGGCTGAATCAGGTATTCGTGGAGCTGGATCTGAACAATATGCTGGTTCAGGAAGCCAGCCAGTTACTGGTCGGCCTGTTTAAAAGCACACAGGAGCAGTTAAACGATGCAGGTATCGATTATCAGCTGCTGCTTCCGGACGATGAGCAGCCACTGGCTGAGCGTGTCGATGCACTGGCGCAGTGGTGTCAGGGATTTACCTATGGTCTTGCGGCAGGCGGTTTGAAGCAGGATTCTGACTTACCCGAAGATACGGCCGAATTAATCAGGGATATGGTCGAAATAGCCAGGGCAGGCCATGATGATGAAATGGTTGATGAGGCAGATGAAGATGCCTATGTTCAGCTTTATGAGTATGTGCGCATGGCTGTTCTGCTGATTAACGAAGAGTTGCAACCCTGTTTACCCGTATCCGATGTTAAACATTAATACGAAAAATCAATCCCCCTCCCAGCTTAGAGTATTGAGACGATGAATCAGAAAGTTCACACCAGACACCGTAAACAGCTGATGCGGATGATCGGCGATGGTGGCATAGCCATTCTGCCGGCCGCCCCGGTGCGCACCCGTAACCGCGATGTGGAGTACCCTTATCGTCAGGACAGTGATTTCTATTATTTAAGCGGGTTTCCAGAGCCTGAAGCCGTCATTGTGCTGGTGCCAGGGCGTAAAAATGGGGAATACATCCTGTTCTGTCGTGATAAGGACCCCGAGCAGGAAGTCTGGCATGGTCGACGTTATGGCCCTGATGCCGCGATGGAGATATTTGCCGCTGACGATGCATTCCCTATATCGGATATAGACGATATTCTGCCCGGTCTAATGGAGCATTGTGAACGCGTTTATTACACCATGGGCCTGGATCCTCAGTTTGATAAAAATGTCATGGACTGGGTTAATACGCTGCGTAAAACAGCCCGCGCCGGTACCCATGTGCCTTATGAATTTGTATCCCTGGATTATCTGTTGCATGACATGCGCCTGTTCAAGCACCGGGATGAAATTCGCTTAATGAAAAAGGCGGCCAAAATTTCAGTGCAGGCGCATAAGCGCGCCATGCAGATCTGCAAACCCGGTATGTATGAATATCAGCTGGATGCGGAAATATTGCACGAGTTTCAGCGCCATGGTGCGACCTGGGCTTATCCGAGCATTGTCGGTAGTGGTGCCAATGCCTGCATTCTGCATTACACCGATAACAATGATGTGCTTAAAGACGGTGATCTGGTTTTGATCGATGCCGGTGCTGAATTCGAAGGTTATGATGCGGACATCACCCGTGCTTTTCCAGTGAATGGTGTGTATAGCGATGCACAACGTGAAATTACGGAACTGGTGGTTGAGGCCAATGTGGAAGCGATTAAACAGGTAAAGCCGGGTAATCACTGGAATGATCCCCATAATGCAGCAGTTAAAGTCCTGACGAAAGGGCTGGTTGATCTTGGGCTGTTAAAAGGCAAAGTGCCAAAATTAATTAAGGATCAGGCCTATCGTAAATATTATATGCATAGAACCGGCCACTGGCTTGGCATGGATGTGCATGATGTGGGCGATTATAAACTGGATGATCAATGGCGTTTACTGGAGCCTGGTATGGTGCTGACGATTGAGCCGGGGTTATATATACCTCATGGTAGCCGTGGTGCAAAACGCTGGTGGGATATTGGTGTGCGTATCGAAGATGATGTCGTCGTCACCAAAGAAGGTTGTGATGTGTTAACTGAAGACTTGCCCAAATGGCCAAAAGATATTGAAGCTTTGATGGCGAAATAGTATTAAGTTGTAAGTAATATAGTTTAGGGCTTATGTTTTTTTGCTTGTCATTGTGAGTCTCGGTGAAGCAATCTCATACATCATGACACAAAGATTGCTGCGTTATGTAAACTGCTTTGCAATGACATAAAACCTCTGCTTCTAAAGCAAGGAATATATGAGTAATAAAATTGATCATCATTACGATGTGATTATTATTGGTGGCGGCATGGTCGGTGCCAGTCTTGCCTGCGCCCTGTCTAAGCAGAAAAATAAACGCATTGCAGTGGTTGAAGCGGTGCCGTTTAAATCCGATTCGCAACCCAGTTTTGATGATCGCGTAATTGCACTGTCCTATGGTTCACGGCGTATTTTTGAAGCAATGGATTTATGGGCTGAGCTTGAGCCTTTGATTCAGCCAATTGAATCAATTCATGTGTCTGATCGTGGTCATCTGGGTGCAACCCGTTTGCACCATAGTGAAGAAAATGTAGAAGCACTGGGTTATGTGGCGGAGAATCGTGTCATTGGTCAGCTAATGATGAGCCGTTTGCAGCAGCTCGATCACGTAGAATTAATCTGCCCGGCAACGATTGATGCTTTGCAGCAAAACACGCAGTCAGTCACGGTTACTATTACGCATAATGGTGATAAAACATTATTAATCGCACCATTACTGGTGGCCGCTGATGGCGCTATGTCCCGTGCTCGTGAACTCGCCGGGTTACAGACACAGCAACAGGATTACGGCCAGACCGCTGTCATCACCAATGTTGAAACGGAATATGCACACAATAATGTTGCCTATGAGCGTTTTACCGATAGCGGGCCGCTGGCTTTTTTACCTATGACGAAAAAACGTTGTTCAGTGGTATGGACCATCGATAAAAAAGATACTCAACAGATTATGTCTTTAAGTGATGACGCTTTTATTGAAAAACTGCAACAACGTTTTGGCTTTCGTCTGGGTTACATATTAAAAGCCGGTGTGCGTCATGCCTATCCGCTGGCCTATGTTGAAACTGAGCAGCTGGTAAAAGGGCGTGTGGCGATTATTGGTAATGCAGCTCATGCATTGCATCCGGTTTCCGGTCAGGGTTATAACCTGGCGTTGCGTGATGTTGCCGAGATGGCGGAGCTCATCGCCGGTGCAGATGATCCCGGTCACGAACTGTTACTGGCCGAGTACCATGTCAGGCGACGTAAAGATATGCAACGGGTGTATCGTTTGACCGATACGTTAGTAAAAGTGTTTTCAAATAATTTTTCACCACTGGCGCATGCCCGTGCAGCAGGTTTGATATTAATGGATTTAACACCTTCATTGCGTCATATCATGGCACGTCAGAGTATGGGGCTACTGGGTCGTATGAGTAAAATGATGCGCAGGATATCATTATGAAAAATCATTATGATGTGATGATTATTGGTGGTGGTATGGTCGGCCTGACGCTGGCCTGTGCACTGGCCAGAAGTCGTTTGCAGGTCGCAGTGATTGAAGCGCATGAATTGACGGATGTGAATAAACATGATGATTATGAATTGCGTGTTTCGGCAATTAATCGTGCATCACAACAAATATTTTCAAATTTAAATGCCTGGCAGGGTATTCAGTCTCGACGGCTCAGTCCTTACCAGAAAATGCATGTCTGGGATTCAACCGGCGATGGTGTGATTGATTTTGATGCGGCAGATCTGGGTGTCGACATGCTGGGTCATATTATTGAAAATAAAGTTGTGCAACTGGCATTGATCGAACAGTTAAAAACATCATCCAATATAGACTGGTTATGTCCACTGTCGGTTGAGTCAATTCAGTATGCCGACAATAAAAGCACGATTAAACTTGATGACGGAAATGAAATAACCACGGCATTATTAGTTGGTGCCGATGGTGCCAGTTCCAGAGTGCGAGAAGCAGCCGGTATTGAAATTGAAAAAGCACCTTATCATCAGAAAGGTGTTGTCTGTGTTGTAAAATCGTCAAAGCATCATCAGCAAACCGCCTGGCAACGTTTTTTGCCCACCGGGCCACTGGCTTTTTTGCCGCTGAGTGATGGACGTTGTTCTATTGTCTGGTCGGCAACCGATGAAGAAGCGGATCGACTGGTATCACTTGATGAAGATGCTTTCTGCCGTGAGCTGGAGCAGGCGTTTGAATATGCTCTGGGTCAGGTTGAATCCGTCGGGCCAAGGGCAGCATTTCCTCTGGTTCGTCGTCATGCAAAAAATTATATTAAACCGGGTCTGGCATTGATTGGTGATGCCGCGCATACCATCCACCCACTGGCAGGTCAGGGTGCCAATTTAGGTATACTGGATGCGGCCAGTCTGGCGCAGGTAATACTGGAAGCAGATCTTCAGGGGCGTGAGATTTCATCTTATGCAACGTTACGTAAATTCGAACGCTGGCGTCGCGGTGAAAATACTTTAATGATGTACAGCATGAGTGGGTTCAAAAATTTATTCAGCAATGAGCAGACGGGATTAACCATGGTACGGAATCTTGGTTTGAATCTGGTGAATAAAGTCATACCGGTTAAACATAAATTTATGCGTCATGCCATGGGACTGGAAGGTGATTTGCCGGAGATTGCAAAGACAATTGGCTGGTAAAATCTTCAATTACCAATGCGTCGTGGCGAAGCGGTTTTATGCAAAAGACACACAGTGATTTTTCAGAGCTGGGAATTATTGGTTGCTCGTAATAACAGAATTCTTAGCTTACTAGTACTTCATATACGATGCTGCATTAGAGTTTCTTAATATCGGTATTGATTTCAGTCAAGCCCGAACCTCATTTATTTAATTGAAAATTTTTGTTTCCTGCGTATGATGATTTGAATTGATCGGGTCATTATAAACAGGATGGAAAAATGAAACTAAAAATAACAACGGGATCCATGACAGTGGCAGCGGTATTAGCCAATGTTCTTGTCAGTAGTCAGGTACATGCGTCTGGTTTTGCGCTGATTGAGTTTAGTGGCAGTGGTATGGGCAATGCCTTTGCCGGTGCAGCCGCAAGTGCAGAAGATGCTTCAACGGTTCAGTTTAATCCGGCGGGTATGGTGTTGTTGAATGGTGAGCAAATGGTGGGTGTGTTGCATTATATCAGGCCAGTTGCCGATTTCTCTAATAATAGTTCAACGGGTGCAGCAATACTTGGGTCACCTGCACTATCCGGTGCCGATGATGATGGTGGCCGTGATGCGTATGTACCGAATTTTTATTATGTGCGTGACATTAATGAGCAGATGAAATTTGGCTTTGGTATGAATACGCCCTTTGGTCTGGCGACCCAGTATGATGATAACTGGGTCGGTCGTTATCATGCAGTTGAATCCGATGTGATGACGGTTAATTTTAATCCCAGTCTTTCTTATAAATTAGACGATAAACTTTCACTGGGCTTTGGTGTCAGTGCTCAATACGTGGATGTAATCCTTAGTAGCGCGGTTGATTTTGGATCACTTTGTTATGCGGCATTAGGGCCAGCAGCCTGTGGTGCATTGGGTGCTACACCACAAGCGGCTGACGGTTTTGCAACACTGACCGGTGATAACTGGGGGTATGGCTGGAATATGGGTGTGCTCTATCAGTTTTCAAAAGATACACGATTGGGTTTGGCTTACCGTTCTGAAGTTGAACATGATGTAAGCGGGGATGCTGATTTTACGGTGCCGGCGGCGGCGTCATTTGTCACAGCCAGTGGCGCATTTGTGGATACCGGGTTAAAAGCCAGTATTACCTTGCCTGATTCTTTATCTGCCAGTGTCTATCATGCCTACAATTCCCAACTGGCCGTGCTGGCGGATATTACCTGGACAGGCTGGAGTGACTTTAAAGAATTACGCATTGTTTACGATAATGTGAATCAGCCGAATTCGGTCACCACTGAAGACTGGAATAACAGTTTACGTTATTCGCTGGGTGCAAATTACCGTCTGGATGAAAAATTATTATTACGTGCAGGTCTGGCTTATGATGAAACGCCTATCCCCAGTGCAGAACTGCGCACACCACGGGTGCCGGGCGATAACAGAACCTGGTTATCATTTGGGGCACAATACAGGCTGGATAATGAATTTACCATTGATCTGGGATACAGCCATTTGTTCGTCAGTAAAACACAAATCAATAATACCTACGAAAGTTCAATTCCAACATTAGCCGCTACGTTAAATGGTAAATACGATGCGGCTGTTGATATTCTTAGCGCACAGGTGACATGGAACTTCTAGGCTGACAATAAAAAGAATTTTGGAGATATAACATGCGTAAACTAATTTTTTCTTTATGTGTAGTAATCGGGCTGACGGGTTGTGAAGGTGATCCATCGGAAGTTACACAGAATTCAATTGATACCGGTAATGCCAGTAACTTTGACCCTGGGAATAGTATTATTCCTTTTCCCAATGATTTGCTGTTTTTAGGACAAGCAGATGGCACCATTAATATTCCAGGTCTGGATGAAACAGATTTGTCAGATCCTCAGGTGGCTATTAATGGCCTTGATGGTTTTTCTACTGTCGCACCTATGACCACCGGGTTTCTTGGCGCTATTGACCCTGCGAGTGTTTCTGCTTCATCGGTGAGAGTGTTTAAAGTTGGTCTATCAACAGGTGGCGCACCGGGTGGTGCGGTTGTCAGTATAACGGCTGAACTTACTTATGGCCTGGATTTTGTCGCTACAGTTTCGGCAGCAGATGCAACCGGTTCTACATTAGCGGTGGTGCCACTAAAGCCCCTTGATGAAAAATCACATTATTATGTTGTAGTCACCAGTGCCTTGCTGAGTACCAGTGGTAATCCAATGAAACCATCGGCAGCCTATGCACTGGCTAAAAATCCAGATGCAGCCTCTCTGGTTGTTGGTGGTGTCAGTCAGATAGCTGCACTGACGGATGAAAAAGCTCAGGCTCTTGAGCCGTTACGTCAGTTAATTAGCACCAGTGAATCAACGATAGCGGCTTTGGCCAGTCCTGCGATTACCGTCGGTGAGATTGTTATTAGCTGGGGTTTTACTACTCAGTCGATTACCGATGTGCTGGGCCAGGTGAGAACAGATGTGATTGCAGCAGCGCCAGCATCAGCGATCATTCCAACAGCGGTGACACCATCTCCTTTTGGTGCGGCTGATATTTATGTGGGTGGCCTGAATGTGCCCTATTACCTTGCAGCCGCCAGTGGTGTAAATGATCCGGCACCCCTGGCTTCCTACTGGAAGGGAGCTGCAGGCTCACATTTGTCCTATCTGGCGGCTAATTTAAGTCCGCTTGCAACGTCGACAGAAACTATTCCATTGATGGTGTCTATACCAAAGTCAATTAAGCCGACAGGTGGCTGGCCCGTGTTAATTTATCAGCACGGTATCACTACCAACAGAACAACTATGCTGGCTATTGCAGATTCAATGGCGGCTGCCGGTATAGCGGTGGTTGCGATTGATTTGCCTTTGCACGGTTTAACCGGTAATGAAACCGATGGTACGGCTCCATTTAAGGATACGGTGAATGGTGAGAGAACATTTGACCTGGATTTGGTAACTCAGGATGCTGATGGCAATATTACGGCAGTAATACCCGATGGTATTACCGATAGTTCTGGTCGTCATTATATAAATTTGAGTAATTTATTAAACACCCGTGACAATGTAAGGCAGTCGGTGTCGGATTTGTTTGCCCTTACCTTTGCATTAACGGCAATGGATTATGACGGCGGTGGTGCGGATTTCGATACTGCACAAATCAGTTTCCTTGGGCATTCACTGGGTGGCATCGTCGGTACGACCTTCCTGGCATTTGAAACCGCTGTTAATGATGCAGTACTTGCCATGGGCGGTGGTGGTGTTGCCAAATTACTTGACGGTTCTGCCAGTTTTGGTCCTTCTATTGCTGCAGGTCTTGCAGCT
>Ga0224496_10000997_pt1 | contig 18334 bp, 18 predicted proteins | sample SF_Jul11_sed_USG_2_FD_168127 | JGI IMG/M metagenome (GOLD analysis project Ga0224496, IMG submission 168127) | Sediment microbial communities from San Francisco Bay, California, United States - SF_Jul11_sed_USGS_8_1 | ecosystem: Environmental > Aquatic > Marine > Sediment | place: USA...
ATCCTTTGCCTGCTGTAAAAAATCATGACCATCAAATTGCTCGCCCTTTATGGCAAAATAAATAGAGCCCATCTGCAAACTTCGGCTATCTATCGAAACACTGTTAAACACAACGTCCGTTCCTTTTAAATCACCAGCTAATATTTGCGCTGCCTGAGACATAGCCATCATTTAGCTACCCTCATGCAATTACGAACAGTTTTAATATCACTAAATGGAATTTTATCTTTTCCTATCAATTGATAGTTTTCATGACCTTTTCCAGCTATCAGAATAACATCATCCACGCCAGCTGTTTTTATTGCATATTGAATTGCCTGAGCCCTATCTCTTATAACACTTACATTAGATAAATTTTTAAACCCGATTTTGATTTGATTAATAATATTATCGGGATTTTCCATGCGCGGATTATCATCTGTAATAATAATTTTGTCCGCATATTGTTCTGCCGCTTCTGCCATTAATGGACGCTTACCAGCATCTCTGTTACCACCGCAACCAAACACACAATATAATTTTTCCTGACAAAACAGCTTCAGGTTTTTTAAAACTGATGCCAGTGCCTGAGGCGTATGCGCATAATCCACAACAACAAGCGGAAACCCTTCCACTCTCACAGTCTCGACCCTGCCAATAACAGTTTTTAATTCCTGAAGTTTTTGTATTGCATCATCAAATGCCAGACCCTTAATCAATAAAACAGCCAGCGTCGCCAGCATATTAGATACGTTAAACTCACCAATTAAACCTGACTTAACCTCTGCCTCACCAAGATGGGATTGAACCGTAAATGACAATCCTTGATGAGTCATAGCCACATCAGTTGCCCTAATAATATTTTTTAACCCAAAATAACTATCAGAATTAACGGTATAACCCCATACGTCTAATCTATCTTTATTATTTTCAGCCAACTGACGTCCAAAATCATCATCCAGATTTACAACCACAGCACTAAGCCCTTCTACTGAAAATAATTTTTTCTTGGAATTTGCATATGATTCAATATCACCATGATAATCCAGGTGATCTCGACCTAGATTGGTAAATACAGCCACATCAAACCTGACCTCACTCACTCGACCCTGATCAAGGCCATGAGATGAAACCTCCATTGCGACCTGTCTAACTGATTTAGAATAATACTCTGATAGTAACTCATGCACACGCAACACATCTGGCGTTGTATGTGTCGATTCTATTAACTCACCTACCAATCCATTTCCAATTGTGCCTATAATCGCACAACGATCATTTGCATTATCAAGCGCTTGAGCAATGAAGTTTGTTACAGATGTTTTACCATCTGTTCCAGTGACGCCAACCACAAACATATCACCAGAAGGATCTCCATAAAAATTACTGACTATCTTCCCCAGATGTAATTCGAGATCATTAACAGGTATACAAATTACTCGTGTTAGCAAATGACTGATTAATTGCTGACAATATTGATCAAATTTTCTGTCACACAAAATAGCAACCGCACCATTTTTTAATGCTTCATGTGCATACGCCAGCCCATGTTCTTTTTCGCCAGATAAAGCAACAAAAATATTCCCGGCTTTTATTTTCCGGCTATCCGATTGAATCCCTGTTATTGTCAAATCAGGCAAACAGTTTATAGCCACATAATCAGCTAATAAATCATTTAACTTTACACCCTGACAATTGTTCGACATGGCCGCCATCATGCTTGACCACTCCGTACTTTTTGAGCAGCCATTTTTAGATTATCAGGAGCAATATTAAGTAATCGCAAGGCACCCGACATTACTTTTGAAAACACTGGACCCGCTACCTGACCGCCAAAATAATCACCTTTGCTTGGTTCATTTAAGACAACCACCATTGCCAACCTTGGATTAGATGCCGGCGCCATGCCTGCAAAAATCGAAAGATATCGATCCTCCGCATAACCACCCGCAACAAACTTATGCACCGTACCTGTTTTACCTGCCACATTATAATTTGGCACTTGCGCATCGAAACCTGTACCTTCAGAACTAACAACGCGCTGCATCATCTTACGGACAATTTTCGATGTTTTTTTACTAATGACTTTTTCACCCTGAGGTGCTTTATCTAATCTCATGAAACTCACAGGATAAATGACCCCATCATTTGCAATGGCAGCATATGCTCTAGCTAACTGTAATGGCGTTACAGATAATCCATAACCAAATGCCATTGTTGCACGCTCAAAATCACCAAGACGACCGGTATTCAATGCTCCGACAGACTCCCCGGGGAAACCACTACCCGTATCAACTCCAAAACCAAGATTCATATACATATCAAGCTGCTCGTCTTGCGACAACGATAATGCAATTTTGCTAATACCGACATTACTCGACTTAAGAATTATCTCACCCATATTCAGAGTGCCATAATTCTTCATATCCTTAATTGCATTTCCCTGAACCCGTATATAACCAGGAGACGTATGCACATTATCTTTTGAATTCCAGCGCCCCGTTTCCAGAGCAGCCGCTACCGTTATTGGTTTCATTGTTGAGCCTGGCTCAAAAACATCAGTAACAGCACGATTGCGATAAGTACCTGGCTTGAGCTGACTACGATCATTAGAATTAAATGATGGCTGATTAACAATGGCCAGAACTTCACCCGTAGTAATATCCAGAATCACAGCCGATCCAGCAACGGCTCCGTGTTCTTTTACGGCCGCCTTCAAAGTACTATAAGCAAGATACTGAACTCGCCTGTCGATACTTAAATAAACAGGTTTACCCGGCTCCGCAGAACTAATACGCTCAATATCATCCACAGCTCTGCCTAATCTGTCTCTTATAACTCGTTTTGCCCCTGCCTCACCTTTCAACCAATCCTCATAGGCAAGCTCTATCCCTTCCTGGCCAATGTCATCCACATTAGAAAATCCCAACAAATGAGAAGCAACCTCACCCGACGGATAGTAACGCTTATACTCACGCCTTAAATAAAGGCCTGTTAGGTTTAAATTAAGAATTTCTTTTCCTAATTCTGGATCTATGTGCCGTTTGATATATAAAAACTCACGCTTTTGATTAGCATTGATTTTTTCAAGCAATTCATTTTTATCAAGCGATAACAAAGTAGCCAGATCCTTAACATCTGATTTTGCTTCAACAAACTCTCCGGGATTCAACCAAACCGTATCAACCGGTGTGCTTATAGCAAGCGGCTCGCCATTTCTATCATAAATATCACCGCGATGGGCTGGTACTGTAACAACTCTCAAATGACGCGCGTCACCCTGCTGCTTAAAAAATGCCTGGTTAATTACCTGCATATCAAGAGCACGCCAGAATAAAGCCAGCATTGCTAAAATAAAAACCGAAAATACGGTGTATCGCCGGAATCTGTAATGCGGTATGCGTGTTACATGTTTCATTTTTTTATGTAAATAACCTCATCCGCTGCAGGCAATCTCATATCCAGTCGTTTACGCGCAATTTTTTCAACACGGCCATGTGACGACCATGCACTCTGCTCCAGTTGCAAACGCCCCCAGTCAATATCCAGTTCATCAATTTCTCTATTCACTTGCTGCAACTCAACAAATAATTTTCGACTTTCATGTTTGGTGTAAATAACACTGATTGCCGAACTCATAACCAGAAATAACAAGACTCCAATTACCAGAACTAACATATTCAATGGACACGCTCCAGGACCCTAAGCACTGAACTCCGTGCTCTTGGGTTGTTATCAATTTCATCTTTTCCTGGCTTAATCGCTTTACCTATTATTTTAAATGGAATTTGTATTTCACTATCCATAACCGGCAAATCTTTTGGTATTTGAGGCCCCCTGGATTTGTCACGCATAAATCGTTTTACAATTCGGTCTTCTAAGGAATGGAAGCTAATAACAACCAAACGACCTTTTATTGCTAAAACGTTTACTGCATCCTCAAGTGCTTTTTCCAGAACTTCAAGTTCACGATTAATATGTATGCGTATTGCCTGAAAACTTCTAGTCGCCGGATGTTTATGTTTTTCTTTTTTTGGAACCGCATCGCTTATAATCTGCGCCAATTGAAGCGTGTCATCTATGGATTGATGCTGCCTTACTTCAATAATTGCGCGCGCGATACGCTTTGCAAAACGCTCCTCTCCCAACCGTCTTAACACATCCACTAATTCATTTTCTTCAACAACAGCTAACCATTGAGCAGCAGATTGCCCAACTTCCGGATTCATGCGCATATCTAACGGACCAGATCTCATAAAACTAAAACCTCTTGCCGCATCATCAAGCTGAGGCGATGACACCCCGATATCTAACAAAATGCCATCAATTTTCTGCCCCAGTCCATGCCGACAAACAACATCAGACAATGATTCGAAATTACCATAGACAATTTCAAATCTTGGATCTGCACCAAATTTATTTTGCGCATTCGCAACTGCCTGAGGATCCTGATCCATAGCCAATAACCGCCCCTGATCACCTAGCTTTTTCAAAATCTCTGTAGTATGCCCACCTCTACCATAAGTACCATCGAGATAAATACCTTCAGGCTTGATGGCTAGCGCATCCACAGCCTCAGTCAACAATACCGATTGATGACTGAGCGTCTCACCCATCACAGTGAAAGATTCTCCAAAGATGACGGCATATCAGAATCATCATCATTTATATCCGTGAGCCAGATACTCTGGTTATCATTCCAGCTCTGCTCATCCCATATCTCAAACTTTTTGCCCTGACCAATCAAAACAATTTTTTTATCTAAAGCAGCATAATCACGTAGCATAGTTGGCAGCAAAATACGCCCCTGACTATCCAGCTCCATTTCTGTTGCATGACCAATCAACAGACGCTGTAATAATCGAGCCTGTTTATTCAAACTGGGTAAATTGACTAACTGGGACTCTATGAGCTCCCATTCATGCAACGGATAAACCAATAAGCAGCGATCACGATCAACAGTTACAACCAGACGCCCGCCACATGTCTCCATTAACCTTTCCCGATAACGGGCAGGCATGGCCATGCGACCTTTCGCATCCAAAGCTAGATTGTTAATACCGCGAAATATCATTGTTATTGTTAATCGCCTGTTTATTATCAACTTGAAAGAGCAAGCTCATTTTTTCTTAGTCAAATGATGCTTTGAACAGATGGACAGGGACACAAAACCCCACATTCATCCACTATTCCCCACTTTGCCAAACTATAGGTACCACAATCCACCACGTCAAGCAAAAAAACACTTTAAAATAAGAAAAAATACCTTTAAAGACAGGAACTTAGCAGACAGCGGCAAAGAGAAACCGTATTTCTTTGAGGATAAAAAAATAAAATTCAAGGGGTTATAAACGGAACCTAAGAATCTACTTTAAGTTTCGTGAGGTAAATTGTTTTTTGTTGAATTGTGAAGCAGATAAAAAAGTTGAAGTCAGCCTGTAAGCCGGGTTCTGTCCAGCCAAAGCTGGGGCAATCATTCATCTAGAATGCATGTCGCCATGCATTTCAAGCAACCTACCCGGGAACAGTGCGGGTCGCACCATAGTTCCCCTATTTGGTCTTGCTCCGAGTGGGGTTTACCCTGCCACAACGATTACCCGTTGCGCGGTGCGCTCTTACCGCACCATTTCACCCTTACCTCCATAAAGAAGGCGGTATATTTTCTGTGGCACTGGCCGTAGATTCACATCTCCCAGGCGTTACCTGGCACTCTACCCTGTGGAGCCCGGACTTTCCTCCAGATACATAAAGTAACTGGCGATTACCCGGCTGACTTCAGAGCTAACTATATCACAGGAATTGATTTCTGCTAGCTTATAACTATTTATACAATTTTCTAATTGCAGACGTTTGTTAAATATTTACAAACCGACACTAGCAATATCATTATTTCCTGACAATATGTCACCAATTAGCAATCACATTTATAAATCTTTAAAATATCATGATTATTTTCGATTTCGTCTCATGTAACAACCGAGTTTAATATTAAATACATGGTCTCTCGGTAAAAAAGGCAACGGTTTTCGTTTTCTTATACCAAGTCGATGCCGCATTAACCACAGACCTTCATGCTGTCTATCAATCTCCAGCCCTTTTTCCAAAGCTCGAATAGTGCCAGGTCTACTTTCAAGAAGAAACTCGGCACGTGCAAGATTCAGAAAAACGTCGCCATCATTGAACTCTTCAGATGCTGCTTTTCTGCACAGTTTAATGCCATCTATATCGCCACTTAGTAACTGTGCGAACCCCAGATAGGACAGGTATTTATTTCGAAATGAATGTGAAACAGGAATGGAATCGCAGGCTAATTGAAAACTTCTAGATGCCTGGGAAATAGCACGTCTTTGTAAATACTCTATGCCTTCTGAAAAACTTTCACAGCAGTCGCTATAATCTTTATAAATAGCTTTTAGATAAGCCATTATTATATCCTCCATGATAACTGTAACGGGTATCCTTTACCCTGAACTTAATCAACCAGTACAAATTCTACTTTATTTATTACCCATAAAAAAGAAGCCACAGGGAAAAAACCTGTGGCTCAACCACGCTAACAAACAAAACAACTTAATTAAACTATTTACGCATTAACTTACCCAAAGTATGGTTTAACGGATGACTTCTTGGCAAAAAAGGCAAAGGACTACGCACCCTTAAACCTAACTGCTCTCGCATCAATCTTAAACCGGGATGACGATTATCAATATTTAACCCTTTCTTCAACGCAATCACTGTATTTTTACGATTCTCAAAATACCATTCAGCACGAGCCAGATTTAAAAACACATCACCATCATTGATTTCTGCACGCGCTGCTTCACGACATAGACTCAGACCACTAACATCACCCGATAAAACTCGTGCAAGACCACAGTATGATGCATATTTATTTCGATAAGCATCACTACGGTCCACAGATTCGAATGCAATTTTAAAGCTTTCAACAGCCTTAGGTATCGCATGTTCTTTTAAATGCTCAACACCATTTACAAAATCATTACTGCATGCGCTAAAATCTTCATATACTGCTTTAAGGGACATTTTTATAACCATCCTATATTCTCTATAGATATACAAATTTCAGTCATGGCATTCAACCTGGTTGACTCCATAACACCTAACGCCCTGTTTAATCATTTATTATTCTGCTTTCTAGAATTACTTATTCTCATCACCGAGAGTAAGCTTTTCATGCATATTTATTGTTATTTGTAGATATAACAGCATATTCCATGCCTAAAATAATAATCATTGTAGAATCAAAGAAATAAACTTCATATTACCCGTTCAGGTGAACCCAAAAAACACTGATTTGTTAGGAAAACCGACACATTCATATATGTATTTTTGACTCTCAAATTTTTATGCCAAAAAACTATCACTGAATCAGCAGGTTATCAGAGAAAAAACAAATGTAAATTATATCGACACCTTAATAATTCGTTATTTAACCCAATTAATTCTTTAAAATCAATCAGTTGCCTTTATCTGCAAGGCTTTTTTATAAACCTGGTTTTTCTTAATACCGGTAATTTTAGCAACCAGCTCACTGGCCTGCTTAACGGGCAGCTCATCAAGCATAATTCCCAGTAAACGATCAACATCCATCTCCACCAAAGACTGCTGCGACTCCTGATCCGCACCCTGAATAATTATCACAAACTCACCTTTTCGCTGATTGTCATCCTCAGACACCAGCCTCAGCAATTCGCTCAAAGTCGCTTTTCGGATAGTTTCAAATGATTTAGTGATTTCACGAGCCAGTACAGCAACCCTGTGATCACCAAAAGTAGCAACCATGTCCGCTAAGGATGCTTTAATACGATGACAGGATTCATAGAAAATGAGCGTGGCCGATTCTTTAACCATACTTTCAAAACAGGCCTGACGAGCCACCATCTTGACTGGCGGGAACCCTTCAAATCGATAACGGTCGGTTGGCACGCCGGCAACGGATAAAGCCGCAATTGCTGCGCAAGCACCCGGAATAGGGCTGACCCTTATATTTAGCTCATGAGCTGCTTTTACCAGTCGGTAACCAGGATCACTAACCAATGGGGTACCCGCATCAGAAATCAGGGCAATATTCTGCCCTTGCATAATCTTTTCAATCAGTTGTGGTGTCCGGACTTCTTCATTATGATCATGATAAGCAACCAAAGCTGTCGTGATATTAAAGAACTGCAACAAAGACTTACTATGCCGCGTGTCCTCTGCGGCTATAAGATCCACAGTGGATAACACCTCGATGGCCCGCTCAGTGATATCTGAACGATTGCCAATGGGTGTAGCCACAATAAATAATGTGCCCGCATTCATTGACATGACATAACCCAGACAAAATACTGCATGATCTATATAATACCTAAATCTTTTTAGCTACCAGAAACAGTCAATTGTACGCTTTTATAATGAGATTACCGAATCCTGTCTTGATTTGCTGCCTGCTTGGCATTTTTGTCAGTGCATGTACCCAGAAACCCGTTCGACCTGTTGATGAGCGGGGAGCAGAAATAACTGCTGAAAGCCGAGATACCGAAAAAGCAGCCGACAGTTATTATGCCCTTGCTCAGTTAAGCGCAGGCCCTGATCGCAATACTAACCTATTAAAAGCAGCAGAACTCTATGTCAGCAATAGCAATTTTGATAACGCTCAAAATAGTCTTAGTCTAATTAATGTAGAAATAGCATCAGCTGAAATCCTGAGAAATATGCAAATATTAACTGCACGCATTGCCCTGGGGCAGGGCAAACCACGCGAGGCACTAAAATTACTAACCTTCTCAGACATACTACCCAATAAACAACAAATTGATGTTTACAAATTGAGAGCCCAGGCTTTCCTGGATGCAGCTTATCCACTGGAAGCCGCAAAAACACGGGTACAGATGGATAAATTTATCGAGGATGAAACCGAAAAAGAAGCAAATAACCAGGCCATTTGGGAAGCACTTTCATTACTACCTGAAACCACATTACAGCAACTCAGTTATGCACCATTGCATCCCCAGTTCCTCGGCTGGATTGAATTTGCCCATATCACGAAAAGAGCCCAGATAGATAACCAGCATTTACAGGAAAGTATTTATAAATGGCGGAAGAAATACCCCCAGCACCCCGCTATAAATATATTCAATCAGGAAATGGGACTGAGACAAACAGAATTAATGGAGCAACCCAGCCATATCGCAATCATGCTGCCATTAACTGGACAATACGCCCAGATCACAAATGCCATTCGTGATGGTTTTATGACCGCCTACTTTCAACAGTCCATTAAACAGAAATTACCTGAAATTACATTTATCGATACCGGCAGCCAGGAAAATAATATCTGGAATCACTACCAGAAAGCGGTGGATGCAGGTGCCGATTTTATTGTTGGCCCATTTCTTAAATCAGCAGTCAATCAACTTGCCAGCGCAGAACAACTGATTGTACCAACACTTTCGCTAAATTATGCTGAATCACAAACACAGGCAACACCTAACTTATTTCAAATGGGTTTATTACCTGAAGATGAAGCCAGACAATCTGCCGAAATGGCATTCAGACAGGGACATACCCATGCAGCCATCCTTGTTCCCGAAGGTCAATGGGGCCAAAGACTGAGCAACTCTTTTCAGCAGCGATTTGAAGAGCTAGGCGGCGTGGTCATAAACACAGAAACTTATGTATCGGGCAGAAATGATTTTAAACACCCAATTCAAAAATTACTCAACATAGATCAGAGTATTGCCCGACATAAAAAATTAGAAAGCATCTTAAAAACCGACCTTAAATTTACACCTTATCGCCGACAGGATGTGGATATGATATTTATGGCCGCCACCCCAAAAGATGCAAGACAACTAAAACCTCAATTCAGATTTCACTATGCCGGTGAATTACCTGTTTATTCCACATCACATGTATTTACAGGACAAATTGATAACCGCGCAGATCGTGATATAGATGAAATTCTATACTGTGATATGCCATGGATACTAAATCCATCAAAACGACTCAATCAGGCATTTACACAAAACTGGCCTGAACATCAACAATACACTCGGTTCTTTGCTTTAGGAACAGATGCCTATTATCTAATACCCTACCTAAAAAGATTGCAGACCCGATCATACGAGAGATTTTCCGGACAAACAGGTAACATTTACCTTGATTCATTTAACAGACTAAGACGCGAACTTTTATGGGCACAATTTATTAATGGCCAACCAGTGATTCTGGACCTGAATACACTGCCTCAAGACCTGTCGCTTAATGTTTCCAAAAATAATTAATAAAAAAGACATCGGCTCCAGGGCAGAAATTAATGCCTGCAATTTCTTGCAGCGCAACGGACTTAAGCTACTTACAAAGAATTACTACTGTCGACACGGCGAAATTGACCTCATTATGAATGATAATGAGGTCATCGTCTTTATAGAGGTTCGTTATAGAAAGAATCATCTTTATGGTGACGCCAAAGAAAGCATAACCGTACACAAACAGAAAAAAATTCGCACAACAGCCTTACATTATATGCAATCAAAATCTGAGCAGCACGAAGCAAGATTCGATGTAATTGCAATAACGGGGGAAGGATCCCTTCAAAATTTTGAATGGATCAAAAATGCATTTTAGTAAAGAAAAAATATATCTATGAATTTAATTGAACGAATCGAAATCAATTTTCAGAATAGCATCAATACCAAACAAAATACCTTAGCCGTGATGCAAAATTCAATTGCCCTGGCGGCACAGTTAATGACTCATTGTTTATTGTCTGGAAAAAAAATATTATCATGCGGTAATGGCGGCGCTGCCAGTCATGCACAACATTTCTCATCACTCATGTTAAACAAATACCAGATAGAACGTCCCAGCCTACCCGCCATCACACTGACATCAGATATTTCTACATTGACATCCATTGCAAATGATTACGCGTACAATCTTATATTTTCTAAACAGATTCAAGCATTAGGTCAAAATGAAGACATATTATTCGTCATTACAGATAATGGTAATTCCACCAATATTATTAGCGCAGTTAATGCCGCTCATGACCGCGGCTTACATATAGTTGCACTAACAGGCAATAATGGTGGAGAAGTGGCAATGCAATTAAACCCTGACGACATTGAAATTCGTATTCCTTCTGATTCAACACCCCGCATTCAGGAAACACAATTACTGGTTATTCATTGTATCTGTGACCTTATTGATCACCAGTTAATCGGACAATAAAAATTATGGATAAGAATTTTATTAATTCACTCAAAAAAATACTTCCCCATGAATCATTGCTCACTGATCCAGCTGAATGCTTAACCTACAGTTATGACAATAGTCGCAGACAATATGCTCCAGATGCAGTAGCGCTACCACAATCTGAACAGCAGGTTATTGATATAATCAAGCTTTGCAATGTATATAAATGCCCGGTCACACCCAGGGGACGTGGCACAGGCACAACAGGTGCAACGGTACCAACACACGGCGGACTGGTGCTTTCCTTCGAAAAAATGAATGCCATTATCAATATTGATCCTGACAACAGGATTATTCGTGTACAACCTGGTGTTACTAATAAACAAGTTCAGCTTGCCGCAGAAGAATTTGGATTTTTCTGGGCACCGGATCCAACCAGTGCAGCATTTTGTAGCGTTGGAGGAAATCTTGCTTACAATTCTGCAGGACCAAGAGCTGTGAAATACGGCACCTGCAGAGAGAACACCCTGGGTCTACGCGCAGTCACGGGTAGTGGGGAGCTTATTAGATGCGGCACCTACACAACTAAAGGCGTGGTTGGTTATGATTTAACACGACTCATTATTGGTTCTGAGGGTTCACTGGCCATCATCACCGAGGCTACATTAAAATTACTACCCAAACCTGAAACCAAACGCACTCTAAAGGCCACCTACAAAACCATGGAAGCGGCTGCAAAAGCAGTATCCAGCATTATGTCTAAGCCCACTATACCTTGCGCTCTTGAATTCATGGATAACAATGCACTGAATATCGTCAGAGATTATTCACAAGCACAACTGCCTGTCGATGCAGGCGCCATGTTAATGATTGAGGTAGATGGTAATTTCGATCACATTAACAATGCTGTTGAAGCCATTGAAAAAGCATCCATTGTTAAAGATCATATTGAAACTCAACGCGCTGAAACCGAAGCCGAAACAATAGCATTATGGGAAACACGAAAAGCACTATCACCCTCATTACGCAAAATTGCCCCAAAAAAAATTAATGAAGATATTGTTGTACCCGTCTCACATATGGCAACACTGATCACAGAACTCAATAATCTGAGCAAACACTACAATATTCCAATTGTTAATTTTGGCCACGCAGGTAACGGCAATATCCATGTCAATTTACTGATCAACCCAGACAATAAAGAGGAAGTCAAAAACGCAGAAATATGCCTGGATAAAATTTTTGACCTTGTGTTATCACTGAATGGCACACTCTCAGGCGAACACGGTATTGGCCTGGAAAAACGTAATTTTATCCACAAAGAACTATCGGCTACAGAAATCAGATTAATGAATGCCATCAAACAACAGTTTGATCCGCATAATATTTTGAATGCTGATAAATCGCTGTTAACACAAGAATTAAACTAATTTAATAAATTAGTTATTTCACAACACGGAGCGTTGGCTTGGCCGGTGAATCGTGGCCATCAGATGGCCCTTTACCTTTATCAGGCGGCTCAGGTCCCTGAGGTTCTTCACTAAACATCATACCCTGACCATTCTCACGAGCATAGATTGCCAGCACAGCCTCAGTGGGTACAAAAATATCGGTAGACTTACCACCAAATCGAGCATTGAACGTAATGACTTCATCACCCAATGTCAAACCGTGCACCGCCATGGGCGCAATATTTAAAACTATTTTATTATCCTGGATATACTGAGCCGGTACATCAATACCCTCAATAAGAGCATCAACCAGAATATAGGGCGTTACACCATTATCAACAATCCATTGATACAGTGCACGTATGAGATATGGACGACTGGATGTCATGCCTTTATTTCAATATATCCTGTTTAAAACAACCACCGGAGAATTCCGGTGGTGAAAAAATTACAGACGCATTTCCTTTTCAGCCTCTGAGAGACTTTGCTTGAAAGTTTCACGCTCAAATATACGATTTGCATATTTTAGTAAAGCTTTTGCTTCCTTAGGTAACTCGATACCCAGCACTGGTAAACGCCAGAGAACAGGAGCAATAGTTGCATCAACCAGACTAAACTCCTGACTTAGAAAATATGGCATCACGGTAAATATTTCTGCTGAAGAAATAAGGCTTTCACGCAAAGCTTTGCGCGCCTTGGTAGATGCTTTTTCTGAGCCCCTCAAAATATCATGCATTAATGGATACCAGTCGGCTTCAACACGGTGCAAAGCCAGACGTGTTTTAGCTCGAGAAACCGGATCCACCGGCATTAATGGCGGGTGAGGAAACCGCTCATCCAGATATTCAATAATCACTCTTGAATCATATAACACCAGGTCACGATCAACTAAAGTAGGTACCGTGTTGTAGGGATTTAATTCAGAAAGATCTTCCGGTAATTTATTCAGATCTACATCAAACGTATCAAAAGTAATGTCTTTTTCTGCAAGTACCAGGCGTGTTCGATGACAATAGGGACACGTCGGAGCAGAAAATAGATTCATAACCGATCTACGATTGGCGAGTGCATTGTTCGCCGCCATGTTATTAACCTCAGTGAGAATTAGCTTTCAGGAAACAATAAAGACACACATCCATGTGCATTGTTCCGAATTAATGTATATCTTTCCAGTATTCCTTCTTCAACAGATAGGCAAGTATCGCCAGTATGAAAAGGAAAATTAGAACTTTCACGCCAAGACTCTGACGTTCAAGTTGTACGGGCTCGCCCATATAAACCATGAAATTAACCAGATCCGCAACAAAAGCATCATATTCTTCCTTGCTTAATTGACCCGGCTTAACAATTTCCATACCAACAAAAACCTGCTTTTCATTTCCTTCAGCATCAGTTTCTGTTTCAAAATTTGCTTTCTGCAAACCTTGCAGGTTCCACAATACATGTGGCATACCCACATCTGGAAATGCAATATTGTTCATGCCTGTAGGGCGTGTTTCATCCAGATAGAAAGTACGCAAGTAGGTATACAGATAGTCAGCACCCTTAGCACGGGCAATAACAGTCAGACCTGGAATCTTGGTACCAAAAGCTTCTTTAGCATAGTCTGTTGTCATGGCTACATGCATCAGCTCACCGACTTTAGTCTTTTCACCTTTAGCATCACGAGTAGAAATTAACTCTTGTGCAACTTCAACTTCGCTCATGCCCAGATCACGGCCAATACGGTTATAACGCATGTACTCCGCACTGTGACAACTTAAACAATAGTTAACAAAAGATTTTGCGCCACGTTTCAGAGACTCAGTATCTTTCAGGTTTACCGGTGCATGATCCAGATGAGCACCACCAGCAGCCATCACCAATGAAGGCACGAACAAGAAAAATGCAATTAATAACTTTCTCATTTTGTAACCCTCTCTGGTACAGGTTTAGTTTGTTCATTCTTTGATGTCACATAAAGAACAGCAAAGAAACCAAAATAAACCAGGCTAAAGAACTGAGCAGCCAGTGTTTTACCCGGTGTTGCTGGCTCCATACCTAACCAGCCCAGCACCAGGAAAGCGACTACGAATGCAGCAAGATTGGCTTTATAAATCACTGAACGGTATCGAATTGATTTAACTTTACACTGATCAATCCATGGCAACAGGAACAGCACAACAATGGCTGCACCCATGGCAATTACACCAAACAATTTATCCGGTACAGCACGCAAAATCGCATAGAAAGGCGTGAAATACCAGACCGGTGCGATATGCTCAGGTGTTTTCAATGGATCAGAAGGGATAAAGTTGGCATGCTCCAGCATGTAACCACCGCCTTCTGGCATGAAGAACAACACAACGCAGAAGAAAATCAGGAATACCACAACACCCAGAATATCTTTCACTGTGTAGTAAGGATGGAAAGGAATACCATCAACTGGAATACCATTCGCATCTTTGTTTTTCTTAATTTCAACACCATCAGGATTATTAGAACCCACTTCATGCAGCGCAAGAATATGTGCAACTACCAGACCTAACAATACGATAGGCAATGCAATAACATGCAAGGCGAAGAAACGATTCAATGTGGCATCAGATACAACATAATCACCACGAATCCACAGCGTTAATGGGTCACCGATAATCGGTAAGGCACCAAACAGTGAAATAATAACCTGCGCACCCCAGTATGACATCTGACCCCATGGCAACAGGTAACCCATAAAGGCTTCTGCCATCAGCACCAGATAAATGAACATACCAAATAACCAGATCAATTCACGTGGTTGTTTGTATGATCCATACATCAGACCACGGAACATATGCAGATAAACAACAACGAAGAATGCTGTTGCACCTGTGGAATGAATGTAACGAATTAACCAGCCATAAGGCACATCACGCATAATGTATTCAACAGACGCAAACGCTGTTGCACCATCAGGCTTGTAATGCATCGTCAGGAAAATACCTGAAATGATCTGGATAACCAGAACCAGTAAGGCCAGTGATCCAAAGAAATACCAGAAGTTAAAATTCTTTGGTGCATAGTATTTTGATAAATGCTCTTCCCACATTTTGGTTAATGGAAAACGATCATCTACCCATGCTAATAATTTCTGCATTATGCCGCTCCCCCATCTTTACCGATCAGAATCACTCGATCACTCTTATAAAAGTGCGGAGGTACTTCAAGATTCAATGGTGCAGGTACGCCTGAGTAGACACGTCCAGCCAGATCAAACTTGGAACCATGACAGGGGCAGAAGAAACCGCCCTTCCAGTCAGCACCCAGGTCAGCTGCCGCAAGTTCAGGACGATAGGTTGGTGAACAGCCCAGATGTGTACAGATACCGACCAGTACCAGAATTTCTGGCTTGATTGAACGTGATGAATTCTGTGCGTACTCTGGCTGCTGAACATTCTCTGACGCAGGGTCACGCAAGCTATCATCAAGCGCCTTAAGATCTTCCAGAGCCTTTGGCGTTCTTTTAACGATCCACACTGGCTTACCACGCCATTCAACTGTTACTTTCTGACCATCCTGCAGTTTACTAATATCCACTTCAACTGGAGCACCTGCGGTCTTAGCACGTTCACTGGGTGACCAGGATGCAACAAAAGGCACAGCAACAAAACCTGCACCTACAGCACCCACCACAGCGGTACTAGCCGTCAGAAAGCGGCGCTTATCTTTATCTACGCCCTCTGTAGCCATGACTACCTCTCTTACGAATAAAATAAAAAAAACGGATTTCCGGACCTGTATGCACTATCTGCAGCATCCCGAAAATATGAAATCTGAATTAACTTAGTCCAAATGAGACGGACAAAATTGCGGGCGTATGATAGCTGAAATCCGTATTTTAGCCAAGTCTTATTTAATTTATCCTTTTTATTTCAGCGACTTATACCAATACAATCACCTATTAAAGGCGTGGATTCAACTAAACTGGATTAAAAATCTCAATAAAGTCATATTCCAGTTCAAAGCGCTCTGCCAGATGACGGCCCAGAGCCTGCACACCATACGACTCAGTAGCATGATGCCCGGCAGCAAAATAATGAATATCGAGTTCACGAGCCAGATGAAACGTTTGTTCAGATACTTCACCACTGATATAGGCATCCAGACCCAATTCCGCCGCCTGATCAATATACCCCTGAGCACCACCCGTACACCAGCCAATCGTTTTTATGGGTTGCCGACTGGATGATGGCAAATACAATGGCTGACGATCAAGCTGCATTCCCAGATGATGAGCTAATTGCTCAGCCGTGTGTGAATAACCCAGTTCACCATACCAGAGCAACCCTTTTGCAGGCCCCTGCTCTACACATCCCTTAACCTCTATAGAAAGATGACGGGCTAACGACACATTATTGCCATAATCAACATGCGCATCCAGTGGCAAATGGTAAGCCAGTAAACTGATATTGTTTTTTAACAACGCCGCAATACGATTTTTTTTAATACCGACAATAGATGCGTCCTCACCTTTCCAGAAATAACCATGATGCACCAGAATAGCATCCGCATTATTATCCAGAGCACAATCAATTAAATCCTGACAGGCTGTAACGCCAGAAATTATCTTCTTAACATCCGGTTTCCCTTCAACCTGAAGGCCATTTGGGCAATAATCCCTGAAGTCCTGTATGCAAAGCAGTTCATTACAGTAATTTACAATCTGCCTGAGTTGAGCCATTAATCTATCCTTCTGTCGGGCACTGGTAAAAAATATGATTGAAAAAAAGCATTCTACACATTTTCTGCTTGGCTGGGTCATCACCGGTTTAATTCTTGGCGGACTGATCCTCAGCCTGTGGCCAAAGACCACCCGGAATGGGCTTAATCATCAAACCATTAAAACAATCGTACCCAGTTCTTATGCTGATGCTGTTGCCAAGGCCTCACCCGCCGTTGTCAGCATACAGGCCTTTCGCCAGCCACAACAAACGCCTTCTTTACTGTCACCATTTGGTAATACAAAAAATAAACAGGCCATAAAACCACGCCAGGGCTCGGGCGTAATAGTTGATAATTATGGTCATGTATTAACCAATTATCATGTTATCGCCAAAGCCGATGACATCATCGTCACATTTAGTGATGGCCATAAAACCAAAGCATCCATTGTTGGCTCAGATCCTGATACCGACCTCGCCGTACTCACCATTGATCACAATCAACATCTGAAAGTAACATTTGCCGATGCCCACCTTACCAATGTCGGTGATATTGTTTTAGCCATTGGTAACCCGTTTGGTATTGGTCAGACCGTGACCCAGGGCATCATCAGTGCAACTGGCCGTAACCGTGTAGGACTAAACACATACGAAAACTTTATTCAGACTGATGCCGCCATCAACCCCGGCAATTCTGGTGGTGCATTAATAAACACCAATGGTGAAATCGTTGGTATTAATTCCGCCATTTTCACTCCCTCTGGTAGTTATCAGGGAATCAGTTTTGCCATACCTGCCAATATGGCTTTAAATGTCATGCAACAAATTATTGAAAAAGGGGCCGTTATACGTGGCTGGTTAGGTGTGGAGGGTGTTGATCTAAACCCGCAAATGTTACAACAAATTGGACTACCCAATATTCAGGGCGTACTGATTACAGATGTATTCAAGAATGGTCCTGCCGATAAAGCCGGACTTGTTGTCGGCGACATTATCACCCAGATTAATCAATCAATTATTCGTGAT
>Ga0224496_10000998_pt1 | contig 18304 bp, 15 predicted proteins | sample SF_Jul11_sed_USG_2_FD_168127 | JGI IMG/M metagenome (GOLD analysis project Ga0224496, IMG submission 168127) | Sediment microbial communities from San Francisco Bay, California, United States - SF_Jul11_sed_USGS_8_1 | ecosystem: Environmental > Aquatic > Marine > Sediment | place: USA...
CTCACACAAAGAATGCTCGAGAAATTACACCGGCGCCTTTGCAAACTCCAAGACGCCACAGGTCCCCCCCCTATTATATTACTGTAACACAACAAACTAATATCATACTGTTTTTTTCTAACGATAACAGTAATCACCTAAAAATTAAAACAGATCATGATCCTTTTTTCAATATAACAAAGAAGGATGTCCGCATCATGGGAGAATGTCTGAAAACAGCCTTCAAATTATCCGGTAACATAACTTCCGCAATCCGCCTGTGGCTAAAAATGCATACCTTATGCCCCCAACTATCAAGCAAAAAAAGAGTATCCACTAATTTAGTTACTTGTCGCCCAATTCAAGATACGATATTAATAATACTTAACTTATTATAGGGCACTATCTTTAAACGTCCGATTCATGTTCACTCCTTATTTTTTTTAACGATATCTTATTATGAACTTTTACGACAACCCTAAGCAAAATCGGCGAGAAAAAATACTTCATGCCGCTTTAAAACTTTTTTTTAAAAAAGGGTACTTCAACACCTCGGTGCACGACATTCGTGCAGAGGCTGATGTGAGTATCGGCCTTGTATACAGGTATTTTAAAAATAAAGAAAAAATAGCACAGGTTGTGTACGCCGAGCTTCTACAGGGTATGATAGATACCATTGAGCAAATTATCGCCGATAATGATTCAGCACACGACAGCTGTCGCGCAATAATTGCGTATTTTCTTGAAAAAACGGAAACCTTTCCCGAGATGACCGATTTTCTCTTCTTTGTCCGCCATAACGAAATTATGCCGAACGGCACCCCCATCTGTGCAACCAAGGTGCCGCAGATTATTCGGGCCATGGTTAGCAAAGGAATGGAAACCGGCGAAATCAGACCCATGCATATGGCGGTGGCAACAACAAGTATCTTCGGCCCAACCATCCGCCTGATTCAACAACGCCTGCATGGTATTATCCAGGTACCATTAACCACGTTCACGGATGAAGTGTGGGCGGCTGCTTGGCGAGCTGTAAAAGCACAATAATCATTTTTTTACGCAACACAAGAAATGAACATTCATTTCTTGTGTTGCCAATCATTTTTTTTTAGTGTAGAACACCCACTAGATAAGAATGAATGTTCATTCTTATCTAGTGGGACTAAAACAACAACCTCTTTTTTTATGGATGTTCATTTCGGTGATCATGAACAAGCAATTTAAAAACAAAAATTCATCAGCAGGAGACTATTTTCCTGGCTGATGAGTCACAGGGGCGCGCCCAAAAAGCGCAAAACTTTTTTATTTTTTTTTCAATTAAGGAGGGAGAAAATGGTCAAAAAAATTTCAGTTATCGCTCTGGCCGGTCTCTTGGCCATACCCGGTGTTACGTGGGCAGCAAGCAACGCTGAACTGGAAGCCAAGATCGAAAAACTTAGCCATGAGTTTGAGGCAAAAATCTCTGCACTACACAAACAAATGGAGTCACAAACAGAGGAAATCACAACCTACGAGGAAAAAGCAGAAAAATGGGATCTGGCCTCCCGCATTCAAATCACCGGAGATCTCAGGACCAGAGGTGACTTTAACAAGACCAGCGTACCTACTTACTGGAACGCCCGAGAAGTAGCCGGCGCCATGCGCTACTACGGCATGGTCACCGAAGCATCTACAGCACAGCAGATACGGGGAGCATTCAACACCTTTGCCGCCTTACCGTCAGCAACTCAACTCAATATGATGGCAGGCGCAGGAGCCACTGCGCAACAAGCCCATGAACTTAACAATGACACCATGTACTCCACCCGCCTCAGACTCAATATGCGGGCCAAGGCCACAGAAAATGTCGAGGTGAAAGCAAGAATGGTGGGCTACAAAACCTGGGGCATGCAGGGCTCACCCTTTCCCGAAGAAGACGATGGCGTATACAGCCCATACTTTCTTACCAGTAGATCATTTGACGGAACCTCGGGCCGCACACCGGAGGGTAACAAATTGCTTTTGGATCGGGCCATTGTTAACTGGAACAATATCGGCGGCGCTCCAATCTGGTTTTCCGTAGGTCGTCGCCCGACCAGTGACGGCCCACCAGCCCACCTGCGCTTAGGCAACGACGAGCGCATGGCAACCCCATTGAGCTACATGGACTATCCGTTTGACGGGTTAACCCTTGGTTACGCCTACCAGAACCTCTTCGGACTTAAAGATGCACCAGGCCGCTTCCGTTTTTGTTATGGTCGAGGTTTTGAATCCGGCCCCAACGTCGAAGACAGTGGCATGAATGATGTCGATTTTGCTGGAATTGCTTGGGACATTTACAAAAAGGGGGATCGTTTCCTCTATTTGCAATCATACGGGGCCTTCAATATCTTTAATGTACCGGGCGATACGGTCTACCCTAACCCGATAGAATATGCGGCGGCAAATGATAATGACAACGCCGATGCCACCCCGGACACCTCGTATTACGGAAGTGATGATATTTACCTGGACCGGATCAACCTCGGCGACATCATCCACACCAGCGCCCTATACATGGACAAAGCTGAAAACCTTAACTACTTTTTAACCTTGGGATGGAGCCACACCAATGCAAGGGGTATTGACGAACTTGGAGCAAGCCTCTTGGGCTCATGGGGAATGGAGCCTGAAAACAAGAATGGCTACGGACTTTACGCTGGAGTTCGCTACGACATGGAAGATGCCGGCCTGAAATTGGGCGCCGAATTCAACTGGGGCTCGGAAAACTGGTTGGGCTTCACCCCGGGTCACGATGACATGTACGCCAGCAAGCTTTATACCCGAGGCAAGGTATATGAGGTCTACGGCATCTATGACCTGCCGGCCGGGGAGGCTATCTCCAAATACGGCAAGGCTTTTATCCGCCTTGGTTACCAGCATTACGACTACGACTATACCTACAGCGGCATGTGGCTTGGCACACCAGCCGACATCAACGAACTGGCATCGCCGCTCAATGCCCAGTTCTATGCGCCAATGGAAGATATGGACCAAGTTTATCTCACCATCGAGGCATACTTCTAGCAAAAACAGCGTGTTGCTAACGTCCACGGCAACACGCTGCTTTGTGTTCATCCGGTCGGGTCTCAACAAACGAGCCATCCCACATCGCTCCTAACCCTACCGGCTATCACCTGCTCGCCGCCAAGTTGTCGCTTGGCGGCGAGCCTTTTTGCTTTTAATCCAGAGAAAAGTATTTAACAATTTCTCTAACTTTAACCACAAAAAATCTCAACCGCTTCATATGCTAATTTTTGGCTGGAATCTCGGGCGCTATAGTACATTAAAGCCCCCCGGCTAATCTAGTCTCCAACTTATAATATCGCGGCGGCGGCCTTTTCAATAGCCGAGCTAATCTGAGCCAGCCGCGCATCGGTAAGCTTTACCGGCACTTGATACACCAGCAATCGCCCCATAATCGCAGCCGACTGCGGCAGGACATTGGGATCATAAACCACCCGCCGTTTGCCGTCCGGCCCGCTAAAGGGCCAGCCCGAAGCAGCCAGGGTGGAGCCCGCCAAAAGATGCTCCCACTTGGGATAGTAATGCCAGGTGTTAACCGCAAAATAGACCGCGCCCGCCCCGTTTTCACCAAGCACCCCGTTCACCTTTTGCGCGGTGGCCGCATCCGGCAAAAAGAAAGCGAGGAAGGTGGCGTTATCCCCGGCCGGGTCAAGCACCTCCCTGAAGGTAACTCCGGGCAGCTTGGCCACCGCCGCCTTCATGGCCGCCTTGTTCTTTTTCTGGGGGGCGATAATCTCACTGTCAAGCTTGGCCAGCTGAGCCAGACCGATGGCGCCCTGGAGCTCCATCATCCTAAAATTAAGACCGATAAAGCTGCGCCCCTCTCCCCCGCGGCCGCCGGGATTTTGTGCGTGATCATGGCCATGGTCCTGAAACTCGCTCATCTTGCGCCACAATTGCTCATCATCGGTGATAACCATCCCACCTTCGCCGGTGGTCATGGTCTTGACCGCGTCAAAAGAAAAGGTGCCGCAGGCCCCGAAGGTGCCGAGTTTTTTCCCATTGAGACTGGCGCCGGCGGCCTGGGCCGTATCTTCCAATACCGGAATGCCATGCTTATCGGCAATCGCCTTGATCTCCTCGATCCGGGCCGGCGCGCCCATCATATGCACCGGAATAATGCACTTGGTTTTAGGGGTGATCTTCTTTTCCAGATCGGCCGGATCCATGTTCAGGGTTTCGTCAACCTCGGTAAAGACCGGCACGGCCCCGGTGTCGAAAATCGCCTCCCAGGTGGCGACAAAGGTAAAGCCCTGGGTGATCACCTCATCGCCCGGGCCGACGCCGAGCACGGTCAGGGCGACTTTCAGGGCCGTGGTCCCGGAGGTGACGGCCTGGGCATGGCCTGCTCCGCAATAGGCGGCAAACTTCTCCTCAAAGGAACGCACCTTGTAAACCCCTTTGCGCTGCTCGGCAAACTCATAACGAAACAGCACCCCGGTATCAAGGACATCCATTATCTCTTTCTTCTCTTCCGCACCAAATATCTCAAAGCCGGGCATAACACTCTCCCTCAAACGGTTATCATCATAAGTTTAACTTCAACAACAATCTGACCGGAACCTGCTTATTCCCATCCATCCATGGCGGTTTCGTAAATCCTGATCACATCTTCAAGGCTCGGCTTGCGCGGGTTGTTTTCCACCGGCCGCTTTACGGTGAGGGCAATCTTGGCCATCTCCGGGATTTTGTTTTTGGGAATCTTCAAATCGGCAAGGCTTGATGGAATCCCGACATCCTGATTAAGGCGATAGACCGCTTCCACCGAGGCCTCGGCAGCGTCACGCAGGCTCATCTCCTCGGTTTTCTGGCCCATAATTTCAGCGAGCACCGCAAACTTGGCGGGGTTGCCGATGATGTTATAGGCCATCACATAGGGCAGCAGCACGGCATTGGCAAGGCCATGGGGGATGCCGAACATGCCGCCCAGGGGATAAGCCATGGCGTGAACCAGGCCGACCCCGGCAGTGGCAAGGGCCTTACCGGCCAGCAGGCTGCCCAGCAGCATGTTCGACCTGGCCTCCATGTTGTCGCCGTTGGCATAAGCCTCGCCCAGGTTATTACTGATCAGGTCAATGGCCTCCAGGGCATACATCTCGGAAATCGTGTGGGCCTGGGTGGAAACGTATGATTCCAGGGCATGGGTCAGGGCGTCGATCCCGGTGGTGGCGGTGATATGGGGCGGCATGGAAACGGTGAGGGCGGGATCGAGCACCGCCGCCTCCGGATACAGATGATCGCCGTTCATACCGGCCTTGGACTTTGTCTTCTCATTGATAAAAACCGCAGTAAATGTTACTTCTGCACCGGTACCGGCGGTGGTGGGCACCATGATCTTCGGCACCCCCGGTTTTTTGATCATGCCGAGACCGATATAATCGACGGCTTTGCCGCCGTTGGTCAACAGGATACTGATCGCCTTGGCGACATCCATGGCCGAACCGCCGCCCACGCCGATCACGCAATCGCACTTAGCCTTTTTGGCAAGCTTGGCGCCGTCATCGGCAAGTTTCAGGCCGGGCTCGGGATCAACCTTGTCGTAAACCTCAAAGGGGATTTTATTTTTTTCCAAGGGAGCCGTGACCCTAGCCAGCAAACCGGCATTTTTGACCCCGGGATCGACAACAATAAAAACCTTGCTGCCGCCAAGATCCTCTACAAGTGCAGCAAGATCGTTTATACTGTTCTCACCGAAACAAATACGGGTCGGTTGGGTTACGGTAAATGATTGAGATGTCATCATGGTCGCCTTTTTATGTTGAAAACATTATTTTGAATGATACTGTTTGCCAAATATATTGCGCAAATACTACTTTAGCAGGAACTTTTATGGCAACTAAAAAATCACGGACAAACAAAAGTGAAGCGGAAGAACCCTACATCAGCCGCTCCGAAAAAAAAAGGCTGGCCAAAAAAATTGAAGAGCTGGCCAAGGAGCTGATCGACCTCCCCATAAGCAGCATCAAAAAGTTGCCCTGCGATGATTTGCTCCGCAACGAAATCATCGACACTAAATCACTAAAAGCCGGCGCGTTAAAACGGCAGATCAAGTTTATCGCCAAAGAACTCCGCCAGGGCTCCCCGGAAGAGCTGCTCGTTTTCCTGGAAGAAAAAAAGGGGTCGCAGCTTAAAAAGGACGGGGAATTCCATGAACTGGAACGAATCAGGGAAGACATCATCACCGAGGCCTTAGGCGCAAACGAAGACGCCGAAGAGCAAGGGGAGCCTCTTGATGAACAATGGCAGAGCAGCACCATTGACTCAGCCTCCGCAAAATTCCCCAGCCTTGACGTTATCGCCGTAAAAATTTCTGCCCTGCGTTATGTAAAAACCAGAAAACCGGCACATCGCCGCGAGATTTTTCGCCAGCTCAAATCGGCGATGGATCGCTTGCAGCTTAACCAGCAATCAGCCCCGGATGAAAATCAAAACAAAGAATAACCCCCACCAAAGAGGATGATCAGTGGATTACCGAACAGGAAGTATCAACAGGGTCTTTAGCCTCCGTTTTGACGAAGGCGATGATTTTCTTGGGGGGATGAAGGACGTTATCACCAAAGAAAAGATCCGCTGCGGCTGGTTTCAGGTAATCGGCGGGCTGCGTGAAGCCGAGGTGGTTACCGGCCCCCAGCAACCGGTGATGCCGCCGACCCCGGTCTGGAAAACCATGAGCGGCGCCCACGAAACCATGGGGATCGGCAGCATCTTTTGGGCCAACGACGAGCCGCTCATCCACCTCCACGCCGCCATGGGTCATCACGGCGAAACCCTCACTGCCTGTGTTCGCAAAGGCACCAAGGTATATCTGATTCTCGAGGTTTTCATTATTGAAATCAGCGAGATCGACGCCTCCCGCCCCTGGTACGATAAAGGCGGCTTCAACCGCCTGACATTCGCCAAGTGATTTTCCATTTGACTTTTGATGCCGGCTCCGCCCATGATGTATATGTATTTACGACAATAAACGACATAATCCGATTACATATTCACTAACCCTATAGCACCTTAAACCTGGGAGGAACAAATGGCAACCAAGAGTACATCCGTAAAACCTATGGTCGGCAACAAGACGAAAACCACCAAACAAAAAACAAAAAAAACTATTCCATCCACCGAATTCAGCCTGATTGCCCCGGAGGCGAATGAAGTTTACCTGGTGGGCGACTTCAATCAATGGAACGGCGATGGCTTTCGCATGCGCAAATTTAAGGACGGTTCCTGCAAGAAAACGGTCAAACTGTCGCCGGGCAGACATGAGTACCGTTTTGTGGTGGATGGCCAATGGTGCACAGATCCCATAAACAAGGAGCGCTGCGCCAACCCCTTCGGTTCGGAAAATTCAGTGATAGTAATCTGAAACCTGCTTATTTTTTCCACAAAAAAAGGCCCGCGACTATAAATAATCGCGGGCCTTTTTTTATTACAAAATAAAATACCTATCAGCCAAGAGTCACCTTGACCAACTCATCGCCGGGATGCACGGCATCGCCGACCGCGGCGACAACGGCCTCAACCACTCCGGCAACTTCGCTGTTAACCGGGGTCTGCATCTTCATCGCCTCGAGCATGACGAGCTTGTCGCCGACCTTGATTTCCTGGCCGGGCTTGACACTTATCTCACAGATATTGGCAGAGAAAGGCGCCCGCACATCACCGGCCTTGGCCAGATCCGAAATCTCTCTTTTGCTGAGCTTAATCGCCTTGGCCTCTCCACCGCCAGGGGCCTCATTCTCAAAAACAAAATGACGCTGATGATGATCGATATTGAGATAGACATTGGTCTCGGTGCCGTCCTCACTCTCCTGCATGGGCCCGATCTCAATAACATGCTCCTTCCCGTTGTGATCCCTGAAGGAAAAGGTTTCCCCCAGCTTAAAGCCGCCGCGCCGGAAGAAAATACTGGGCGGCAACACGTAAACCTTACCGAATTTCTCCTCAAACTTAAAGAAATTCACCGCATCATTGGGATGCTGCAGGTAGGTTACCAGCTGCTGCTCAGTGGGCTTATAGCCGAGCTTGTCTTCAAGATTTTTCCGCTCCTGATCAAGATCGATATCCTCGATCTCATCCATGCCGCCCTCTTCCTCAAGAATCTTTTTCCAATCCGGACCAAAGGCTTTTTCATAAATCCAATCCGGTGGCTGATAAAAAGGAAAAGGTCCATATTTACCGAGCAGAAGGTTCTTAAGATCACCGGAACAGTTGCTGTAACGATCCCCGGTCTGAACATTGCTGACCGCGGTGGTCCACAAAATCTGAGAACCGGGGGTCACGCTCCAGTAGTTGCCAAGTTCTTTCTGAACCTCGGGCAACTCCTTATGGAGGATTTTAGGCATCTTATCCAGGAATTTACCCTTCACCGCCTGCTCAAAGCTGCTGCCCATGGCGCCGCCGGGCAATTTATGAATCTGCACCGTGGGATCAAAGCCCTTGAACTGGGATTCGAAATATTCGTAATACTTCCGCTCGGGACGTAACACCTCGGAGGTCTCAACCACCGCTTCCTCATTGAGGCCAACCGCTTTCAAGCCATGGTCCTTCAGGGTATGAACGACGCTCAAAATCGGAGGCGGACCATAGTAACCGGTAAAGGCGTGGTCTGAGGCATCGACGATCTTGGCGCCGGCCAGGGCAGCGGCCACGATCCGGCCCACATCGTTGCCATCGGTATTATGACCATGATAATGGATAACCATATCCGGATACTTCTGGAGGATGGCATCGACCAGGTCGCCGATCCGTTTCGGGGTACCCAAGCCCCCGTGGTTCTTGATGCAAAGCACGATCTCATTGCCGGTAACGTCGAGAATGTCGCTTACTTTTTTCACGTAGAAATCATTGGTATGCTCCGGACCGGTGGAAAAACAGACCGTGGGCTCAAGAATCTTGCCCGCCTGCTGGACCTCCTCAAAAACGGCCTGCATGTTGGGCACATGATTCATGAAATCAAACACCCGCCACACATCGACATACTTGGCGAATTCCTTGACGACAAACCGGATAACATTCTGCGGATACGGCCGATAGCCAAAGAGATTGATTCCGCGACACAGGGTCTGAAACATGGTGTTGGGCATCCGCTCCCGCAACAGCTCCAGCTTGAGAAAAGGATCGACCTGTTTACGGAGGATATCAACATGAACAGAAGCGCCACCGGTAATCTCCAAAGAGAAATACCCTGCCTCTTCACGTGATTTTGCCGCCAGAAGGTCGGTGTGCAACAGGATCCTGTTTTTGTAATCGGACTGGGACATGTCCCGGGCGGTATTGGTAACATAATAACCGTCCGCCCCCCGAACCGTCTTCAACACTTCAGTAATACTCATACCTTGAACAATACGTTCCATGGTGACTCCTAATCTTGCTACAAGTTAGCCTTTAAATTAAAGAAGGTTTCCTTAATAAGCCAACAAGAATTAATTCCACTAGGGTTAAATCGCGTAGGGATTCTCTTTTTTATAGTGAATCTCCGCGATCAACCGTGCCAGCATGTTGCCCTCGCTTCCCTGCTCGTCATACTCAATCAACTGGGGGTGGGTTTCGATGAAAGAGGTATCAAAATCACCTTTCTTGAAATCAGGATCCGCAACCAGATTGAGGTAGAAGGGAATAGTGGTCTTGGGACCGGTGATAACATAATTCTTCAGACAGCGCTTCAACCGGTCCACTGTCTCGTTCCAGCTAAAGCCATGCACCGTCATTTTAACCAGCAGGGAATCGTATACCTCGGGAATGGTGAAACCCTGATAGACAAAACCGTCAAGACGCACGCCATAACCGCCCGGCGAGCGGTAAACGGAAACGGTTTTGCCGCCTTCCGGCATGAAATTATTCTGGGGATCTTCGGCATTAATCCGCATCTCGACCGCAAAGCCCCTGATCTGCACATCCTTCTGGGAAAAAGAGAGATTCTTGCCCAGGGCCAGCTTGATCTGGGTCCGAACAATATCAATGCCGGTAACCATCTCGGTCACCGTATGCTCAACCTGCACCCGGGTATTGATTTCCATGAAATAATATTTCCAGTCCTTATCGACCAAAAACTCCACGGTGCCGGCATTGAAATAATTGGCGGCCTTGGCGGCCCTGACCGCGGTATCACATATTTCATCAACCAGTTTTTGATCCTGAATGAGCGAGGGGGCAATCTCCACCAGTTTCTGATTCCGACGCTGAATCGAGCAGTCACGGGAACCGAGATGCACGGTATTACCGGCTTTATCAGCCAGGATCTGCACCTCGATATGTTTGGGATTGATCACAACCTTTTCAAGGAAAACCGCATCGTTGTTAAATGCAGACTTGGCCTCGGAGCGGGCCACCGGAATCTCCGCCCGCAGTTGCGCCTCGTTCTCAACCCGGCGAATACCACGGCCGCCGCCACCGGCGGTGGCTTTGAGCATAACCGGATAGCCATATTTATCGGCAAACTCCACCGCCTCCTGAATCCCGGCATCGCCGGCAGACAGATTCTGAGTACCCGGCACCATGGGGATCCCGGCCTCGGCCATAATTCTCCGGGCGGTAACCTTATTACCAAGAGCCTCGATAACATCGGAAGACGGCCCGATAAACACAATTCCGTTATCTTCACAGGCCTTGGCAAAATCAGGATTCTCAGCAAGAAAACCATAGCCCGGGTGGATGGCATGGGCGCCGGACTTCTTAACGGCGGCAATAACCTTTTCGATACTCAGATAATCCGACCGGGGGCCATCACCGATCCAGATTGCCTCATCGGCAACCCGAATATGCAAGGCATCCTTGTCCGGGGTTTCATAAATAGCCACGGCAACATACCCGAGCTCCTGCACGGCACGAATAATCCGCAGGGCTATTTCACCTCGATTGGCAATTAAAATCTTCTTTTTCAAGCGAGCACCTCTTTTACAAATTTTTTAAGCCTTAAGGCAAGATCAAGACCTGTTCGGCAAAATTCACAAGCACGTTGGGGGTTACCCGAAAACAATTAATCATTGGGAACATTTTTTTCAAGTCAGGCCTCAATCACCAGCCCGCGTCAACACACCAAAAAAAACGCACAATTAAACAATTTATCACAAAACAAACACAAACTCAACCAGAAAGAAGACTGAAAAAATAACAATACCAACCACGAAAGTCGAGTAATTAATTCAAGAACTAAAACATTAGCCCGAACAATAAACAATGAAATAAAAATTACACTTCAAACACCGACCACGCTTGACTCTTGCCGCCCATACCTATCGAGCCAATTACCCCTCTTTCCGCTTGACAGAGCTTTTTTTCCAATGTAAACGATGAATGATCATTTCTTCTTTACAAGAAATAACGTAATAAAAATGGCCTGTTTTGTAAAATGACGTTTGCCCGGCTTTTCTATGACGCCCACTCCCTTGGTGATGACGCTTATCCCCAACTTTTACCGCAGGAGCCAACAAAAAAATGCGAGATTTCATTCTCACCGCGGAAGTCCTGGAAAAGGCCCGCAATGCTATTGATTCGTCACTGATTCAGGCAGGAGTACGAACCGCCCTTCTCATTGACAGCGCCGGCAACATCTTGTCCAACTGCGGCCAGGATTCAGCCGATATCGACGCCATATCCTTAGCCGCCCTGGCTGCCGCCAATTTAGGCGCCACCTCACAGATCGCCAAACTGATCGGCGAGGATGACTTCAGCCTTCTTTTCCATAAAGGCAAAAACGGCAATATTCATTTCGGCCGAATCGGCGATGAATTAATCCTCATCACCATCTTCGGCGAAGATGTTTCCCTCGGACTTGTCCGTTGCCGCGTCACAGATCTTACAGATACAATTTTGCAAATTTTCGAAGGATAAATAATGGCCTTAATCGACCTCAGCAAAAGAGAAGTTCACTGCAAAATAGTGTATTACGGCCCTGGCCGCTGCGGAAAAACAACCAATCTTCTCTCCGTTTATGATGCGATGGCGGAAAAAGATCGGGGCAAAATGCTCACCATCGAAACCAAGGGTGACCGAACCCTCTTTTTTGACCTCCTGCCCCTCAACCTTGGCACCATCCGGGGCTTCAACATCCGTATCCAGCTTTATACCGTGCCGGGGCAAGTAATGTATGCGGCCACCCGCAAACTGGTACTCAAAGGGGTTGACGGCCTGGTCTTTGTCGCGGACCCGCTCCAGGTAAGAAGAGAAAGAAACATCGAAAGCCTGGCGGATCTTCGCCAAAACATCACGGAATACGGCCTTGATGTAGATCAGGTTCCCCTGGTAATCCAATACAATAAACGCGATCTGGTGGGCACGCCGATCCCCACCCTTACCATCGAAGAACTAGACCACGACCTTAATCCCGACCACAAGTACAAAACATTTGAGGCGGCGGCGGTCAGTGGGCAGGGTGTCTTTGAAACCCTGCGCGAGATAAGCAAACAAACCGTTAAATATGTAACCAATAAACATTTACTTCATAATAATTCGAAATAAGCCTTCAGCCCGGCGCTAGGCGTTTCAGGTTGACAACTTCTCAAGGAGAACAGATTTATGACACAAGATAATCACGAGAAGGATTTTCACAACGAAATTGACGACGCCATTGATAACCTTTTTGGCCCATATTCTGGAAAAACTGAAGTTTCCACCACCCAAGACCTCTCCGACTCAGTCGGCGAGGAAATTTCCGCTCCTACTCCGGTTGCCGCGGCCCCATCTTCGGCCCATAGCCAAACCGACGAGTTTGCAAAAGCCGATGAAGCCCTGCTCAGCCTGGAATGGGAAATATCCGATTACAATATCGACAAGGCCCGGACCTGCCTCAAAGAGATTCAGGATAAACTCGACACGGAAAAGGCAATCGCCCTGGCGGAAATTTTTTCACTTATGGAGCAGATTTTTGATGCCATGGCCGTTGCCCCCCAAAGCATCCCCACCTCGGCCCCCAAAACCCTCAAGGAAGGCTTGCAGGCCATAACCATCACCGCCCAGTCCGACGACCTTGCCCATATTGAACGAAACCTGATCGACCCCACCTTGTCCGAGTTACGCTCGGCCCTGCCCAATGTTCCGAAAGACTACACAAAGTTGCTCAAAAATAACGAAACGGCGCAGCCAGCAGAACCGGCAACACCCCCCAGGCAAGAAAAACCGGAAGCAGAGCCGGAACCAGAGGAGCTCACCCTGGAGTTACCAGGCCAACCATCTTTGGTTGCCGATCAGTTAATTGAAACGATCAACGGTCACATCTCAATCCTGGACAAATGCATTGCCAAACGCATTGTTCCCATAGAAAACCTTTTCGGCAAAACACCTGGTTACGAAAAACTCCACGCCATCCACAAAGAACTGCACGAGCGCATGGAAAAACAGAAACAGATTCTTATTCATGCACTGGGCGCCGAATACGTTGCCGGAACAACACCGCCGATGGATTGCCCCCCCCAGTCGAAACCAGAACCAGCCGCAAGTCCTTGGGATACCGTGGCCTCAACCACCTGGGCCGGAAAAAGAGTGGCATTTATCCCGGAACAGATTGCCTATGACGGCGTGCCCAACAAAGCCATCTCCGGACCCTTTCTCCCCCTGAAAAACCTTAAAAAGGGGTTTTTCGCAAAAATCACCTCGGTGGTCAAAGGGGCGCTCAACTTCTACAATGAATCCACCCTAAAAGAACTACAGGTTCCAGTTGCCCGTGCAGCCAACGCCGAAAATGACTCAGCTGCCTCAACCGAGAACGTGGTCATCATCTTTAACGATAACCAGGGCATGGCTTTCTGCATCGAACAACCAATTGAAATTATAAATATATCATCGGATTGGACCTGGACCCCGAACTACGACCCCAACACCATGACCGCCGGAGAATTAACCAACCAGGACCAAGTTATTTCCGTAATAACCATCAGAAATATCTAAACGGCCCGCTATGACCATATCAATATCTGCTGCCGACCATAACAACATTGAGGCAAAACTGACCGAAGCAGACCTTTATGCAAAACAGGGGCTGACGGACGAAGCCCTTACTATCTACGAAACGCTACTTTCCCTGGTTGACGCCAGCCAACCAATCCTTAGAGACCAGATAGAAGAAAGACTGGTCGCCCTGCATAGTGATTTCTCAAACTCCCCGAACCAAGGGGGCCCAGGCAAAAAATCCACCGAGATCAGCGAAGCCGATCACCTGGAAAATGCATTAGGCTTGATGGTTGCAGGCTTTTACGCCGAGGCCCATGAAGAGCTCACCGGCCTTGTTGAAACCGGATTTCGCCCGGCGGCCGTCCATTCGAAGATAGGCGAATGCTGTTTGCAGCTTGATAAACCATTTGAGGCAATCGAGCATTTCGAGGCGGCCGTTAAGGAAAGCGGCTTGAATCGTAGAGAGGAACGGCTGCAACTCCTTGACTCCCTGGCCGTCACCTATGAGCGCACCGGCTCCATCGCCCTGACCATCAAGATTCTGGAACAGATCATCAACCTTGATCCGGACTTCAGGCACGCCAGGCAACGGCTCAACACCCTGACCCAAACCGCTACCAAATACGGTCGATTCTATAGCCTGATCCGCAACAAGCTGCTCTCCGCCGACCAGCTCGAAGAGGCCAAAAATCGAGCCAAACAACACAACAAAACGGTGGACAACGTACTGCTCACCGAATTCGGCATTGAAAAACAGCAACTGGGGCAATCCTTAAGCGAATATTACGAATGCCCCTTTGTGGAATTCATTGAAGCCGACGCCCCCGAGCCGCCGGCCTGCATTCAGGGAGTCAAGGAAAACTACTTTCGGACCAACGCCTTTATTCCCATCCAAAAATCAAACCACCGCTTGCTGGTGCTGGCCGACAACCCGAACGATTTAGGTAAACAGGATAATATCAGATCAATCCTCCATGGTTCCGACTTTCTCATCGGGGTGGCGCTGAGAGAAGATATCAATAAATTTATTGATTATTTCTACGGCAAATACACCACCGAGACGGACAAGGAAGATGTTTTTGAGGAACTCGAACTTCTGGAAATCGTTGAAGAAGAAGAGGATGACAATGACATCCGCGGAGCCGCCGATGGCGTGGTGGTCCAGATGGCCAACAAGATCATCGAAGACGCGGTCAGCCTCAACGCCTCAGATATCCATATCGAATCCCTGCCCGGCAAAAAAGGAACCTCGGTCCGCTTCAGAGTTGACGGCGCCTGCAACCACTATAAAAATATCCCCCACACCTATAAAAAACCCTTGGTTTCTCGCCTGAAAATTCTCGCGAAACTGGACATCTCGGAAAGACGCCTCCCCCAGGACGGCAAAATTAAATTCAAGACCAAACGGGGCAAAATTGAACTGCGGGTCGCCACCCTGCCCACCCATGGCGGCAACGAAGACGTGGTGCTGAGAATTCTAGCGGGGGGCGGCGCCCTGCCCCTTGACAAGATGGGGCTTTCCGAGCAAAACCTTAAAGAATTACGGCGCCTGCTTGAGCTGCCCTACGGCCTGATGCTGGTCGTGGGCCCCACCGGTTCGGGGAAAACAACGACGCTGCATGGCGCGCTCAACTATGTAAACCGACCGGACAAAAAAATCTGGACGGTGGAAGACCCGGTGGAGATTGTCCAGGACGGCCTGCGCCAGGTCCAGGTCGAAGGCAAAATCGGCCTGGATTTTGCCAAGGTTCTCAGGGCCTTTCTCCGCGCCGATCCCGATATCATCATGGTCGGAGAAACCCGCGACGAGGAAACAGCCGCAACCGTTATCGAAGCGGCGCTGACCGGGCACTTGGTTTTCTCCACCCTGCACACCAACACCGCACCCGAAACCATCACCCGCTTACTGGGCATGGGGATCGATCCGTTCAACTTCTCAGACTCCCTGCTCGGGGTCTTGGCCCAACGACTGGTCAAACGCCTGTGCAATCACTGCAAAGAGGCCTACCAGCCGAATGACGAGGAAAAACAATTCATCATCAGCGAATTCGGCCACCATCCAATCAGCCCTTTGCCCATGGCCGAGATTGACAAGGCAACCCTTTACCGGCCCATTGGTTGCGGCAAATGTAAAAAATCCGGCTACCAGGGCAGGTTAGCCATCCATGAACTGCTCACGGCAACCGACCCCCTCAAACTTCTTATCGTCAAAAACAGCCCCATTGCCGAAATCCGCGAGGAAGCAATGCGGGCCGGGATGCACACCTTAAAACAGGATGGTATCCTAAAGGTCATTAACGGGGAAACAGATCTGCTTCAGGTGCGGGCCGCCTGCATTAAATAATCAATTTTTAAAAAAAATTATCAAGTTAAACACAAGCCAGGTGAGGCAATATTTATGAAAACAGTTTTAATTGTTGATGATGATCAAGGCTTCTTGCTCAGCCTTCAGGAAATGTGCAAGGGACAAGCCGGTAAATTTCAAGTTATCATGGCCGGCAACGGCAAGGAAGCACTTGACGCCTTAAACGACAAAACCGTAGACCTGGTTGTTACCGACCTGAAAATGCCGGAGATGGACGGTTTTGAGCTCATCAGCCAGATCAGCAAACAAAACGCCATAATCCCGGTCATCGCGATGACCGCTTTCGGCACCCCGGAAATGGAAGATCGGCTCAAGAACCTCGGCGCTTTCCAATACATCGAAAAGCCCATTGATTTCAATCTGCTGCTCAAGAAAATAGACGACGGTCTGGCCGCCGGCTCCAAAGGTCACGTTACCGGCATTTCCCTGCCCTCTTTTTTACAACTCGTCGAACTGGATCACAAAACCTGCACCATAACCGCCACGGCAGCCAACAAAACAGGCATACTTTTTTTTGAGGGCGGCGCCCTGATCAATGCCTATACCGAACCCCTGGAAGGTCTCGATGCGGCTTATGAGATCATCAGCTGGGAGCATGCCGAGATAGAAATCTACAATTTCTGCCAAAATCGCAAAAAAATTATTGAAGCCCCGCTCGGCTTCATTCTGATCGAGGGCGCCCGCTTCAGTGATGAACGCAAAGAAAAAATGGCGAAGGAACCGCAAGCCCAACCCCAAGACACCCCTCCGCCAGCCATCGCAGACAGCGAACTGGACCAGCTTGACAATCTTGATTTTGCCACGACCGCAACTCAACCGACCTTGCAAGAAACGGCTACTGCGCCCGAACCGCCCCCCGCTCACGGCACTCCCCAATCCCTGGAAGAAAAAATCAACTCCACCAAGGGCGTTAATCGAATGGTGCTGTTAACTAAGGATGGATCGGTTCTGGCCCATAAAAACATCAACAACAAAGAAATCAAGCCATTCGTCTCGTACGTGACCATGGCGGCCGACAAAATCCGCAACACCCTGGGCTACGCGAACTTGCCCAAATATATTATCATGAGCCAAGTCCAGGGCGAAAAGCTTCTCATCATTCCCGGCCCTGCAGTATCGGTCGGCATTGAGATTGCACCAGACGTATCACCAATCGGTATCGCGGCCGCCATCAGCCCGGCCATAGCAGAAGCGCAAGCGAAATAGGAGCATGAGTCATGGATGAACTTTTACAGGAAATAAAAATGCTGCCCGGCGTCAAGGGCGTTTTTGTCTATATCGGGCACCCGGACATTATCTTCTCGGATGTGCCGGAGGGTTACGACCATGCAATCCTGAAACAGATAGAGGTCTCGGTGGAACGCATCTTCAAAATGAATACCCCGTGCCATCTCAGCGTCAACTCGGTCGAGATGCTCTTTGACGACACGATGCTCATGATCAAGCATGTCGGTAAAGACTCGGGCATTGTCGCCCTTTGCGAGCCCAACGCCAATTTCGCCTTAATCAATATGACCAGCAACATGCTGATTAGTGAGCTGGCCCAGGCCACCCTAAAAGCCCAGGCAAATCCCGAAGAGGCCATGAAGGCGCCCTCAGCCAAAAAAGCTGGAAAACCGGCCAAGGATTTCTCCCTGGCCAGCCAACAAGAGCCGCTCAAAAGCGCCATTCCGGTTTGGCAGAATGCCATGGCCAAGGCCATCGGCCCCATTGCCGAAATGATCGTCCGGGAAACCGTTGAAAAATGGTTTGAGGCGGGAGACTGCACCAAGCAGCGATTTGAAGAACTAGTCAATATGTTCTGCAAGGAAATCGGCAATGCCAACCTTGAAAAAGAGTTCCGCCAAGATGTGACGAAACAGCTGGCCAACTGACAAAAAGTATATTGATCACCACTGAATTTCAGTCATAAAAAAAGGCTGCCCGCAAAAGCTGGGCAGCCTTTTTTTATCAAATTATCAGCATGAATCACCAACTCGACAATTCATTATTTCAGGCGTTTAAACTCAACCCTCCTGTTCATGTTACGATTGGCCG
>Ga0224496_10000999_pt1 | contig 18296 bp, 16 predicted proteins | sample SF_Jul11_sed_USG_2_FD_168127 | JGI IMG/M metagenome (GOLD analysis project Ga0224496, IMG submission 168127) | Sediment microbial communities from San Francisco Bay, California, United States - SF_Jul11_sed_USGS_8_1 | ecosystem: Environmental > Aquatic > Marine > Sediment | place: USA...
CCGCCTTTTTAAGAGCCTCTAATGTGGGTACGATCACCGCGGCATTCCCGGCCGCCTGCATCGCCGCATGCACATCTTTCAAACCGCTGCCGGTCACCAGCGCCAGCACGGGATCATGCTGTGCAATTTGACCAGCAGCCACCGCTTGGGACAACCCGGCATAGGAAGCTGCCGCTGCTGGCTCGGCAAAGATGCCTGCGCGCCCCAAAGCACTGATCGCCTGCAAGATCTCATCATCGCTCACCGTCAGGTAGGCGCCGCCGGTCTGGGTTGCGGCCCGCAAGGCCCGCAGGCCGTCGCGCGGCAGGTCTACCGCAATGCTGTCGGCCAAGGTGTCTGCTGAAACAGCTTGGATGTTTTCAACCCCGGCCTGGTATGCATGCGCCACTGCGGCCGAGCCTTGCGCCTGCACCCCGAAGATGCGCGGCATTTGCGCCAACCAACCCAAAGCATGCAGTTCCTTGAAGCCTTTGTGCAGCCCAGCAATGATATTGCCATCGCCGACCGACACAAAGATGCACAGCGGTCGTTCCGGATTGGCGGCACACAAGACCTGCTCCCATATTTCATAGGCCGCGGTCTTTTTGCCTTCCAGGGTAAATGGATTATAGCCTGTATTGCGGCAGTACCAACCAAATTCCTGCGAGGCTTCCAGGCTCAGGTCAAAGGCATCATCGTAGTTTCCGTCCACCAACAGCACCTGCGCGCCATAAACCAGCAGTTGGGCGATCTTGGCAGGCGGAGCGCTCTTGGGCACCAGGATAACGGTCTGCTGGCCGACGGCGGCGGCCATACCCGCCAGGGCTGCACCGGCATTGCCGGAGGAAGCCGTTACGATCACTTCAGCGCTCAATTCCCGGGCACGGGCGACCACCAGCGCGCTGGCGCGGTCCTTGAAGGAAGCCGTCGGGTTGCGGCTCTCATCCTTGACCCACACGCTCTTGACGCCCAGTTCAGCAGCCAACCTGGGCGGCGCATACACCGGCGTCCAACCCACCGCCCGCAGCGGCGTACCCACAAAACCCGGGTCGCCCACCGGCAGCAGCGGTAAATAGCGCCACATCGAGTATTCGCCAGCCGCGCGGATCTCGTCAGGATCGCTGCCCGTTTGAATGGCTGCGTAATCCAGCACGATATCCAGATTACCGCCGTCTTCCGGGCAGACGTATTCCACCTGATCCGCGGTATAGCTCTGGCCGCAAAGGCTGCATTGGTAAGCGCTGAAATTGCCCATCATTTCCCTTTTACGGCACGATCCAAGTGCCGGTTTCTCCGTTGAGCGCCCGCGGGATATTTGGCGGGTCGGTGATCAAGGCTTTCTCGCCGCCGTTGGCGATGAACTTGAGGCAGGCTTGGATCTTGGGCAGCATGCTGCCGGGTGCAAAATGGCCGGCTTGGATATACGCTTCGGCTTCAGCCACGGTCATTTGGTCGAGCATCTTTTCGTCAGGCGTATTGAAATGCAAGGCCACTTTCTCCACTGCCGTCGAGATCAACAGCAGGTTCGCCTTGAGCGAGTTGGCCAGCAGCGACGAGGCAAAGTCCTTATCGATCACAGCCTCGATCCCGGTCAGGTCGCCGTTGGCATCCTCCACCACCGGGATACCGCCGCCGCCGGTAGCGATCACCGTAAAGCCTGCCGCGATCAGTTGATGGATGGCATCGCCCTCGACGATATGCTGCGGCAAGGGTGAGGGCACCACCCGCCGCCAGCCGCGCCCGGCATCCTCCACAAACTGCTGGCCGGCGGCCATATGCTCTTTGGCGGTCGCCTCATCCATGAAGGAACCGATCGGTTTGGCCGGGTTCTGGAAAGCCGGGTCCGCCGCGCTGACCTGCACTTGGGTGACCACTGTCACCGCCTGGTTGGGCATCCCCCGCCGCTTGAACTCATTGCGCAGCGCTTGCTGGAACATATAGCCGATAGCGCCCTGGGTATCCGCGCCGCAGTAATCCAAAGGCACGGGGTGCAGCTCTCCCAGGGACAGCTCCGAGCGCCGCAGGATAAAGCCGACCTGCGGGCCGTTGCCATGCGTAACCACCACATTCCACCCCGCGGCGATCATGCTGGCAATATGCCCCATGGTCTCGCTGGCCGCGGCGTATTGGTCCGGGATGGTTTGCTTGGTTTTATCTTTGATCAACGCATTGCCGCCCACGGCGACAACCGCCACTTTTTGGGTCATGGTATCTCCTGATTGAAATGGGTGTTCTTTTCTATTAACATAACTGTTTTATATAAGGTAACAGGTAAACAAGTAGACATGTAGACGATGGTAATCACTCGTGTTCAAGGAACTGAACTGCGTCAAAAACATATCCCGGCGATTCTTCCTTTACAAGCTTATCACCAAACAGGTTGCTGCCGCTTTTCTTTGTTCGTACATAATTGATGATGCCATTCAGCGTTCGTTCAGCTTGGCGGGTAAGCTCATAAACTTGTTCAAAATACTTTTGGTCAATATATCCTAAAACATTTGCGGTTATAAAATGATTCAAGGTTTCATTTAGTGAGCCGCGGGCAATTGCATAAAAACGGAGCGTATCCAAATAATGGTACCGGCCATAACCTTCTGCAATATTAGCGGGCACACTCTTGGAGCAGCGCCGGATTTGCTGGACAAGGTCGAATTTCTCATCGGCAGGTAAAGTCTTTGCAACTTGGTGGGCATTGACCATTACGTCTAATGCTAGTTTATAGCAATCCAGGTCTTCAAAACCACGTTTGCCACTTTCTCCTGGCGAGGCATATTTCGCCCTCAGCAATTCCATTTTAACTTCCCTTCTCACCAAATCTAAAACTCATGGCTTCCGGTAACTCATTTCTTTGAATGCCTGCTTTCCTGTTTCCATGTCTACCTATATACCTGTATACCTATTTAGGGGATTACCTATTCCCTATCCTCATTTCATCGTCAGCGCCATCACCGCTTTCTGAGCGTGCAGGCGGTTTTCAGCCTGGTCGAAGACCACCGACTGCGGCCCATCGATCACCGAGTTGGTCACTTCGATCTCGCGGTCGGCTGGCAGCGGGTGCATATAGACCGCATCGTCCTTGGCCAAAGCCATCTTGGCATCATCGGTGATCCAGTCCTTGTGCTGGTCCTGCATCTTTTTGCCTTCTTCGGGATCGGTGGTCGTGAGCAGCGGCCCCCAGGATTTGGCATAGATCACATCGCCATCCTTGACGGCTTCATCCATATCATGCACGATCTCAAAGCCGGTCTTATGCTTCTTGGCCTGCGATTTGGCCTCGTCCACAATATCCGGCATCAGCTCAAAACCCTTCGGGTAAGCCAGCACCACGTCTGCGCCAAAGCGCGGCATCTGCAAGATCAAAGACTGCGGCACCGAGATCGGCTTGAGGTAGGAGGCAGCATACGCCCAGGAGACCACAACCTTCTTACCGCGCAGGTCGCGCCCTTTCTTCTCCATGATCGTCATCAAGTCGGCCAGGCACTGGTGCGGGTGGTAGATCTCGCACTGCATATTCAGCACAGGGGAACGCGAAGCTTCCGCCACCAAATTCAGGTAGCGGTTGCCCACGCCCCAATCCACATGCCGGATAGCAATCCCATCAAAGTAACGTCCAAAAATCTCACCCAGCTCGCGCTCGGTATCGCCGTGCGAGATCTGGGTGGTGCGCGATTCAACAAAAGCGGCATGGCCGCCCAACTGGGCCATCCCGGCTTCAAAAGAACCGCGCGTGCGCGTGCTCGAAAAGAAGAACAGCATCGCCAGCACTTTATCGCGCAGCAAGGCATGCGGTTCACCCAAGGCGCGTTTGCGCTTCAGGTCCCAAGCCACATCCAATACGGTTTCAACTTCTTCTTTCGAGAAATCCAAATCGCCGATAAGGTCTCGGCCGCGTAAATCTGTTTGCATCTTATTTACCTCTTCTTCACTTTTATAGTATTTTTAGAGAAGCACCTTCGCCTCTCAATGAAAACAAAATTTACTTGCTTGTGATCGTAAAACACGCCTATTTGATCAAACCCGGCAGCAAAGCATAGAACTTCGCCGCCTGGACCACATCTTCCAACCGCACCGAATCTCTCACGGTATGCGCGGTGACCTCATCGCCGGGCCCAAAACCAATGCTGGGGATGCCAGCCTTACCGGCCCAATATATGCCATTGGTGCTGAAATCCCATTTGCCGCTGGGCGCCTCCGGCAGGCCGGCCAATTTGCGCGCCTGCTGCCCGGCCTGCACCAGCGCATGGTCGTCTTCCAATGCCCAGGCCGGGAAATACTTGTCCACCGGGAATACAAAGCCAGTGTAGGAAGGCTCGTCGTAAAACAATTCCTCCACGGTTACCGAGCCCCGATCTGCCACCGGGATCAAGTCGCGCACCTGCTGGATGGCGGCATCCTTATCTTCACCAAAGGTCAAGCGCCGGTCTATATAGACCAAAGCCTCGTCCGGCACGGCGTTAATGCTCGGAGTCTGCACATGCATATCGCTCACCGTGATCTTGCCATGCCCCAGGAACTCATGGTCGCCCAGCTTAGGCTCCAAATCTCGGATACCGGCGATTACCGGCAGCAGCTTGTAGATCGCATTGTCGCCCAGGTGGTTGCTGGCCGCGTGGGCGCTGCGCCCCTTGGCGACCACCTTCATCTCCACACGCCCTTTGTGGCCGCGGTAGACCTGCATCTTGGTCGGTTCGCCGATCACCACGAAATCCGGCTTGACGCCGGGATCCACCTCCACGAAGGTATTCGGAGCGATCCCATCGCACCACTCTTCCATGTTGCCAAAGTAGTAAGCCGTCCACCCGTCCAACAAGCCCAAGTCCCGGGCAATCGCCAGGCCGTAGACCATGCCGGGGGTGCTGCCTTTCTCGTCGCAAGCCCCGCGGGCATACAGCACCCCGTCCTCCACCTTGCCCTCGAACGGGTCCCACTGCCATTCCGCCGGGTCGCCGATGCCCACCGTATCAACATGCGAGTCCATCACGATCACCCGCGCTCCGTTGCCAATCCGCCCCAATATATTGCCCATTTTATCAAAGCGCACCTCATCAAAGCCCAGCTTGCGCATTTCCTCACCGATCCGTTCCCCCACCTCGCCAAGCTGAGAATCCATGCTGGGAATGGCCACGATTTCCCGCAGAAATTGAATGATCTGTTCGCGGGAAGCTTCAACCTGTTTGCTTACTTCTGCTGCTTTTGATTCCAATTCACTGTCCATCTTGCTCATTTTACTCCTGCTTTAGCCTTAAATTTTTACCTAATTGTAATTTGCTCGCCAACCCGGCGGTTGATGTGAAAACGGAAATAACCGGGCAAGAAATAGCTGTGCGACAGGTCCACCACCCGGCCGGCGCTGTTGTACAAGATCGCTTTAAAATACAAGACCACATCGCCCCGTTGGATGCCCAAAGCCCGGGCCACATCCGACTGCGCCGCCACGGCATTTACCTCCGTCCGCGAGTTGTCCAACGACATGTCTTTGCGGTCCAGCAGCATATCCAAGATTGAACCGGAAAAATTCTTGTAAATCGCCTTGGGCGATAAAATATCGTCTGGCAGGATATCCACAAGATAGGCCGCCGGCCGGGACGCGGCCTCCATTACCCAATTCACCTGCACCACCTGCTTGCCGGGTTCCAGACCCAAAATGGCGGCCTCTTCATCTACTGCCGGGCGGTGGTCAATATGATATTTCCCCATCTCGACCTTCAAATCTATCCGCTCGGCCAGCGTATGGATGCTTTCCAGTTTTTCCAACCCGGTTTCGATCACCTGCCGGGGATGGGTCACAAAAGTGCCCACTCCTTGGCGGCGGTGGATCATCCCCTGGGTCTCAAACGTGCGCATTGCCTCCCTCAAGGTCGCCCGCGAGACTTTTAACTGCTTCGCCAGCGACGGCTCCGAAGGCAGCCGCTCGCCCGGCAGCGTCTCGCCGATCAGTTGGCGCAGTTGTTCGTGTAAACGCTGGGATAACGAAAGATTATTCGTTGATGTGTTTGCCATGTCGTCAGTCACCTATAATTGCCAGCTTGCGCCCCAAGTCTCCAACTGCCGTTGGTACGCAGGGTCTTGGTACCGGTTGATGTTAAAGGCTGCGGCATAATCCGGCAGCGCTCTCCCGGTGATATGCGCCCCCAGCAGTTCCCCCAAAGCCGCCGAGGCCATAATGCCATAGCCCGACATCGCCCCGATCACATACGCACCTGCCACCGGCAGCGGACCGGCCAGCGGGCGATTCTCGCCCGTTTTTGTATAATAGCCGCCGTCGATATACGGCTGCGGCAGTTTCTCTAAATACACGCCTAAACCGGGGATCAGCTTAATTAATCCGCGCAAGGCCATTTCTAAATACATCGGGTCAATCGGCGGCGGGATGACCACTTCAACCTCAGTATTATGCACATCCCACAGCATCAGCACGCTTTGGGCATGCGCGCCGCCTTCCGGCCGGGTATGCGCCCCAGAGGGCAGCCTTCCGGCCAGCCAGCTCATCTCGTCGTCATCCGCCAACATCGCCCGCTCTTCCTCGTCCCAGGCCAATTCCTGCTCATCGGCATAGATTAACAGCGGCGCCTCCCGCGGGATCACCCCTCGGTGGTCGTCAAAGGCCGCTTTCATATGCAGTTCGTTGACCACGGGGATCGCCACACCCAGCAGTTCGCCCACCGGCTTGAGCAGCGGGCCGGCCGCATTGACAAAAACCGGCGCGGCGATCCGCTCGCCGCCCGTCAGCTTGACGCCTCGCACCTCACCCCCCGCCGTTTCAACTGCCTCGACCCGGCCGCTCACCACGCGGGCGCCTTGTGCCCGCGCCTGCGCCAACAAATACATGCCGTACTGCTGGGCGCTGAACCATCCCGCCCGGCGCACATGCAGCAGCGCAGCAATATCCTCGCAAAGATACGGATAATACTCGCCAATTAATTCCCTGTCCGTGATCAGGTCGGCGCCTTGCGGTTGGCCTTCGAAGTCCTCCGCGGCTGCCGGTTGGTAACTTTCTCCCCCCGCCATCTCACCATGATAGCGCACTGCCCCCGCCCCCAGCGCCGATGCTTCCTCGGCAAACCGCTTGAGTGCGCTGATATTGTCCGCCTCTGCAGTGGCATACACATAACCCCGCCGGTTGAGGTGGAACACATTGCCGCTTTCATGCGCCAAACTTTCCAGCAGATCAATGCTGCGGTTCATCATCGCCACCATCGCATCGCCAGGGCCAGGCCACCAGTTGCGGTAGCACTCCGACGATTTATCGCTGGTCAGCGTAAGCGGCGGGCGCTCGTCCACCAACACAACATTCTTTACCCCCTGGCGTTTCGCCAGCTCGTGAGCCGCGGCGATCCCGGCAATACCCGCCCCACAAATGACAACATCCGCGGTGCTGGCCAATTCCTTTTATCCTACCAGCCGCTGGGCTGCCCGGTTATGTTTTTCAATCTGGGCCGCCAGATCAATATGGACCAAATGGCCTTCTTTGACCACAAACTGCCCGCCGACCACGGTGTAATCTGCCTGCACCGGCGCACAGAACACCAACGCCGCCAGTGGGTCGTGCAGCGCGCCGCTGAACTCCAGTTGGTTGAGATCAACCGCGAAAAAGTCGGCGCACTTACCCACCTCCAGCGATCCGATATCGGCGCGCCCCAGCACGGCTGCACCGCCGCGCGTCGCCAGCTCCAGCGCTTGGCGCGCCGTCAGCAGCGGCGGCGCGGCCTCCCCGGATAACGAAGCCCCGGCCAAACCCGCCCCCAAGCGCGCCAGCAGCATCGCTTGGCGCGCTTCGCCGAGCAAATGCGAGCCGTCATTGCTTGCCGAGCCGTCCACCCCCAAGCCCACCTTAACGCCTGCCGTCAGCATTTCCACGATCGGGGCAATCCCCGAAGCCAACCGCATATTCGAAGATGGGCAGTGCGCCACCCCGCAGCCGCTTTTGGCATACAACCCAATTTCGGCGCTGTCCACATGCACCGAGTGTGCAAACCACACATCCGGCCCAATCCAATCCAAGGTCTCCATAAAAGCCACCGGTCGGTGGCCAAAGGTCTCCAAACAAAAAGCTTCTTCGTCGGCCGTCTCGGCCAAATGGGTGTGCATGTGCAGGCCGTGCTCGCGCGCCAAAGCCGCGCTCTGCCGCATCAGCTCCGGCGTCACGCTGAACGGTGAGCAAGGCGCTATGACGATCTGGGTCATCGCCCCAGGCTTGGGGTCGTGATACTCCTGGATCAACCGCAGGCTGTCTTTCAATATGGCGTCTTCGTCTTCCACCACCCGGTCGGGCGGCAGCCCGCCCTGGCTCTCGCCCAGGCTCATCGAACCGCGCGAGGCCTGTAGACGCACCCCAATTTCACGCGCCGCGTGGATCTCGTCGTCCAGCCGCGACCCATTCGGGTAAATATACAGATGGTCGGAGGCCGTCGTGCAGCCCGAAAGCGCCAGCTCCGCCAAAGCCGTCTGGGTGGAGATATAAATATCTTCCGGGGTTAATCCCGCCCAGATTGGATACAGGGTCTTCAGCCAGTTGAACAAGTTGGCATCCTGGGCTGCCGGAACGGCCCGCGTCAGTGTTTGGTAAAAATGATGGTGGGTGTTGACCAATCCGGGCAGCACCACATGGCCGCTCAAGTCCAGGATTTCATCGGCCGTGTCGGGCAGCTCCGCGCTCGGGCCAACCTGCTCAATAAAGCCATCGCGGATGAACAACCCACCGCCAGGTATCTCGCGGCGCTGCTCATCCATTGTGGCCAAGATAGTAGCATTTTTGATCAATAATGTGGGCACGATATTTTCCTCAGGTTGGGAAATGTCTTCATACGAATGTTCCAACGTGCAAACGCGCTAACGTTCCAACGCGGCAACATTTCATCAGTTGTCTGACAACCTAAGTTTAACCAAAATACGGGTTGGTGTCAATTGTCTGACAATATCCCAGCCACTTCTACGTAGGTCTACGAATGGACAAGCGCTGGTATTGCACTAAAATAAAGCAGTTATTCAAATTGCACAGCAATCGAGCGGTATAAAAAATGGTATCAAATGAAACCGTCATCCAAGTACGCGTTGGGGAAATTTCCATGGGAACAGATGGGATTATTCGCGGCATAGTCACCTGGCCTATCAACGAAGAAACTCTCGCCGATGCTGTTGAAATCATCGCTGCAATAAAAAAGCTCAGTCAGGATAAACCACGGCCGTTTTATTCTGATGTTCGTAAGGTTCAATCGGTCACCAAAGCGGCCCGCGATTATTTCGCCCGTGCAGAAAATCAAGAATTCATCCGCGCCAATGCCATCCTCGTCCATTCCCCATTGAATAGAATGCTGGCTAATTTTTATTTGAGGGTCAATAAACCCACCCTGCCCACCCAGATGTTTACCCAAGAATCTGACGCCATCAATTGGCTGCGAACATACTTGGAGCGTTGACCCCTTCCAGATTCCTCAAACAGATTTACCATCCCCCAGCTCCGCCGCCGGCCTATTCATCACACCCACTCAATCTCTACTTCATCAGCTAACTGCCTAAATTCCTGGTCTCCGGTGATGACCCCCGTCTCTTTTTGCGTCGCCAAAGCCGCCGAAAAACAATCTGCATAGGCCAGCCTGTATTTGGCCTTGAATTCAGCCGCCATTTTTCCAAGTACCCAGTCCACTTCAACCATCTCAAATCCCAGCGCAATCAATGCTTTGACTGCATGTTCGGCATCTTCTTCAGATCGAGAGCGGGCAATACTGTACCAAACCTCTCCCATATTAACCGTCGTAACCATCAGGGGGATTTCGGCCTCGAGTGCTGCAACGATGATGCTCTCAACCTTCTCCGCAGCCGGTTCATCCTCTAGGAAAGCCAATAATGCCCAGCTGTCAAACACCCGCGGCTTTTTTGACGAGCTATCCATCGCGCTCACGGTCGCGCTCCTGCTCCAATGTTTTTAATGCCCCCGCCCCTTTCAAGCTGCCGCGCACCTTATGGATATATTCGCGAGTGACCGGCTGCACGACCACCCGTTCATTTTCCTCAAACACATATACTTTTGTTCCAGCTTTGATACCCAGTTTCCGCCGGATCGCAGCAGGAATAACGATTTGCCCCTTCGAGGTAACCGTTGACTCCACATTGCACCTCCTGTGGTATTACGTAAATATTAATGTATTACTTTATCAATTTAGTATAACACAAACTGAATAGTGTGCTGGCAAACCTTATCCATCCCCCAGTTCCGCCGCCCGCAGCGTATTGCGCAGCAGCATCGCAATCGTCATCGGCCCCACGCCGCCCGGCGAGGGCGTGATTGCACCGGCCACCTGCGCCGCCTCATCGAAAGCCACATCCCCCACCAATTTATAACCCTTCTCACTGCCGGGATCATCCACCCGGTTGGTCCCCACATCAATCACCACCGCACCGGGTTTCACCCAATCGCCGCGCACCATCTCCGGGCGTCCAACCGCCGCCACCAGCACGTCCGCTTGGCGGCATACCGCCGCCAGGTCCTTCGTGCGCGAGTGGCACACAGTCACCGTGGCATCCCGCGCCACCAGCAGCAGCGCCACCGGCATCCCCACGATGTTCGAACGTCCCAGCACGACCGCGTTGACGCCCTCCAGTTCCACGCCGCTGTGCGCCAGCAAATGCATCACCCCCGCCGGGGTCGCCGGGACAAACAGCGGTGTGCGTCCTTTCTGCGCTAAGCGTCCCACGTTCACCGGATGAAAACCGTCCACGTCTTTTTGGAGATCAATCGTGTTGAGTACCCGTTCTTCGTCCAGGCCCGCCGGCAGCGGCAGCTGCACCAGGATGCCGTGCACATCCGCCCTGGCGTTTAGGTCCGCCACCACTTTCTCCAAAGCCTGTTGTGAAACCTCAGCCTCCAGCCGCACATCAAAAGAATTGATCCCCGCCTTGGCGCATGCTTTTTGCTTCATGCGTACGTAAATATCCGAAGCTGGGTCTTCGCCGACCAACACCGTCGCCAGGCCTGGCGCGGGCAGCCCCGCTGCCGTGCGCGCCGCCACCTTGGCGGCCACCTCGGCGCGCAGCTGCTTGGCAATTGTCTTTCCGTCGATGATCTTGGCTTGGGTTTTTGGGGTCATATCAAATCCTAATGATCTCTGTACCGGAGAAGTGCTCCGCTGTTTTTACGCATACGTCTACACGCATACCGGATTGCTGCACACCCCCAACTATACCAGAATGTCGCCTGGAATTCATTAGTCTGCGCGGGGTTGCCCTTGATTTTATCAGCAACCTTATTTATAATCATTACTACTTTATAATCATTACAATTTATATAAATAACACCCATTTAGCCATGAATTCCTCGCCAACCCTCCGCCAGAGTCTCAAACAAGCCGGACTGCGCCTCACCCCCCAACGCCTGGCCATCTGCGATATGTTGGCCAACAGCACCCAACACCCCAGCGCCCAAATGATCTATGCCCGCCTGCAGCCCGATTTCCCCTCGCTCAGCCTGACGACCATATACAACACCCTCGAGACCTTGGTCGGGCTGGGGGTGGTTAACGCCTTGGGCACCGTCGGCAGCGATGGCGTACGTTACGACGCCGATACCCACCCGCACGTCAACTTGGCCTGCACCCGCTGCCAGCGCGTCATTGACCTGCCCAGCGAGCATGTTGCCCATTTAGATCAGGAAGTCGCCGCCAGCTCAGGCTACCAACTACAAGGGGCGCGGGTGCTTTACTACGGCCTTTGCCCTGATTGCCAAACCCCACTCCAGGAAGATTAACCCATGATCGCATCATCCAAAACCGAACCGATATACCGCTCGTTGTCCTGGTTTTCACGCCAGCGCCTCGAGGTCATCTTAACCATCGTCACGCTGTGCTGTTCGCTGCTGGCCTATTTTGCCGGGCGCGCTGCGCTCCCCGCAGCCACGATCACCTGGCTGTACGTCCTCGCCTATTTATCCGGCGGCTACTACGGCGTCAGCGACTCGCTCACCCTTTTACGCCAACGCACGCTGGATGTCAACTTGCTGATGATCCTGGCCGCCTTGGGAGCCGCCTTCATCGGCCAACCCACCGAGGGTGCTACGCTGCTCTTCCTGTTCTCGCTGTCCAACACGCTGCAGTCCTTCGCCATGGACCGCAGCCGCAAGGCCATCAGCAAGCTGCTCGACCTGCGGCCGGCTACTGCCAGCGTGCAGCGCGGCGGCGAAATGATCATCTTGCCGGTCGAAGAACTGCTGCTGAAGGACTTGGTGCTGGTGCGCCCGGGTGAACGCTTCCCCATTGACGGCGATGTGGTCAAAGGCACATCCAGTGTGGACCAAGCCACCATCACCGGCGAGTCCATCCCGGTGTATAAAGAGCCCGGCGATCCGGTCTTTGCCGGGACGGTCAACGGCAACGGCGCGCTTGAGATCCGCGTCACCCATCTGGCCGCCGACACCACCCTGGCGCGCATCGTTTCCATGGTTGAGGAAGCCCAAGGCCAAAAAGCCAAGACCCAACGCGCCCTGGACCGCTTTGAGCAGTATTATGCCGTATTCGTGCTGGGCGCGTCTGCCCTGCTCATCCTGATCCCCTATTTCATCCTCAGCCAGCCCTTTTACGCCACCTTTTACCGGGCGATGATCTGGTTGGTGGTCGCTTCTCCCTGTGCGCTGGTCATCTCGACACCGGCGAGCATCCTCTCCGCCATTGCCAACGGGGCACGCCACGGTGTGCTCTTTAAGGGCGGCGCCCATCTTGAGAACACTGCCGGTATTAAGGTAATTGCCTTCGATAAGACCGGCACACTGACCACCGGGGAACCCGGCCTGACCACCTTGATCCCCCATGGCCAAACCAGCGAAGATGAGCTGCTGCGCCTTTCTGCGGCGGTGGAGGTTGGGTCAGAGCACCATTTGGCCAATGCCATCCTCAAAGCGGCCAAAGCGCGCGATATGAAGCTGCCAACTGCCCATGGCTTCCAGGCGGTGACCGGGCGGGGTGTGCAGGCCCAAGTTGATGGCCAGACGGTCCTGATCGGTAACCCGCGGCTATTTGCCGACCAGAAGCTGGCCATTCCGGATGATCTGCAAGCCGAGGTCACGCGCTTGGAAACGGCCGGACAAACCGTGATGTTGGTGCATGGCGGCAGCGGCTGGCTGGGCTTGCTGGGCGTTGAGGATACCATCCGGCCCGATGCCGCGGAGAATGTTGCGGCGCTCAAGCGGCTGGGCATCCAACAGATCGTGATGCTGACCGGTGATAACAAGCGTGTCGCCGCGCACATGGCCGGACTGGCGGGTATCGACGAGTATCACGCCAATATGCTGCCGCAAGACAAGGTGATGATCCTGCAAGCGCTGCGGGAAAAATATGGCCCGGTGGCCATGGTCGGGGATGGGGTTAACGACGCACCGGCACTGGCGGCGGCAGATGTGGGCATTGCGATGGGCGGCGCGGGTACCGATGTGGCTTTGGAAACCGCCGATGTGGTGCTGATGGCGGACAGTCTATCGCATTTGCCGCGTACGGTGGGCTTGGCCCGTAAAGCCCGGCAAGTGGTTTGGCAGAACATCGCCTTTTCGATTGCGGTAATCATCATGTTGATCGTGGGGACGTTTGGCGCCGACCTGCCGCTGCCGCTGGGTGTGATTGGGCACGAGGGCAGTACGGTGATCGTGGTGCTGAACGGCTTGCGCTTGCTGGGCTATGGGCGAAAGTGAAGCCGGCGGCTGGGGGGTGTTGTCGGGTGTTGTCGGTTGTTGTAGGGTGTTGTCGGTGGATTTTTTTGGTAAGGACAGGGTTGCCCCCCCAGGCAGTGGGCAGTGGATGGTGGGCAGCTGGTAATGGGCAATGGTGGTGGAATGCGTGGACGGGCGACTATGAGAGGATAGCATAGATTGGGAGAAATGGAGGAAACTTGACAACGGGGTCAAGGGTTTGACGTTAAGTGGCGCTTTGCGCCACTTACAGGGAGAATGCTGCGCATTCTCCACAAATTGAAGGGTTCGTTGAGAAGCAGCGCTTTGCGCCACTTACAGGGAGAATGCTGCGCATTCTCCACAAATTGAAGGGTTTGTTGGCAAGCAGCGCTTTGCGCCACTTACAGGGAGAATGCTGCGCATTCTCCACAGATTGAAGGGTTTGACGGACTGGGGTGGGGGAACAGGAAGCAAGAGATGGAGCGGCAGGCTACACCCTCACCCGAGGCTACACCGACAGCAGGGGAGGCGCTAGGGCAATGGAAGGGCCGCAGGGAAGCGAGTATATTTCCCATCCCAAAATACTTAGAAAATAATCGCGCAGAATAGGATAAAATGGAATAACGAAAGCTAGGCAATAACTACTACCCAAGTTCCCGAGCAGCATTAATCTATTTGGTGCAATTCAAAAGGATGATGAGATGAGCAAGAATGAGCAAGAGGACTACAAGCGACGGAAAGAAGAACGGAACAAGCAAGAACTAGAGGAAGCCCGCAACCGGGAATTGCGGAAAGAAGAACGCCAGATCCAAGACCAAGAGGAGGCGCGCCAAGTGGCATTACGGGGAAAAGAGCGAGAGAAAAAAGACCAGGAGGAGGCGCGCGAGTGGCAATTACGGAGGGCGACGCGGGAGGAACAAGAACTGGTAGATGCGGATGAACGGAATATTCGAAAAAAAGTGCGGCAGGACCAAGATCAAGAGGATGGACGCAAAATAAAATTATTACAGGATGAAGGCAAGCAAGTTGAGCAGGAAGAGGAACGGAGGATGCGCAACCAGCAAAGCAAGAAGGAATAGATTGTACTGGGGCTGACAACTGCAAACCGAGCAGATTTCAGAGAAGCTACGCAATGATGATCTGGGCACTGGCGGGGGAATGAGATTGCCAGGCCAAAATTGCTAGAAGGGCGCTTAAATTAAGCATCTGGATTTGAGCATATGAAACGGACCAGCCAGTTGATCAAATAAATTTCCCTTGAACAAGGCATGGAGAGTGATCAAGGGGTCACAATTTCTTGGTCTTCATCAGAAAGGACGATATCTAAATTATACAGAAGCGAAAGCGCTTCTGGCATGGAAAATTTGGTTTGCTTGAGTGTATTTTGGTCGGGAACAATAAAATAATCCTTTGCGCCGACAAAGTTGGCCTCGGTTAAATCGGTGTTTCTGAAAAGGCTTTTTGAAAAATCTGTGTACATCAGGTTGGCCTGTTTTAAGTTCGTCTCTGAAAAATCAACTTCTTTGGCGATACAATTCTTGATGGTTATCTTTGTCAAATGCAACCCGATAAACGTTGAATAATTCAGTACGCAGTCGAAGAAATCAATGGGCCGTGATATTTGGGAAAGCTGTGGATTACCCCAAGAAGCTTTAGCCCAATTTACACCGATGACCTTGGAGCCTTCGAATTTGGTATGCTTGAATGAACTGGCATGAACTTGGATGAGGCTCAAATCACAATCTTTAAAAACACAATCGATAAACTCGCATGCCTGAAACAGGGTTTCACGAAAAGAACAGTTAACAAAAGAACATTCCCGAAATTGTGTGTTTTTTAGCACACCATTTTCAAAGACCAGGTCTTTAAATATTTCGTTTTCGTACAAACTTTCAGAAAATGCTGCCATTATATATTCCAATGTGTGCGGCAGGATATTCACAGGTTTCAAACAGTGATCAACCCCAGCGCGGGACAGGTATTCAATCCAACCATTTTAGCATAGACAATTAATGTTTCTGGGATTCCTTCGTTTGCCAACCTTGCGAAGGTTTAGCGGCGAAGGTTTAGCGGCGAAGGTTTGGCGCTCCAGTAAATCTTTCCCCACTTTTTTTGTCTTTTTTGTGCTATTATGGGTGGGGCAATCCACTGCTCCAGTTTACTGTGCTACGCCAACGAGCAGAAACTCTTTTGTAGATCGCATCTGATTCCATATTTTATAAATCAATCGTAAACCGTTGGACAAAATTACTAGGAAGCATAGAAATTGCCAGGAAATCCAGACTAAAAACTACCCAACCGACCTATGAGGCAATCATGATCAGACGCAAAAAATTACAAACACTCCTTATCAGCTTAGTTATCCTGGTCAGCGCGGCAGCGTGTACTTTACCCGGCGCGAAGAGCGACCCACCCAGCGATAATCAGCAAGAAGCAGATACCCGGAAGAATGGCCAGCCTTTCGATGAAATCAGCGCTAAGGAATTTTTCCAGATGTGCGAGTTGGCGGGTGGGCAGATAGAACAATGGGGAGACGGCTGGGCCTGCGACTTTGACAGCGAAGAGGACATCACCTGCAATGCTGGGGGCGATTGTGCTTTCGGGACGGTTGATAAAATCGGTGCCCCTGGTTACACCTTGAAAAGCCCAGCTGTAGATGAAGCCGACGATCCCGGGAATTTCGTAGCGGCATGTGTAGACTCTGGCGGCGCTTTTTTTAGATGGCATGCCGGGTTTGGATGTGATTTTGAGGAGACCATCGACGTCTTTTGCGGACCTGAAGGCGGCGAATGCGGCCTGGGGTGGGTTGTAGAACTTTCTGCCCTGGCGCCTGCCAAAGAAGTTGCGAGCAGCACGGATGCCACGACCCGGGACACGGTCTTGGTTGCACCGATCTTACAGCCAGCATTTCGAGCGGATACGGCAACCGGAGACCAAGCAGCTGGCGAATCGGTGATGGCAAAAGAAGTATTCCTGGGAGAATTCCAACAAGGCCGGCCACAGACAGATTCGGACACGAATGAAAACGCAACCGCCAGGGAGAGTGACACGGGAGACATCAATTCGGATAACAGCGCCAATTATGATGCTTGCGAAACTGCAGGGGGAAGCGCCACGCTGGTCATAGTCGATCCAAATGACCCCAGCGGGAAATATGATTATGTGATCTGCGAATTCCCAGATGGCAGTGGGTACATCTGTGGTTACTTGGGCTGTGTTTCTTTCATTGACGAACTACCTGAGGGATCACTTGATATTGGAAACTTCGAGGAGGCTTTTTTGGCTACTGAAGTTTATTTTGTCTTGGCAGGACCTTCTGACATTGACCCAGGTTTCCTAGGACCCGGAGAGGATTGGAACAGCCTGTACACTGAAATCGTTTCAATGAATGGATTATTGGCGCTCAAAAATTTACCCGGCACCGTTACGATCATCGCGCCAAATAATGTGGTATTCCCCAATAATGGCGTAGAGGAACTACTGCTCATTCCCAATCAAAGTGGGGATCCACTCATCCAAAAAGAGTGCGGCATCTTGCTCCCGCCCCTATGTTTTCCAGATGTTGGATTGTTGATCCCTGCAGGGGAGATGGTATATTATGTGGAACTTGCTGAGCTGCCAATACCGATTCGCTTCAATTGGGTCGGAAAACTTGAGGGTGACCCGACAGCGCTACCTTCTGAATCTGCTGGCGAGTCGGTCTCTGTAACCGGCGAGGACAATGCCAACTGCCGCAGCGGTCCGGGAGCAGAATATTCCATCGATGGTCTGTTGGCTGCTGGAGAAAATGCGAGTGTATTGGGGCAAAATGCTGAGGGTACCTGGGCGTTTGTACAGCTGGAAAATGGGCGCGAATGCTGGGTTTGGCAAGGCGCCTTGACCGAAGACTCGGACTTTGGGGGCGCAGAAGTATTCCCAGATCCTCCTACTCCGGTAGTCCCCACGGCCACCCCGGTGGGCACGTCACCCAAAGCAACCCAAGCGTCCGGTGCACAAAATGGCAGCATCACCGGGACGGTCTTCAAAGACGGCAATGGAGACGGCGCCATGAACGGCACAGACCCTGGATATGGCGGGGTGACGGTGCGGTTGGGAGCTGGCGGGTGTAGTTCTAGCGGGTTGGACAGCGTGGTCACGAGCGGCAACGGCAGCTTCAGTTTCAATAACCTGGCGGCAGGAAAGTACTGCGTGAGTGTACAAATGACGGTGTCCTGCGGGGCTTATTCAGTGGCCACTACCAGCACAGAATACACCATTTCCTTGGCCAGCGGAGGCACATCATCAAAAATGTTTGGCTTCCAGAAAAAGGTTTGCAAACAACCCCAAATAAACAATCCGTACAGAATACCGTTTAGCTAAGACATCTGCAAATCATCACCATCTACCGGGGAGACAGTCTCCCCGGTGGGTGGTAGATAAACAGCACCCAGCGGACCCATTAAAAAATTATGGCTGTGGTGGACTTGACTAAAAATACTGCTCAGATCAAAAAAATAATTCCAACCAACTAATTCCTGCCAACCAAAAATTTCAAGACGGCTGGACTTACAAACCCGCTCACATCAAACCGAGGCGCGGGCGGTACTGCAGCGCTTCGGCGATATGACTGGGAGCGATCTCGGGTTCGGCGGCGAGGTCGGCGATGGTGCGGCCGAGCTTGAGGACGCGG
>Ga0224496_10001000_pt1 | contig 18274 bp, 15 predicted proteins | sample SF_Jul11_sed_USG_2_FD_168127 | JGI IMG/M metagenome (GOLD analysis project Ga0224496, IMG submission 168127) | Sediment microbial communities from San Francisco Bay, California, United States - SF_Jul11_sed_USGS_8_1 | ecosystem: Environmental > Aquatic > Marine > Sediment | place: USA...
GCACCCGGGCCGCCAGCGCCGGGTCCATCTCCCGTCGGAATGCCAGAACCCAGGTCGGCATGGCCCAGGTCCGCCCGATGACCACCAGCTGGTCGACCGGGATGGCGTCTTCATCCTTGTTTTCCGCCGAGGCCAGCTCGGCAAAAGAGTAATCGCAGAGCGCTCCGGCATCGAAATTCTTGAGATAGACCTGCAGCGCAATGGCTTCACAGCTGGTGCCGTTGGCGTACCGTTTTAAATCCTTGTTGAGATCAACACCCTTTTCAAACAGCAGATCACGGGCCGCAATCCATTTAGCCGTGGACAACTTGGGCCCGAAGAGCAAGGACTTGCCCTTCAACTCCTCAATCCTGGTGATGCCGCTGTCGCGCCGAACAACGATTACCCCCCGGTGGAGAACCTCCCCCTCCGGGGTCCGGGCCTTGACCAGCAGCTTGCGGTTGTAAAGGTTGGCCAGCCGCACATAGGTGTGGGGAGCCTGGAAGGCGAAATCCACCCTCCCGGCCTCTACAAAACCCTCGAACTCACTAAAATCCTTGGGCACGAGCAGCTCGACCTTGCGGCCGAGACGCCCCTCCAGATACCCGGCAAGGGGCAGAAAGGCCTCGTAGGTTTTGACCACGTCGGTACAGGGCAGGATGGCCAGACGGAGGGCGGCCCCGCTCGCAGCCTGAGACGCCGCTGGCCCAACAAAAAGCAACCCCATCAACAGGAGCGCCGTCAGCACTCCACCCAACCGCCGAGAATCCCGCAACCCGGCGCAACAACTGCAATCATCTCTCTCCCACATCGTGTGCTCCTCGACAAAAAGAATAAAACAGTCTGGCTAAGCGGCAATGAAACCCTGCCATCACAGCCTATTTCTAACCTCAATTCATTTTATCGATAACTTGAGCGAAATTGCAATCCAGCGGCCATTCGGTGTCGGAGGCCAGGAAACGTGCATTATCGAGGGCAACGCTTTAAGATGGAAGACTCATCATCAGCCAGGCGCTGCCATCAGGGGGGGGAGGCTTCCCCCCCTGGCAGGCACAACCATAAATGAGGCGTCTTTATTATGGCCCACCAAATTGAAAAAAAAGAAATAACACGAAGAATTATCGGGGCAAGCATGCTTGGCATTGGTTCCCTCTGTATCCTGTGGGGAGAGCAGAGTAGTAATCTTGCCCTTCTTAAACTTGGCAAAACCACCGCCGTGTTCGGAATTGTTCTTTATTTCCTGGGCCGCTTGGGGAAGTTGTTGCGAAACCGCTGACCGGGCAATGCAGTGTTCCCTGCCGCGCCGACGACTTGCCCCGCGAAGAGGCCGGATATGCCGCGCAGCCTCTGGCCCGACATCACTCCCGAATAGCGTCCCGATGCCCTGCCCTGGTTCGTTTTCACCGCGCCCCCCCGCAAAGGGTCCCCCCCGTTACGGACGGCTTGCGGAGAAATGCCGATGGGTGTAAGTTGGCGCTTTCGTAATAAGATCATCATCATATTTTTCACAATGAGTGTTTCATCATGAAAGTCACCCTGCTTGATTACGGGGCCGGCAACGTTCGCAGCGTCCGCAACGCCATTCGCGCCGCCGGCCATGAGGTGGTGGATGTCACCACCCCCGACGATATCCTCAAAGCCGAAAAGCTGATCTTCCCCGGCGTGGGCAGCTTCGGCAGCGCCATGGCCCGCCTGCGGGAATGCGGTTACATCGAGCCGCTCCTGGCCTACCTCAAGGCCGACCGCCCCTTCCTGGGCATCTGCCTGGGGCTGCAGACCCTGTTCGAGGGCAGCGATGAGTGTTTGGGGGTCGCGGGACTGGGCCTGATCAAAGGCGTGGTCAAAAAATTCGCCGCGCAGCAGATGTCGGTGCCGCAAATCGGCTGGAACGGCATCATTCGCCGTAAGCAGTCCGCCCTGTTCAACGATTACAACGACGAAAAACTTTATTTCGTCCATTCCTATCGGGCCATGGCCAACGAGGAGAACCAGGAGTGGATCTTGACCACCACCAACTACGGCGACGAGTTCGTGAGCGCCGTACAGAAGGGCAATGTCGCCGCCTGCCAGTTCCACCCCGAAAAATCAGGGCAGGCGGGCATCAACCTGCTCAGAAACTTCATCGAGGCGCCCACGCTGGCCACCATCGATCTTGCCAGCCAAGCAAAGGAAACCAAGCTCGCCAAACGCATCATCGCCTGCCTCGACGTGCGCAACAACGATGCCGGCGACCTGGTGGTGACCAAGGGTGATCAGTACGACGTCCGCGACAAGGGCGAGGTGCGCAATCTCGGCAAACCGGTGGAACTGGCCCGGCGCTACTATGAGGAAGGGGCCGACGAGGTGACCTTCCTGAACATCACCGCCTTCCGCAACTTCCCCATGGAAGACCAGCCGATGATCGAGGTGCTCAGACGGACCTCCGAAAACGTCTTCGTACCGCTCACCATCGGCGGCGGTATCCGTGAATTCACCGACTCCACCGGCAAGCATTACTCAGCGCTCGACGTGGCCGCCGAGTACTTCCGTTCCGGGGCCGACAAGGTCTCCATCGGCAGCGACGCGGTGCTGGCCGTCGAGGAGTATCTCAAAACAGGCCAAAAGACAGGGAAAACCTCCATTGAGCAGATCTCGCATGTCTACGGCAACCAGGCGGTGGTAATCTCGGTGGATCCGCGCCGGGTCTATGTCGCCTCGCCGGCCGACACCTCCCACCACACCGTCGAAACCGCTACTCCCGGACCAAACGGGGAGCGATATTGCTGGTATCAATGCACGGTGCTGGGTGGACGCGAGGGCCGCGACCTTGATGCGTTTCAACTGGCCAGATCCTGCGAGGAGCTGGGGGCGGGCGAGATTTTGCTGAACTGCATCGACCGCGACGGCACCAACTCAGGGTTTGACCATGAACTGATCAACCATGTCCGCAGCGCGGTGACCATCCCGGTGATCGCGTCGAGCGGCGCCGGCCGGGTCGAACACTTTTCCGAGGTCTTTGAAAAAACCAATGCCGAGGCGGCGCTCGCCGCCGGTATCTTCCACCGCCGCGAGGTGCCCATTGCCGCGGTCAAGGACCACCTGCGCGCCGTTGGCATAGAAACTCGGTAAAACACCCGACCCGCCTTGACCCAACCCGCCCGACGGCGTGAAAACTGATGGCTCCAGAAGACAAAGCCGGTGTTCCTCCTGCTGGAGGCCTCCGGCTTTGTCGTGTTTGCATCTGCACGCCCCCCCTGTCACTATTTCACAAAACGCTTGAATTCCAGCCCGCCTCTGCTATTTTCAATTGGCAGCATTCCGCAAAATTACAACTGACAAGAGGTGCGCCATGGAATACACCATCACCCCGCTCCTGGTCGGTGTCCGGCAGGTGGACCAGGGGATCATGACTTATCAGCGCATGTACGGCCGCCGGGTCTGGCTGCCCATGTGGTCGTTTCTGATCCGCGGCAACGGCCGCGCCATGTTGGTGGATACCGGCCTGGACGACTTTGTGGCGCCGCCGGAATTCATCGCCGAAACCGGCCTCGACGCCCAGTTGATGCCCGATGCCCTGACCGCGGCGGGCATGAGTCCCGACGATATCGACACGGTGATCAACACCCACCTCCACGACGACCACTGCGGCCACAACACCCTGTTCACCAAGGCGGCGTTCCACATCCAGCAGCGGGAACTCGACTTCTGCCGCAACCCGCACCCGCTGGACTATCGCTATGAACCCGACTTCATCGACGGCATCGCCATCACGCCGGTAGACGGCGACCGCGAGGTGTGGCCGGGCATCGAACTTTTTCTCTCCCCCGGCCACACCGTGGGCAGTCAGACCATCCGGGTGAACACGAACAAAGGCAAATTCATCATCCCGGGCTTCTGCTGCAACAAGGAAAACTTTCCCGCCGCCGGGCCCGCCGCCTGCCCCGGGGTGCACTGCGACGCCTATCTCGCCTACGACACCGCCCAGCGGATCAAGGAAATGGAAGGCACGGTGCTGCCGCTCCACGAACTGACCGTACCGCAGATTCTGGCCGCATAGAGCGCGGCAGGAGCGCCGTCAATCGACCAGCGCCCGCAATACCGCCAGATTCTCGATATCCTCGGCGAGATCTTCGCCCTTGGGGGTTTCAAGGGTCATGGGACTGGAGACAAAACGAGGGTCGTTGACGAGCAGCCGAAAGCCTTCAGGGCCGATGGTGCCCCGGCCGATGTGGGCATGGCGGTCCACCCGGCTGCCCAGCTCCTTGACGGAATCGTTGAGGTGGAAAAACTGGAGCCGGTCGAGGCCGAGCAGCCGCTCGAACTCGGCAAAGGTTTGCTGGTAGGTTGCGCGCGTACGGATATCGTAGCCGGCGGCAAAGGCGTGACAGGTATCGTAGCAGATCCCGAGCCGGTGGCCGTGCCGGGATTGCTTGATGATCGCGGCCAGTTCCGCAAAACTTGCCCCCAGGCTGGTGCCCTGGCCGGCGGTGGTTTCAAGCAGCACCCGCACCTGCACCGCCGGGAGCGAGGCGAGTACCGCGTCCAGATTTGCCGCCAGCCGCTCAATCCCCGGCTCGATGCCGGCGCCGAGATGGGCGCCGGGGTGGATGACAAGAAAAGGAATCCCCAGGGCGGCGCAGCGGACCAGTTCGTCAGCCAGGGCGGCGCAGGACTTGGCCGCCGTCTCCGCCTTGTTCGAGGCCAGATTGACCAGGTAGGAACCGTGGGCGGCCACCGGCGGCTCGCCCGCCTCGCGCCAGGCAGCACGGAAACGCGCCGCCTCTGCCGCGCTCACCGGCGCGGCCCGCCACTGCCGCTGGTTGCGGGTAAAAATTTGCAGCGCCTCGCCGCCCACCTTGCCAAGCCGCACCAAGGCCTGCTCCAGGCCGCCGGCCACCGACATGTGGGCGCCCAGCAGCGGCATCAGGGCATCCCCTGCTCCTGATCCCGGAACCGGTCGAGCAGCTCGAGGTACCGCGCCTCGCTGGCCCTGAGCCGCTCGGAGATGATGGCGGCCAGGTTACGATAAAGCTTCAGGCAAAGCTCAGGGTTCGACAGACGGAGCACGGTTTCATTGATGGCCAGGGCCTTGGTCTTCTTGCTGGCGATCACCGAAGCCGACCGCGGCAGTCGATCGACAATGGCCATCTCGCCCACACAGCTGCCCTCGCCAAGCTCCTCGAGCACAACGTTCCGGTCCTCGGAGTCATCCACCACCGCCACCGAGCCCGAAAGGATAATAAACATGGTGGTGCCGGAAGTTCCCTTGCGGATCAAGTGCTCATACCGCTCGAACTGTTGCTTGGCCGACAGTTTGAAAATGATGGCCAACTCGTCGTCACGGAAGTCGGCAAAAAAAAGATACCGCTTTTTCAATTGCCCGATGATCCGGCGGGCATCGAAAGAAAACTGATGCTCGGCAGCGCCGGGGGCAGCCTTGCCCTGGCGGTCGAGATACATCTCCAGGCCATCGGCAAATTCCTCGGCCGTCTGCTGGCGCTGGGCACATTTCTTGGCCATGGCACGGCCGATGATGGCAACCACCTCAGGATCGACATCGCAGAGTTCGCCAAGGGGTTGCGGCTTCTGATTGAGAACGGCGCGGAGCCGCTCGTCCTGATCCCGGCCCTGAAAAGGCTTCTGGCCACTCAACCACTCGTAGGCCAGGACCCCTAGGGAAAAAATATCAGACCGCTGATCAAGAACCTCTCCACGGATCTGTTCCGGCGACATATAGAGAGGGGTACCCAGCACCTCGCCATCGGCCCGGGACAGGTTGCCGGTCCCAGCCTGCATGATCCGGGCAATGCCGAAATCGGTGATCTTGGGCAGCCGATTTTTCAGAATCATGATATTGGCGGGCTTGATGTCCCGGTGCAGCACCCCGCGCTGATGGGCATAGTGGAGGGCGCGGGCCACCATGATAATCAGGCTGAGCTTTTCCCTTACCGGAAAGGCAACCTGGCGGGCAATGAGCGTTTTGATGGTACAGCCGTCAATGAACTCCATGACGATGAAAGGAACCCCGCCCTGCACCCCCATATCGTAGATGGTGGTGATATGGCTGTGGTTGAGCTGCCCAATGATACGCGCCTCCTGCATGAAGAGATCAAGAGCCTTGAGATAGGCGGCGTCATCGCTCAGACGGTCAGTGCGCAGAGTCTTGATGGCCACCGACCGGTGGATCAGATCGTCAAGAGCCAGATACACCACACCCATGGCGCCCTGACCGATCTTTTTCCGGACGCAGTAGCGCCCGATCTTCTGCGGGGGAAGAGGAGCGTCAAAAAATTCAGAGCCTGTACTCGGTGTCTGGGCCATTGTCGGTCGCTTGCAAGGGTTATGGAATCTTAAGGGTGTCTTGAAAAATTAGGATTTTCGTTCGAGATCAAGGCATGCGAAAAATTTTACCACAGGCATACGCCGCACACGCCCGCAGCCATTGTATCCTGTACACTCCGCTGAACAACGATTTTTTTCGGTCAGGATTCATTTACCGACAATGCCCCTGCGCCACGGGCGCGCCATTGCCGTACGCCAGCGCCGGCATCAGAACCTCAAAAGCTCCCGTATCGGCTGCACGCTCTCATGATTGATTTCAAGGAGCAACTCCTCCGGGGCACGGTCAAAGGCGGCGGCCCGATGGTTGGGGTCAAAAAACTCCTTGTTGTAAGGGGAGATCAGATTCAGTTGCTCCCAGCGAGTCAGGTAGTACTGGATCAGCGAGGGAATGGCACTGAAAACCGTGGCCCGTGGCGCGGGATCGACAAAGCTTGAGCGGGCCAGTTTGTCCGCCGCCAGAGTTTGCGACTTATAAAAATTTTCCAGGAAGATGAGTTCCTTGGGTTCTATCGCCGTGATCCCGAGCCGCCCCAGCAAATGCACCAGCCGCCGCATCATCCCGCGACCGGCGCGGGCAAGCCGGTAGGGCAGATAGATCTCCCTGGGAGTACTCACCCCCAGATACGCCTTGATGGTGAGGATGAGCTGCGCCAGGTCAACCGGATTGCGGTCCACGAAATGATAGGTTTCGCCGCTGAATTCGGCCCGGTTATCCAACAGGTGGTGGACAAAAAAAGGGAGCTTGGCGGCGTTGGAGTAGGAATGGACCACCCCGGGCCGGGTGAGCAACACCGGCATGGACTGGTCGGCCACCGAAAAGAGCAGCCGACTGAAACCCTGAATCTTGTGGTCATGCTCGCCGTAGACCACCGCCAGCCGAATGACGGTATAGTCTAGCCCCTGCTGTTCGTACATATGGCGCAGGGTGAGTTCGGCCAGCAGCTTGGACTTGGGGTAGTTGGCGAGGTCGGCGCACAGCGGCAAGCGATCTTCCTCGCTGAGGTTTTCGCCCGTCGGCAAAACGGCGGCGGTGCTGAAATGGATATAGGGGATACCCAGGGCCAACGCGGCCCGGGCCAGATTGACGGCCCCAAGATAGTTGACTTCGTAGGAGAATTTCGGATCGCTGTCAATGGCGGCGATGGCGCAGTTGATAATGAAAGCGGGCCGGTATTTCCCGAAATAGCGCCGGATATCATCGAACTCCCTGAGACTGAGCCGCTTGCTGTTGGGAGCCAGGAGGTCAATATCGCTGCCGGCCCGGGTCTTGAAATAGTGCATCAGGGTGCCGCCGATGAGGCCCGATCCCCCCACCAGAACCCCCAGCCGCCCTGAAGAATTTCTTTGCCGCTTTTCCATTCCGTCCACCGTCAATCGATCCCTTGCCCGGCAAGGCAATTCAGCACTCCCCCGTGCTACAATGGATATCCGCCGCAGCGCCCCCCGGGGAAAGCATGGAAATTCCCCTCCGCCCCCGACAGGAACTCCGCGCGCGATACCAAAACTGATAAGGATAAGAAGATGAGCCGCAGGTTGACCACGAATTATTCTGCGTTATTATATAAGGGTGTCTTGAAAAATTAGGATTTTCGTTCGAGATCAAGGCATGCGAAAAATTTTACCGCAGGCATATAGTTGATATTCCGAGGATAAAATTTTGAGCATAACGCAGAGATCGGGTGAAAAGACAATTTTTCAAGATTCCCTATAATTTGGACTCAAGTATACTCATCGCCGATCCCCACGGCAATCGGAACCGACCCATCGTCGAACTTACCTTGAACAGGAAGTAAGCCTCCCGCCCATGCCCACCCATAAGCGCCAGGACATCCAGGCCGTCTGGCAGGCCATCGCCCAGGGATCCGTCGCACCGGTCTACCTTCTGTTCGGTGAACGCTACCTCTGCCGGCAGGTTGCCGATGAACTGACCCGCCGGCTCCTGCCCGACCAGGCGGAGCGGGATCGGAACCTGCACGCCATCGACGGAGACCAAGAAGACCCCCTCGCCACCCTCAACCGACTGCGCACCTTCAGCCTGTTACCGGGTCGCCAGCTTTTCAGGGTCACGGACTCCCGCCTCTTCTTTTCCAAAGGGGTGGCCAAAACCCTGTGGGACAAGGCGCAAAAGGCCTACGACAAAAAGGATTTCAAAGAAGCCGGCCGACTCGCCGGCCAGTTTCTCGACCTGGGCGGCTTGACCGGCGACAACGGCGGAGAAGAAGTGGCTGGGCTTGCCGCCGGCCGCTGGCGGACCCTGTTCGGGTTTGCCAAGCCCCAGGGAAAAATGGATTGGCTCACCGAGGTTCTGACCGCCTCCCCCCCCATGCCGGCCGCCAAACCGGCCAAGGCGGGGGACACCGCCGACCTCTATGTCGAAGCGCTGGAAGGCGGCATCCCGGCCGGCAACATCCTCATCCTGCTGGCCGAGGCGGCGGACAAACGCAAACGGCTCTACAAATATCTCGAAACCAACGCCACGGTGATCGACCTTTCGGTGGACACCGGGGCCAGTTCCGCCGCCCGCAAGGACCAGGAAGGAATCCTCATGGATCTTGCCCAGAAAACCCTGGCCGACTTCGGCAAAAAAATCGCCCCGCGCGCCCTTACCATGCTTCTCGACCGGGTGGGATTTCATCCCGTGGCAATGGTGATGGAAACCGAAAAACTGGCTCTTTCGGTGGGCGACGCCGCCACCATCTCCGTCGCCGATCTGGAAGCGGTGATCGGCCACACCCGGGAAGAGGCGCTGTTCGCCTTTACCGAGGCGGTGGCGAGCCGCAAACTCGGCGAGGCGCTCACCATCATGGCCAGGTTGCGGGAGAGCCAAATGCACCCGCTGGTGCTGGTATCCGGACTCCGCAACCATCTGCGCAAACTCCTCTTCATCCGCGCCCTGCAGGAACAAGCCCCCCCCACCTACCAGCCCGGCATCCAGTACGGCGCTTTCCAGAAAGGCTATCTGGCGCAACTCAAGGCGAGCCGGCCGGAGTGGCCCGAACAACTGGCTGGCCACCCCTTTGTCGTTTATAAACTGTTCCAACAGGCGGAACACTTCTCCCTGGCCGATCTCAAGACGGGCCTGACAGAACTGCTCGAAGCCGAATACCGTCTCAAGGGAGCAGGATTGCCAGAAAACGCTGTACTGGAAAACATGCTCTTTCGTCTTCTCAACGCCCACCAGCCAAAATCAGCCGCCATGGGAGGTTCCTGATGCGCACCACAACCCCTGCTCGCCGCTCACTGCTCCTGCTGCTTCTCGCCGCCCTTTGCCTGGCCCTTAGCGCCTGCGCGGTACCGACCCACATCACCCTCGTTCCCGGCCGGACCGCCCCGCCGCCGGCAACCCCCGAAGCCCGTGCCACCGTTCTGCTGCACCCCTTTGCCGAAGGGTTTACGCCCGATGCCAGCATCGGCAGCCACCAGCATGCCGGCAACCGGCAGACCAGCTTGCAGGTCCGGCGCGGCGCGGTGGGGCAGGCCCTTGACGGCCTGCTTCACCGAGAACTTGCCGCCCGCAACATCGTTGCCGCCTCCGACGGTTCCCGCTGGGATCTGTCACCGGAAGGGCTTGCCGCTTTCGCGGCACCGGCCCGTCTTCTCCTCACCGGCCGCATCACCGCCCTGCGGATCAATGCCGACGAAACCGTCACCACCGGCAAGGCGCGGGCGGAGATGGATGTGGAATGTGTGCTGGGCCTGGTTCAGGAGCAAAAAGTTATCCGACGGAGCGTGCATGTTGCGCAAGAAATGGTTACATTCTCCATAAATCGGCAGAAACTGGAAAAACTGCTTAACGACTGCCTCATTACGGCAAGCAAGGAAATCCTTGCCCAATATGGTGAACTTGTGGCAGCCCCGGCCATGCCCCCCGATCCATCACGCAACCTGACAGCAAACGAAGCGGAGCGGTCCGCGAAAAGATGAGCGTCCCGGACAAACAAGCCGCAGGCGAAGTTCTCTCCGCGCCACGGCAGGAAGTACAGGAACCATCCCTCTACAAGGTCCTGCTGCACAACGACGATTACACATCCATGGAGTTTGTGGTAATGATCCTGGAAACCATCTTCCATAAAACCACCCCCGAGGCCACCCGGATCATGATGGACGTACACCGGCAGGGGATTGGGGTGGCCGGCATCTACACCCGCGACATCGCCGAAACCAAAATGCATCAGGTCATCGACCAGGCCCGACACAACGACTTTCCGCTCAAATGCTCGCTCGAACGGGCTTGAGAGAATCAAACTTGGAGTGCATCGACCCCAATGATCAGCCATAAACTAGAAATGGCGCTTGTAATGGCCATCCGCGAGGCCAAGACCCATCGCCACGAGCATGTCACCGTCGAGCACATCCTTTATGGACTGCTGCATGACGACCACGCCATTGACATCATTACCCATTGCGGCGGCAGTCGCGACAGCCTCAAGCAGAAGCTGGAAACCTTCTTCACTGCAAACCTGCCGGTGGTCAAGGCGGACGAAAGCAACGAACCGGCACAGACCATCGGTTTCAACCGCGTGCTGCAACGGGCCATCGCCCATGTGCAGAGTTGCGGCAAGAAGGAGGTGGACTCCGGCGACGTGCTGGTTTCAATCTTTTCCGAACCGGAATCCTTTGCCGTCTTCTTCCTCCAGTCGGAAGGGCTGGAGCGGCTGGCAGTCATCGAATACATCTCCCACGAAATGCCCAATCCGACGACCGCCCCCCGCAAAAGCAAACCGACGGACAAAGACAAACCAGACGCCGCCCTGGACCAGTACACGGTGAACTTCGCCCAGCGCGCCGCCGAGGGACGAATCGACCCGCTCATCGGCCGGGAAAACGAGCTTGGCCGCGTGATGCAGATTCTCTGCCGGCGCCGCAAGAACAATCCGCTGCTGGTTGGCGAGCCCGGGGTGGGGAAGACCGCCATCGCCGAGGGCCTGGCCCTGCACATTCATGAAGGTAAAGTACCCCAGGTGCTGCATGACGTGGAGATCCGCCTCCTCGACATGGGGGCGCTTCTTTCCGGGACCAAGTACCGCGGTGACTTCGAGCAACGGCTCAAGGCGGTGATCAACGCGGTGGAGAAACAGCCGAACATCATCCTCTTCATCGACGAAATCCACACCATTGTCGGCGCCGGCTCCACCAGCGGCGGCAGCATGGATGCCTCGAACCTGCTCAAACCCGCCCTGCAGTCCGGCACCCTGCGCTGCATTGGCTCCACCACCTACGAAGAACATAAAAATCACATCGAAAAGGATCGGGCCCTGGCCCGCCGCTTTCAGAAAATCGACATCGAAGAGCCCTCGGTCGCCGACACCCAGGCGATCTTGAAAGGGCTGCGGCCCCGCTACGAGGAACACCACGCGGTACGCTATTCCGACGCGGCGATCATGGCGGCGGCGGAGATGGCCGACCGTTACCTCACCGACCGGTTCCTGCCCGACAAGGCCATCGACGTGCTGGATGAACTGGGCGCTTCCTTCCGGCTCAAGGACAGCGGCAAGGGGAAAAAACCAAGGACTGTCACCATCCGCGACGTGGAGACGGTAATTTCGCGCATGGCCCGGATCCCGGCCAAGAACGCTTCCGCCTCGGATGTGGAAAAATTAAAAAATATCGACCAGGTGCTCAAGGGCCAGATATTCGGCCAGGACCAGGCCATCGAAACCCTGGTCACGGCAGTAAAACGCTCCCGGGCCGGCATCAAACCGCCGGAACGGCCCACCGGGGCCTTCCTGTTCGCCGGCCCCACGGGAGTAGGCAAAACCGAGGTGGCCCGGCAACTGGCCCACGCCCTGGCGGTGCACTTCGAGCGCATCGACATGAGCGAGTACATGGAAAAGCATGCGGTGGCCCGCCTCATCGGCGCCCCTCCCGGCTATGTCGGTTTCGACCAGGGCGGCCTGCTCACCGAGGCGATCCGCAAGCACCCTTACTGCGTGCTGCTGCTGGACGAAATCGAAAAAGCGCACCCCGATGTTTTTTCAATTCTCCTCCAGGTCATGGACCACTCGACGCTCACCGACAACTCAGGCCGCCGGGCTGACTTCCGCAACGTCATCCTGATCATGACCACCAATGCCGGCGCCCGGGAGCGGAGCGAACGGGCCATCGGCTTTGTCGGCGACACCAAGGGGCGCGGCGACAAGGCGATAAAAGATCTCTTCGCGCCGGAGTTCCGCAACCGGCTCGACGCGACCATTTCCTTCAACGGCCTGGGGAAACCGGTCATGGAACGCATCGTCGTCAAACTGATCGACGAACTGCAATTGCAACTTGCCGAGAAAAAAGTTACCATCACCATTTCCGATGCGGCCCGCAGCCGGTTGGCCGAGCAGGGATATGATCCCGAATACGGCGCACGGCCCTTGCGGAGACTGATTGTGCAGGAGATTGGCGACCCGCTCACCGAGGAAATTCTGTTCGGAAAGCTCGCCAAGGGCGGCACGGCACGGATCGGGGTCAAAAACAATAAACTGACCTTTTCATACCAGGCAAAATAACACGCCCCGCCACCCCCTTGCCGGTGGCGGGGAAAAATTGATCTTGCGTGGAGGTCTCGCCACCTCCGCGAATCTTGACGGATAGATCATCCCATTCATTCCATTTTTTCAGGAGTACGGACGCATGCGAAAAAAAATCACCTATCTCATCACCGGCCTGGCCCTCTCCCTGTGGATCACCGGCTGTGGTGATCAGGGCCACAAGGCCGAAGAAAGCACGCCGGCCACCCAGACCACCGCCACCGCGCCGGCGGCCACCGATGCCGAGGCTCCGGTGGTTATGGTTACCGGCACCGTCAAGCAGACCCTGACCGGCGGCGGCTTCACCTATGTCCTGCTGGACGAGAAGGGCAAGGAAACGTGGTACGCCATGCCGGAAAGCACGGTCAAGGAAGGGGACACCATCACCATTCAGGCTGGCAGCACCTTCCCCAACTTCTACAGCAAGGCCCTGGATCGTACCTTTGAAACACTGATCTTCTCGCCCGGCATCCCGGGTGCCGAAGGCGGTAGCCCGCATGCCATGAACATGATGCACGGTGGTGGCGACGCCACTGCTGCCAGCCCGCACGGCCTTGGCGGCGCCACAGGCGACTTCGCCAAGGCCGTGGAACAGGAAGCCAAAGCAACCGGACCGCTGCTCGACCCCGATCTGATCTCTCCGGGCAGCGCCAAGGCCGTGGTTCCCTTTGCCGACCTCAAGGTACAGAAGGCGACCGGCGACAACGCTTACACCGTGGGCGACGTCTTCGCCAAAGCCACCGCCCTGAACACCAAGAAAATCAGGGTCAGTGGCCAGGTGGTGAAGGTTTCCACCAAGATCATGGGCAAAAACTGGATACACCTCCAGGACGGCACCGGCAACCCCAACGACAACACCCATGACCTGGTGGTAACCACCATGGCCGAGCCGGCCAAAGGCGACACCGTGACCGTGGAGGGGATCTTGAGCGCCGACAAGGACTTCGGCGCCGGCTATCGTTACTCAGCCATCGTCGAGGACGCCACTGTCAGCAAGTAGTGCTTCCCGACCGGAATACCCCGGGCGCGGTGCCAGGGTCTTATGCCCGGCACCGCCACACCAGAGACCGGCTCGTCGCCCCTGCGGCCTGCCGGTCTCTGGTGTTTTAAGCGCTTATCCACAAAGAGATTTTTTCGTGGATAAGCTCTCAGCCACGCACGTTTGACGATAACGGGAAAAAGGGAGACAAATGCGGTTCGTTGTTATCGGTCCCGGCGGCCTCGGTTGCCTGCTGGCCGCCGCCCTCGCCGCCACCGGCGAACACACCGTCTGGCTCCTGGACCATGACCGGCAGCGGGCTCACCAGCTCACCAAACAAGGCATTGGTATTACCGATGGTGCCGAGCAACACCGCTGGTCGATTCCGGCGACAACGGATCCGGGCGACATAGCCGCCGCCGACTGCCTCCTGCTCTGCGTCAAATCCCACCAGGCCGGCGCGGCCCTGGACCAGGCCGCACCGCTCCTTGCCACCACGCCCCTGACCGTTTGTTTCCAGAACGGCATCGGCCACCTGGAGCTTCTGAGCCGACGTCTCCCGCAGGGCAGATGGGCCGCCGGGGTCACCGCCCAGGGCGCGACCTTACTGGGACCAGGACAGGTCCGCCGGGGCGGCGCAGGCCCCACCCGCATCGGCTTCCTGCACGAGACACCGGCACAGTCAGCCGACCGCCTTCGGCAGGTGGCCGCAGCTCTTACCGCTTCCGGCATCGAAACCGAGGTCGTCGCCGACATCCGGGACCAGATCTGGCGCAAGCTGCTCATCAACGTCGGCATCAACGCCCTTACCGCCATCCACGACTGCACCAACGGCAAACTGCTCGATTCCGTCACCGCCCGCCAGCGGCTGACCAATGCGGTGCAAGAGGCGGCCCGGGTGGCAACCGCCATCGGCATCCAGCTCGACGACGACCCGGTGGCAGCCACACTCGCCGTCTGCCGCGCCACCGCCGCCAACAGCTCTTCCATGCGCCAGGACATCCACAACCGCCGCCGCACCGAAATCGACGCCATCAACAACGCCGTGGTGGCCGAAGGGCAACGGTTGCGAATCCCGATGCCGGAAAACCAGGCCCTGGTCCGCGAAATCAAGGAGATCGAAAAAGAGTATTTGAGCGATTCTACTTGACAGGAACCGCTCTTCTGTTCAATATTGTCCATTTTGCGTATTCACCGTACCCTCAGCCGGGAAAATCCATTCTTTCGTTATCCCGACACAGCAATTAAGGAGCAGCAATGGCTAACTATCTTTTCACCTCGGAATCGGTTTCCGAGGGTCATCCGGACAAGGTTGCGGACCAGATCTCCGACGCGGTCCTGGACGCCATCCTCGATCAAGACAAGACGGCCCGGGTGGCCTGTGAAACCATGGTCACCACCGGCATGGCGATAATCGCCGGCGAGATCACCACCTCGGCCTGGGTGGACATGCCCCATGTGGTCCGCGAGACCATCAAGGGAATCGGCTACAACTCTTCCGACATGGGCTTTGACTGGCAGTCCTGCGCGGTACTGACCAGCATCGACAAGCAGTCGGCCGATATCGCCGTGGGTGTGGACGAGGGCTCCGGCCTCGACCTCGACATGGGCGCCGGCGACCAGGGCCTGATGTTCGGCTATGCCTGCCGGGAGACTCAGGTACTGATGCCCATGCCCATTACCTATGCCCACCGCCTCACCAAGCGGCAGGCCGAGGTGCGCAAGGCCGGCCTCCTGCCCTGGCTGCGCCCCGATGCCAAGAGCCAGGTGACCATTGAGTACGTGGACGACAAACCCCATCGGGTCGAGGCAATCGTCCTGTCCACCCAGCACAGCCCGGACGTCGATTACGAAGACCTCAAGGAAGGGGTGATGGAGGAGATCATCAAAAAGATCATCCCCGCCGAGATGGTGGACAAGAATACCAAGTACTTCATCAACCCCACCGGGCGCTTCGTGATCGGTGGCCCGGTGGGCGACTGCGGCGTTACCGGCCGTAAGATCATCGTCGACACTTACGGCGGCATGGGGTCGCATGGCGGCGGCGCCTTCTCGGGCAAGGATCCCTCCAAGGTGGATCGTTCCTCCTCCTACATGGGCCGCTACGTGGCAAAAAACATCGTTGCCGCCGGCCTCGCCGACCAGTGCGAGGTCCAGATCGCCTACGCCATCGGCATCTCGCAGCCGGTCTCCATCAACGTGGTTACCTTCGGCACCGGCAAGATTGCCGACGACCGGATCAAGCAGCTGATCACCGAGCACTTCGACCTGCGGCCCAAGGCGATCATCCAGCAGCTCGACCTGCTGCGCCCCATCTACAAGAAGACCGCTGCCTACGGCCACTTCGGCCGCGAGCGAGCAGAGTTCACCTGGGAGCGTACCGACAAGGCCGAGGCGTTGCGCGAGGCCGCTGGGATTAAATAAACTTCAGTTTTAAGTGTTAAGTTTTAAGTGTTAAGTCAATTGATTGCTTTTATTGAAATTTCTTAAAACTTAAAACTGTAAACTTAAAACTCTTCCGAAGGAAAGACAAATGAGCAACAACACTTTTACTGATTACAAAATCGCCGATATGAAGCTGGCCGACTGGGGCCACAAGGAAATCGCCATCGCCGAGACCGAGATGCCTGGGCTGATGGCGCTCCGCGAGGAATATGGCGCGGCCAAGCCGCTCAAGGGGGCGCGGATCACCGGCTCGCTGCACATGACCATCCAGACCGCGGTCCTGATCGACACCCTGGTGGCGCTGGGCGCCGAGGTGCGCTGGGCCTCATGCAACATCTTCTCGACGCAAGACCACGCGGCGGCAGCCATCGCCGACAAGGGCATCCCGGTCTACGCCTGGAAGGGTGAAACCATTGAGGAGTACTGGTGGTGCACCGATCAGGCCATCACCTGGCCGGACGGCAAAGGCCCGAACATGATTCTGGACGACGGCGGCGACGCCACCCTGCTCCTGCACAAGGGGGTCGAGTTCGAAAAGGCTGGCGCAGTGCCCGCCCCTACCGCTGACGACAACGAGGAATGGACCGCCGTGCTCAACTACCTGGGCCGTACCTTTGCCGAGGACAAGGAAAAGTGGACCCAGATGGCCGGCAACGTTCGCGGCGTCACCGAGGAAACCACCACCGGCGTCCATCGCCTCTACCACATGGAAAAAGCCGGCCAGCTCCTCTTCCCGGCCATGAACGTCAACGACTCGGTGACCAAGTCCAAGTTCGACAACCTCTACGGCTGCCGCGAATCCCTGCTGGACGGCATCAAGCGGGCCACCGACGTGATGGTGGCCGGCAAGATCGCCGTGGTGCTCGGCTACGGCGACGTGGGCAAGGGATGTGCCCAGGCCTTCCGCGGCATGGGCGCCACCACCCTGGTCACCGAGATCGACCCGATCTGCGCCCTCCAGGCCACCATGGAAGGCTACCGGGTGGTGACCATGGAGGAGGCCTGCAAGCTGGGCGATATCTTCGTCACCACCACCGGCAACGTCAACGTCATCGACCACGACCACATGGTGGCCATGAAGGACCAGGCCATTGTCTGTAACATCGGCCACTTCGACTCCGAGATCAACATCGCCTCGCTTCGCAAGTACCAGTGGGAGAACATCAAGCCCCAGGTGGATCACGTCATCTTCCCGGACGGCAAACGGATCATCGTGCTGGCCGAAGGACGGCTGGTGAACCTCGGCTGCGCCACGGGCCACCCGAGCTTCGTAATGTCCGCCTCCTTCACCAATCAGGTGCTGGCCCAGATGGAGCTGTTCAATAACGGCGACAACTACGAAAACAAGGTCTACGTGCTGCCCAAGATCCTCGACGAGAAGGTGGCCCGCCTCCATCTCAAGAAGATCGGCGCCCAGCTCACCACCCTGACCAAGGCCCAGGCCGACTACATCGACGTGCCGGTGGAAGGGCCCTACAAGGCAAGCCATTACCGGTATTAACGGTCCCGATCAGTCAGCATAAAAAAAGCCCGCATCATGCGGGCTTTTTTTATGCCTGGTGTTCTAACGGAACAATATCTCCAAGAAACTGACAGCTGAAGCTGAAACCATTTACGCAACCAGTTCTTTACAGGCTCAACCGAACACCCAATCGTCAAGCCAGACCCGATTCCACAAGGTCTGCGACAGATCGGATATCTTCTGGAAGAAGATTCGCCACGAAGCCACCTCTGCGTAAGTATTTGATGCTTTCAGGAGAAAAAAGGAAACGAGCAGGAGATGTTAAAGAGGATTTTCGCGCCACTCTTCATGCCCGTGCCGGACACGGACAATCAGCACATCCCGATTCTGTTCAACCAGATAGACAATGAGGTGCGCGCCATAAGGATAAATCCGGACAGGAGGGGTTACTTCTTCCCGCTCACGGGCCATTTCGGGCCTGTAAAGAATTTTGTGTAAATGGTTTCAGCTTCTGCTGTCAATAAGCCGGCATTCTGTCCTCGAACAAGATGGCAAATCGATTGAGAGCGCCTT
>Ga0224496_10001001_pt1 | contig 18263 bp, 19 predicted proteins | sample SF_Jul11_sed_USG_2_FD_168127 | JGI IMG/M metagenome (GOLD analysis project Ga0224496, IMG submission 168127) | Sediment microbial communities from San Francisco Bay, California, United States - SF_Jul11_sed_USGS_8_1 | ecosystem: Environmental > Aquatic > Marine > Sediment | place: USA...
GGCAAAACCCTCGCCAAGATTGAGGCCTGAACGTAATTCACCGGTCTCTGTCGCCCCAAGCTCTGCAAGCTGATGGACCAGCTTGGTACGCTCCTTGGCCAATCCGGCCCGCGCTTCGTCGAAATCAACCACTGACCACCTACATCGATCTGATCTACCCAGCCCCACGGTGGGGCTCACGTTTTAGCCTAGTCCGGCTTGGCGTGGGATTCCGAGAGTTTCGTCAGCGACTCCGCGGGTGGGCCTCGATGTAGATCTCCCTCAGATGCTGCGGGGAAACCCGGGTGTAGATCTGGGTTGTAGAGATGCTGGCATGGCCAAGCATCTCTTGAACGCTTCGCAGGTCCGCTCCTCCTTCCACCATATGGGTCGCGGCCGAGTGGCGCAGGACGTGTGGGGAGATCGATCCGAGGCCGGCTTGTTCGGCAGCGTTTCGCACGATCGTGAAAACGCTCTGGCGCGACAGGCGACCACCCCGCTGATTCACGAACACCGCCGCTTGGTTCGTGCCGACCCACGCAAGCCGATCGTGCAGCCAACGTCGCAGATGTTCCACCGCATACGATCCCAGCGGGACGAGTCGTTGCTTGTCACCTTTCCCTGTCACAAGCGCGGTCCGATCAACTAGATCAAGGTCATGTTGGTCAAGAGCGACTGCCTCGCTCACCCGTGCTCCACACGCGTACATGAACTCGACCAAAGCCCGATTCCTCGTCGCCGCTCGACCGGGCGCAGAGGCGGCCTCCAAAAGCGCTAGGACCTGGTCTACTTCAAGCGCCTTGGGAAGCGAGTCAGGTCGAGTAGGCGCCTCAATCAGGGCAGTCGGATCGTCATCACGTAATCCTTCCGCCGTCATGAATCGGTGGACACCCCGAACGGCGGCAATCTTGCGGGCAACACTCGATGTGGCCAGACCAAGGTTGCTGAGCTCAACAAGAAACGATTCGATGTCGTCGAGCTGTGGATTGTCGCCAACAAACATCTTGTACTGGCCCAGATCCCGACGATAAGCACCCACCGTGTTGCTCGCCAACCCCCGTTCGGCGGAAAGAAATGACAGGTACTCTTCGATGGCGCGCTCAAGCACGATGTTGGAAAAGGTATCGAGCGATCGTGGCAATCGATTTGCCATCGGTCAACTCTCCCGAACCGACCAGACGCCCCAAATCGGAGACGGGTATACGAACGAGTACGGCATGTTCCTCCTCGATCCCGTCCGGTCGCATGGTCACAGGTTCAAGCCGTTCAACCCAGAACAGGTCGATCCGTTCGTCGGTGATCCCGCCACTCGTGAACATGTGGCCGAGCGGTCGGATTATCCCCGGGTTCATTCCGACCTCTTCGACGCATTCACGTCGGACAACCTCACGAAGGTCAGTATCGTCCGGTTCGAGCTTGCCGGCCGGTACCTCAAGGAGATCCTGGTCAACCGGTCCCCGGTACTGGCTCACCAATAACGCATCGGATCCGTCGATCGGAAGAAACGCCACAGCACCGGGATGAGAGAGCATAAAACGTTCCGCTGACTGCCCATCGGGGCTTTCGATCTCCATCCGGTCAAAGGACAGAAATGCGCCGGTGGCAACGACCTGCCTGCTGACCCGGCGGAACGGCACTAGATCGTCTCGGTAACCACGCTGGTTGAGATGTCGACCGCATCCACTTGACGAGACCGTTCTTTCGCCGCTCGCACAAACCCCTCAAAGAGCGGATGCGGCTGGTCGGGTCTTGACTTGAACTCAGGGTGGAATTGGCTGGCTACAAAAAACGGGTGACCGGGCAGTTCGATGATCTCCACGAGACGCTCATCCGGAGAAAGACCTGAAAGACGAAGACCAGCTGCCTCAAGCTGCGCACGGTACTTGTTGTTGACCTCGTAACGGTGGCGGTGGCGCTCATAGATGACCTCGTCACCGTATAGGGCTTCCACGAGCGACCCTTCGGCAAGCTTGGCTGCATACAGCCCGAGGCGCATGGTCCCACCCTTTTCGGACACATCCTGCTGGCTTTCCATCAGATCGATGACCCGATGCGGAGACATTGGCTCGAACTCGGCGGAATGGGCATTGGCGAGCCCTGCAACGTTGCGGGCGTACTCGATAACGGCGCACTGCAATCCGAGGCAAAGGCCCAGAAACGGAATGCCTTGCTCGCGAGCGAAACGAATGGCTTCGATTTTGCCTTCGATGCCCCGCGGACCGAAACCGCCAGGGATGAGAATCCCATCGAGATCTTCCATATGGCTCGCCGCGTAAAGGCCGGTCATGTCCTCAGCCGGGATCCACCGCAAATCAACCTTGACATCGTTGGCGAGCCCACCATGTCTGAGCGCTTCAACGACCGACAAGTAGGCGTCTGGAAGGTCAACATACTTGCCGACCAGGCCGACACTGACCGTCTCTGTTGCATTCTCGACGCGATCGACTATCCGGGCCCAATTGGTCAGGTCGGGCTCGGGCGCCTCAATGTGGAGCCGCTTCAAGATAACGCGATCCAGGCCATCGGCGTGGAGAGCGAGTGGCACTTCGTAAATGTCAGCAGCATCGAGTGCGTTGATAACGGCTTCGGCGTCGACGTCACAGAACAAGCTGATCTTGCGTCGAACCGCGTCATCGATTGGACGGTCCGAGCGGACGACAATGACATCTGGGTGAATACCCCGGCTCCGCAGCTCGGCTACCGAATGCTGCGTTGGTTTGGACTTAAGCTCTTCCGAGGCCGAAATATACGGAACCAACGTGACGTGGATATAGGCTACGTTCTCCCGACCGACGTCTTTGGCGAACTGGCGAATCGCTTCGAGGAACGGGAGCCCCTCGATGTCGCCGACAGTTCCCCCCACCTCGGAGATGACAACGTCAATGTCGTCGTTCTCCCCCATCCGTTTGATGCGGGACTTGATCTCGTTGGTGATATGGGGAATCACCTGTACGGTTCCCCCGAGGTAGTCACCGCGTCGTTCCTTCTGGATCACGGACAGGTAGACGGCTCCAGCCGAAATAGACGCATCGCGTCGTAGGTTGACCCCGGTGAATCGTTCATAATGACCGAGGTCGAGGTCGGTTTCGCCTCCGTCGTCGGTGACGAAAACCTCGCCATGTTGAAAGGGATTCATCGTCCCAGGATCGACGTTGATGTACGGATCGAGCTTCTGAAGAACGACCTTCAGACCGCGCTCTTTAAGCAGGCGACCGAGGGAAGCTGCCGTGATTCCTTTACCCAAGCTGGAGACAACGCCGCCAGTAACAAAGATGTATTTGGTCACGGAATGTCAGCGTAGCATCAAAGAACGCCAGTCCAAACGATCAGTTGATTCTTCGCCCACGGTCGCTCCATTCCCGCTCCCTCAGCACGTACTTCTGAACCTTTCCGGTAGACGTTTTCGGGAGTTGGTCGACGATGTCGACGGTGTCCGGTGCTTTAAATCGGGCGAGTCGGGACTTCACGAAGTCGATCAATTCAGGAGGCTCGACCGTCATATCTGGCTTGAGCACGACGAACGCCTTCGGTCGCTCTCCCCATTTTTCGTGGGGGATCGCCACAACTGCCGCCTCAAGAACCGCGGGATGAGCCATGATGGTCTGCTCGACTTCGATTGTTGAGATGTTTTCGCCGCCCGAAATAATGATGTCCTTCGAACGGTCGCGAAGCTCGATGTACCCGTCCTGGTGCCAGACCGCCACATCCCCCGAGTGAAACCAGCCACCCCGAAAGGCTTTCTCGGTGGCGATGGGATCATCGTGATAGCGAGCCATCACGTTATTGCCTCGCATGACGACCTCTCCCATCGTCACACCATCGCGGGGAACGTCGACCATCTCATCATCAACCACTCGAATGGGGTCGACCCCGATGTAGGCGACCCCTTGACGGGCGAGAAGCGTGACTCGATCGGGTGACCCGTTCCATGCGTTTTGGTACTCACATATTGTGTGCGGTCCGTACGTTTCGGTAAGCCCATACACGTGAACGATCGAAGCTCCGAGGCCTTCCATCTGGCCGATGATCGTCGGGCTGGGTGGGGCGCCGGCGGTGGTAATCGTCATACCTGTTTCAAACGGTCGGGCCTCGGGATGATTGGCGAGAGATATCAGTACCGTCGGTGCTGCGTTGAAGTGTGATACTCGCTCGGCCATGATAAGTCGCCATATTTCGGCGGGGTCCACGGCGCGCAGGCCGATATGGGTACCTCCCACAGCGGTCACCGCCCAGGTCGTGCACCATCCGTTGCAGTGAAACATCGGAAGCGTCCACAGGTATACCGAGTCGGGTGTGTGGCGGCTGTGAATTATCTCCGTCAACGAATTCAAATATGCGCCGCGATGGGTATAGACGACTCCTTTGGGCTGACCCGTTGTGCCCGAGGTGTAGTTGATGGAAATCGCCGATGCCTCATCGTCAACCCGCCACGGCAAAGGATCGTCGGTCCCGGTAGCCAGGAAGTCGCGATAATCACTATCGGGGGACGACGGCGCCGGAACCACGATTATTTGTCCCAAAGATTCGAGTTCTTCCAACGCGTCGATAACCAGCGCGAGGAGCGACTCGTCGACGACCAGCAACTTGGCGCCAGAGTGCTCAAGGATGTGCAGAACCTCAGGGCGACTGAGGCGGGTGTTGATCGCGACGAGCACGGCCCCGGCGAGCGGGACCGCGAAGTGGGCAATGAGCATCTCCAACGTATTCGGGCTGAGGTAGGCAACCCGATCCCCCGGTTCAATCCCGCTCATTTTGATCGCGTGAGCGAGGCGGGTGGCGTGGCCGGCCATCTCAGCGTAGGTCGTTCTTTGCTCGCCTTGCACAAACCCGACCTTGTCCCCGAAGACATCGGCGGTCCGCTCCAGGAACAGCAACGGGGTGAGTTGAGTTGAACTCACGGTCATGGCATCGGTCTCCTTTGGACAAGAAGTCTACGTGTGACGTTATCAAACACTTCCTCAACGCGTCCGTCGAGCCGCCGCCACCAGCTCGGCCGCGTGATCGCGACCCTGCTGGGAATCGTCCAACCCGGCAAGCATTCGAGCGATTTCGTCGATCCGAGCCTCTCCCTCCACCAGCCGGACCTCGGCCCGTTCGGCGGTTCGGTCCACCACGAAGTGGCTGTCCGCGAAAGCAGCAACTTGTGGGAGATGGCTGACGACAAAGACTTGGCGGTCGTCGGCCAACCCGGCCAACTTGCGTCCCAAAGCCAAAGCCGTTCTTCCCCCGACGCCGGCGTCGATCTCATCGAAGACCACCACCGGTGCGTCCCCGACGCCCCCGGCCAGTCGAAGCGCCAGAACCAGTCTCGACAGCTCCCCGCCCGACGCCACTTTGCTCACGGGCCCGGGGGTAAGGCGTGCATCCGACGCGAACCTCAACGAGATCTGCGCCCCACCTATTGATCGGAGACTCCGGGACTCGAACTGGACCGACAGATGCGGCGACGAAAACCCGAGTTCCATCAGGTGAGCGACCGCCAGTTCGCACAACCGTTCTGCGGCCTTCCGGCGGGCGTCGGTCAAGGCGTCGGCGGCCCGCTGGGCCGACAGTTCGGCCCGTTCAAGGTCAGCCGCATACGTGGCGGCGGATTCGAGGCTGGCCGTAAGGTCGGCGGCACGAGCCTGAGCGGCAACACCGTAGGCGAGGATCTCATCGAGCGAGTCGCCGTACTTGCGTCGCAAGTCGCCGAGCACCGCCAGTCGCCCTTCCTGGATCTCCAACCGTTCCGGATCATGCTCAACCAGATCCATCGATTGACGGACGGTGAGAGCAAGATCATTGATCTCAGCGGCGACGCCACTGGCTCGATCTGCAAGGGGCACCTGGTCTTCGTCGAGGCGTCCGACCCTCCGCAAAGCATCGAGGGCAAAACCGATATCGTCGGCGCTTCGGTCAAGGGCATCGTGAGCGGAGGTCAGGAACTCGGTCAGTTCTACCGCGTTGCGTCTTCTGGCCAGATCTTTCTGAAGTTCCTCATCCTCGCCCAGCCGGAATCCCGCACTGGTGATCTCCTCCGCTTCATAGGCGGCCAGGTCACGGGAACGCTCAATGGTCCGGATGTCGCCTTGCAGAGCACTCGAACGAACCTCAGAAAGCTCATCCCAGGCACGTTGATACTCCGCCAGTCGGTGACGACCGACATCGTCGAGGAGTCGATCCACCAGCGCCACCACCGATGCTTCCTTGCCGATCGCCAGATGATCGTGTTGGGCGACCATTTCGACGAGGTCGGTGCCGCCTTCGGCCAGGACTTTGAGCGGAACCATCTCCCCGTTGCGGTACGCCCGGCTCCGCCCCTCAAGCAGGCGCCGCGATAGGACCAGCTCCTCACCATCGACGAGGAAGCGACCCTCGACTTTGGCCTCATCGCCGTATGGTCCCACCAAACCGGGTCGAGTTGGATCTCCGATCAGCAGCCCCACTGCCCCAGCCAGGAGCGTCTTACCGGTTCCGGTCTCACCGGTAATGACCACCAAACCCGGACCAGGCTCAATGCGGGTGTCTTCGATAACCCCCAGGTTCGTCACGCCCAACTCTTCGAGCATCAGAAGCTCGCTCCATCCAAACCTTCGTACAGTTTCAGCTTCGCTTTGACCGTCTGGAGATAGGAACGTTTGGAGAGAGTGATGAACCGCGCCCGGCTCGGGCCACGCTCAATCGTGACCGAGTTCCCAGGATCGAGCATACCCACGACCACTCCGTCCGCCGACACTCCTGCCGGCCGGTCAAGGGTCACGGTACAGACAATCTTGCTTTCCGGGGGTAGGCACAATGCCCGCGCAAACATCGAATACGGGGCAACCGGCGTAACGATGGTCGTATCGATCAAAGGGTCGACAATCGGACCACCGGCTGACAGGTTGTAGGCCGTCGAGCCCGTCGGCGTTGCGAAGACCAGCCCATCGGCGCGATAGGTGAGAAACCGTTCTCCGTCAATGTGCAGCTCAAGCGACACGAGCTGCTGACTGTTGATCTTCTCGACGACGATGTCGTTCAACCCGACTCCCGACCCGCCACCTTCGATGGTCGATGTCAAAGTCATACGCGACATTTCCGACCACGATTGTCCGGCGATGACTTCAACGACAACCGGCAGGTCGTCCAGTTCCGCCTCGGCCAAGAAACCGACTCTGCCGACGTTCACGCCAAGCACGGGCAGATCATTCGGGACGCCATACCGCACGGCTTCCAGGACGGTGCCGTCGCCACCGATGGCGATCACGACGTCGCAATCGGCCATTCGATCTGGCTCGAGGGCGACTCCCGATCCCCGTTCTTCGACCGAGCCCACCAGCATTCCACGCTGAGCAGCTAGACCGGTAAAAAGTTCGACCGCGGCTGCCGCGGCGTCGCTGTTGGGCCGCGTTACTACACCAATCTTCATGACTTCTTTCTCAACCAGACGAAGAATTCCCGGTTGCCGTCTCCGCCAACCACGGGCGACTCTACTGTCTCACGCAGGTGCCAGTCGGCAAGCTCGAATGCTCGGGCAACACCGGCAATCGCCGAACGGTGCAGGTTGGGGTCGCTGACGATTCCGGTACGTCCGACCAGATCCTTGCCTACTTCGAACTGTGGCTTGACAAGAAAGACGACATCGCCATCGTCGGCGGCAACGTTTACCACCCCGTCGACGACGAGCGCGAGGCTGATGAATGAGAGATCGCCAACAACCACCGGAAACCGATTTCCAAAGTCACCTTCCTGGAGATGTCGGGCGTTAATACCTTCGTGGTTTTCCACGCGAGGATCCATCACGAGTCGTAGGTCGAGTTGATCATGCCCCACGTCGATGGCGACCACCCGCTCGGCACCCCGCTCGAGCAACACCTGCGTGAAACCCCCTGTCGAGGCGCCGATATCGAGGCATCGTTTGCCAACGACCGAAACCCCGAAGGTATCGAGCGCGCCGCGCAGTTTGAGTCCGCCGCGACCAACCAGGCCGGCATTGGTGACGACGATCCGGGCATCAGGCGCTACCTTTCTGGCGGCTTTGTCGGCCACCAGCCCGTCGACGGTTACGTAGCCATCCGCGATGAGCCGTGCGGCATGCGACCGACTCGTAGCCATCCCGGACTCCACCATCACCATGTCGAGGCGGCGCCAACCGACAGCCACCGGCATCTCAGTTGTCCGATAGTTGCGCCCGTAGTCGGGTAGCTACCTCGTCGGCGAGGTCGGGAGCGTCGGCTGCGTCGAGACCGGCGAGTGTCTCGATGGCCAGTTCGACCGATGACCCGCCGGTCTCGGCACCGCCGGTCTGGGCGTCCACGCTGGAGGCGTCAGGTTTCTCTGCGGCAAGATCCGAATCGGTCATGTCGGGACCGACGGGTGTATCGTCCAGTGTCTCTGTTGAGGTCTTAGGTTCATCCATAGGCCCATTATCGCCGACATCTGTGACAGGAAGTTGCATTGATCCCACTTCGCGACCAAAACCCCGGCATCCGCTTCCCGGCGATGACCGTTTCTTTGATCCTGGCCGCCGTGGCCATTTACGTGTTCGTGCAACTACCCCAGGGAGATTCGGCCTTCTACGAGTACGCCACCATTCCGTGCGAATTCACCGGAGGCGGCCCGGTCTCGCTGAGCGAACTCAACACCGGTATCTGCGACAGCACGCCTGCACCGGGCCTGTACGAAAACAAAATCGTGGCATTCAGCCTGCTGTCGTCCATCTTTCTGCACGGCGGGTTCGCTCATCTCCTCGGCAACATGTGGTCGTTGTGGATCTTCGGCAACAACGTCGAAGACGCCTTCGGACGGGGCCGATACCTGGTCTTCTATCTGGCCGGTGGCGTCATTGCCAGCGTTGCACACATTCTCATGAACCCCGGCTCAACCATCCCGGTCGTGGGCGCTTCCGGTGCGATTGCCGCGGTCATGGGTGCCTACATCATCCTGTTTCCGCGAGCCCGGATCACCACCTGGGCCGTCATGGTTCCCCTCGCCGTCCCGGCGTCGGTATTCTTGGCGATCTGGTTCGTAAGCCAATTCTGGATCGCCGGTTCCTCACCCGACGTCGCCTGGGAAGCGCATGTCGCCGGGTTCGCGTTTGGGGCGTTCGTCGCGTTCGTAATGCGGAAGCAACTGATCGACCGCCTAGCTCGCCACGCGTTCCAGTTCGTCCGGTAGCCCGGCAATCGAGTTGAGAACAAGATCAGGCGCCCATTCCTGCGGCACCTGATCAACAGAGTCGATGACGCCCGTCAATACGAGCACACTCCGCCACCCGGCCCGCTTGGCCATTGCCAGATCGGTGCCCGGACGGTCGCCGACCATCCAGACATCAGGGTCAGACCCTATCCGGCTCGTGATGAGATCGATCATGGGCCGTTCGGGCTTACCGGCTGCGATCGGATCAGTTCCCGAGGCAACCCGGATGAGATCGACGATCGCTCCAGCTCCCGGCCACTGCCCATCGGGCATCGGGTAGGAAGGGTCCAGGTTCGTAGCAACAAAAGTTGCCCCGTTGCGAACCGCCAGGGTGGCATCACGGAGCAACCCATAATGGACCTCAAGATCGAGACCAACCACAACTGCCTCTGCCGCCCAGGGATCATCCACGATTTCGATACCCTGGTCGGCCAGCGCCGAGCGGACACCGGCCTCGCCAACGACGAGAGCGGTTGCAACGTCGAGCGTCCCGACCAGCCAGGCTGCAGCCAGGGCCGAGGTGACGATCTGTGCTGGAGTGGCTTCGTAGCCGGTAACCGCTCGAATCTTGGCGGCGGCCGCTTCGGGGGTTCGGAGCGACGAGTTGGTCGCGAACCAAATAGATGAGCCCGCCCGTTCACAGGCCTCAAGCGCCCGACGTGCACCGGGAATGGCCTGGTCGCCGAGATACACCACGCCGTCGAGGTCGACCACGATGGCCGTCATGGAGATCGCCGCTCGAAGGCGGCCACGGCCTCGCCGAGAAACTTCACGGTGAGGTCCATGGATTCGAGCGAGATTCGTTCGTCGTGCCCGTGGAACATGGTCAGAAACTCAGGGAAGGACACGCGATCGCAGAACAAGCCCGCTCCGTACGCCACTGCTCCGCGCCGCCTCCAGAAGCGGGCGTCGGTCGAAGCAGGGGTTAGCGTTGGAGCAACCCGACGATCCCCAAGATTGACCTCGTAGGCGTCAAGCAGCGCCTCCCAGAGTCGGCCGGCGGGCCGCGAGGAGTTGGCTGCCGATGTACGAACCAGTTCGACGGTGATCGACTCGGCATCGCCTCCGAGGATCTTGGCCAGGTGCTCGCGAACCGTGTCCTCGTCCTGACCTGGGAGCAGTCGGGCGTCAATCGACGCAACCGCCTCATCGGGGATTACGTTGGCCTTGCCTCCGGCGTTGAGCACCGTCGGAGTCAAGGTCAAATGGGTACACGCATGGACATACCTGGCAAAAAACGGGTCGGTGACCGCGATGGCGTCGATGGTTTCATCCAGCAAATCCGGGTCGACCAAACCTATCTTTTGAGCATCGGGGAGCCCAAGCGTCTCGACAAATGACCGCCAATCGTCGGTAATGATCACCGGCGTTGGGGACCCGGCGACGCTCGTTACGGCGCGGGCCAGGGGGATCAATGCGTTGTCTGCCCCATACGGCTGGCTCCCGTGGCCGGGCGTTCCGGCCGAACGCAACTGATGCCAGAACGGCCCTTTCTCCCCGACGTTGATCGCCGGAATCGGACCGGCAACACCGGACACGGCAGGATATGCAATCTCGGTAAGCATGTACTCGGACCGTACCGTCTCCCAGTGATGGTCAACGAGATACTCGGCGCCATACGCACCGCCGTTTTCCTCGTCGGCAACCGCCAGAAAGAGCAAATCGCCTTGCGGTTGTGGACCGCTCATCCGTTGCCGAAACACCATGGCCATCGCGGCGGTCACGTTCAACATGTCGACCGCTCCACGCCCCCATACGAACCCATCATCGATCTCACCGCCGAAGGGATCATGTGTCCACCCAGTCGCCGATACCGGCACAACGTCGAGGTGCCCCATGAGCATGAGTCGCTCCGCCGACGGGTCGCTGCCCGGGATTCGGTACAGCACACTCTGTCGACCAGGGTGCGGTTCGAATACCTGTCCCGATTCACCAAAAAACTCGCTCAGTGTTCCAACCGACCGGTACTCGTGGCCGGAGTCGGGAGTTCCATCATTCACGCACCGATTGACGATCAGAGCTTGCAACAGATCGATGGCGTTACTCACCGTCGCCCCCATGCCTTAGTGACTCCTTCCACGAGCGGAACCGATGATGGGTCTGTCCATCGGGTCCAACGCCTTTGCCCACCTTCCCGGAGAGGCGAAAGCGGTAACGCTCGGCCAGCTGCTCACGATTGATAGCCAAATACCATGCTTCGCCCACCGGTGGGCCCGCCCGCCACAGCAGATAAGAGCCGATCCGGCGCTTGTATTCGGCCGGTTCGCCCAGGTCATCCCCGAGGTTGATCAGCTCGTCGGGGGCCTCAAGCCACCCCGCCGCCGGAATCCGAAACGATCGCTGGGGAGTGTCGGGCAAGTCAGCAGTGTGATAGACCACGTTTGTGAACGGACGTTCGTGGACCGGGAGCGTCACGGCCTCACCAAAGCAATCAGCTCAGCCATGGTGGGAGTAAGTGATAGCCCTGGCAAATCGGCAAAAGCGACCCAGCGAGCGTCGGCTGCGTCGTCGGCCGCCTGCAGGTGACCACCCGTGACGGTGCCCAGAAAATCGACCAGGACATAATGCTCGTGCTCGGTGATTGCGTCGCCGGTCCAGATGACTGGTCCCAACTCCACCTGCAGACCGGTTTCCTCGTGGACCTCTCGACGGGCCGCGTCACGCATTGATTCACCGAAGTCGACTTTGCCACCCGGGACCGCCCAGGACCCCTTGAACGGCCCCCGGGACCTCTGAACGAGCAAGATCCGGTCATCGTCTACGCAGACCACCCCGACACCCGGGATGGGATATCGCTCAGGCGTTGTCATCATGGTGCATGACGATGGTCCGGGCCGAGAAACCTCCGGCTTCAAAGAAGTTCTTCACCAGTCGATGACCGGGGAGCACATGAGCGTCAAACCGTGAAAGCCCGCGCGATCGCAGTTCAGCAAGCGCCAGGGCAAGCATCGCTGCCGCCACGCCAACCTCCCGGGCTGCTTGCTCCGTGAAGATAAAGCGGATTGCCCCGATCAGCGACCCGTCGACCAGCGGTTCGACCGTCGCGATCAAAAACCCAAACCCCAGATCGTCCAGTTCGCCAATGATCACCACCGCGTCGGGTGACTCGATTGAAGCTGCGAACGCCTCATCAATGGGTTGCGGCAGTGCGTCAGCACGTTTCCACATGACGTGAAGTGCGTCCATCTCCTGCTCAAGCTCGCCATAGAGGCGAACCAGGGCAGGAATATCATCGCTCGTTGCATGGCGAGCTGTCACGGAAACGGTCACAATCGAGAGGCTAGCTGACGACCGTCCGGCTGCTATCGTCCGAAGATTCGTGCGAATCCCCATCTCGTGACCAGCCACATCGCTTCAATGACGATCGGCAAGCCCATCTTCGACTCGCCGAACTCACGATCACGAAACGCGATCGGTATCTCGCGAATCTCAAGGCCGGAGCGAACGGCCCGGCGGGTCATTTCTACCTGAAAGCCGTAGCCGGACGCTTCAGCAGTCCCGGCATCCAAGCCGTACAACCGGACCGCGTCCCAAGCCCGGAATCCGGCCGTGCAGTCCTGTACGTTCAGGCCGAGCATCGTCCTGGCGTAAACGTTGCCCCCGGTCGAGAGAAAACGACGATGCATCGGCCAGTCGGGGGTTGATCCTCCCGCGACATATCGAGACCCGATCGCCAATCCGGCGCCATCACGGACCGCCTGAACCAGCCGTGGCAGATCATCGGGGTCATGGGAGAAGTCCGCGTCAATCTGGCACACGATGGCAACGCTTTCATCTGCGGAGAGGTGCTTGAAAGCGTCGCCGTAGGCACGCCCCAGTCCGCTCTTTTCGCTCCGATGGAGGACCTGAACGTCATCGTCGACGGCGTGCAAGTCGTCAGCAACCTGCCCGGTTCCATCAGGGGAGCTGTCATCTGCGACCAGCACCCGGTATCCGTGTGAGCGGATGGCGGTGACCATCGGCTCAAGATTCTCTGCTTCGTTGTAGGTAGGAACTACGACAACGACATCAGAGCTAACTGGCACAGTCGTTACACACCAGTTTCCGCTTGTTGGCGAGTTGGGAAGTGCGTTTTACCATGAAACATACGGAACATTGGAATTCGTCGGAGCGCTTTTCTTGCGCGCCTCCAACATTGAGCGACAATTCCTCCCGACGGATATTCCGCAGCTCCTCGACCTCGTCGACGGCGAGCTCGGCCGCCACTTCTTCCTCAAGCAGTTCAAGCTCTTCGGCTTCGAGTTCTTCGAGAGCTTCAGTGTCAGATTCGCTGTCGTCATCGTCGTCATCGTCGTCATCGTCGTCATCGTCGTCGGTGTCGGCGAGTAGGGCTTCGTCGACGTCAGGGATGACCTCGTCGTCATCGTCTCCGAGGTCGTCGACCACCAACAGGTCGGCGTCGTCAACAATGTCGTCAACGAGGTCGTCGTCGAGGTCGTCGTCGAGGTCGTCTGGATCGACATCGTCGTCGAGGTCTTCGTCGAGTTCTTCGTCGAGATCGTCGTCTGGTGTTTCGTCAGACATGTTCTAAAGCTCCGTGAGGTTGATTCGGGGGCGGGAGTATACCCACATGATTCACCAACCAACGTATACGGCGCGATCCTATTCCCTAGAGGCGCAGGAACAGCCGGTTCTGCTCGACCCAACCGGTGACGGGCGTGCGACCGATCACGTCCCCGTCGACCTCAAAAGGCCAAGGAACAGAGGTTGTGAGCGAGAAAGCCGACGTCTGGAAACGCGTTACGGACCGATGGCGCAGATGCAGACCTTTCTTGACCTGCGGAAACAGCTGGAGAGCCTCGCGGCGCTTGGCGTCGATGACCTGCACGTCGAGCAAGCCGTCCATGAGCGCCGCTTTCGGTGCCACGTTGAAACCACCACCGAAGAACTGACCATTCGCCACCAGGGCCAACAGGGCCGGCCCCGAATAGGTGCGCCGATCGGTCACGAGTTCGATCTCGGTTCCTGTGAATTGCGGCAAGGTCGCCCAAAACGCCGCTTGATACTTCACCCGACCGACAGCTTGGGGGAATCTGGAAGCCCGCTCGACGCTGGCGGCCAGAAGGCCCGCCTGGGCGACGTTTACATACGCTCGTAGACCCCACTCCCCTCGCACAAACCCGACATCAATTGGATAATCGGTGCTGCCAGCCAGGTGGTGCACAGCCCCTTCGAGCCGTTGGGAGATCGCGAACGGGCGAGCAAAGTCCGACCCGGTCCCCGCAGGCAACACGGCGATCACCGGCGGGGTCGCCAGATTGAGTCGCATCAGTTCGTCGACGACGAGGCTGATCGTCCCATCTCCGCCGACCACCCCGATGTGGCGAAGGCCAGTCCCGACGATTTCCTGCACGGCGAGGCGCATCGCTTGCGCTCCGGCCGGGGCGGTAATCGTGGCCATCACGCCGGTCGCTCTGACAGCGTCTTCGACCCGGTCAACCATGGCCCCACGGCGACCCGAACGTGGGTTGACCAGGATGGTCCAGTGGTCACTCATGTCGCGCCCTGTGCCGACACAACCCCCCGATCGACCTTTCGGAGAGCATCGTTGACAGTCCCGACCAGATGCGGGGCTCCATCACGTATCTGGCGAAGCTGATCGATCAACTGGCGAGCCTGACGCACGAAGTCGCCGGGAGCCATGTTCAAACCGTCAAGAATTTCTTCGAGTTCGAGGCCTTGCGCCCAATGGTAGGCAGCCTCCATAAAGCCGAACTCGGGAGCCGGACTTGGGCGCACTCCGAAGGAGGACTCCACGACCGCAATCTCGCTTGCCAACCGCGAAAGCGACCCGGCGAACTCGTCGAGGGCCAACGGAACCGGAACCATCTCATCGCTGCTGCGGGGTTCGTACATGAACGCTGAAGCCGCCGCGACAAGATCTGCGGAGCTCAGATCGTCGAGGAGCCCCACCCGAATCGCCTCGGCCACCAGGAGATCGCGCGACCCGTAGATCGTCCGGAGACGCTCGCCTTCGGCCGTCAGCTGCCAGTCGGAGACGTATCCGCGAGCTTCCAACACGGCCAGAATCATGCGGAACTCCTGGACCAGCGAGCCGCGGTCTGCTCCCCCGGCCCGATCGATCTTGCGTTGCAGCTTGATGGCCTTGCGAGCGTGGACCATATGGTCATCCACATCTTCACAATCCGCCACCGGGTGATCAACATCGGCAACCCTTACCCTGGCCGACGGTCCAAACGACCGCAGTCGTTGGGTGGCCCTCTGTTGGAACTTGCGATCCGTCGGCCGAAAGGGCCCGGGAAAATCCAATTGGCCGAGCACCACTGCACCGGCCAACTCCGACCCGGTCATGTTGCGAACCTTGCCGCCCGACGACAGCGCAATCACCGCTTCACCCGGTTGCTCACCCATCGATAGAAGGAGATAACGACCTTGGCGCCCACCGCGGCGTACCTCGAACACGTCGCCGGCCCGGAGCGATGCTCCGGGCGGTGGGACGTACGCATCCATGGCTTCGACAAAGGACCAGATATCGCCGCGATCACAGGCAGCCAGGAAGCGTTCCTGCTCGACATCTCGACGAAGGTCGATAAGGCGCCCTTCATGGTCGGCGGCTTTCCCGTGAAGCTGAAACTGTGCAAACGATGCTTCCAGGAGTTGCTCGGCCTGGGTTTGCTCGTAGTTGGCAACCAGGTTGACGGCCATGTTGTAGGTCGGCCGGAAGCTCGACTCGAGGCGAGTCGCTCCCTGCCCGGCGATTTCCGCGATCCGTTCGAACCGGATAAACCGCGAATACAGGGCAATACCGAACCCGACCTCATCGATTCCGCGCCGACCTGCCCGCCCGGTGAGCTGGGTGTAGTCAGAAGCCGTCAGCATCTCATGGCTTTCGCCGTTGTATTTGGTCATCGATTCGATCACCACACTGCGCGCCGGCATGTTGATGCCCAGGGCAAGGGTCTCGGTGGCACAGACCACTTTGAGCAAGCCTGCCTCGAACAGCCGCTCGACCGTCTCCTTGAAGGCTGGAACCAGTCCAGCATGATGGGCTCCAACGCCCCGCTCCAGGTCGGCGAGCCAGCGCCCAAACCCGAGAACGTCGAGATCCTCTGGAGCCAGGTGCTCGGTCGCATAGAGAGCCACGCGCCGAATCTCCTGGCGTTCTTCGGCCGTCGTCAGCTTCAACGAGGACCCGGCAATCATGTGCGCAGCAGAATCGCAGCCCGCCCGGGAGAAGATAAAGAGAATCGCTGGAAGCATCGAATTTCGAAGCAGCTCTTCGACGACTTCCACCCGTCGCGGCGTCGCAAATCGACGCCGACCGCCCGTCTTTGAGGCCAACAATCGCTGAACCCGAGGGTTGGGTCGATCCTTCTGGAAAAGGTCCATGAGTTGAACAGGGGGCTTCGACCACAAGTCGGTGATCATGTACATGGGTTCAAGCGGAACCGGCCGGTTGGTTTCGATGACCAGTTCGGTCGGGCCGCGGCGCTCCTGAATCCAGGCCGTGAACTCTTCCGGGTTGGCAACCGTCGCCGATAGGCATACAAACTGGATGTGTTCGGGTCCGTGGATGATGACCTCTTCCCAGACTGATCCGCGGGCGACATCGGCCAGGTAGTGGACTTCGTCGAGCACGACGATGGCCACATCTGCCAATCGACCGTCGTCGGCGTAGATCATATTCCGAAACACTTCGGTCGTCATCACCACGATGTCGGCGTCCCCGTTTATGGAGTTGTCGCCAGTAAGCAGACCGACCCGCGACTCGCCATGCTCCTCGGAAAGGTCACCGAACTTCTGGTTTGACAGTGCTTTGATCGGGGTTGTGTAGAAAGCGCGCCTGCCTCGTTCGAGAGCGAGATAGATGGCTCCGTCCGCGACGAGCGTTTTGCCCGCCCCCGTGGGGGCGGTAACCACGACCGACTTGCCCGACTCGATCGCCTCAACGGCTTGACACTGAAACGGATCAGCTTCGAAGGCCAGACGACCGAAGAACTCGCCGGCCCGGGTCACTTCCTGAGCACGTAGCGGATGAGCAACAGCGTCACTTCGTACATGAGGTAGAGGGGTACGGCCAGTACCAACATCGTGAACGGGTCCCCGGTCGGAGTTGCCGCCGCCGAGACCACGCTGATAGCCAGGACTGCCCAGCGCCGCACATGGGCCAGCTGGGCCGAGGTAACCAACCCGACCGCTCCTGCTGCGAAGAGGAAGACCGGATACTCGAATGCGAGACCGAAAACGAGGAGAAACCGCACCACGAATGACAGATACTCACTGACGGTCACCGACAGTTCGGCGTCGAGAACGGAGTTCAGGAATAGCAAGCTTCGGGGAAGGATGAGATAGGCGAATCCGACTCCGGCCAGGAAAAGGGCAACCAGCGCGGTCACGATGGGAATTGCCCAGCGACGCTCTTTGGTTGTGAGGCCGGGAGCCACGAAGCTCCATAGTTGCCACATGATTACCGGACTGGCCAGCAGGAACCCCCCAAAGAAGGCCAACCGCATCGCTGATCCGAATTGTTCCGTCGGGGTGATGGTTTGCAGATCTTCGCCGGGGAAGATATCCACATAGGGTGCCTTGAGAAGGTCAAGCATCTGGCCACGGAACGTCCAGGCAACGATGGATCCGAGCACGAGAGCGATCGCTGTCTTGAGCAGGCGCCATCGCAACTCGTCGAGATGTCCAATCATCGACATCCGCTTTTCCTGGGCGGTCATGCCTCTCCGGCCCGATCCGAATCGATGGGTGCATCGGCGGCGGTGCTGTCAGTGTCCGACTCGATGACCGGATCCGCGTCCGCGGTCGGGCTATCGTCCGCAGCGTCGACCGAATCTGCGTCCTCAGGAGCGACGGTATGCGCGACCGCGGCCGGTCCTTCATCGACGCGGTTGCGCTCTGCCTCGTTCTTGGCGGCCCGCTTCGCCGAGATGCCCGATGGCTCGGCTGCGTCGGGGCCGTCGGCGATGCGATGGATCCGATTGAAATCGCGAGCCGAATCATCCGGAGTGGGACCCGAGGCAGCTACGGGTCCAGTCCATTCGAGCGGCTTCAACTCGCCAGGAACAGAGCCGAGTTCGTCCTTGATCTCCATGAGAGGCTGGGAGACTTCGCTCCCGAGATCCTTCAGATCCGATCGAACCTCGTCGAGTTCGGCAATT
>Ga0224496_10001002_pt1 | contig 18257 bp, 14 predicted proteins | sample SF_Jul11_sed_USG_2_FD_168127 | JGI IMG/M metagenome (GOLD analysis project Ga0224496, IMG submission 168127) | Sediment microbial communities from San Francisco Bay, California, United States - SF_Jul11_sed_USGS_8_1 | ecosystem: Environmental > Aquatic > Marine > Sediment | place: USA...
ACCTCCCTGGAAAACCATTCAAAAATCCATTAGCTCGGAGATTGGCAAGCTTTTTTATCTTCTCAAATGGTCGATAATGATTGTTATTATTTCATTTATACCGGTGGTTAACATGGGTGCGCCATTCATATGGATATTTTTTGGTGCCTGGATGCTGGCACTGGAATATTTAGATTATCCAATGGGTAATCATGGGCATTACTTCCGGGAAATAAATCAACTGGCCCGTTCAAAGAAAACCTTATCCTTAGGATTCGGTTCAGGATCATTGATATTAACCAGCATTCCTGTCATCAATTTTATAGCCATGCCCGCAAGTGTTGCGGGTGCAACGGCACTCTGGGTAGAAGAGGTAAAAAAACAGCATGAACGATAAACTCATCGATCTTGAAATACGCCTGACACATCAGGAAAACCACATCGAAGAACTGGACAAGATTATTTACCGGCAACAAAAGGCGATGGATCTGCTCACAGAACGACTCACCAATCTGGAAAAGAGACTTAAAACCGCTGCTGAAAACAATATTCTTTCCCCATCCGAAGAAGCCCCCCCACCACATTACTAGACAGTCCCGTTATATATCCGGCAGGGATTTGAAAATTCAGATTTGTGCACACGACTCGATCCGACAGGGTTAGTAACTCTCTGTTTCTGGCCAATAATAATGATGAGCAGCGTGTAAAAATACCCGCAAATGACCGGGGATAAGCGCTGGACAGCACGCCATTTGACTACTATTCTTTAATCTAAATGTTCGACTGGAATGAGCATAAGATAAATTTTATATATGTATGTAGATACAATATCGCTAAATAAAAGTGAACTCCCCAGAGAATGCGATTTTAAGACGGTTCAGGATTTCCCAACAATACTGATACAGGTCTTTTCAGCAACTGATGATAAAGAACATTTACAGGCTGTTCTTGACAGAATCGCTCAACTTTTACCCAAGGCCATTGTTATTGGCATCTCGACTGATGAAGTTATAGACGCCAGTACAATCCGCTCCAATGACTACATCATATTATCGGTCATTGGCTTTAACCAGACCAGAGTTGAACTCGCATTTATTGCCGATCCAGATGATAGCCGAAAGGCTGCAGAAACCTTAAGCAATAAACTTATAAGGCAGGATACAAAACTACTAATTACCTTTTGCGATGCCGCATCAATCAATGGCGAACATTACCTTGATGGTATTCCAAGTCACAACAAACAACTGCTGGTAGCAGGTGGCATAGCGGCTACACCAACATTTACCAACACATTTGTTATTGCAGGGACAAAAATCATGACCCATGGTGCGGTCATGGTTAGCCTGAATTCAGACCATCTCATTGCCCATAGAGATAACTCTTTTGGCTGGCAATGCGTAGGCCAGCAATTTGTCATTACACATGCAACCAATAACCTGGTTCAGGGCATTTCCAACAGAACACCACTGAGTCTGTTTAATCATTATCTGGGTAGAAATGTAGGCAATGCACTACCCGGCCTTGGTTCCGCATTTCCTCTCATGATCAAACGTGACAACTTCGTATTTGCCCGTGGCATTATCGGACTGGATGGGGAGTCATTTATTGTGTCTGGCAATGTAAAAGTCGGCGACAATGTTTACATAGGCTACGGCAACCCAAGCGCAATCATTGAAAATAATAAACTCACCAATAGAATCATTGATGATATCGGCCATCCCGATGTCATACTATCTTATTATTGTGAAGGACGTAAATTATTTCTACCTAGAAATATCGTTGAATTCGAAATTGCATCACTGGCCAGTATTGCACCAACATGCGGAACCTTTACACTTGGAGAATTCTATACAGCCAATAAATACAGATTATTAAACTTTAGCTCAACCATTATCGCATTGAAAGAAACCGAAAAAGTAACAGCCGCCAGCATTACTAACTCAATAACACCACCGACACCAGACTTCTTTGAACTTGTAGCGGAAGGGCTGTTCAACTTTATCGACATACGAACCAAAGAACTTTCATACCTGGCCTTCCATGATGAACTAACCAATTTACCTAGCCGTAATTTTTTTAATGAAAAGATTAATGAAGTCATAGGAAAATCAATAATACATAATAAAAAGTTTGCCATTCTTTGCATTGGACTAAATGACTTCAAAGATGTAAACGATATTGCCGGCCACACCATGGGCGATGAATTACTAAAAGTTATTGCCACAAATCTGGAATCAACATTAGAAAAAAACAGCATTCTGGCAAGATTTGGTGGCGATGAATTCATTCTGCTTCTTGAAAATGTAAAAACAGAGGATGAAATAATAAATGTTGCACAGAACATCCTTGATAAATTCAAAACCCCTCTGGAAATAGCGTCGCGCTATTTTTATATTACCAGCAGTATCGGTATCATCCAGTTCCCAGAAGATGGAGATAATAAGGAAACATTAATCAATAAAGCACATACAGCTATGTATCAGGCCAAAAAAATTGAAAAAAACAGTTTTCAATTTTTCAAACAGGAAATGCATCAAAAAATTGTCAGACGCAAACAACTTGAAGATGACCTCAGAACAGCACTGGACAATAATGAATTTATTGTTTTTTATCAGCCTAAAATACAAACTTCGAGCAAACAGATTATTGGCGCTGAAGCACTTATTCGATGGCAGCATCCAGGCAATGGAATGATCCCTCCAGCTGACTTTATTCCAGCAGCAGAAGAAACCGGTCTTATTATTTCCATAGGAGACTGGGTACTTGAAACCGCCTGCAGACAGGCAAAGCAATGGATCGATGAATTTCAGATGGATTTTCGAATCGCTGTTAATTTATCAGCACGCCAGCTTGAACAGGAAAATCTGGCTATAGACATCATCAAGATAGTTGGCAAGACCAATTTCCCACCTGCCATGCTGGAACTTGAGATCACAGAAAGCATGATGATGCAGGAAATTGAAAGAGGACTACTCTATTTTAGAGTTTTCAATCAAATGGGCATAACCTTGTCACTGGATGATTTTGGCACAGGTTATTCATCACTTTCATATTTAAAACAACTACCTATGGGACATTTAAAAATTGACAGGTCATTTATACGCGATCTAACTGAAGATGAAAACGACGAAAGCATCGTATCTGCAATTATTTCAATGGGACACAACATGGGTCTTACCATAATTGCAGAAGGGGTTGAAACAGAAGAACAATTTAACAAACTGAAAGAATTAAATTGTGATGAAATACAAGGATACTATTTCAGCGAACCGATTCCTGCTAATGAATTCAAAATATTACTTGATAAACAGAGAGAAGCGGTACTCCAAAAAAAATAATTACAGATCAAATCAGCTCATTATTTCATCAATTACTTTCAAAAAATCAATCACATCAAAAGGCTTGGTAAGATACCTGTCAAAACTTTCTTTCTCGCCTCGTTTAATATCATGAGTCATCGCGTTAGCCGATAGTGCAACAACAGGTATTTTTGATATTTTTTCATCCTGCCTTAAAAGAGCAAGAGCCTCATAACCATTAATACCGGGCAAATTGATATCCATTAAAATCAGATCCGGCAATTCTTTGCGTGCGATTTCCAGACCTTCTTCTCCAGTTTCTGCTGACAGGAAATTAATATTCGGTCGATCACCTAAAATACTCCTGACCAGTTTCATGTTCGCCAGGTTATCTTCTACATAAAGAATCTTTCTTACCTTGTTTAAAACAGGCAAAACCTCAGGCCTCACTGAAACAGCACCTACCGATGTTTGTTCAATATCTACATTCTGATTAACAGGTAATGTAAAGCTAAAGCAACTACCTTCATCAATCTTGCTCGAACACTTAATTGCCCCACCCATGAGTTCGACGAGATCTTTTGTAATTACCAGCCCAATGCCCGTTCCATCGATACCCGACTTTTCTATACCCATACGCTCAAAAGGCATAAAAAGCTTATCCATATCATCAACAGAGATACCCTTGCCTGTGTCAGTGATCGATATTTCAACAAATTGATCAGCAATAGTTTTACACGCTATTACAACACGACCATCAGGTTTATTATATTTTATGGCGTTACTAATAAGATTAATTAGAATCTGCTTTAAACGTAAGTCATCTGTATATAGACAAAGATCCTTATCCATATCCGACTTATCCAGTTGCACGCCTTTATCATTAGCAAGGCTAGCCACAACCTTAAGACACTCATCAATACATGCAGATAATCCTACCAGACTATAATCCAGAACAAGTTTTCCTGATTCAATTTTGGCGAGATCCAGTATTTCATTTATCAGATCAAGCAAATGATGCCCGGAATTTATTATTTCATTGATATTATCTTTTTGCTGTTCGGATAATTCTTCAAAAGATAATAATTGTGAAAATCCTAGAATAGCATTTAAAGGTGTACGTAATTCATGACTCATACGCGATAAAAAATCTGATTTCGCAAGATTAGCCTGCTCAGCCAGATTCTTTGCATTAAGCAATTCTTCTTCCGCCTTCTTTCGCTCAGTAATATCCTGAAATGTGCCAAGAATACCTATGACTCTACCTTCACTATCATGCAGTGGTATTTTATTGGTTTCTACATAAATAACCTTTCCATCGGCCGTATGTTGAGTCTCCATAATATTTAATTCAGGAGCATCACCATCCATTACACGACGATCACACTGCCTGTAAAAATCAGATTCCTGACGACTCCATGGCATGTCATAATCACTTTTCCCAATAATTTCATGCACAGACGAAAAACCGGACGCGTTGAGAAAATTCACATTACACCCCAGATAGTTTGAGTCAAAATCCTTCCAGAAAACAAACTGTGGAATATTATCGATAACCAGCTGCAACATATTACTTGATTCCATAAGATCACGCTGAGCGCGCACTCGAGCAACCACCTCCTCTGCCAGTTTCTGATTAGTAAGCTTCAGGTCTTTGGTGCGATCAGCAACACGTTGTTCAAGTTCTGTATGGGCTTTATATAATTCTGTCTCGCGGGCATCTATAGTTCGAGCAGCTCTATTGAGTGACTGCTTCAGTATGGTAAATTCCTCTGAATTAAATTTTCTTTCCGATATAGAATAATCACCCTGTGTCAGCGACTCAGCGCAATGCGCAAGATGCTCTACCGGCTCAACGATCCCTCTTTCTACAAAAACAAAACCCACAGGCAACACCATTAAAGCAGATAAACCAAAAACAACCACCATAATAATCTGTGCTTTTTTAACCTGCTCATCAACACTGCTTTTACTTAAACCTGTCACCAGATAAAAAACACCGCCTTTGTAAAGAGGGACTGAAAACGACTTAATCAAATAATCATCATTATCAAATACAGAATCTTGAGACTGAATTTCACCTGTAAATAAATCCGGTGCTGAACGTACTACATCAAATGAAGTAAACTTTGTCACATTGCCTATAAAATGACTTGTTCTCGTCAAAATACCTGAAATTGCATCCTCGTGATCATAAAAACCAAGAAAATATTCATTAGTCAGAAATTTGGTTATTACAACATAGCCAACATCTATACTGGTTTTATCCGGCAGAACCCGTTTAACCGGCAACATAGCCTCTATGGCAATACCTTTTTCTAATTCTGTATAATAAACGACAGTCTCGTGCTCTGGCTCATGCCTTAACACACCTAACCAGAATGAATCTTCTGGCAGCCCCTTGTATTCATCATGCGCTGTTGAATAAGCACGTAATTGCGGGGACTTATTAACGAAAGTAATATAGCCATAATCAAAGTGGCCAGCCTCATAATCACTAAATGAAACCAGCCAGTTTTTATTATCATAGACACGAACATGATCAAGCCTTGCAGATCGCGCAAAATTGGATAATGTTTTTGCCATTGATTCTTTTTCTGTATCAAAAATCAATGGCTGATAATTATTGATATCTGAATAACCCGACACCAGACTAAGCGATGAGACCAGATCACCTCGAGAGGCTATATTTTCAGCTGATGCCAAAATTTCATTTTCAGTAGCCAGCAAGTCGCCTCTCATATTACGATAAAAGTTATTAAATGATTTTTCTGCGCTTTCTTTGTAATCCTTATAAATAAAATAACTCAGCGCTGACCCGGCAAGCAACATACTGACACCAATTGACAGTAGCAACAGCAAAAGTAATTTATATTTAATATTTAACTGGCGTTTCATTATGTATATCTAGTTATTACTCAAATCTAAAAGATTGGTTTTATTTTATCGACATTATCTTTAGTAATTATTTGCGTTTCCACCTTCACATGCTTTGGAACTTTTTCATTATGCAATATTTTAATTACAATAGAAGCAGCCTGACTTGCAGAAGTTGGATAGAGAAATGAGGCAGTCTGAGTTCCATTCTTAATTGCTTCATGTGCTTCACGAATATAATCTATACCAACAATTATTTTGCTGGCCGGATCTATTCCTGCCTTAACCATTGCCAGCCTTGCGCCTGTTGCCATACTGTCGCTTTGCGCATAAATCGCATCATAGGGTATTTTTTCAGCTATAACCTCATCCATCTTTTGTATGGCTTCACCCCGAAGATAGTTAGCAACCTTAATTGCCGATATTTTTATGCCGGGATATTTTTTAATCTCGGCCAGGAAGCCTTCAGTTCTGGCAATCGCTGTTGTTGCCGTAGGCACGCCTTTAAGAATCAGAATATTACCCTGACCTTTAAGTTTACCGGCAACAAAAGCAGCTGCCTGTTGTGCTATTTCCTTATCATCGGGTGCCACAAAACTGGTAAAATCATCGGTTAAAATATTTCGGGTAACAAGCACGACTGGCGTGCCGTTTTTATATATCTGACTAATCACTGGCGTCATTAATGCCGCATCCATCGGACTCGTCATTAACAGATCTACTTTTTGATATATCAAATCTTCTATATTTCTAATTTGATTAGCTGCGCTCCCACGCGCATCGGTAAAAACAAACTTTACTGCCTGCTTACTAAACTCTTTCTCCAGTTGTTTTATCTGAGCTGCCCGCCAGTCATTAGCCATATTATCCTGCGCATAGCCCACAACAAACTTCTGTTTATGCTCGGCATAACTTGCGGTCAGCGGTAAAATCAGAAATATCAGCACAGAAATAAAACGAATCGATTTGTTAAATATAGAATTCAAATACAAAAAAACCTGATTTTTCATATTGACTTTATTCCCAAACATTACCCATCATCTAATAATACGCTGATGGTCATCTATAAAATTTAAACAATACTAGAAAAGCATCGGCCATTCTATCAAATAGCCGCATTATTTTACCTGATCAGTCAACCTTCACTGCAATCCGAAAGCCTTAGATAATAAGCATAAAAAAAGGCAGAAAGCATTTCTGCCTCTGCCTTTCAATTTGGATCAATATTAAATTATTTACCCAGTTTTGCTTTTACTGCATCAATAACAGCATCACTTGAAGTTGCATTAACAGTCAATAACATGCCTTCTTTTTCATAGAAGCCGGCCAGAGGCGCTGTTTTTTCATTGTATACATCCAGACGGTTACTGATTGCTTCTTCAGTTTCGTCATCACGCTGTACAACAGGACCACCACACTTGTCACACTTGCCTTCTTCTTTAGGTGGATTTGATTTTACATTATAAATCTCACCGCAGTCAGTACAGGTACGACGTGTCGTTAAACGATCAAGAATCACATCACGTGGTACATCGATATTGACAACACAATCCAGTACTTCACCCATCTCAGCCAGCATCGTTTTCAGTGCTTCAGCCTGTGGAATAGTACGTGGGAAGCCATCTAACAAATAGCCAGGTTTGCAATCATCTTCTTTCAGACGATCAGCCATGATGCCCATGATCAGATCATCAGAAACCAGATCACCGGCTTTCATGGCCGCTTCTGCTTTTTTACCTAACTCGGTACCTGCGGCAACTGCTGCACGCAGAATATCGCCTGTTGAAATCTGAACAGAACCATCCATTTTAGTCAGCAGCTTGGCAACTGTGCCCTTACCTGCGCCTGGTGCACCTAATAAAATCAGTTTCATTGATAAAATCCTCTATATAAGTAATACGGGTTAATCTGTGATGAATACCGGACATTCATGACCAACATTCGGGTATATTCTTGTCACGCCGCCCTTTACTGACTGGCAGCTTTTAGCGAGACGCGCATTTTGCCTGTGTTTAGGCCTAAAAATCAATATTTAATGCCATATCAGACCAGTTGATCATCTGCCACAGGGACGCTCGTTCTTTTACCTGACCTATGCCAATTGATCATCTGCCACATGGTAGCTAATTCTTTCATCTGACCTAAGCTAGTTGATCATCTGCCACATGGTAAGTGGGATCTTCCATCATATTCACTTCCACCAGATCACCAGCCTTTCTCAGCAACTGACGACATTCCGGACTGAGATGACGTAAATGCAGGGTCTTACCTGCTTTAATGTACTTTTCTGCCAGATTATCGATGGCTTCAATCGCTGAATGATCTGCCACCCGAGAATTCTGGAACTCGATAATCACTTCCTGTGGATCATTTTCTGGGTCAAACAAATCGCGGAAATGATTTACCGAACCAAAGAACAACGGCCCATTCAACTCATAAATGCGAATACCGTATTCATTATCGTAACCCTTCACATTGATATGCTTGGCATGTTCCCAGGCAAACACCAGCGCGGAGACAATCACGCCCACCACCACCGCCATGGCCAGGTCGGTAGCAACCGTCACTGCGGATACCAGAATAAGCACAAAGGCATCCCCTTTAGGAATCTTGCCCATAATACGAAGACTGGACCATTCAAAGGTGCCTATGACCACAATAAACATGACACCAACCAGTGCTGCCATGGGAATCTGTTCAATCAGACTGGAAGCAAACAGAATAAACGCCAGTAGAAATAACGCTGCTGAAATTCCGGAAAGTCGTTGATGTCCGCCAGAATTCACATTAATCATACTCTGACCAATCATGGCGCAACCACCCATACCGCCAAAGAACCCGGTCACCGTATTGGCAATTCCCTGCCCCACACACTCACGATTACCACGACCACGGGTATTGGTCACATCATCAATCAAACTCAGGGTCAACAGGGATTCGATCAGACCCACAGCGGCCAGAATGATCGAATAGGGAAAAATAATGGCCAGGGTTTCAAAATTATAGGGGACAGATGGCAGATGAAACACGGGGAAACCACCTTCAATAGAGGCCAGGTCGCCTACCGTTTTGGTATCCACATCCAGTCCGATCACCAGTAATGACACGGTCAGAATGGCTGCCAGAGATGCCGGGAAAGCCGATGTCAGTTTAGGTAGAAAATAAATAATCGCCATGGTCAGCACTATCAGGCCCAGAAAGATCATCAGCGGCGTACCAGACATCCACTCTTTACCACCGTCAGCTGATGCAAACTGGAAATGCTGGATCTGGGCCAGAAAAATCACTATCGCCAGGCCATTTACAAACCCCAGCATCACCGGATAGGGCACCATGCGAATAAACTTGCCCAGACGGGCTATACCGGCACCAACCTGTATCAAACCGGTCAGGACTACGGCCGCAAACAGGTACTCAACCCCATGCTCCGCCACCAGCGAGACCATAACCACTGCCATAGCACCGGTAGCACCGGAAATCATACCTGGCCGACCACCAAAGATAGAAGCCAGCAGACCCACCATAAACGCCGCATACAGTCCCACCAGAGGATCAACACCGGCGACAAAGGCAAAGGCGACTGCTTCAGGCACCAGCGCCAGCGCGACTGTCAGACCGGAAAGAATCTCATTCTGAAAACACACACGACTGGAACAACCAAGCTGAAACATGCAGAGCCTCTGGAAATACAAAAAAGGCCGCAAATTATATCAGAAAACACTAATCCTTTATATTTCAAATAAATCACCTGATTCAGCGCCATGATCGAATCCATTTACTAAAGTCATAGCTATGGAACTGATTTGTTATTCACAGCGCATGCTAAACCCGTTTCGGGGTGTTATGAACATTGTCGAATATAAGGGCGCACAGGCTGTTAGTACCGATGGCATACACTGGGATATTTATGTACGTGACAATGACCTGGTCAGTGATCTTACCAATAGCCACAAAGTGCAGACCAATGATATTCGTTATGGCAGATGGTCTGAAACACAGGGTCTCAAACGCGGTGCCCTTTACCCGTCAGAGAGTTTTAAAAATCTCGAACATCAGGGCGCCGTTGTTTACCAGTATTTATTAAAACACCATCAGGATATTCCCTTTGCCTTTAAAGACAACTATGAACTCTGGCTACTGGATTATAAAAACAGACCGCTGGCGTTACTAAAAAGCGCCATCAAAGAAGACGATATTGAACTGGATACACCACTCAGCTGGAACTTGAGCATTGACTGCCGTAAAAATTTTTACACCAACATATTTAAAGCACTATGCACAAATCAACAATTCACTAATCCGGCTGATTACCTGATCAGCTACATCAATGGTTTTGCCAGTAACACTCGCTGTGCACAATGGTTTAAACGAGACAATAATGGTGACGCAACCGGTATAGAAGCGATCAATCTTGAAACAGACCTTATCAAGCGCCAGCTATCCTGCAAGCATTTCCCTGCCTTTTACATTCAACAGGATAATCACGATGCAGTGCACGAACAACTGATCAGTGATTTTCTTTGCTGGCAGGCACCTTTTTTTCTTTTACTGGATAATCTGGATTATGAAACACGATCGCGTCTGGAACATCAGGCCAGACAACGGGCGCCGGTAATTGATGAAATATTTCATTTATACCCGGAGATCATTAATCAGGATATTATTAATGCCGCCCGGGTTGAAGCCCTGTTCAGAAGAACAAACCCTGAACCTGAAGATAGCGAAGAAATCATGTGCGCCGAATACATAGAACTGAATATACCGCGCACAAACTAGTTATTCATTATTGTTCAGTTGCTGTCGTAATCTGGCCAGCTCGGTTACATAAGCCTCCGCATCGCCATAAGGAAGAAAGCCGTGATAACGTGAATGGTTTTTTTCCAGTTGCCGGGCATGTTTAATGGGACACCAGTACTGTTCAGAACGTGCTGCCACTTCCTGTACATAGGCAATAAAACCATTAACATATCCACAATACACACAGTTAATCCGTTCGATCACATTTAAATACTGCAACTCATGCCGATCCAGCGCAATATAATCACCACGCCTGACTTTCGGAATTTTATAAACTGAAAAACACAATGACTGATAGATAAATACAAAAACGTCAAATATTACAACGGGAATAATCAGACTATAAACAAGCGGTGACACCAGTAAACCAGGCCAGCTACATTCCCTCAAATAGTCACCCACTTTTTTGGATAACTCACGATGCTGATCACTGATTGCCTGCTCGAATCGAACCCGCCCCCGCTTGAGGCTATAACCAAATCCTTCTGCTTCTTTACTGATTTCTTCGGCAACCCGCGTTTCAAGCTCACGGATTTCAGTTAACAGATCATTCAGTCGTGACATATTCAGGTTCCTTAAAAGTCATTCCATGAAAATTATTTAATGTTAGAATACGCTGAATCTTAATCCGAGGACAGCATATGTTTAATGTGAATGAATATTTTGATGGCAAGGTAAAATCACTGGCCTACAGCGTTAATGGCAAACCGGCTACGCTGGGCGTCATGGCCAAAGGCGACTATGAATTCGGAACCAGCACAGTTGAACACATGACATTGATCAGCGGTAAGATGTCAGTAAAGCTGCCTGGCGATACTGACTGGCACAATGTCGCAATCAACGAAACATTCGTTGTTGATGCCAATGTAAAATTTCAGGTGAAACTGGCTGAAGACAGTGGCTATCTGTGTTTATATGAATAAACCCGTAATCATCTGATGAATGCACACTCCCCGGATGCAGACTGCATCCGGGAATAATCAGCTAACAAATTAAGTTTTAATCAAACACTCTTTTTCTTCTTTAGATAACTGCTTGATCGCTGACTCTCTTCTGGCAGCCTCCGATTTTGAAGCCACTGTTTCACTATAAACCAGCGCAACGGGTCGCCTGGCACGGGTATATTTGGCAGCCAGACGATTATTGTTATTGTGCTCTTCGACACGTCGCTCAACATCCAGGGCAATTCCGGTATACAGACTATTGTCAGCACAACGTACTATATAAACGAACCAGTCACTCATCATCAGGCACGTGAAACATATTCACCTGTTTCAGTATTGATTTTAATACTTTCACCAATGGTCAGATATTCCGGTACCTGAACAACCAGCCCCGTAGTCACTGTTGCGGGTTTGGTACGTGCCGATGATGAGGCAGCCTTCATGGCCGGCGCACATTCCGTTATTTCCAGAACGACAGACGCCGGTAGCTCAATACCCGATAACACGTCATCTACAATCAATGCACTTATACCCTCCAGTGATTCGGTTAAATAGAGTAATTCATCTTCGATAACAGAATCTGCCAGCACATACTGTTCATAGCTTTCTTTATCCATAAAGGTACAACCATCGGCATCACGAAACAGTAACTGAACCGGTCGATGTTCGATGCTCACTTCTTCAACCACTTCATCGCCTTTGAAGCTATGTTCATATTTCTGGCCTGACACCACATCATATCCTTTAAGTTTATATAAGGTATTACCACTTCTAGATGAGGGTGACTGCACGAACACATGCTTTACCATAATGCTTTTTCCATCAGCACGAAATACATGTCCACGCTTTAATTCATTCGCTTTCATAGTTAACTCTAGTTAGAAAATTTATATTTTTACGGTCTGAAACAACCGGAATCCAAGAATTGAATAATAACACTATCGGCTATCATTTATATTTGAAAATTAATATTTGAAAAAAATATATTGCGCTTATTAGCCACCAGAAACAATGGTTAAGCGGGAATCATTGCTAAATACAGACTGATTTCGTCCAGCATCTTTCGCCTTATAAAGAGCTTTATCCGCTTCATTTATCAATGATGTCATGCGATCCTTATCAGTTGGAATTATTGAACAACCACCAATACTTAGCGTCACAATATTACTAATAGGCGAATCATCATGCGGAATAGCTCTTAAACGAATAGCGCGTAAGACCTGATCGGCAACCGCTTTCATGCCTTTTTCCGGTGTCATCGGTAAAATAATAGCAAATTCTTCACCCCCATAGCGCGAGACCACATCGGATGGCCGGGTAACAACATCTACCAGCACACTGGTCACAGCCTGTAAACAGGCATCACCAGCCAGATGCCCATTGGAGTCATTAAAACGTTTAAAGTAATCAATATCGAGCAACAATAAAGAGATAGGTTGCTTGTTTCTATAAGCATGATGATATTCACGACGCAATGACTCATCAAAATAACGTCGATTAGCGATACCGGTCAGCGGATCCTGAGCGGTAAGCCTTTCCAGATCCTGAGTTCGCTCATAAACTTCTGTCTTCATTTTATTAAAAGCTTCTGCAAACAGTGAAATCTCTCTGCACCCTTCGACTTTCAAATTATGCGAAATATCACCCTGTTTTATTCTATCAATATCATTTTGAATAGTGGTCAGCGGTTTAAACAGGAATTTCCTGAATAGCCATAACGAGAAAAACAGAACCAGTATGACGAGACAAATAAAAATCGAAATAGATGCAAAAATAGTTCTGGTAATTTCGTGACGCAAATTTGTTATGTCACTATAGGCAGTCAGCCTAACCACTGGATCATTAAAATGATTAACCAGTACATAGTCCACTTCCAGTTCATGCTCGATCAGTACTTTTGGTCGATAATAAAAACGCCCGCTACTGGCAACACTACTTAACGCCACAGGCATATGAATTCTTGAGGCAATATTAACCAGATTTCGAACCGGATTAATAATTACTTCAAGGTAACCTACAATTCTAATTCCACCTACGGGAACGAGAACAGAATAATAAAGCACATCATTGGCTACCCAGAGGCCACCTAAAGCCATGACTCGATCAGCACCGGTTCTAGAATAAGCCTGACTATAAATAACATCAGATAAATTATTTTCCAGAACTGGAATACCACTATTACTTTCAGCAACAAAATTCAGAACCAGATCATAAACACGTATCTTAACAAGATCGATATCAGCCGAGCCGACAAAACCTTTAATAAAGGGTTCATCTAACATAGAGGCTAATTTATTAGACTCTAATACTTTTTTATTACTAAATGAATTTCTAATAGCATCATTGATCGCAACAGAATGAGCCAGTTTTAGAGCACTCTTGTGGGCATCGCCTATCACTTCTTTGGCGGCCACTTCAAAAATACTCCTGACACTGGCTGTTTGAGCATGTTCCGCCGAATCTATAAAATTCTCACTGGAAATCAATGAAACAAGTACAGATAAAATAGCGATCATCGCCAACAAAATAATAGTGATACTTCGTATAGAAATATTCTGGCTTTTAAGCATGTTATTTTTTCACCCGACTAACAGGCATTTCTTTATCCACCCATTCTTTCCAGCCACCACGAAACCAGTAAACCCTGCTATATCCCCAGTGATATGCCTTGGTTGCTGCATTGGCACTGCGTAAACATGTTTCACCGTTACAATAAAAAACAACAGGTGTAGATTTATTTGGAACCATATCCGCTAAACTATTTTCTGTCATTTTACTATCCAGAATATTCACTGCATCCTGAATATGCCCATCATCAAATGGTTGCTGTTTACGTGAATCGATAATTACTACTTCAGGCTCCAGCATAACCAGATTAATAACATCTTCTGCAGTTACTCGTGTGGCACCTTCTATCTGATCTGGAACAATTAGATTGCCCGCCATAACAATCGATGCATGCAACAGCATCACACTCATCAAAACAAGCCACAAACGACGTAAATTTAAAATACCAAGAGCTTTCATACAACCTTATAAAATCTACCTAAATACATGAAAAATAATATTATTCCTTATAAAAATATTATAGTCACAAAAAAATTCAACACCATGTATTTACATACCATAGTATTCATTAATCAATATTAAAATTAGCCAAGAAGTTAATCATATGATATTAGCGTTAGACACTAATTTAGAGGAACAGCCATGAACTGAAAACCCAGGGCAAATATAACCTAATAACATTAGATTTTATACTGCCAAAAGATAATTAATACCAGATACCTGCATATTAATTGAACCTGGATCAGCTCATCTAATGAGTGATTCCATGAGTTAAAATACCAGACTCAGGGGTATTTACACCCGGAAAAACAAACGGCTAATGAGCATAGAGAAGATTTTCCAGACAAAATATTCTACTATAGTGCCCCTTTTTAATAGGTAGACATAAAAAGTGCACGATTTTATTCCCGGACAACGCTGGATTAATGACGCCGATGCCCAGATGGGCCTGGGCACAATACTGGATGTAGAACACCGTACCGTCACCGTCATCTTTATGTCGACCGGTGAAACCCTGACCTACGCCAAACAATCCGCTCCACTGACCCGGGTTACCTTTGCTATTGGCGATACTGTGCACTCCCATGAAGGCTGGTCTCTGGCAGTAGAATCAGTTGAAGAACATGAAGGCCTGTTAACCTATATTGGCACCCGGGATAATGGCAAGGCATCACGTCTGGAAGAAATTGAGCTGGATAACTTTATCCAGTTAAGCCGGCCTTCTGAACGATTATTCACTGGCCAGATTGATCAGGCCAAATGGTTTGAATTACGTTATCAAACTCTGCTACATGAGAATCGACTGGCCCATTCAGATTTGCGCGGCCTCACTGGCGTACGCACCAGCCTGATTCCTCATCAGTTATACATCGCCCATGAAGTGGCCAATCGTTATGCCCCACGGGTGTTACTGGCAGACGAAGTGGGACTTGGTAAAACCATTGAAGCCGGACTAATTCTGCACCACCAGTTACTCACCGAACGTGCCCGACGTATTCTGATCATCGTACCGGAAACACTGGTTCATCAGTGGCTGGTAGAAATGCTGCGTCGTTTTAATCTGTTCTTCAGTATTTTCAATGAAGAACGTTGCCTCGGCATCGAAGAAGGCGAAGACTTCAATAACCCGTTTCATGCTGAACAGCTGGTGTTATGCAGTCTCGATTTTCTGGTCAATGATCGCAACCGTAGACAACAGGCACTGGCGGGCGAATGGGATTTGATGGTGGTCGATGAAGCCCATCACCTGCAATGGTCAGAAAAGAATGCCAGCCCGGAATACGATCTGATTGAAAAACTGGCAGCTGTCACCAAAGGTGTACTATTACTCACTGCCACACCAGAACAACTGGGTAAAGCCAGTCACTTTGCACGTTTAAGATTACTTGACCCTGACCGTTTTTCAAACTTCGATCATTTTATTGAAGAAGAAAAATCCTATGTACCGGTAGCACAGGCAGTTGAAAATTTATTAAACAACCAGCCATTCAGTGATACAACACGGCAAACTCTGTTAAGTACACTCAATGAAGGCGACAACAAATCCTTACTGGATACTCTGAAAAAATCAGACCTGCATGATGAAACCAATATAGAAGCACGCCAGCAACTGATTGAACATCTGCTGGACCGACATGGTACCGGACGCGTGTTATTCAGAAATACCCGATCCGCGGTTAAAGGCTTTCCACAACGCAATGTCACAGCTTATCCACTGCCACTACCTGAGCAATATAACAGTCAGCATGATACTGATACATCCGTTGCGCTACTGCTCTGCCCTGAGCACTGTTATCAATCGCAGACACAAAAAAAACAACTGTCATGGATTCAGTTTGATCCTCGTATTCACTGGCTAGAAGAAAAATTAAAACAATTATCCGGTAAAAAAGTACTGGTCATCACTGCCCATGCGGAGACGGCACTGGACCTGACCAAACAGTTGAAAACCCGCGCTGGAATTCACGCGGCGGTTTTTCATGAACAGTTAAGTATTGTTGAACGGGATCGTGCCGCTGCCTTTTTTGCTGATCATGAAAATGGCGCACAGGTACTGGTCTGTTCCGAAATCGGCAGCGAAGGACGCAACTTCCAGTTTGCTCATCATATGGTGCTGTTTGATCTGCCATTGAATCCTGATTTACTTGAACAGCGCATTGGCCGCCTGGATCGCATTGGTCAAACACAAACCATTCAGATACACGTGCCCTATATTGAAAACACGGCGCAGGAAATTATCTTCAACTGGTATCATCACGGACTTAGCGCATTTGAACACACCTGCCCTGCGGGACACAGTGTGTTTGCACAGGTTAAAGATCAACTCATTGCTGCTCTAAAAAATAATCAGACTGATATTTCACAACTGGTTGAAACAACCCATAAACTGCATAATGAACTCAATCAAGCCATGCACCGTGGCAGAGATATATTACTGGAATACAACTCCTGTCGAACCGATATTGCCAATGCTTTAAAAGAAAACGCCCTGATACAGGACAAAAGCAGCAGCCTGTACGACTACATGGAAAATATTTTTGACTGCTTTAATATCAGTTTTGAATTACTGGGTAATCAACGTTACCTGATTGAACCCAGCGATCACATGATCAGCAGCTTTCCCGGCCTGCCGGAAGACGGCATGAACATTACCTTTGACCGTGACACGGCATTAAGCAATGAAGATGCACACTTTCTCAGCTGGGAACACCCATTAGTGATCAATGCTATGGACATGGTGTTAACCAATGAAAAAGGCAACACAGCTGTCACTGCCGTGGAATATAAAAAAGCCAGACCCGGCACGCTATTACTGGAATGCCTGTTTGTGCTGGAAGCATCATCCAGCACCCATTTACAGTCACGCCGTTATCTGCCACCCACCACATTAAGAGTAGTGCTGGACGAACATGGCAAAGATCATGAAGCTGATCTGCAACATTATTACATTAGTAAGTCGAGCATTACTGTCAATAATGAAACCGCCATACAAATTATAAAAGCCAAACAGGATGAAATTCGAAAACTGATTAATGAATCCGAAGCCATGGCCAGACAACAGGCACCGGACATTCTGGCAACGGCTCATCAACAGACAAAACAGACACTGGAAAAAGAAATCAATCGTTTGAAAGCACTGAAACAAATCAATCCCAGTGTGCGCGATGAAGAAATCAGATTCTTCGAACAACAATGGCAGGCACTGACGCAGGCATTGGATTCTGCCAGTTTGCGACTGGATTCATTGCGGGTGATTGTGGCAACATAAAATGGCGGCAGGTCGTCTTTCACC
>Ga0224496_10001003_pt1 | contig 18249 bp, 12 predicted proteins | sample SF_Jul11_sed_USG_2_FD_168127 | JGI IMG/M metagenome (GOLD analysis project Ga0224496, IMG submission 168127) | Sediment microbial communities from San Francisco Bay, California, United States - SF_Jul11_sed_USGS_8_1 | ecosystem: Environmental > Aquatic > Marine > Sediment | place: USA...
GATCTGGAGCGGGGCACCAACAGCCTGAGCTCGATACTCAATTACCTGGTTTTTAATATATTTCCCACGGCCGCCGAGTTTGTCTTTGTTGCCATCATCCTGCTGGGCAAATATGAAGCCAGGTTCGCCATTATTACCTTCACTACGGTCGTGATATACATTACTTTCACACTGGGTGTGACCAACTGGCGCATGCATTTCCGCCACGAAATGAATGCGCTCGAATCACAGTCCAATTCGCTGGCGGTGGATGGCATGTTGAATTACGAAACCGTCAAATATTTTACCAACGAGGCCTATGAACTGGAACGCTACGATCATACCCTGTCGAAGTGGGAGCATGCCGCGATAAAAAGCCAGAGCTCGATGTCGGCGCTAAATTTTGGCCAGGGCGCAGTCATCGCTGTTGGCGTTACCTTCATGATGATCTATGCAGCGCAGGGTGTGGTTGATGGTGTCATGACGCTGGGTGACCTGGTGCTGGTTAACGCCATGATGCTGCAACTGTTCATCCCGCTGAATTTTCTCGGCGTTATTTATCGCGCTTTGAAATACGCACTCGCTGACATGGATTCTATGCAAAAGCTGCTGGATACCGAAGCGGAGATTGCTGATGCCAAAGGCGCGGCAGAATTGAAAATAGATAAGGCCTATATTCAGTTTCAGCACGTGTCTTTTTCTTATGGGCCGGACCGGCAGATTCTTGATGATATTTCTTTCGATATCGAACCCGGCCAGAAAGTCGCGATTGTCGGCCCCTCCGGCGCGGGTAAATCAACACTGGCCAGATTGCTGTTTCGATTTTATGAAGTCGATAGCGGCGCTATCACGATTGATGGTCAGGACATCAATACGGTCACGCAAAACAGTCTGCGGCAGAATATTGGTATAGTGCCGCAGGATACCGTGCTGTTTAACGAGACGATTGAACATAATATTCGCTACGCTAAACTCGATGCCAGCGATGAAGAAATCCGGCAGGCCGCCATCATGGCGAACATGCATGATTTCATTATTAGCCTGCCCGATCAATATCAAACCATGGTCGGAGAGCGCGGCCTGAAGTTGTCCGGCGGCGAAAAACAGAGGCTGGCGATTGCCCGGGTAGTGCTGAAGAGCCCCAAGATTTTAGTGTTTGATGAGGCCACCTCGTCGCTCGACTCGCATTCAGAACAGCAAATATTGAGTTCATTGAAGGCGGTTGCGTATCGTCACACCACGCTGGTTATTGCGCATCGGCTTTCAACGATCGTTGATGCAGATAAAATACTGGTGCTGAAAAATGGCAAGTTGATAGAGCAGGGCACGCATCAGCAACTGCTGGCTGATCAGGGTTTGTACAAGCATCTGTGGGATCTGCAGCAGGAAGAAAGAGGCCGTGAGCTCGCCATCGAGGCGGTTAAGGGTTTGTAGTCTATACTTACCCGATACTAAGAAGTATGTTCAAACGGCCAGGCCAGTAAGGATCGGGAAAGTATAGATAAGCATGTTTATATTTATAAAAGCAGTTCCGTTGTTATGTATAAAATCACTCTTTACAGTCGCACTTAGTTTTTTTCTGTTGTCTTCTGTTTATGCGCAGGAAGTCATCAGTGAAAAAATATTTTTTCTCAGCGAAGACGGAAAGGGGTATGTCCGTTATGACACAACAAGAACAAATAACCCCGGTTATGACATCTGGTTTAATAAAGTAAAGAATCAGCTTCCTGAGAAACATCTGAAAGATTATTTATATATGTATCCTAATGATTATAAATGGGATACGACATCGCAGTCAGGTTATGATTTGATGAAAATAGCTTCAGGAAGCTATGCAACGCTGATACAGGGAACACTCATTAATAAAACTGAAGTTGATGTTGGTGATGATGGTGTCTATACATACAGCAACTGGGATGGTAAGTCTCGAATGGCTGATAATCACTATGGAATATGGAACAGGCCGGATAACTTTTCTCAGCTGGTCTATGCGTGGGTGTTTCCTCAGAACTTTAACATTGTTAGCTATGTTGCGAATAAGAAGGGTAAATGGGTTAAGCGTAATAACACTATTACCTATTATGGTGAAGATGTGAATGACCTGGTATTTACCATTAAATATCAACCGCGCAGTAATACGATCTATAAAGATTTGCTTAAGGCAATAAATCAAAAAGAACAGGAGAAGGAACAAATCCTGTTAGAGCAGAATACCAAAGGTGTGAAAATAACACTGGCTGCGACTGTGCTGTTTTCTTCTGGTAGCAGCGACTTAAGCGAAAATGGAGCAGCTATTCTTCGTCGTCTGTCTAAAGCTCTGTCCAGTAGAGATGATCTCAATGTGGTTATTGAGGGCCATACTGATAATGTTTCTATAAAGGGAGCGTTAGCTAAGAAATATAAATCAAACTGGGAGTTATCTGCGGCACGATCATTAACAGTGCTGCATTATATGGCTAGCAATAACGTGCTAGAGTCTCGGCTTGAGTCACGTGCTCATGGTTCATTAAGGCCACTATTCTCTAATGAAACAGAACAGGGCAGGTCAAAAAACCGCCGTATAGAAATATTGGTGATAGATGCATCTAAATAGCAATGTAAGATACTGACTATTCATGCATTTATTAATGCATCTTCTTGCATAAATTACAAAATTCACTTCTTTAACACAGTCATCATGAACTGGATGAACTTGATTATGACTGATGATTGCTTTATCTTGTGATCCGTTGCTGATCAGGAACAGTTAGTTGACCTTGATATCTTATTGAGGAATGATTCAGGAGAATAATAACATGAAGAAATTATTTAAATACACATTTATTTTTCTATTGCTTATATTGCTCGCAGTAACTGTATTTATTTATACTTTTAACGCCAATCAGTACAGAGAAGAATTAGCAGGCGCAGTTGGAGCTGTCCTGGGCAGGCCTGTCAGTATCAGTGGTGACCTTGACATAACACTTTATCCGTGGATTGGAGTTAAGCTGAATGACGTTACTATTGAGAACAATTCAGGATTTAGCAAAAAAAACTTTGCCACCATTGGGCAATTTAATATTAGTGTAAAGGTTTTACCTCTTTTTCAAAAACAACTTGATATAGATAAGTTGGTGATGCATCGTTTGTCCGTTGATTTCGAAAGGAATGCGACAGGTGATAATAATTGGTCTGATTTTGCAGGTGCAGCAGGAAGTAATGGCATCGTGTCAGAATATGGTTTGGTCGGACTGGTTATTGGTGGTATTGAACTGGTTGATGCCAATGTTACCTGGCTTGATGTAAGTACAGATAAACGATTTAAAATATCCGGGATGGCTCTTGATACCAAGGCGGTTATCAATGGTCAGCCTCTCCCTGTTACATTAAAAGCTTATCTAGAAAGTAATCAGCCAGAATGGCAGGCTTCAGTTTCTATTAATGCAGATATTGGATTTAATGAAAGCTCAACTACGATTAATGCAAATAATATTAAAATGTCCGTCAAAGCACTTATGCCAGGCGAAAATATGGAAAACGTCTCATTTGCCATGGTTTCAGACAGTGTTATCAACTGGCAGGAAAATACGGCGAAGCTAACAAAAACACGATTTAGTATTTTTGGTTTGATCATGAGCGGTAGCTTCGATGTCGAAAATATTTTTTCTGTGCCAACGATTCATGGGCCGTTAAAAATTAATACATTTGAAGCTGAAAAACTGGCTAAAAACTTCAATATTGATGTGCCAGCTATGTCTAATGAACAAAGTTTGAAAAAGATTTCAATGCAAGCCATGTTTAAAACGGATTTTGATAATATCTACTTAGATAACCTACTGGCTAATGTAGATATGAGTCATGTTAAAGGTTTTGTGCATATTGAGGATTTGTCGCAACCTAAAATTCGCTATGCACTGGATGTTGATAAAATAGACTGGCATGATTACAGAACGGCTAACAATGAGACGGGTCAGGATGAAGATGTGTTTCCGCTTGATTTTATCAGGTCTAGCTATCTTGAAGGCACGGTTGATGTTGAAAGCGTAACTATAGATGAAGTCATGCTAGCAAAATTTCACGTTGCATCAAATATTACCGATGGAATTATAAAAGCGAATCCTGTATCTATGTGGGTGGGTGAAAGTGAAGTTAAAGCAGCCATGGAACTTGATGTACGTTCGATGCCGCTAGGTAAATTTGCTGTTGAAGTAAAAAATGTTGATGCTCGATCTAGTCTCAATCCCTTACTTAATTCCATTATAGGCGATAATGGTCTTGTTGTGGATGGCATAGTCAATATTGATGCGAATATTAATACCAAGGGAGACAGTATTAGTGCACAGAAAACATCGGCTAAAGGTACCATCAATATCGACATGGGTAAGACCATTATTCAGGGTATTGACCTTGATTACACCTCGCGATCTGTTGTCGCTGATTATGCCAATAGGAATAATTTTAGAACAAGGAAGTCGTATGTGACCGAAAATAATCCAGATCGTAATACTGAATTTGATAGCCTTCATGCAACATTTCAAGTGATGCATGGGAAACTGGAAAATAAAGATTTATTACTGATTTCAGAGCAGGCAAATATTACTGGTTCTGGGAATATAGATTTGATCAATCAAAAACTGGATTATCGCCCTGTTATTGATATTAAGGTAAAGAATACCATAGATATACGCGATAAATTAAGAGACCATCCTATGGAGTATCATGTCCATGGTGATTTTCAGAATTTAACTTATAAATTTGAAGTTGATAAGTATGAACTTTTGGTAGGTCGGTTATTATTACAAGATGCCAAGGCAAGACGATATAAGCAGATGAATACCAAGCAGAAAAAATTATGGTAAATATCTACACGGCTACAGAAAATATAAATTTTTTATTTTTTATCATTTTTTTGTCCTGTTATATGATCTTTTAGCCAGAGTGTATCGATAAGTTTAATAACATTATTGAGTGAATCGCCAAGATATTTTGATGCTGCGGCATTGCCTGTATTTTCTGATAGATAAGGTGCGTCATGGCCGATATTATCAAGACGTTGTTGTAGTTTTGGAATGGGAGATTTTCTGCTGGGCTCAGCTTTGAGCACGCTATGAATTAACGACCTTAATTTTTCCTCTTTAAAGTTTGCCTGTACGGCAGCTGAAATACCATAATATGGTGTTACAGGAGTTTTGGTTTTTGCTGTGGTTATTTTGTCGATGGCAGGCCAATAACGTTTCTGTAGATACCACTGATAGGTTGCATCAGCAGTGATCATTTCACGCACATCATCATGAATAAATAACTCCATTGCATAGGAGTCAGCATTGAGTTCATCTCTTCTGGCTGCATAGACGGTTATTGAAGCGTATAAAGCGGCATAAAAGCCATAAAGCCATTTCAGAAGATAACAGTCAAGGTGTTTCATTTTTCCATAAGCAATAGCATATTGTTTCCATATTGATCGTAGTTGATATAACCAGTTTATTAATGGATTGTGTCGTTTGGAAAATTGGCCCATGCGCCGAGCCAGTAGGCATTCGAATTGTTTCGGTGAAAGACATAGCAATACCGGAAGCCCGATAATTAATGTATTCATTGACCAGACAGGAAGTGCCCACTTAGGCACTTTGATAATATCCAGTTCATAATTAACGGTAATAACAATACGCTGAATATCAGGTCGTTTAAAATGTGCCTGATACTGCTGCACAAGTTTGAATATTTCAGGGGCCTTGTCTTCGGCCAGGGTCAGGCCAACTGGTGGTGATAATTTGACTTGTAGGCTTCGATAGCTGAACAGTGTAGATAGAATTAGAGCAGCAGACCAGATTGCTATAAGCTGCCAGTTAATGGCCTCGTTCTCTAAAAAAGCAGTATAAATATTAACGACTGATGTAATGGCTAATAACGGGAATAGTAGTACTAGCGCATAACCCGTCAGCGCAAATAGGCAGGCAAATGCGATATATGAACGATGGAACTTAACTATTAGTGTATTAGCTCTATTTGAAATTCTACTTAATTGACTACGGACTGAATCGAATACACCCATTATCTTGCTCCGTATTAGTGGTCTGTCAGACCTCTTATATAATGACATACATAGTATAGGAAATTTAAAGACTATACCTTATCTATTCATTTGTTTTTTTGTCTTGCTGGTTGCTTGCGCGGTGAATGGATCATCCGGCCAGTAGTGTTTTTTGTATTTTCCACGCAATTCTTTTTTTACTTCATGATAGGTTGTCTGCCAGAAACTGTTCAAATCCTGTGTCACCTGCATAGGGCGACGAGCCGGCGATAACAGATGCATCATTACTTTACAATGGCCGTTTAACACTGTCGGCGTGTCATATAAACCAAAGACTTCCTGTAGTCTGACCGCGAGTACGGGCTGGTCTGGATCAGTGTAATCAATGCTGACAGCAGAGCCACTGGGTACGGAAATTTTTTCAGGAGCTAATTTATTGATTAATTGCAGATGTTCCCATTCGAACTGACCTGAGAGCAGTCTATATAAATCCAGTTTCAGGCATTGTTTGATACTGTTTTCACTAGTCAGATGAGGTTGCAACCAATCTGACAGAGTGTTGATCAGTGTCTGTTCGGAAAAATCAGGTAGTTGCTTATTATTAAATAGATTTTTTAACAACGGCTTGTTAATCATGTGATGGTTTATAAATTGCACACGTTGTTTAAGATTAACAGCCTGTGGTGTCCAGTTTAGGCAATGTAATCCGGTGTTTTGAATCGCCTTTAAAAGGCACTGTTGTATGGCTGCTCTTGTTTCTGTTTTACTGAAATCACTGATCAGTGATTCCTGCAGAACTACCTTACCGATACTATTGGTTTGTTTTGCCTCAACACGTTGTAGTGTGTCATTCCACTCAATGGTTTCCCGTTGCTGAATGTTGTCTGTGAAATAATCCTGTAATTGTTGTGCGGTAATATCAGCTGCCAGGTAAATGCTGGCTTCGCCCAGTTTTTCATCAAGATTAGCAATCACAATATATTCATGAAAATGCTGCTGAATATGCGTAGGGATAATGGCGCCCTTACCATTGCTGAGTAAATATCGAGCTTCGTTGGTATGACGTTGCCTGGCAATTCTATCGGGGTAGGCGTAACCTAGAAGTACGCCGCTTAAAATATTGTCTGAGCATTCCTTTTTTACTGATGTTTCTGTGCAATGTATGAGTCGCCTAAAAAAATCATCAGCAGTTTTTATTATTCGTTTGCATTGTTGTAGATCTATACCGTGTTGTTTATTTTTATTATAGCTAGGCGACTGTGTCTGTACGAGTATACGGAGTCGATCATAAATGTCGGCATTTTTATCGGCACTGGCCAGAAATAAATCTTTTTCTGTGAGCAGGCTGGCGATTAAACAGGCATGGTATGCCTGTTTATGTTTTAGCGCAGATAGCATCATGTGTGCCAGTCGTGGGTGCGTACCAAGTTTCAGCATATCGCAGCCATGTGGCGTGATCTTACCCTGTTCATCAATGGCATTTAGTTGTTGTAGTAATGTTTTTGCCTGTTCGGTAGCGCTGGCTGGTGGAGTATCCATCCACTGCATTTCATTTATCTGTGTCACACCCCATTTGGCTAGTTCCAGCACCAGTGTCGATAAATCACTATGCATGATTTCAGCTGGGGAATGTTTGATTAAGCGCTGCTGTTGTTGCTCCGTCCATAAGCGGTAACACAATCCGGCGGATAATCTTCCAGCACGACCACTGCGTTGCTGTGAAGAGTCCTGAGAGATGAACTGGGTTTTTAGTCGATTCATGCCGGATGCAGGACTGTAATCTAAGATGCGTTCCATACCTGAATCAATAACGCAGCTAATACCTTCGATGGTAATACTGGTCTCCGCAATATTGGTGGCTAATATGATTTTCCGTTTGACTGTCACTCCGTGTTCTTTGGGCAGAGTGGTGATGGCCTGATCTTGCTGTATTTTATTTAAATTACCGTGTAAAACTGCAACAAGAACATTGTTGATTGAAGCATTGTCGAGATAGTGTTTGATCTGGTCAGAAAGCTGGTTAATTTCTTTTACCCCAGGGAGAAACACCAGGCAGTTACCGTCGTGTTCGTGGATAACCTGTTTCACCGTATTCAGTAAATGGCTCATCAGTGATTGATGACTATTTTGAGATATGGGTTTGTCGAGGTAGTTAATTTCAACCGGAAAACTGCGGCCTTCGCTTTGAATAATGGGGGCATTGTCGAGTAGTTTGGCGACGGCAGTGGTGTTGAGTGTTGCTGACATCACCAGAATTTTTAGATCTTCACGTAGCACCTGCTGGCTCTGTAAACACAGCGCGAGGGATAAATCGGCGTGCAGGCTGCGTTCGTGAAATTCATCAAAAATAACCAGCGCTGTATTTTTTAGCTCGGGATCAGCCTGTAGCTTGCGCGTTAAAATACCTTCGGTAACCACCAGTATTTTTGTCTGGTCGCTAAAACAATTATCCTGTCGAATTTGATAACCCACCGTTTCGCCGACTTTTTCATTGAGCAGGTGCGCCATGCGGGCCGCGGCATTGCGGGCTGCGAGGCGCCGGGGCTCAAGCATGATGATCTGTTTAGTATGCAGCCAGGGTTGATCCAGCAGGGCAAGGGGCACAGCGGTGGTTTTGCCTGCGCCCGGTGGTGCCTGCAGTACAAGGCGATGGTGTGTGCTTAATGTGTTTTTGATCTCGCCTAAAACATCATTAATAGGAAGTCCCTGCATATGATTTATTTTTTAATTAAGCGGATGCCATCCTTTTCAATGCTAATAACTCTTTGTTTATACAAACCACCAATGGCTTTTTTAAATGCACCTTTACTCATGCCAAACAGATCTGAAATTAATTTAGGGTCAGACTTATCATGTACCGGTGCAAAGCCTTTTTTACTTCTCAAATATTTTAAAATAATCTCTGAATATTTATCACGCGTTTCCTTGCCGCCTTCAAGGCTCAGATCGATTTTTCCATCAGGTCGGATATGTTTGATAAAGCCTTTTATGCTCTGGCCAAAACTTAAACGCTGGTGGACCTCATTTTTATAAAGAACGCCCCAATGGCTATGATTAACAATGGCTTTATATCCCAGATCGGTACTGTTGGCGATAATCAGATCAACGGCTTGTTGTGGTTTAAAATTATGTGGCTTTTCATCATCAATAAATTTATCGATTTTGGAAGAAGCTACAATTCGACCGTCAATGTTACTGATATAGATATACACTAGATAGGAGTGCCCAACTTCCATGGGGCGGTGCTGTTCAGAAAAAGGCACTAATAAATCTTTATCGAGGCCCCAGTCCAGAAAAGCACCGACACTGGTATTGTCTACCACTTTCAAGTAAGCAAATTCACCGACACGGGCTTTGGGTATTTGTGTAGTGGCCACTGGCCGGTCGTCTGAGTCGAGATAAAGAAATACTTCCAGATAATCTCCCTCAGCGAGCCCCTTAGGTGCATATTTAATCGGCAACAACACCTCGCCCAGTTCTTCGGCATCTAGATAAAAGCCAAAATCCACGGCTTTAATCACGTCCAGTTCGTAACTCCGGCCAATTTTTATCATTTTACGCTCTCTTTGAAAGTGGCTTCTGTCATGTCCGTATTATACAGTTCAATATGAGATGTAAGAGAATGTTCGATAACTCATGTGGTTAAATCGCTGTAGTCCTGAGTTATTCAGTAGATAAGTACCTAAAAACATCTATAATCAGTCTAATTTGTAAGGGTATTTAGGTTCATCAAACCCGTTTTAAAGCATTTGATCGTAACAACCTGGCTACCTGACGTAATCCTATTTTGATAAACAAAAACTTGTTTGGACTTAAACCTCAGTGAAAGGGTTTCTGAGCAACAATGTGTGAACTGAAATCCAATGACTCGATTATTATTGCAGATTTTTTCCTTATCCAGGCCTTATTGTAAAGGCGAATACACTGACCCTCATCAAAGATCAATGCGTCTGCATCTGCTTTTTCTTGGGCCACTAGTTCTTACCATCAGTGTCCTCGTTATTACCTTTGTCGTAGTACGTTATCAACAATCTGATGAGGAGGTGCAAGCAACTGTCTTCCAGCTCGAAAGTACCGCACAAAGCTTTTATGATGATGGACTTCGTAAAGAAATACATGCAATGCGAGGTATCATAGAAGTGATGATGCATCGCGATGACATAACATCTGCACTCGCCAACCAGGATCGTAAGGCTTTATTGCGAATTACCGAAGAACAATTTAATGGGCTTAAGCGCCATTTCAATATCACTCATTTTTATTTCATGAATGCTGATAGGGTTAATCTGCTGCGCGTTCACGCTCCCTGGAGATATGGAGATACGATTAATCGAATTACCATGTTACAGGCTGAAGGTACTCATTCTATTGCAAGTGGTGTGGAACTGGGGGCTCTGGGTACTTTCACTCTACGGGTGGTAGCTCCATGGTACGATCAGCAGCAAAAATTGATCGGTTACGTAGAGCTCGGAATGGAGATTGGTCAGTTGCTTGAACATTTGCAGGCAAGTTTAGATCTACGGCTGATCACTGTCATTAATAAGACATATCTAGATCGTGATAACTGGGTAAAAGGTATGACCGACCTCGGACGTGACCATGACTGGGATCATTTTCAGGATATTGTCATTAATAAAGAGACCACTTCAATAGCTCCGCTCATGCTGGTCGATTTTCTCGAGCGTGAAGGCTCCATGTTAGATTTTGAAATCAGGGAAATGATATATAGAAACCGTGAATATCGTGTCATTGCACTGCCTTTAATGGATGCAGGCGGGCGTAAAGTCGCACAGATAATAATGACCATAGATGTAACTCAAGTACAAAATGATGCACGTGATGCGGCCTATACGGTCAGTATTGCCGCATTGATATTCGGGAGCATGTTGGTAGTATTTTTTTATTGGTTAATTGGTGGTATTACTCAGAGGCTTAATCTTGATGAAAAGGAACTTCGTGAACTAGCTACACGTGATGGCCTCACTAATCTGTACAATCAACGCACTTTTTACAGCATGTTGAAAGACGATATCGATCGTGCCTATCGCTACCAGCGTCCGGTTTCACTGCTCTTACTGGATATTGATCACTTCAAAGTGGTTAATGATACTTATGGTCATCTGGCCGGTGATGCCATTTTGCGTGGTTTAAGCCAGCGCCTGATCAGCCGCTTGCGTACTACAGACCGGCTATGTCGATACGGCGGAGAAGAACTCACCATGATTCTGCCAGAAGTAGACGTTATTGTTGCGGCAAAAGTTGCAGAAGGCTTACGTCAACTGATTGAACGAGAACCCTTTTATATTGGTGAGGGTCAGTCCATAAATATTACTGTTAGTATCGGTGTTGCTGCTTATCCTTATCATGGAAAAGAAGCAAAACAACTGGTTTCAGGTGCTGACATTGCTTTATATGAAGCCAAGGGCGCGGGACGTAATCGCGTCTGTATTTATCAATCAAAGGCGTGAGGATGGCCATTTTTCACGACAGTTAAAGAGGAGGATTACTATGCGACATTTTCATTTTATCGTTGGAGCTTTAACTTTTTTTATTAGTACTGGCCTGCAGGCTAATGTGTTGGTGCTGGTGCATGGTTACCTGGCTAGCCCTAGTTCGTGGGAGCAAAGTGGCATTAATGTAACCCTGGAAGCGCAGGGCTGGAAACGTGGCGGCCTGTTTAGTAACACTCCAGCGGGTGTGCAATTATATGAAGCTGACAACAAAGCAGATAACACGGTCTACGTTGTCGATTTACCCGCTGAAGCCCCTGTCATCGTACAGTCAGATTTTCTACTTGGCATGTTAAATACGATTCGACAGAAACGGCCTGATGAACCGTTGATTATCGTTGGTCACTCTGCGGGAGGTGTGGTAGCAAGAATGTCACTGATTCGTGGTGGTGCAAAAAACGTTGCTGCACTGATCACTATTGCGAGTCCACATGTTGGTACAACACGTGCCAATGAGGCGCTTGATGCGACCAATGAGTCCGGGCCTTTCGGTATTGTTAAAAACTTATTTGGTGGTAGCGATTACGATACACTAAAGCGCTCTCGCGGCTTATTGTTTGACCTTACTCAGCCATACCCCGGTAATATGTTGTACTGGTTAAATAACCAGAAACATCCCGATATTAAATATATTTCGGTGGTTCGGCTTAATCCGGTTGGTTTTGCAGGCGATGATCTGGTGCCGGGTTACAGTCAGGATATGAATAACGTCACTGCACTTCAGGGCCGTTCAACGGTGATTACTACGCCTGCCGGGCATACGCTGGTTGCACAGGATGCCAATACTATTGTCAGTGTTTTAAAATCAATCAAGACTGATTAGATTTATCGGTATTAATAAACCTTCTCATGGTGTTACACATCTAACAGCTAAAAAAACAGCTAGAATGTTAGTCGTCATTTTTTAAATATGGATTCATAATGAAATACGAAGTTGTTGATGCCATCATTTCACCTATTGGTCGACTCGATGTACTTTCAAAATACGAAGTTGCCAAGCTGCTCGACCACAGTCAGGGTGGGCTTTATACGGTGTTTCGTAACTGTTCACTGGCAGTGTTGAATTGTGGCAATCGTATGGATGACGGTAAGAAGCTGCTCGAGCGTTATCAGTCGTTTGAAATTCGGGTAATTCAGGTTGAGCGCGGCATCAAGTTACAGGTGACTGGTGCGCCAGCAATTGCTTTTGTTGATGGTCATATCATCAAAGGCATTAATGAACACCTGTTTGCCGTTTTGCGCGATGTTATATATACCTGCGAAATGATCAGCGGTAATCCCTATATTGATATTACACAGTCAGAGGGTATCAGTAACGCGGTGTTTCATATTCTGCGAAACGCAGAAGTGCTGCACGCTAAAACTGATCCCAATATGGTGGTGTGCTGGGGCGGTCATTCCATTTCACGCCATGAATATGATTACAGTAAAGAAGTTGGTTACCATTTGGGACTGCGTGGCCTGGATATTTGCACCGGCTGTGGACCTGGCGCCATGAAAGGCCCGATGAAAGGGGCCACCATCGGCCACGCCAAACAACGTATTAGAAGCGGCCAGTACCTCGGCATTACTGAGCCGGGCATCATCGCGGCTGAATCACCTAACCCGATTGTGAATAATCTGGTGATCATGCCGGATATCGAAAAACGCCTCGAAGCATTTGTACGGGTAGGCCACGGCATCGTGGTTTATCCGGGCGGTGCGGGCACCGCCGAGGAAATTCTATTCATTCTTGGCGTATTATTGCATCCTGAGAATAAAGACATGCCTTTCCCGTTAGTTTTCACCGGCCCTGAAAAAGCGGCCGATTACTTTAAGGTAATTAATCAATTTCTTGTCGATATTCTTGGTGAAGATGTGCAAAATTTTTACCAGATCATTATCGATGATCCAGAAAAAGTCGCGCAAACAATGTGTGACGGAATGAAGCAGGTAAAAGCCTATCGAAGAAAGGTGGGTGATGCCTTTTACTTTAACTGGCGTCTGAAAATCGACAAGGAATTCCAGCAGGAATTCAAACCGACGCACGAAAATATGCGTAACCTGCAGCTTCATAAAGATCAGGAGCGCCACCTGCTCGCTGCCAACTTACGCCGTGCCTTCTCCGGTATTGTTGCGGGTAATGTCAAAGATGAAGGTATCCGCGCAATCGAGCAGCATGGTCTTTTCGAGATAAAGGGTGATGCTGAAATTATGGAACGCATGGACACCCTGTTAGCTTCATTTGTTGCACAAACTAGAATGAAACTTGCGGGCGAAGCCTACCAACCCTGTTATCGGATTATTAAGTAGATATTTATTGATTACTACGCTTGCACATACTGGGCCTAAATTCGTCATCTAAAGTTCCTTTTGTACAGTTCCAGACCAGTTTGCCCTGTAATAAGCTGGGTTTAAAAACTATTGTTTTACTGCTGTCAGTATTCAATGGTTCGGCACGCAACGTTACCGTCATAACAGCGTTCTCGCCCACCACTATTGACTCAATAATTTCATTATTAATATTTTTTTCTAAATTGACATCAATATTCTGGTTGGGCCAGAAGTTGGTTTTTAAGATAAAGCTTGTAATTTTATCGCGAGTATCGGAAGCCAGTTGTAGTCCATCTAATACCCTGTTTTTATTGGCATAAGTGTTGTATGCAGGCAATGCAAGTAGATATGTCGTAATCATCACAACTATTAGGCCGAACATAATTCCGGCATATTTTAGAACTTTCTTATTGTTTGTTTTTTTTACTTTTGAAGAGCTCGGATCGAAGCCGCAGTTCAGGCAGACAACGCTATCTTCTTTGATAGTGCCACATTGGGGGCAGAAATATTTTCCGGAAATATTGTCAAGTTCACTTGGTAACAGGCTTTTTTCTTGAAGAGAGGGCTCTTTTTCACAGGTGTTAACAATTCTGCAATCGGCACCTGTTTTACGTACGGCTATCAGGTATTTTTCAGCTGTTACATTATCAATATTGCTTTTTACGATGGTTCTGGGTTTACTTAAAAGTTGCTCGGCTTTTTGTTCGCTGATTTTAAATAATGAAGACAGATTCTTGATAATCAAATTTTTATCCTGATTATCAGAAAATTTATTGGTAATAATTAGTTGGAATGTGTTTTCGTCCATGTCGCTCATAAGGTTGTCTTTTGTTATCGTTATTTATAGCACGATAATCTATAAGAGTTATAAAATAAACTTTATGTTATTTTATTGGACAGCCGAGCAGGATGGCAGGCTGAGCATGCAATCAACCTGCCATCTGATTAGATAAAGTTATGCATTGAGGTAATGCATTGAGATGAGATCTCTGGTTATTTTTTAGTTTCCTTCTTGATCTTTTTCGCTAACTTTTTTTCCTTTGGAGACAGTAGCGATTTCTTCTTAACTTCTTTATTGGTTTTTTGTTCTTTACTCATATTTATTCACTCCCGATAATTAACAGATAGCCTGCAGTTCAAGTACGGCAGCACGCCAGATTGTGGCGGATTAAGTCAGCCCTGTCAGTATTTCTTTCAACAAAATTATTATATTATTTTGATCATAATTTTGATTTATGCACCGGCGGGGGTGAAGCCTGTATGTATGCTTCAGGTATCTGGTCAAAGTGGAATAAATGAACACATAGACAAGGTTTGTCGTCACTCACTTAATGATTCATACAAATAAGTGTTAAATTCTTTATAATTCGCCCACTGTTTTTTTGACTGTAGCGCACTCTACACAGGATATATCATGATATTTTCATCTTTAGATCTGGCTCCCGAGATTCAGCGAGCACTGGATGCCTGTGGCTATAATGAAATGACGGCTATACAGGAGTTGGCGATTATCCCGGCACGCCGCGGTAAAGATCTGTTGGCTACGGCACAGACGGGAACTGGGAAGACCGCTGCTTTTGCCTTGCCTGTTCTACAGCAGATTCATAATAACCCGAAGCCAACGCTACCCGGCAGTCCACGTGCACTGATTCTGACGCCAACCCGCGAATTGGCAGAACAGCTGACAGAGACCATCAAGCGTTATGCCCAGTTCATGCCGGTCACCGTCACAGCTTTGTTTGGCGGCCTGAAAATAAGCGCTCAGGAGAAAAAGCTCAGAGCCGGCATCGACATCATTGTCGCTACTCCCGGCCGTATGCTTGAGCATGTCGTGCAGAATAACGTCAACCTGGGTAGTGTTGAATTTGTTGTTCTGGATGAAGCCGATCGCATGCTGGACATGGGCTTCATCACTGATGTTCTAACACTACTGAAAAAAACACCGGCAAAGCGCCAAACTTTACTGTTTTCCGCCACCATATCGCAGCTGGTTAAAGACCTTGCTAAAAAGATACTGACTAATCATGAAGTCATTAGTGCAGCCCGACAAAATGCCACCGCGGATAATGTTGAGCATGTGGTCTATCCAGTAGAGGAGCGGCGCAAGATAGAATTATTTGTTGAACTGATCGAACAGCACAACTGGTTTAAGGTTCTGGTCTTTACCAGTACTAAGGCGCAGGCAGATGAACTCATGAATAACCTGAAACAGGTGGGTATTAAAGCCGGACTTTGTCATGGTGATAAAAGCCAGGGCTCACGCCGCCGCGCCATTGCTGATTTCAAGGCCGACAAAATACAGGTGCTGATCGCTACTGAAGTGGCCGCCCGTGGACTGGATATTCAGGGACTGGAACACGTCGTTAATTTCAATCTGCCTTATCTGGCTGAAGACTACGTTCACCGCATTGGTCGTACAGGCCGCGCTGGCAGTAAAGGTCAGGCTATTTCGTTTGTTAGTCGTGAAGAAGAACGCACGCTAAAAAATATCGAAAAACTCATTGGCGATCGCATCAAACGCATCAAAGTACCAGGTTATGCTGAAGGTAGTCGAGAAACACTATTAAATGCTGTATCCAAAAATAACCGTCCGGCACGTACAAACAAAGCCAGTAAAACCAAAATTGACGACATCAGGAAAAGTTTTGTTAAAACTAGTCGAAAGAAAAAACGCTAGCTTGCCTGTTGTTAACAATGAAGTGAAAACGGATCCCTGTGTTTTATCTGATTATCAGTGCTGTAACTCAGTTTATCTGGTTGTCTCTTTAGCCTCGATAGCCTGTGGTTTAAATTAAGTCCCCACATTTTCCCTGTTAGATATGCTTCAACGATGGGTATTTATATCATTCACGGTGTGCGATTATTGATCAATGAGAACCTCAGTCATATCGTCAAATAGCCTGCGTAATTTCCTGCATTCATTAGTTTTGTTTACAGGTATGATGGCTCTGTTGAGTCTGGTTGGCTGGCTACTGATGGGACCTGTAGGTATAGGCTGGTTTTTATTTACCGGCATAGTGATATTAATTGGTGCAACACGCATCTCTCCCCGTGTTATTTTACTTTTACATGGAGCGCGGTTGTTGAGAACCGAAGACGCACCGAATCTGTATAAAATTCTCAACCGACTGAGTGTGCAGGCGGGGATTAAAAATTGCCCCATTCTTTATTACATTCCTGATACGACCATAAATGTATTTACCAGTGGATTAAAAGAAAACACGTCGATTGCGCTTAGTTATGGCATTGTGCGTCAGCTCAATGTTCACGAGCTTACAGGTGTACTGGCACATGAAATCAGCCATATTCGTAGCAATGATATGTTAGTAATGTTAGTTGCCAGCGTTATTTCCAGTTTGACCAGTGTGATGGCGTTGGCTGGTTCCATTCTTGTCCTGATCTATATTCCTCTGTATATCCTGACCGATGAAACCGTACCTTGGGCATTGCTGATCATCATGATGCTGGCACCTACTGCAAGTGCTTTAATGCAGATGGCTTTATCGCGTACGCGTGAATTCAGTGCTGATCTGGATGCGGTTAAATTGACCAATGATCCATTGAGTCTGGCCTCTGCGCTTGAAAAAATTGAGTACTATCAGAGTAGCTGGTTAGAAAAAATATTTAAGCATAGTCAATATATCCGTATACCACTATTGCTTCGAACTCATCCTTTGGTGTCTGATAGAGTTGATCGTTTGAAAGATCTGGCGATACAACTGCACGACATGTGAAATTACTTATGATCATGCCAGTTGCTTCATAATTTTCCTTATAAAGGAATTTAAAATTAATGATTACAGGCATTCAGGTTAATAATTATGTCCGCTGATCAAATTGTCATTGTCTGTATTTTGGCCGCGACCATGGGCATGTTCCTGTGGGGTCGTTGGCGGCACGACATGGTCGCCATGGCTGCACTGCTGGCCTGTGTTTTTACCGGGCTGGTGCCGGGCAGTGATGCCTTTGCCGGCTTTGGTCATCCGGCGGTGATAACGGTCGCGTGTGTCCTTGTGCTGGGCTACGGCTTACAGATTTCCGGCGCAGTGGATGTGATGGCGAAACGTTTTCTGCCGACCGCCGCCGGCGTGACGGTGAGTATACTCGCGCTCATCAGCCTCGCGGCTCTGTTATCGGGTTTTATGAATAATGTTGGTGCACTCGCATTGTTGATGCCCATTGCCATACAGCTGTCCGCCAAACATGATTTACCCGCAGGCAAGGTGTTAATGCCGCTGGCCTTCGGTTCAATTTTAGGTGGCATGACCACGCTGATCGGTACGCCGCCAAATTTGATTGTTGCAGGTTTCCGGCAGACAGCAGGTAGCGGTGCATTCACCATGTTTGACTTTTCTCCTGTTGGTGTCTCCGTCGCGCTGGTCGGCATTATGTTTATTGCTCTGGTTGGCTGGCGCATGGTGCCTGCGCGCAAGCAGG
>Ga0224496_10001005_pt1 | contig 18220 bp, 19 predicted proteins | sample SF_Jul11_sed_USG_2_FD_168127 | JGI IMG/M metagenome (GOLD analysis project Ga0224496, IMG submission 168127) | Sediment microbial communities from San Francisco Bay, California, United States - SF_Jul11_sed_USGS_8_1 | ecosystem: Environmental > Aquatic > Marine > Sediment | place: USA...
GACAGAATTGCAGAAAAAGTGATTGAGGGATGCCTGAACGTGTCAACAGTCTATTATGACGTCACTCCAAAACCTCCTGCAACTATTGAGATGGAGTAGAGACACGCTAAGAAAACGTATAAGTGCTTGGAAACGTTTTACCCTGTGAGTAGTCATGTTTCGTGTTAGAGTAAACAAAATCGAGTCTATCCGCGACTTAGATGGGAATCTTGGAAAACGCATAGAATTAGTTGAAGAGCGGAAAATCCCTAGCTTTGTTGTTAGGCCCCGAACCGAAGAGGCAAAGATGGTGCAAGACGTTCTCCAAGCTGTGCAGCAGCAGTTGCCAATGCTCCCGGCGAAGAGGCAGTTTGCGATTCCGAAAATAATTTTGTTCTTGACGGAGCAAGAGTGTGAGAGCCTAGGTATAGACTTTGATGTGAACCAAGTTTACGAAATAACGCTTAAGAATCAAGCCATAATGTTCAGGAAAACCGCATAACGTCTTTTCTTATCTGCTTTAGGGTTGAATGCTTCGGGTGGAAGGAAAGCACGAACATCATGTTCCTTAAAGCCTTATAGATCTCTTGTATGTTGGATTCTCCACTTTTATGGCAGTAGATTGGGATGGGTTTTTCGTCGCCGTTCTTGTAGTAAACGTATATAGGAGCGAATTCTTCGCTGAAGGTAATGATCTTCACGTCCAACTCTAATAGTTCAGCCGTTTTCTCCGCCGCGATGCTAACGGATTCTAATCGCTTTCCACGAGACGCAAAAATTGAGGCATAAACCAACAGTTTCCCGTTACAGTTCTCTGACATCCACGTTCACCAAAAACTCGACAATACGCAAACAGTTTTAAAGCGAACGATGAAACGACACTTTTAAACTGTGGAGAGAGATAAGTTAAAATGAAAACAATAAAACCCTCAAACCGCAAAATTTTCAGAAATTATCGATGGGAACGGTGAAGCCATGAAAGTTAGGGCACACGTCTTCCTGAGTGGCAGAGTTCAAGGGGTATTCTTCAGGTCAGAAACAAGATATGAGGCTAAGAAACTTGGCGTGAAGGGGTGGGTTCGCAATCTGCCAGACGGCAGGGTTGAAGCAGTCCTTGAAGGAGAGGAAAAAAGTGTGAAAGAACTTGTAGAATTCTGCAGACGGGGGCCATCCGGAGCGAGGGTTACGGGCATAGATGTTATGTGGGAAAATTACACTGGCGGGCTTAAAGACTTTGAAATAAGATATGGGTATCGATTCTAAGCGAGAAATGACGCAGCGTTTGTTTCAAGTTCTTTTTTTCGGTACTCTAAAGTGGGACTCTTTTCCAGCGCTTATGTAGTCTCCGCCTATTCCGCGTACTACTGACGCTATTTTGGCGAAGTTTTCTGAACCCAAAAATTGACGAGGCTTTATCACTAAGTAATCTTCCTTTTCCTCAAAACTAAGCAGGCTCTCTAAATCCTCAGGGAACATCATTTTAACGTCTTCTATCGATGTCTCCTTCTCGGGGGCTTCAGGCGTTACGGGTGCGGGTGCTGGAGCAGCAGGCGGCTGAGCGATTTGTGAAACCGCTAAGGATTTTAGGGACGCGGAAACCTGTTGTAGGTCTTCTGTAACCCTGTTTAAGATTATAAGAAGCTCATCAATTCTTTCTGTTAGCTTCTCAACATTCTCCCTTTCTTCGCTCATCTCTTTTCCTTCCAAGTCATTAATACTTAACGTATTTATTAATTGTTTGTGAACCCTTAGTAAATTGGAGATATGTGTTGAAATGTTAGATTAGACGGAGAGTCCACTACGCGTGATTGAGATTGACGGGAGTCAGAAGAGCGGAAGCGGCACAATCCTTAGGCTATCGGTTGCTCTAGCCGCAATACTAGAACGGCGGCTACACATCTACAACATCAGACAGAACAGACCGCAACCGGGTTTGAGACCTCAACATTTGGAAGCGGTCTTGACAGCTGCAAAGCTCTGCAACGCCGAACTGGAAGGCGCAAGGCTTAACTCGCGTGAGCTATGGTTTAGGCCTAAAGAGGTGAAAGGTGGAAAATTTCAGGCTGAGATTGGCACTGCTGGAAGCATTCCGATGCTTTTGATGACTGTTCTGCCAATCTGTGCTTTCGCAAAGGACACCGTGCATTTACGCGTATCGAAGGGCGGAACAGATGTTTCACATTCACCCACTATTAATTATATGCGATATGTGTTTCTGTCAACGCTAAAACGTATGGGACTAAACGCAGCGTTAACAGTGCATAGGTATGGTTATTATCCTAAAGGCATGGGTGAGGTAACAATAACCGTGGAGCCGTGCAAGTTTCTGCAACCACTAGGCTTAGAGAACTTCGACAAAATAAAAGCCATAAAGGGAGTTTCGGTCTGTACGTTCCTCGCTGAAAGAAAGGTTGCTGAACGTCAGGCAAAAGCGGCAAGCGGCTATCTAAGAGAAAGGGGATACACGGCAGACATTCAAATAGTAAATGACCAGTCGAATCCATTGCAGAAGGGCAGCTCCCTTGTCTTATGGGCTGAAACCGACACTGGTGCAATTTTGGGAGCCGACGCAATCGGCGAACTCAGGAAAGCAAGTGAAACTGTCGGAGAGGAGGCTGCTGAAAAACTTTGTGCAGAAATTTCCGCCAAGCCCACGGTTGATGTGCATCTGGCTGACATGCTCATTCCGTACGTAGCGTTGGCAAAAGGCAGTTCGGTATACCTAACGCGAACGATTTCAGACCATTTGGAAGCAAACATGTGGCTTGCTGAAAAAGTACTGAACGTGAGATTCAACGTTGAAAAAGTGGATGGGCTTTACAAGATTGAGAAAGTTGGCTGACAGTCGAGGATGAAACAGAAGTTAACTTTATTTTACACGTTAATTAGAGCATTAAAAGAAAATAAATCCTAGTGGTTTGATGTCTAAACGATCCGTGTGTGTTAGAGTTCCGAAAATTCATGTCGAAAAAGCTATAATTTTAGCCAATAAGCTGAAAGTCGTTAACAGAGAATTAGAAATCCAAAGAGACAAGGATTTCGTTTACATCCCGCTTATTCATCAGCCATCAGGAAGCGAGTTGGAAACATTTAAGAAACGAGTGCCAGACTGCGAATTTTTAACCTATGTTTTTCCAGAAGGGAAGAAGCGAGTTAAAACGTTTGTCGAATTGCTTGAGGACAAGTTTCCCCCACATTTACTGGCTAGCTTGCCGCGTGCGATAGACTTTGTCGGAGATATAGCAATAATTGAGGTTCCGCCGGAGCTTGACGCACGCAAAAGTGTCATCGGCGAGGCAGTTCTGAAAGCACATAAGAACGTGCGGGCGGTGCTTGCCAAGGCAGGCGCTGTCAGTGGAACTTATCGATTAAGAGAGTTCAGCATAATTGCTGGAGAGCCTAAAACCGAAACGATCCATAAAGAGTACGGATGCCAGTATTACGTGGACCTTGCCAAAGCCTACTTTTCTCCACGCCTCTCATACGAACACAACAGAGTTGCGTCTCTCGTCAAAGAAGGCGAAACGGTTGTAGACTTGTTCGCTGGTGTAGGTCCCTTCGCGATATTAATCGCAAAAACCCACGAAAACGTGAAGGTCTACGCCGTAGACGTGAACCCGCACGCGGTTGAGTTTCTAAAGAAAAACGTTAGGCTGAACAGGGTTGAAGGAAAAGTGTATCCGATCTTGGGGGATGCAAAACAGATTGTTGAGCAAAGGCTTTCGGGGGTTGCGGACCGTGTGGTTATGAATTTGCCTGAGAAAGCCGTAGAGTTTGTGGATGCTGCATGTGAAGCAATAAAGCCAACGGGCGGCATAGTGTACTTTTACAGTTTTGTGAATGCTTCTGATTCGTTGGAAAACATAACGCGACGGTTCGTAGATGCTGTTAAGGAGTCTGGAAGGGAAGTTGAAAAGATTTTGTTTTCAAGGTTTGTTCGTGCCACAGCTCCTTACGAGTGGCAAGCCGTTTTAGACGCAAAAATCTGTTAAAGTTTAACTTTTTTGTCATTTTCCTGGCATGTGCCTCTCGATATTCAGTTCCTAGGGTTCTTTCTCTTCTATGTAGCGTAATGCTTATTTCAGGTTCCACCGTCCAAGAAACAAGTCCCTTATACAATTTTTATGTTCGCAATGTTTATATAATTTTTAATCATTACTTTTATTGGGAGAGGGAAAAATCATAACTCTCCAAAAGCCTCAAAAGTCACAAATGTCGTCGTTGTAACAAGAGGCTGTTCAGTATCATTTCCAACTCACGCGGATAAGCAATGAAAGCTTCGTTTTCAAACTCGGCTAGCAAAAGTCCAAGCCGAAAATCCCTCTCCTTCTTTTTTTAATCAGCGCCCTCTCATCCTTCTATCTCTTAAACTCATAAATATCTGAAAGTTGCGTTCTTTAGCTAGGGAGAAAGGAGGATTGGAATGGAAATTATCATCTGTGACCCAATGTTTTCTGTTTCTGCTTTGCCTTAACATTCGTAGTAGCATGGAACATAACTCAGAAATCAGCGTGGAAATTTGTGGGTGCATTAAACTTTGATAGTTAATGTAATCTTCACTTTTTGCTTTGGATTACTAAGCTTTTCCACGAGTTTCCTTGACAAGTCGAGTGCAGCCTTGTCTGCTTGGATTGCCAACGTTCGGCTGCAAACATAACTGCTTTTTCTCAAAACCATGTCTGTTGGATCCGTCAAAATTAGCCGTGGGCTTCCAAAGGCATTCACCACTTCAACAACTTCTCCGGCCTCGATTAACATGGTCATTTTTTCGTTTTCCTTCCGTAAATTCTCCTTGAATTTAGGAGGCAAATCAGTTGCAGCCTTGTTCGCTGACACTGCGATAATGCAGTCGCCTTGCTTTGATAATTGGGTTTCTTTAGTGATTTCTAGCGTTGACTCATGCGTGGCTTGAATGTTCTCGTGTCCGTAGGCAAAAATAATTTCGGTTATTTCCATGGTACACATCTCTTGCTGTTGCAGAACAAGTTTTGGTGTTATTCAAGGATATCTATTGAATCAACTTTTCCGTCTCCGTCCAGATCGAAACCTTGTATGACGGTTGCAAACGTGTCTTCGCCATGATAGTCTTTCAATGTTTTCTTCCAAAAGCTTGTTAGGGCCAAGACACATGCTTTGGTGCCTACAGCTTTGTTTCCCGCCAAAACTATAACTCGCTTGGTGTCGTCCCATGGATTCACAATTTTTGCTATCAGCCCGACAGTATCCGCTGTATAAACGTGTGAAGTTTTTCTAGAAACCAAACCACCGAACAAGAACCCCTGCTCTGAAGGTTGCATGTTAAACCCTATCGGCAAATACTCGTTGACTTCTTGTGTCAGAAGGTTTGTTCCAGGCCCGCCCACAAGAATAAGGTTGTTCTTCTCCTCTTTTTCGGCTTTCACGTCAACGTCAAGCTTTATCGCGAATTCCTCGGGCATTTTTGTGAACTGTCCCAAAAAGAATGTTAAGTAGGAAGCGTAATGGCCATCTCTTGCGCTTGTTTTGAAGGGTCCGTGGGGTGTTGGACTGCCCACGACTAGTTTTCCTTCGAATCTGCCGTCTTCTCTGATGAATTTATTGAAGAATTTTTGGATTTGCTGATTCATGCTTAGAAGCGAAAGCCTCTGTATTGTTCTGTATCCTTGTGGAAGCTCTATTCCAAACGCTGGCGAAACCGCCTTGTAGTATTTTGCTATGGCTCCTTTCTTCTTCTCCTCTCTGGTAACGACTATGGCTCCCGCCTTCGCCAACTTTCTTGTATGATAGTAGACTTTCTGCTCGTGAATGCCCAGTTTTCTAGCTACTTCTAACGGGTACATTTCCCTTTCAGAAAGCATGACCAAGATCTTCCAAGTAAGCCTATTCAAAATCATCTTCAGTTTCTGCGGATCCTTCACCATCGTGATTTCTTTAACTTTTTGTTTTTTGTCCTCTTCGTGAAGCAGCAGTTTTTTATCCATGGCCTTTCATAAGCATAAAGCAGCATCCATTATTAAAATTTTTATTATGGTAAACCATCAAAATGATAAGGTTCAACTGATATAGCCTGAATAGAACAGTCGGATGAAAATGACTTGCTGTTACCTTACCGGGATACTTCCACGAACAAAGGAGCTTATTGAGGCTACCAGAGCCTACGACAGAGGAAGAGTTAATGAAAAGGAACTTGAAAAGGCTTTTGAAAATGCCACCCTGAAGGTGATAGATACCCAATTATCCACTGAATTCAGCTACATCACTGATGGAATGCTCAAATGGCAAGACCTGTTCAGACCCTTCACAGAAAATCTAAGCGGAGTAAGAATAGGAGGTCTAGCTAGGTGGTTTAACAATAACACGTTTTACAGGAAGCCAATAATAGTAGGCGATATACGGCGAAAGAAAAGTATAATCGAAGAAATAACCTATATCAAATACCTACCCAAAAACTACCTTTGGAAAGCAATTCTACCAGCACCATACACGTTTGCCCAACTGTCTGAAAACCAGTTCTACACTGACAAAATAGAACTCATGTTCAAATATGCCAAAATATTAAGAGAAGAAATTGAAGGCTTAGCCAGACTAGGTTTCAAATATGTTCAATTAAGCGACCCAGCCTTGGTCTATAAGCCAATTGCCACGTCCATGGCAAGTGACGAGCTGAGCCTCATAGGCGAAGCGTTAAAAGTTGCAGTTAAAGGAATAATCATAAAAACATGTCTTCAGACATTTTTTGGAGATTTCTCAAAAATTTTACCCGAAGCCCTGGACTTTCCGGTAGATCATGTGGGAATTGATTTGTACGAAACAAATTTTGAAAAGTTGAAAGAGTACAGCTTTGAAAAGGGCGTTGCATTAGGTTTGGTGGATTCAAGAGATTCACTGGTTGAAAATGAGGATGAATTGGTTACAGTTGCCAAGGAAATCATGGAATCCATTGATAGCTCTAAGGCATGTGAGGTTTTTATTTGTCCGAACTGTGATTTAGAGTTTCTGCCATGGAAAAGGGCGGAAGAGAAAACGAAAGTCATCAGCTGCGTGGCTAAACGTCTCAAGGAGGAGTTTTTATGAATAAGCTGTTTCCGACACAAGAAATAGGGAGCCTAGCCAAGCCTCGATGGAGAGTTAAAGGCTACAGAGGAAAACCGCTGTCAAAGGAAGAGATAACTGAAGCTGTAGATTGGGGTAGAAAACTAGGAATTGAAGATTTGGACGAACTGATTAAGCTATTGAGTGAAACTGATTCTGGTGATAGGAAGAGAGCCATGCTTGAATGGTCTGCCAAATATGCCATTCGGTTCTTTGAGTCAGCGGGTTTAGACGTTGTTTTTGCTGGGGAACAATGGAGATCGGAAATGTATGAGCACGTCATAAGAAAGACTACTGGTTTCAAGTTTTTAGGATGCGTAAAATGCTTTGACTATCGATATTTCAATAAGGCAGCATGCATAGACAAACCGAAATATGTGGGATCCTTATATCTCGACGAGTTCCTATTCGCAAAGGAAAATACTGAAAAAGAATTAAAGGTGCCTTTCACAGGTCCTTATACACTTGTCGATTGGACCTTTAACGAGTTCTATGAGAAGAGGCTCAGCGGAGAATTTAGGGACTTTAAGAGGAGGAAATTGGAGGCTAAGAGAGAGTTTCTTTTCGACTTGATAAAAAAGGTGATAAGACCGGAAATAAGCAAATTGGTCGATGCTGGAGCGAAGTGGATTCAGATAGATGAGCCTGCGGCAACAACCAACCCAACAGATGAGGAAATGGAGTTGTTTTTGGAATCCTTTAATGAAACGGTTAAAGGTTTCAACTGCGCCTTCAGCCTACACAACTGCTACAGCAACTACGAGGTTTTGGCTAAACACGCTTGCAAACTGCGAAATTGCAGTCAACTGGCTCTTGAATTCGCAAACAGGGATAGCAGACAAGCCGGAATAGGAGACCCAAGGACAGGCTACAAAGAAATAAAATTGTTTGAAGATTATGGCTTCCGTGGAGACTATGGTTTAGGAGTAATAGACGTGCATACCAATTTTGTTGAGCCGCCAGAACTTGTCAGAGATAGGATATTGCATGTTGTAAAGATGATCGGTGACCCCGGCAGAATATATGTTAGCACAGACTGTGGCCTGAGAACGCGAAAATGGGAATTAAGCTTCAAAAAGCTTAAGAACATGGTTTTGGGAGCTGAACTGGCTAGGAAGGCTTTGAAATAAAGTACTATTATAAAAATTTTATTAGGGCTTTCACCAAAATAGTTGCAGTTTTCACGTTAAGTTTTCGTGCAGTATGAAAAGCGCTTAGAAAAATCTTTTAAAATTGAGATTTTTCTCCTAAAAAAGCTTATAGGATTAAGAAGCTTGAATAACGCTTGCAGAAGTCGAAATTAGGCGATGAGGCTCAGAGATGTGTGGGATATTCGGTTGCATTTTGAAGAATGGAAACGCAGCGCCTATAATACATGCTGCTTTAAAAAGGCTTGAATATCGCGGCTACGACTCTGTTGGAGAAGCAACCCTGTACAACGGTAGGCTTTACATAAAAAAGGACCAAGGAAAAATCGACGAGGTTCACAAAATCCATAACCTAGATGATTTACCCGGAAACCTCGGCGTTGGACATACAAGATGGGCTACGCATGGTGCCCCCTTAGAGGTTAATGCACATCCGCATGTTGATTGCAGCAAGCAGATAGCAGTTGTCCATAACGGTATCATAGAGAACTTTGCTGAGTTGAAGCTGGAGCTGGAGAACCGTGGTCATGTTTTCATATCTAAGACTGACACGGAAGTTATAGCCCACCTTATTGAGGAAAACTTGAAGACTAACCCTTCTCTTGGTCTCGCTGAGGCTGTGCTTGAAGCCGTGGGGAGACTTGACGGTTCATACGCGATTGCTGTGATTTCAACGAAGGAACCTGACAAGATAATATGTGCTAGAAATGAAAGTCCACTGGTTATTGGGGTGAATGAAAATGCGATTTACTTTGCTTCTGACATCCCCGCATTTTTGCCACTAACCAACAGAGCAGTTATGATTGAGGACGGCGAGCTTGTTATTCTGTCGCGGAAAGGTTTTGAGATCAGGAAGATTGCTGATTCAGGTGCTGTTTCGCGGGAACCGAAGCTTATTGATTGGACGTCTGAGATGGCTGTCAAAAAGGGCTATCCACATTTCATGCTTAAGGAAATCCATGAACAGCCAGCTTGTCTGCGAAACACGCTTAGGTTACAGGAACATTATCTTGAGTTGATGGCGACTTTTCCTGATCGTGCCCGCGAAGTATTCCTTGTGGCCTGTGGGACGTCTTACCATGCTTGTTTGGCTGCATCTTACATGTTTTCCAAGCTTGCTTTCTTGGCAACTTATCCGGTGATAGGTTCAGAATTCGTTGAACAACACGGCAAGTCAGTCAACATTGACAGCACAATCTTGGCGGTAAGCCAATCCGGTGAAACGGCAGACACCTTAGCCGCTGTGAACTGCGCTCGCCAAAGAGCAGCGACAGTCCTTGGGTTAACCAATGCTATTGGCTCAACTTTGACGAGAGTTTCAAGGGTTTACCTTGGCCAGCAGTCAGGTCCAGAGATAGGGGTGGCGGCAACGAAGACTTTCACTTCTCAACTTTCGGTGCTAGTTCAGTTAGCCTTGAGGCTTGCAAAGAAAAGAGGCAAAGTCTCACAAGACGAAATGGATTTTCTAGCGGAAAAATTGGAGAAGCTGCCAGACACGGTTGAAACCATAATTCGGGGACAGGAGGAAAAAGTTAAGCAGATTGCGAAAAAGTACAAGGACGCGAAAACATTCTTTTTCCTCGGACGCGGAGTAAGCACTGCCACAGCCTACGAGGGAAGACTTAAACTCATGGAAATAGCATACGTGCCTGCCATAGCCTTCCCAGCTGGAGAAAGCAAGCACGGACCCATAAGCCTCGTGGAACACGGTTTCCCCGTAGTCTTCATTTGTCCAAAGGATGAAACGCGCAAAACCTTGATGAGTAACATAATGGAGATGAAGGCTAGGGGTGCTTCTATAATCGCGGTTATCGAGGAGGGCGACGAAGAAATCAAGAAACTAGCCGACGACTACGTTGAAGTGCCTAAAGGCATCCCTGAAGTGCTGTCACCCATACCCTTCGTTGTTCCGTTACAGCTTCTAGCATACTACATGGCTGTCGAGAGAGGCCACAACCCAGACACCCCGAGAAACCTAGCGAAATCCGTCACTGTGAAATAATTTTAAGGTGTTTTTTATTGTGGTTTGCTTTCAAAATGCAAATACGTTTAAAGCTTATTCCGGCATTTATTCATTTGGTGCCTTAGTTTGGAAAAAAAGGATTGGGAAAGACTCGTTGAAAATCTAACGAAGGCGGGTATTCTCCGCTCGCCGAAGGTTATTAGGGCCATGCGACTGGTGTCGCGGGTAAGATTCCTTCCAGAGAATATGCTGTCTTATAGTGCTGTGGACACGCCGCTTCCAATCGGTTTTGGGCAGACTGTTTCAGCGCCACATAGCTTGAGCATTATGCTAGGCTAGGCGAAACATGGTTTCAATAATGAATGAAGCCCTACAATTGGAAGTTGGCCAAAAAGTGTTTGAAGTCGGAGCGGGTTCAGGATGGCACGCCGCAACCATAGCTGAGATAGTTGCACCCGGCGACACGCCTAGAAGTGGATGGGGTCACGTTTACACGGTGGAAATAATCCAAGGCTTGGCTGAGTTTGCTAGAAGAAACATCATGAAAGCTGGATACGGCGACCGTGTGACAATAATCTGTGCAGACGGCTCTATGGGTTATTCTGAAAAGGCGTCCTACGACAGAATTCTTGTGACAGCGGCTGCGCCGGACGTTCCTAAGCCCTTAATTGAACAGCTAAAGCCCAACGGAATCATGCTGATCCCTGTTGGAAGCATTCATCTATTCCAGAGTCTCATAAAAATCACAAAGGGAGCAAAAGGGAAAATTAGGGAGGAAAACCTTGGTGGAGTTGCTTTCGTTCCGTTAACTGGGCGTTATGGTCACAGATTTTGATATTTTTTAGATTGAAGGGTATAAAAGTAAAAGAACGAGAACTTATGCATGACGCTATAGTTGTGAGTGCTGGACCAGCAGGGTTAGCAGCTGGAATATAGCTAGCTCTTTTCGGTTTAAACACGCTGCGCGCGACGGTGCTGCAATTGCAATTCAAGCACGCTTATACATCAGTTACGCATCAAATTCGTAGATCATTCCTATTTATCGGGTTAAACCTGAGGAGGTTAATCAAAATTCATTAAAGGTTTAACACTTTCCTATATCCGAATATGTCAAGAAATCCGTGACCTGAGAGGTTGCAGGCAATCACTTTTTCCTCGCCGGTTTGTTTACACTTCAGTGCTTCATCTATCATGGCTCTAATGGCGTATGATGATTCGGGAGCAGGTAGGAAGCCTTCTGTTCGAAGGAAAATTCGGGTAGCCTCGAACACAACTTTCTCGTCAACAGGATAAGTCTTTGTTTTAATGTACCCCAAGTTTCTCAATAGACTTAGGATCGGCGATGCCCCCGAGTACCGGAGGCCGTCTCCGAATATCGGAGGCATCTCCGCATTGTGACCCAATGTGTACATTTTAAGAAGGGGCGTTTTACCCGCATGGTCTGCGAAATCATAACGATATTCACCTTGACTTATGTTCGGCGCTGCCAAAGACTGGGCTGCAAGAAATTCACACTTCCGCTTACGTTTTACCACTTCACCAATAAGGGGCAGCGTGAAACCGCCGAAGTTGGATCCTCCCCCGAAGCAACCTATCATCAAGTCCGGCTGCTCCCCCACAATGTTGAATTGTTCGATTGTTTCAAGACCGATTACCGACTGATGCATCAACACATGATTCAGAACGCTTCCTAGACAGTAAACAAATCCTTCATTTTTCCCTGCGTACTCCAATCCCTCAGAAATCGCTATGCCCAGCGAGCCGGGATGGTCGGGGTTTGTTTGGAGGATGCTTTTGCCAACTTCAGTTATATTACTTGGTGACGCATGAACCTCGCCCCCATACATTTTCATTAGAGTTCTTCGGTCGACCTTCCACTCATGTACATTGCGAACCCAAAAAACAACGCATTTTAGCCCCATCAAACAGGAGGCATACGATAGTGCGGTGCCCCATTGTCCAGCCCCAGTCTCTGTGCAAACACCTTCTCTGCCTTCTTCGGATGCATAAAATAGCTGCGCTAGCGCTGTATTTACTTTGTGGCTTCCAGTCGGAGACAGGTCTTCCCTCTTCCAGTAAAGATGTGCGGGCGTCTTCAGGAACTTCTCAAGTCTTCTAGCTCGCCTGAGTGGTCGCGGTCTACCAGCTTGTATGTACAGCTCTCTTATTTCTTCAGGTATAGGAACCCAACTTTGATCTGAATTCTCCTGCTCTAAACATTTTTTGACCATTACTTTAGACAGGAATTCAAGTCGAGAAGGGCCTGTTTCGGGTTCTTTAGGTGGTGGAAGCGGTTGTGGAAGATCCGGCAGAATGTTGTACCAACTTTTTGGAAGGTCATCTACTGGTAGTTCAATCTTTACTTCGGTCATTTCCTTTTCTCCTAAGCTTTAGATTTTGGATGCGTCAATTAGTTCCATAATTCATAAAAAGTTTTCTCATCCAAACCATTTTTCTAACGTTGTTTTTCCTTTTAGCTCCTCAGCACCTCTCCTCATTTTTTCCAGAGCTTTTCTGACCCGGTCTTCTGAGAAGTCTCTTTCCCTGCAGATGAAGTTTATCACGCCTTCCACGTCCGGTTCTCTCCATTCTATTTTGTAGTTGTCTTTCACCTTTGGGTGTAGGAATATTTCCCTGATTCTTTGCAGTTCAACTGGGAACTCTGCGTTTTTTATGTGTGGTAAGGCTTTTTCTAGGCTTCCATGCTCCCTTATCAGTTTTAGGGCTGTTTTTGGTCCTAAGCCTTTTATGCCTTCGGGGTTGAAGTCTGTGCCTATGAGCATACCTATATCAATTATTTGTTCATAGGTTATTTCACATTCCTTTAGAACATGTTCAAGCTCGACAATTTCCGGTACAACCTCAATGTAGATCTTTTTTCCCGGAAGTTTTCTCCGACCTGAAATCGTCACGTTTCTCAAAAGTCTTGGAGCACCAAAAAGGAGGCTGTCGTAGTCTTGGCTTGCGCAGTAGTCTGCGTCTCCACGCTTTACTAGGTGCGCCGCTTGGGCTTCTCCCTCGCTTGGTGCTTGAACCCATGGAATCCCCATCAACTTTAAGAGTCGCTTGCTGTCTTCTGCCATGTAGTCCTTTAGGCGGGATGTTGCCTGCGCGTACATGCGGGCTTCTTCTACTTTTCCCGCCTTCAAAGCTTGCTCATACTTTACCAAGGCTTCCCTTTTGACTTTCATGCGCCTCTTGATTTCGACTTCCTTCAATGCGGGTGGAACCCCGTCAAAAACATAGATTGGCTTTATACCCATCTCCACAAGGTTGCATGTTCTATAGAGGAGACCACTTAGGTGACTTGTTACCCTTCCGCTGCTATCCTTTAACGGCGTACCATCCGGCTGGCGGATTATGGCTAAGAACTGGTACAGGGCGTTGTAGGCGTCTATGGCTATGGATTTTCCACTCAAATCCTTAAGCCTAGCAGGTGTTTTCGGAACGAGGTCACGCAGGTTTACGCCCAAAGCAGCCCCGCTGAGTATAACAATAAAACTACAATAATAAACTTGTGAAAGCCACCTCAAGTTCTAGATTTTAGAGAATGCTCAGCTGCTAAACGCGCGCGCGCTTATTGCAGTAGCGGCTTTCTTTATCATTTTAGGTTTATACATCATCGTGGTTGGCTTCAGGTCCGAAAAGAAATCCCAGGTTAGAGAAGTAGTTGGATATGCATGCGTTATCTTTTCCTGTCTGGTTCTTTTCGCTGGGTTAGCAACTGAAAGTGAAATCTGGATAACGGTTTCTTTGATTCTCGGGACCAGCTCTCCGATAGCAGGAGCAGTCTTAGTTATGAGAGTGAGATCAAGAAGAAACGCCCACATAAATTCCTCCGCGCGCGAAAGGAATTAAAATTCATTTCTTCTTTCCCAAGCTTACCTCAATTGTCTTAACTACACAAGTTCAACTATGAAACTGGGCCTCCTTTCTGGTGCTTCGGTTCCTCACTACACAAGTCATAAGGCTGGCGCCGAAGACTTAACTCACATTGTGATAGTATCAAATTGTGACCACAAGAAGTGTTCTCAACATGTGCGTCGCCTTTTAAAGCCTCAGAGGTCCTACTTCTTTTCAATGAAAAAGGTGATGAAAATGGAGAATCGTATAAGACTTGAGATAGGTTGGAAACAAAAAGCAAAAGATAACTTTACTCTTAGAACGCAAAGATTGTTTGGCGTCATGAGAAACATTTTTTGTAAATTAAACGATTCAGAATCGGCAACCCATTTTCCTGCATACCAAACAGCGAAAATGCGTAAAACTCACGAGTCAAAAGTTGAACAGGAAAAAGCCGAGGCGATAGGTTTTCTACATACAAGAACACTAACAATCTAATCTTTACCTTTAATATACACCCTTCTTTTTATGAGATTCTTCTAAGTGGTGGATTGAATGGTTGACCAGAGAATTGAGAAACTTGCAAAACTTTGCGTTCATTACAGTGTTGACATGAAACCTGAGGAAAAGGTGATTATACAAGGAAGCGAATTAGCCTTTCCATTAATTAGCGAAATATATAAAGAATGCTTGCTAAGCGATGCCTACCCTCTAATCATACCAAACCTCGATGTCGAATACACTTTTTTCAAGTACGCAAAAGAGCACCAGCTAAAATTTGTCTCACCCTTCACAAGGTTCATACTTGAGAACATGGACGTTCAAATAGGTGTATGGTGCCAACCGAACCCCAAAGGATTAACAAACGTAGACCCCTCGAAAATAAAGATGCGTGTAGCCTCTAGAAGGGAGCTTATGGAAATCTTAATGAAACGCACTGCCGAAGGAAAACTCAAATGGACAGGTTTGCCTTATCCCATAAACGCTCAAGCACAAGAAGCGGCAATGTCCCTTTCAGAATACGAAGACTTCGTCTACAGCAGCTGCCTAGTTGACAAAGAAGACCCAATTGCCGAATGGAAGAAAACTCGCAAGCAGCAGGAGAAAATCTGCGAATTCCTAAAACAAGTAAGCAAAATTCACATTTTAGGTGAAGATACAGATCTAATGTTCAATGTGAAGGGTAGAAAGTGGATAAACTGCAGCGGAAAATTAAACATGCCTGATGGTGAAGTGTTTACAGGACCCATCGAGAATTCAGCAACAGGCACAGTAAGATTCACTTATCCAGGAATCTACTCTGGCAGAGAAGTTGAAGACATAACGCTCACATTCAAAGATGGCAAGGTTGTGAAGGCGTCAGCAGCCAAAGGCGATGAGCTGTTACAGCAACTGTTGAAGATTGAGGGAGCAGACCGTATCGGAGAAGTCGCCATCGGAACAAACTATGGCATAACCAGATTCACAAAGAACATGCTTTTCGACGAAAAGATGGGTGGAACAATCCACATAGCCCTTGGAGCCGCCCCTCCTGAGTCCGGAGGCTTAAACAAGTCCGCCATCCACTGGGACATCCTCAAAGACATGAAGAAAGACGGAGAAATCTACGCAGACGATAAACTCTTCTACAAAAACGGCAAGTTCTTGATGTAACTCTCTTCATTAACTTCCTCTTAGAAAAATAAGGAAATCCTCCAGATATTGGTTGAGTAACCAACTGCGCACGTGATGGAATGGGGACTCAGTTATGGCGTATCACAAGTCAACATGTTGCTTGAAAAGCGAAGATAGTGACAAGCTCCACGCTTTGTTCCATGGCGTTCTTTCTAGAATTGGTCTTGAAGATCTTCCATCGCAAATATACGTCATGCTTTTCATTGGTCTCCTTTTTTCCTTCGGGAGAAACCTAGCGTTCCCTTATCTTGCCATGTACTTGACTGGAGCGAGCGCAAACGGAGGACTCGAGATCGACGAATCACTTGTGGGTTTCATGATTATGGTTGGGGGATTAGCTTACACACTTGCACTGTTGTTTACGGGGAGTCTTTGCGATAGGTTCGGAAGGAGGAAGATGATGGTCGCCTTCATCATCCCACAGATCTTCCTGACGGCAGGCTATGCACATGCCACTGCATTCACAGAGTTTCTCTTGATATACGTAACGACGAGTGTCATTGGCGCCTTTTACGATCCTGCGTACAGTGCGATGATTGCGGACCTCGTTGAGCCCAGGAGGCGTGAGGAGGTTTACGGCCTCAGTTATATGCTAGCCAATGTAGGAACAATATTTGGCCCACTGATAGGAGGGTTCATCGCAGGTACAAGTGGCTATTCTGTCATTTTCATCTATGCAACGATCTTCACAATCGTTTGCGCAGTCATCATATTGATGCTGATAAAAGAATCCTACTCAGTAAGCGAATCAAGCAATGTCAGGTTAGGTCAGCTTACTAGAGTCTTCAAGGATAGGCTATTTATGGTGTTCTGTTTTGCTGGAGCTTTGACCAACGTGGTTTATTCACAGCTTTATGGTTTGCTCTCTGTCTATACTGCACACTTGGGCTTTGATCCCTCTTTCTTGGGTCTTCTGTTCTCGGTGAACGGCGCTATGGTGGTGACACTGCAGATTCCTATAAGAAAAGCTACCATGAGGATAGGAAGCACGAGAGCTTTTATAGTTGCTCAGATACTCTACGCAGCAGGTTTTGCCTACTTCATGCTATCCAGAGACCTCTTTCAGTTCCTAACAGGTGTCGTCGTCCTCACACTAGGAGAGATAATCTTTTTCCCTGCCAGTTCAGGGTTCGTCGCGGATCTGTCACCAGCGGATATGAGAGGAAGGTACATGGCATTACTGGGACTTTTCTTCGGGACAGGTGGTTCCGTTGGGTCATTAATAGGGTTTACGCTGTACGATATTTTGCCAAACAAAGGAATCATCTGGGGCATTTTGGGTACAGTGGGATTCGCCACGTTAATTGGCTATCTTTACCTACTAATCGTTGTCGAAAGAAGGAAGAAGTTGAGTAGCAAGACCGAGGTTGATGACTGAAAAAATATTGAAAGATGTTACTTTGGTTGTCGTGCAAGTAGCGCGCGCACTAATCTTCCTCCGTTTGCGTGAGTGTTAGAGTTCCGTTAATAGGTAGTCGCCGAAATGTTCAAAGTTCAATTTCCTACCTACAACATCTTCTTGCAAACTTACGATAAAGGAATTGATTTTAGACAAGTAATCACCCCACTCTTCGCCAACAGCATTCATCAGTTTTGCATAGTCAGAATAAGATTTATGAACAGAGATCATCATTTTTTCCATCCCGAAGCCTCGGCCATTTGAAGTGAAGATGATGTTTTTATGATCTTCAAGAAATGTGTGGAACTTCCTCATGACGGCTTCCCCATTTTGAATCAGCTTTTGAGTAGCTTCAGGTCGCCAAGAGTAGAAGCTGAACGCCATGATCTCAAAACCCAACTTGGTAAAATTCGGGATTGCAGTGTATGAATCAATCAACATCTCTTTTTCCAACTTAGTCCTTCTTCTGGTTATTGTAGGCTGAGAAGTTCCAATTGCCTTAGCCAAGTCCCTGTCGCTTCGTCGACAATTCTTAAGGAGTTCGGACATCAACTGTAAATCGACCTTTCTTAGACTGCTCATAATCTCTACTTCCTTCATAGTTCATTTAAAGCTTCTTCCCCCTCCGACGCGTCGTCCGAGTGGAAGGAAGGAATTAAATTTTAATCCCACACACACGTTACATGAAATCAGTCACCGCAAGTCACGAACCAATCTTTTGCATTTTCATAATAGGATTTAAAGAAGCGTGCTAGAGTGCCCTGACCACAAACTTATTGCACTAGAAAAGCAATCATGATTCATGGAGAAACTTTTGGGTGAATCTGTGTGAAAATAAGAGTAGACGACATAAAGTTATATTATGAGTCTCATGGAAAGGGTAAGCCGATTGTTTTTTCTTATGGATATTTAGAGGACTGTTCTGTATGGGACTACCAGGTTAAGCATTTCGCTAAAGATCACGCCGTCATATTGTATGACCATAGAGGACATGGCAGGTCAGATAAGCCGAATGTAGGAGAAGGAAATTATTCTGTTGAAGTACTTTCAAACGACCTATACGCTTTCATAGGAAAATTGAACTTGGAAAAGCCTACAATTGTTGGTTTTTCGCTGGGAGGAATGGCAGCAATAATGTTTGCT
>Ga0224496_10001006_pt1 | contig 18205 bp, 18 predicted proteins | sample SF_Jul11_sed_USG_2_FD_168127 | JGI IMG/M metagenome (GOLD analysis project Ga0224496, IMG submission 168127) | Sediment microbial communities from San Francisco Bay, California, United States - SF_Jul11_sed_USGS_8_1 | ecosystem: Environmental > Aquatic > Marine > Sediment | place: USA...
TACGGGCAAAAAGGCCCTCCATGCCGGGATTGATATTGGTGCGCGAAGGGGCACGGAGATTCGATCTCCTGCCTCAGGAAAAGTGGTTGTGGCAGCCTATGATGGTCGAATGGGGAAATTCATCCGCATTGATCATGGGTATGGCATGGAGACAACGTATGGCCACTTGTCAAAAATTCATGTGAAATATGGCGATCGAGTGCATCGAGGGGATCTCATTGGGCTAGTTGGCAGCACAGGAAAATTCTCCACTGGTCCCCATCTGCATTATCAGGTTGCAGTCAATGACAAGGTTGTCAATCCCATCCATTACATCCTAGACTAAAGTCCTTTCTTCGTTTAGCAAGAACAGGCGCCTTTCCCTTTTTCATTTCCATCTCTCCAAGTTAGTTTCTCCACATTTTTGATTTTCGGGTCGTCTGGGACAAAGGACCTAAGCGGTCAGAAGGCCTATGGGGCTTCTTTTTTAGGTAGTGGGCCTTCTTTAGTATTGAATTGTCAATCAAATTCACCTAGATTATTCCCTTCTAAAATTGATAAAGTCTGGTTTCTCTGTTAGTTTGTTGAAGGATAAGTAGTTTCAGTTTTTTTTTAGCACACAGATGAAGTTTCTCACTTAATGAACGGTTGCATCTTATATCGTTTTTTTTAACAAGGAGGAGACAGGATATGAGTCTCGATTATGTGAAATTTACACCGGGCTTTGGAAAGTTTATGCCCAAAGAATATCGCGATATGGTGGAGCATGGTCCCTTTGGCAAAAAGACAACTGTGTCCCAGGTCGGTACCTTTAAGGAAATTATGGAAGAACATCCCATGTGCGCCGGATGCGCGATGACGTTGTTTATTCGTTTAGCGTTTATTGCCTTCCCCAATCCTGAAGATACGATTACGGTCGGAACGGCTGGGTGTGGACGGTTGGCGATTTCTCAAGCTGCCGTTCCTTTCGTCTATGGAAATTACGGCGACCAAAATGGGGTGGCCAGTGGGTTATCACGCGGACTTCGCTTGAGGTTTGGAGATCGCCCCAAAGATGTTGTCGTGATGGCGGGTGATGGGGGAATGGCAGACATTGGCTTTGCGCAAACCCTGCATTCCTGGTTTCGAAAAGAAAAGTTCACGACCATCATGTTGGATAACGAAGTCTATGGAAATACGGGTGGTCAAGAAAGCGGAATGACCAACAAGGGCCAGGTTTTGAAGATGGCACCTTTGGGGAAAAAGTTTGAAAAGATGGATATGTTAGGAATGGCCAAGGTTGCAGGGTGTGCGTATGTGGCGACTGTGGTTCCCAACAACCCAAGAAGAGTAGAAAGTGTCATTAAAAAAGCCATCTTGATTGCACGAGAAGTGGGGCCAACGTATATCCAAGCCTATACATCCTGTAACATTGAATATGCGATTCCGACCGATCAAGTGTTGCAAGATTGTAAGGATGTTGAAAATGATCGTTATGCATTTACTGAATATATTTCGGACGAAGCAAAAGAGCATTTAGCTGGACTCTATGGGTATAAAGAATATCTCCCGAAGCCTGCAGCAGCAATAGCGAAGGGGTAACTTCTTGACTTGGTACTAAGAGTGGTGGGTTCTCACATTCTGATGAGGGAGGTGTAGAGATGGCTATTCGTTATAACATTCGTATGGCAGGCGTTGGTGGCCAGGGTGTGGTGACCGCATCCCACATTTTTAGTACGGCGGTCATTAATGCCGGTGGTGAAAGTACCATCGTTCCGTTCTATGGATCTGAAAAGCGAATGGCTCCCGTAGAAAGTTATGTGCGCGTCTCGAATGAGCCAATTTATGAAATTGGAGAAATTACCTTTCCTCACATTCTCATGATCTTTCATCCGCAGTGCATCACCCATGGAAAGAGCTACACGAATCCTTTTTATTATGGGTTAAAACAGGATGGAGTTGTTCTGATCAATAGCAACAACCCAATGACTCTTGAGCCTGACCAAGCTGCGGAATTAAAAGACTTAAATGCCAAAATTTATTACCTCCCGGCGACCCAAATGTCGCTAGATGTGGCGGGAATCGATCTGGCCACGAATATGGCGATGGTTGGGGCAATCGGCGCAATTACGGGACTTTCAACTTTAGAGGCCTGCGGCACGGCTGTGAAAGATCGATTTCTCGGAAAAGGTTTCGTGGTTTCTGGAGGAACGGCTGCCCTGGATAGTGTGGTGGAAAGAAAGTTCAAGAAAAAGGCAGAATTGATTGAGAAAAACTTAGCGGTGGTAAAGGCTGGTTGGGATTATGCCGTTGATAATGGATGGACTCTTGGGGCGTCCTCAATGGCCGACCAAACAGGTGCAGCAGCATCTGCAGCAGCAGATGCAGCTGCAAAGGCTTCTGCCTAAAAAGAGAAAATTGAAAGGGGAATAACATGTATCTTGTAGCGAATATTGATCAGGAAATCTGTGCCGCCACCAGTTGTAAGTTATGTACGCAATATTGTCCAGAAGCCAATACCATTCAATATGATACCGAAGCAGGCAAAGATAAGGGGTTGAAATATGGTTCGGCCTATGTGGCGGTAGATCGTTGTAAAGGCTGTGCCCAATGTGTGTGGGTGTGCGATAACATGGCGAAACATAAGGCCATTAAGATGGAAATGATTGACCAGATTGGTGATGCTGCACTTACCCCAAATATTACTTACCAAGAAAAAAACACCATAGCGGTTTTAGCAAGTCCGTGGCAGTCTTAAACTCGATCGCGTACTTGCTGATTTCCTATTTAATGTGAATCGGAGTCCAACGTGGAATTAACGAAAGAACTAGAAGACGCAATCGTAGCTCCAGGGCCACAAGGTTTCCATCCACCATCGGCTGCGGAACTTGGCGTGCTGACGCCGGACGAAGGATATGGTCTGAAATTTGGCCATGTTGTTGCGGAAGAGCTGGCAATGGAAGCCATGGCGCGTACGATGTTGACGCGCAAGAATGCAACCATTTTCCCTGGTCCATTAGTGTTGTGGAATTGGAATGATCATGCGGCGGATAAGGCTAGGGCTGTATTAGAGCTCGCAGCCCAATTACCCGAGGTGCTCGTCATTCCCATGCCGGATTATCGCCCCAAGTACCCTAAGGTTGAACCGGAAGAAGTTATCAATCCGAATCATCCAAATCTGACGATATGGGGGAATAAGATTGAAGCCTGTATTTTTATCGGGGTGCATTGTCACTATGCCAATTTGACCCTCAAGATGATTCGAGCTGGAACCAACTGCTGGACTTCGGCCATCTGTGCGGAACAAGGGCATGAGGATGCCATGTTCACGGTAAGAGATTCTGATGCCGCAAAGATTCGAAGGGTAACGGCCGTCTTCAAACGGGTACGCGAAGAAATGGGAATTAAATTGCCAGAAAATGGAGAGAATGTGCGTTTTACCGGGCTGCAGTCTAGGGTTCATGACGGCAAAACCCACACCAATCCATTGGATTTTGGATTGTCGGTTGATCCTGAAAGTGGAAATGCGGCGGCCTTTGGTCATAAAGCCGAACACATGCAAAAAGAAGCATAGGGGTATGTTGAAATTTTACTTTAGCAATAGGGGAATAAAGCCATGAGTGAAGGTTTAGAAACAGAAGTCAAAACCAATCCCCAAGGTGATCCAATTACGAGTGCCCCGGAAGCACCAAAGGCCGAAAGTGGAAAAGGAAGAAAAGATCCCCATGGGGATGCCAAAAGCCAGGTAGAAGTTTCCCCGGAATATATGTTTTTTGAGGCTCCGCGTGAACGGGAGTTTATTACGGGGAGTGAATGTGCAAAAGAAGCGGTGAGGCGCTCAAATGTCGATATGTCCGTGGCCTATCCCATTACCCCACAAAGTGAAACATTGCAATTAATTGGGGTCTTGTATGGGGAAGGGTATGTAAAGGAATTCTATCGAGGCGAAGAAGAATATGGAGTCATGTCGGCAATTGCTGGGGCCTCGCGCGCAGGTGTTCGCGCCTTTACAGCCACAGCTGGTCCTGGAACATTACGAGGTCTTGAGCCCATCGTCTCGTGGGCCGGTCACCGTCTTCCTGCCGTTTGCATGTTTACATGCAGAGTGGTCAATGCTCCGTTAGCTATCCAGCCTGATAATATTGAAATTGCCTACCTTTTGAACAGCGGAATGTTGGTCTTTCATGCTGAAAATCAACAGGATCTGTTCGATTTTATTATGAAGGGCTTTATTATTAGCGAAAAAAATGATGTGACGCTCCCGGTAGGTGTCTGCTGTGATGGTTTTTTTGTGACTCATGCTCGAGGATATTGTTCGATGCCAGATAAAGGGTTCAAGTTGCCGGCTCGGGATCCTTACCGAGGATCTGTGCCAGTTTTAGATGCGGAGAACCCACCGGCCCGATTGTCTCGTGATGCCCCGGTCCAAAAATCAAATTTTATGGCCTACAACATCCATGCGGTGTGGCAGCAGGAAGTATGGGCTGGCGTTGAGCGGTCAAGGAAATATATTGAGAAATATATGGATGGATTGCTGGAAGCCCAGGATGTGGACGGAGCAGATGTTCTCCTTATTGCTTCGGGAAGTGCAGCGGCCCAATCGCGTGAAGCGGTTCGTCAATGTAAGGAGAGAGGCATTAAGGCAGGATTGATCAAGATTCGTTCCTTGCGACCTTTCCCAACAAACGAACTGAGGAAGCTTTGTACTAAAGCCAAGCTTATTGTCATTCCCGAGTTCAATTATGTCGGATGGTTGGCTAAAGATGTAGCTACGGCAATTTATGGATTCTCCAATGCAAAAATTGTGGCTGGTCCACATGTCTACGGGGGAATGTCCATGCCAGTTGAAATGATTACGGATGAAGTGGAATGTGGCCTGACCGGGAAAAAATCCAATACTGTTCCTCCTTCAGCAATTATGGGAGTGGCAGATCCGGCGGCCGTGGCAGAATTTATGAAAAGCATATAACTCAATTGTCCACCAATTGAGTAAATTTATAAGCCCGCCCCAAACTAATTGGGGCGGGCTTTTCTGTATCTTCTGCAAACTCCCAATACCTTATGCCCTCTGCTAAAACAAGACGAATTCTTGTTACCAACGATGATGGCATTGATGCGCCAGGCATACGTGCCCTGGCCAAGGCTATGACAGCGTTGGGAGAAGTGTGGGTTGTGGCTCCAGAGAAGACACAAAATGCGGTAGGGCGAGCCATGACCCTTCATAAACCATTGCGTCTTCGGCAAATTCGGCCTCGGTGGTATGCCGTGAATGGAACACCAGCGGATTGTGTCACCTTGGCGATTTGCAAGCTTCTCGAAACTATGCTGCCCGTGCTGGTGGTCTCGGGAATTAATAAAGGGTGGAATCTGGGAGATGACGTCACCAATTCTGGCACGGTGGCTGGTGCGCTGGAAGGCATGCTCCATGGGATTCCGGCCATGGCGGTTTCCTTAGAAGATTGCTCCAAAGCTTCCTATGCTGTTGCTGCGCATTATGCGGTACAACTGGTGGAGCGTATTCTGAAATCTGGTTTGCCGGAAGGGACGATTCTCAATGTGAATGTCCCTGGCTTGAAAAAAGAAGCTATTACCGGCATACAGTTCACGAGTTTGAGCCAACGTCGGTATCATAACCCGGTGGTGGAAAAAATTGATCCCAGGGGAGGGTCCTATTTCTGGATCGCTGGGGAAAGACAATCATGGGCTCGAAAAAAGCCTTCCGATCATGATGCGGTAGAAAAGAACTTGGTTTCAGTCACTCCTCTGCATTTAGATTTAACTGATTACGAGGCGCTCAATTCGCTTAAAAATTGGGGGAAAATTCTTTCTCCCAAAAAGACAACGGATGTTTCATTTGTTCGAAAAGGGGCGAGAGCCAAAACGGTATGAAACCCCCTCTAGCCCTCTTTGGCAATCATTTTCTATAAATTTCTGGTTCCATCGGCATGGACTTGGTTAAAAAATTATATGACTGGATGCTGTCCTGGGCGGATTCGCCGTATGGGATTCCGGCCCTCTTTGTTTTGGCCTTAGCCGAATCTTCTTTTTTCCCTCTGCCGCCTGATGTGTTATTGATAGCCCTCACATTGGGCAATCCTGGAAATGCCTGGTGGTATGCGACAGTGGCCACAGTCGGGTCTGTTCTAGGAGGGGCATTGGGCTATGGCATCGGCTGGTATGGTGGGCGGCCCGTATTGAAAAAATTCATGGGACAAGATCGCATGGATCTCGTGCATCAGTATTTTCAACGTTATGAAGGCTGGGCGATTCTTATTGCCGGATTCACCCCAATCCCTTATAAAATCTTCACGATTGGGGCCGGAGCCTTTTATGTGGATTTTAAAACCTTTATGGTAGCCTCGATAGTCAGCCGAGGCGGGCGTTTTTTTCTGGTGGCGGGCGCCATCCAACTTTTTGGTCCATGGATGAAAGACATGATTGAAAAATATTTCAACCTCTTTTCTATCGTGTTCATTGTTCTATTGGTCCTGGGTTTTTGGGTGGTGAAACATCAGGGGCAGAAACTCGCTCAAACGACTTCTTCCCGAGAGCCCTAAACCATGTCGATTGTTCTCTATAACACCAAGACCAAGAAAAAGGATGCCTTCGTCCCGTTGATCCCTGGACAGGTCAGCATGTACGTCTGCGGCGTGACCGTCTACGATGATTGCCATCTAGGCCATGCTCGAAGCGCACTGACTTTCGACATGATCCGACGCTATTTTGAATTTGCTGGCTACCAGGTGAAATATGTGAGGAATTTCACCGATATCGACGACAAAATCTTAAACCGCGCCAAGCAAGAAGATGTCCCTTGGCATGAAATAAGCGAACGGTATATTCAGAATTTTTACAGAGACATGGGGGCATTGGGTATTACGAAACCCTCAGCGGAACCTCGAGCCACCGAACACATGCAGGATATTCTTCACATGGTTGAAAGCTTAGTACACAAGGGCATGGCCTATCACTTAGAAGGGGATGTCTATTTTTCCGTGAAGAAATTTACTCCTTATGGCCAACTATCCGGAAAAAACTTGGAAGAACTACAGGCTGGTGCCAGGATTGAGGTCGATACCCGAAAGCAAGATCCCATGGACTTTGCCTTATGGAAAACTGCAAAGCCTGGTGAACCTGGATGGGACAGTCCTTGGGGGAAGGGCCGACCAGGTTGGCACATCGAATGTTCAGCAATGTCGGTGGCCGAGTTAGGCCCCACGTTTGATATTCATGGTGGAGGCAAGGATCTCATCTTCCCCCATCATGAAAATGAGATTGCCCAATCTTGTGCCTATACCGGCAAAGAGTTTGCTCGCTATTGGGTGCATAACGGGTTTGTGACCGTGGATAAAGAAAAAATGTCCAAATCACTTGGCAATTTTTTCACTATCCGAGAGATCTTCGACAAATCTCCCGTTTCAGACTCGGAAGCCATAACAGGAGAATGCTTGCGCTATTATCTTTTGTCGACTCATTATCGAAGTGATCTGAATTTTTCTGAACAATCCCTTCCTGAAGCCAAATCGGCCATGGATTCTATTTATGGAATCATCCAACGATTAGAGGAATCCGATCCTCAGGGGATTACTGAAGGGGACGACGAGTGGGAGCGAGTCTCGAAGGAATTTGTGAATAAATTCCAAGAAAGTATGGATGATGATTTTAATACGCCCAAAGTGCTTGGGGCCTTTCACAAACTTCGAGGAGAAGTGAATAAATTATTAGTGAAAGGGTTGTCGAAAGAGACCAAAGGAAATGTCCTAGAGAGTCTCAAAAAATATGGGCAACTTTTGGGGCTCTTTCAGATTCCTTCAAAGAAATGGAACTTTACGGGTATACTTCCAGAAATTAGGATTTCAGCATCTTCTACAGTAACTGCTCGCATAGAGGTATTAGGACCTAAAGATGAATGGATTCAAAAACAAATCAGTCTTCGCAATGAAGCCCGTGCAAAGAAAGATTTTTCTATCGCTGATAACATACGAAAAGAATTAGCCGAACAAGGAATCATTCTCGAAGACCGGACCGATGGCACCACACGCTGGAAACGATGAACCCACTAGTGTGTTGTATGGGTTCCATACGGTCACTGAGGCCTTACAATCGCCCTCCCGTGTTATTGAACGGCTTTGGTTGGCCAAATTGGATGGCCGATTTTTCCCGCTCACCCGCCTAGCCAAAGAACGACATATTCCTTTTTCAGTCGAATCCCGAGAGCGATTGGATCGCTTGGCTGGCGATCGCCATCATCAAGGGGTCGTCGCCAATGTGGCGGCGAAACAGTATTTTGATGGGGAGGAATTGTTAGATGAAGTGGAGCAACGGAACGTTCCTTCGCTCCTTGTCGTCTTAGACCAGATCCAAGATCCACATAATCTGGGGGCCATTGCCCGATCAGTAGACGCAGCAGGAGGACATGGTATTGTCATTCCAAAACATCGCGCCGTGGGCTTAACGGCAGGAGTGGCTAAGGCTTCCGCCGGGGCCTTAGAGCATGTGCCCATTGCCAGAGTTGCCAATACTGGAAAATTTGTCGAACAATGTCAGAAACGGCGCATCAACACCATTGCGCTAGATGCTGAAGCCAAGACGTCTTATGCCGACGTTGACCTGACGGAATCTCTAGCCCTGGTTTTTGGCAGTGAAGGGGAAGGGATTCGGCCCATCGTGCTCAAAAAATGCGACGACCGTGTGCGAATTCCCATGTTAGGAAAGATTAACTCGTTGAATGTGTCCGTGGCGGTGGCGGTGACTCTCTTTGAAGTGGCCCGGCAACGGGCGGGAAAGACGTAAAACGGCAGGCAGGGGTTATTTGATCTGAATGAGCCCTTCTTGAATAGCCGCGTTGAGCAGTTGGGCCGCATTCGACACACGCACTTTTTTCATCATATTGGCACGGTGGGCTTCCACCGTTTTCACGCTAATTTTTAGCTGCTGCGCAATTTCTTTATTTTTCAGCCCGGACCAGATGAGTTGAAGGATTTCCTGCTCCCGCTGAGTCAGGGCCTCCGGGCGTTTGCGCTTAATCGGCGCCTCGTCTGATTCTTTGGGTTTTGGTCGAATGGTCATGAATTTCTCAGCATCCTTGGCTAGGCGAAATATCTAAGGGAGAATATCAGGTCATTTTTTGAAAGTAAACTGAAAATATACGTAAACTCACCCTAGTCGAATTAACTACGGAATATGTTGCATTTATGGCGCACTGGATTGTTTGGCTCAGCGTCTTTATTCTGGGAATCATCATTGGCAGCTTCCTGACGGTCTGCGTTCATCGAGTCCCGAAGGGGCGGTCAATCGTGGCCCCGCGGTCTGCCTGCCCAGATTGTGGAAAGCAAATCAGTTGGTACGACAATGTGCCACTCTTGAGCTTTCTCTGGCTTAAAGGCCAGTGTAGGGCGTGCCAGGTGGCTATTGCGCCGCGGTATCCCGTCATTGAGCTGGTCAACGGGCTGGGATATCTCTTGGTGGTCTGGCGGTTCGGGTTCACTTGGCCCACAGTTGTGTATGCCGGGTTGTTCTCAGTGTTCTGGGTGGTGACGTGGATTGATTGGGATCACAAGATCATCCCGGATGTGATCACGCTGCCGGGAATTATTCTAGGATTTCTGTGCGCCTCCCTTTTGTTGCCCACGGGCTGGCTCAACTCGCTACTGGGTATTCTTATCGGTGGAGGAATTCTGTTGGCATTGGCCTGGATTAGCCCCTATGTATTTGGCAAAGAGGGGATGGGTGGCGGAGACATTAAATTTTTGGCCATGGTGGGAGCCTTTTTAGGCTGGCAGCAGGCCCTTATCACGCTAATGGTAGCGTCGGTTTTCGGTGCAGTAATCGGGCTGGGGCTCTTGGCCTTGAAGGTCATGCAGAAAGGCCAATACATTCCTTTTGGCCCGTATTTGGCGTTGGGAGCCCTCATTGCCATGCTCTGGGGCGCGGACATCTGGCAGTGGTATTTTCGTGGGTTGGTCTGAATGAGAGCAGGGGATTCAAGTAAACAATTGGCAAGACCAGAACAAGCAGATGGTAGGCAAGTCTTCAACAGCATCAAAGGGCTTCACCTTAATGGAACTCATGATTGTGCTTGGCATCATGAGTATCACGTTAATGCTGACGAACATGTGGCTATCAACCCAGTTGCCCCATTGGCGACTAAACGGTGCAGTGCGGCAGGTGATGTCCGATCTGGTCGCGGCAAAAATGAGTGCTGTGGTGGAACGAAATCGGCAGCGGGTTTTTTTTCAAGACAATCGGCATTACCTCATATTGGACGATAAGAACAATAATGGAAAAATCGATGCCGGTGAACATCAAGAAACTCGAGATATTCAAGCGGACTATCAAGATGTCACCCTGACCGCCTCAAATAATCCTTCGTTTCTACCTCGTGGAACCGCCTCGAATCTGGCCTCCATCACCTTGACGAATTCGGCAGGCTCAAAAAAGATTACCATAGGTATCACGGGCCGAGTGAAGGTGCAATCCTGATGCAACAAGAAGCGAAACGGGTTTGGTCCTTGTCCCTCTGCTTGAAGAGGCAGCAAGGGTTGTCCTTGCTGGAAGTGATCATCGCCATGGCTGTGGTCTTTCTCGCTTTGCTGGGATTTGCAGGGTATTCAGTGGTGGCGCATACCGGCATGAGCGCCAGTGAAAAAATGACACGAGCGGTCACGTTAGCGCAGGAAAAAATAGAAGACGTGAAGCGGGAAGGCATGCCGCCTGGATTAACAAGTCCCTTGAGCACTACTGAATCTTATGGGTCGATTGCCGGAGCTCCACATCATCAACGCATGCTCACCATAACTCCCAATGATCCAATGCCTGGGTTACATACGATCACCGTCAACATGCAATGGGATAATGGGGCTCATACCACCTCTCTTAAGACCTACCTCGTGACAGAGTAATTGGTGAAACATGTTTCGCTTTCGCCAAAAATCACCCAACGGCTTTACCCTCATCGAAATGGTCGTGGCACTCGGCTTGAGTCTGGTGACGGTGAGCGCGGTTTATGCTTTGTACGTCAGTGAACTGCGCGCTCAATTGGTGCGCGAGGACATGTTGGAGATGCAGCAGCAGGCACGGGTTGTTATGGATATCGTCAGTCGTGAACTCTTGATGGCAGGGTACGATCCGCGAGGAGTCAACGACGATGGAGATCTGAGCAATGACTTTCTAGGGATTACCTATGATCCTGGTCGGTTGATTGTTAAGGCGGATTTGAATGGCAATGGCCTTATAGCAGACGCCAATGAGTCCATTACGTTTGTCTATGATTCCAAGACACATACCCTGCGGCGGAATACTGGTGGCGGTAATCAACCCTTTGGAGAAAACATCGAATCATTCCTGGTGGAGTATTTCGATCAAGGGGGAAATCCTACCGCCGACTCCGTAAGCATTCGGCAGGTGAAGATCAGTGTGACTGCTCGTACAGAAGATCCCGATCTCAAATACGTGCCGAACGGAGGGTATCGAACCGTGACCCTTCAGTCTCGTCTCACGCCAAGGAATCTCTAAACATGAAGATGGGCAAAAGAAGGCCAAGGCATAAAGTCTTGCTTGGCACCAGTAGTGGGAGTGCCCTCATTGCCGCACTATTATTGGTGGCTGTGTCGGGCATCATGGGAGCCACGATTCTGTTTGCGACCTCGACGGAGATGCGGATCAGCGGGAACTATCGAAGAGCTATCCAGACTTTTTATGCAGCAGAAGCCGGGCTAGCTGAAACCCAACGACGATTAAGCGGCTCGCCAGTATCGAATCCCGTTTTTCTTGGGGATCTGGTCTCATCCTATCAACCAAATTGGTCAGCCTATGTCTTTTCCCAGGTTGGGTGGAAACCCGCAGACGATCACACCTACAATGCCCTCCTCACCAACTACGTTCCGCTCTCAGGAAATGCCACGAATACCCTTGCCCTGCCAAACAGTGTGCAAAGTGAAATGCCGTATTGGGCCAAAGTACATCACAAAACGGAGTATGAAGCAGAACAGGCTGGCCATCGCCTGGCTACGCCACATTATCTGGATGGAGATGGTCTCACCACGTTGCATTCCACGAGCAATCGTGGGCAACTCATTCGATATGGCTATTCGTCTGACACTTCTGTGAAACCGGAACAATTCACCACGACTCTGCCGTCCTTGTATGCACCGATTGAAGTGATCATGAGTCATGGTCTGGTTGAAGGGGCCGATTCTATTCTTCAGGCGGACGTGATGCATCCTGCCGGTCCCCCGGTTTGGGCCCCAATTTACGCGGGCAATGAAGTCGTGCTTTCAGGTAGTATGATCATCATTCAAGGCATGGACGCCTGTGGACTTTTCCCTTCTGGCCTTCCGCCTATTTCACTCGCACCATTGGCATCGCTGGTAGGAACAGCTGGTCTGACCGGTAATCCTGCCACACCTCAAGTCAGTCTCATTTCTTTGGATTTGGATCAACAGATCAAGGACTTGAAGCAAGGTGCGACACCTGTGTTAACCGATTTGATGAGCGTGGCACTGGGCTCGTCCGCTTCCCCGGCTGTACATTACGCCGAACCCTCAAGCGGGACACTGATCGTCTCTCAGGTCACTGGCTATGGCCTTCTGCTGGTCAAGGGCAACGTTCATATTGTTGCACCATTTCAATGGGAAGGCCTTCTTGTTGTTTCAGGCCAAGTCACCTTTGCAGGAGGACTGGGATCGTCAAGGCTCAATGGCGCCCTTTATGCCGATCAGGTTCAAGTGCTTCATGACGATGTCAATGTCATCCTGGATTCCTGCCCCATCGCCGCGACTCTTCGCTCCCTTCCCGTCCAAGTCCTCACCTGGCGCCAATTGCTCTAAGCCCTTTCCATCGTGGATTGAAAGATCTTTCCACACGGAGCCCTGAACATTGGTATTGGCAGAAAGCTCAGATGGGCTTTCTGAGAAGGTTGATCAAGCCTCGTTCTTCACACAGTAATCAGTGAGCCACAAGCCTGGTGTCGTGTCTCATTCATTCATTGCCATACCCCGTTCGCCCTGAGCCTGTCGAGGGGTGAGGTCTATCAACAGGTTCCATGAATGTCCTCCAATGGAATCAGGAGAGCGTTCGACTGGCCTGCCCTGAGCGAAGCCGAAGGGCTCACCACGAATGGAAGGTCAATACATTTACGAAACACTGCACTAGTGGGAAGAAGTCTTAAGAATAGCGCAAAAGATGCCGATTTTTACTTAAGGAACGATGCTAGGGCGTCTTTAGCCTGAGATACCGACGAAGTTTGTGATATGCAACTACATATTTCTTTAGATACCCAAGAGCATATGCTGTATGCCGAACTCTATAGCGGTGAGGCCTCAGAGGAGGTCTCAATGCTCTCGATAACCGAGAAGTTAGAAGAGGCTGGTTATCGAGGCCTCTCCCTTGACGCACATGTGATGTCTGAGCTGTTGGCCAATGCGCAAGAAAACAAAGAATGTAAGATTGCGTTGAAAAGTCTTGTTGACGCGACTGTTTCAGTGGTGATCACCAGTGACAAGTTGCAGGTCTTGTTAACGCTGACGGCTGCTGATGGTGGGGAACCACTCACATTGGAGAGGATCTTTTTGGCGATTGCCGAAGCAGGGATCGTCGATTCACTCGTGAATCAGGCCATGGTATCTGATTGCTATGAGCGCCAATCAGCAACCAATGTGTGCATTGCTGAAGCACGGTTGCCTGTGAATGGGAAGGACGCGGAATATGTCCCGCTTGTGGAAAGCGAAACGATCGCACCACCCGATGTAGATGATCATGGCGTAGCCGAGGTGGGCAACACACATCAATTCTTATTGGTGAATGTGGGTACGCCATTGATGCGGCATGTGCCGGCCACCGAGGGCGTGGCAGGGATGAATGTTACTGGTGAAGAAATCAAGCCAACATCGGGAAAGGATTCCGGCTTTGCCAAAAAGCTGACCGGCGTTGGGCTATCGGCTGAAGATCCCAATGTCTTGCTGGCAGAAATAAAAGGACACCCGGTTGTGGTAAGAAATGGCGTCAATGTTGATCCAGTTCTTCATGTGGACAACGTCGATGTTCATACCGGAAATATCATGTTTGATGGCTCATTAGAGGTTAAGGGTGATGTGGCCGTTGGGATGACGATTGAGGTGACGGGTGATGTCTCTATTCGAGGAGCAGTTGAACGAGCAAGCATCAAAGCGGGCCAGAACATTCGTGTGGGCGGGGGTATTTTGGGTGGAGAAGATGTTGAAGCCATGGACGAAAAGAATCTGGAGTATAGGATTGAAGCCGGGGGCGATATCGAAGCCAAATTTGTGAACCTTTCAAATTTGAAAGCGAAAAATAATATTGTCGTTAAAGAATATATTCTTAACAGCTATGTGAAATCAGGCAATGAGCTAGTCTTAGGTCAGCCAAATGGAAAAGGTGTGTTGTCTGGTGGGAAAAGTAAAGCGGCTCATCAAGCGGTGATTAAGCAAGTAGGGAATGAGACCTATATGCCAACCTGCCTCACCGTAGGGCATCTGAGTAAGCTCTATGCGGTGTATCAAAAATTACAAAAAGAACTCACGGTGCGCTTGAACGAAAAAGAGCAATTGGAAAAAATCCTTGAGAAGGTCGAGCAAAGCCATAGCGCAGTTCTTGGGAAAATGTCCGTAGATAAGACCACCAAGATTGCGAATACCATCGTTGCGATCAATGAAAAGATGGCAACAATCCAACAGCAACTGCGGGCACTAGAGCCTGAAATAGAATTACAAAAGAAGGCGACGATCAAGGTGACGAGGACCATTTATCCTAATGCCGTGCTCACCATTAATGATACGACCAAACGGTTTTCTACCCAGACGAGTGGGAAGACGTGGGTGCAATCGGGTGATGAGCTGGTAGAGCAGAACGCAAAGGAATAGAGCCATGCTTGTTGACAGCATTATGAGTCAGAATGTGCACTGCGTCTTGCCGAGCGCGACACTGGAGGAATTGTGTGACATCTTCAAACGGGTGCCGTATCATCATCTGCTCGTGTCGCAAGAGAGTGCGTTGTTGGGCATTATCTCTGATAGAGATGTCTTGCGTACCTCTAGCCCTTTTATCAATACCGCACGAGCGACCCCTCCAGATCAAGCACTCTTACAAACAACGGCTCAAGATATCATGTCCACGACATTAATCACTGTGAGGCCAGACACCTCAATTGATACGGCGGCCATTCTTTTACTGGAACATAGTATTTCATGTTTGCCCGTGGTCTCGAGTGTCGAGGCTATCGAGGGCATTCTGACCTGGAAAGACATGCTGAAGTACTATGTGTATATTCTCTAATCCTTCTTAATACATCTACATCATATGGTCTCTCGTAACCCATCCTCCCAATAGCATGTTCGCTCATTCCCCTATAGTAGGTGATTTTAAAAATGTGGACTCTTGTGTTCCTTGAGGTACAGTCATTGTCCGTATGGGGAAGATGAAGTGTATGCCTTATGGAAAAATGTGTGGTGAGACAATCAATGGTATTTCAAAATGACGACGTCAGCATTACGCTCTATGCCTGCCCCATTGCCTCGACCCTTCGCACCCTTTCTGTCCAAGTCCTGAACTGGCGACAAGTGCTCTAAATTTTCTTCCAAAAATTTCTCTACCAACCTAATCATCAACGATTTTGGGTTCAATGATTTCTCGATGATCCTTAGGGATGACGGGAATGCTGCAAGCCATTGAATTTAAAATGATTTTTGTAGGTGCTATGTAAGCTGTCTCAATTGCCTATCAAATACTCTGCCCGTCTGGGTCTTTAGTCTCTCCCTCTTGTCTGGGCCTTTCGGTTGATTGTTGACTAGGCTCAATCTAATTAAAATCACAAACCTTAGGAATCCCTAAAGAGTTCTCTATTCCCGACCATTGGGTTTTTCTCAGCTAACAAATTTTTAATTGGAGGAAACACTATGTCAGCCGAACCCGATATCATTTACACCAAAGTCGACGAAGCGCCGGAACTGGCGAGTGGATCGTTTTTACCGATTATCCAAGCCTTTGCCAAAACAGCAGGGGTGAATGTTGGCAAGAAAGATATCTCGCTGGCCGGCCGAATCATTGCGCAATTCTCGGATAGGCTCAAACCTGAACAACAGCAACCGGATGATCTCGCCTTGCTGGGTGAAATTGTGATGACACCAGAATCCAATGTCATCAAGCTTCCCAATATCAGTGCCTCCCTCCCTCAAATTAAGGGTGCCGTGAAAGAATTGCAATCTCAGGGCTATAACATTCCGGACTACCCGGAAGATCCCAAAAATGATGAGGAAAAAGCGATTAAAGCTAAGTTCGACAAAGTAAAAGGCAGTGCAGTGAATCCGGTACTGCGACAAGGCAATTCCGATCGTCGAGCCTCTGCGTCGGTGAAGCAATATGCGCAAAAGAATCCGCACCGAATGGGGAAGTGGACGAAAGATTCAAAAACGCATGTAGCACATATGACAGGTGGTGACTTTTTCGGCAACGAAAAATCCGCAACGATTACGGAACAGGCTGCAGGAAAGGGTCGGATTGAATTTGTGAGCGCTGACGGCAGTACGAAGGTGTTGAAAGATAAATTGACCTTTGACAACGGCGATGTCGTTGATGCGACGAAGATGAGCGTCAGCGCGTTACGGCAATTTTTTAGGGATCAAATAGCAGATGCAAAGAAAAATCCTGACGTGCTCTTCTCGTTACACATGAAGGCCACCATGATGAAGGTGTCTGATCCGATTATCTTCGGACATTGCGTGACGGTGTTCTTTGAGGACGTCTTTAAAAAACATGAGAAGACGTTTGCTGAGCTAGGTGTCAATGTGAATAACGGGTTAGGCGATGTCTATGCCAAAATCGAGAAATTGCCTGCGGCGCAACAAGAAGCCATTAAAGCGGATATTCAAGCAGCACTGAAGAATGGGCCCACAATGGCGATGGTGGATTCTGATAAAGGGATCACCAATTTGCATGTCCCCAGTGACGTGATTATCGATGCCTCAATGGCTGCGGCGCTTCGCACCTCGGGTAAAATGTGGGGCCCTGATGGTAAAGAACATGATATGAAGGCCACTATTCCGGACAGAAGTTATGCAGGCATCTATCAGGCCGTGGTCGATTTCTGTCGGGAGAATGGAGAATTTAATCCTGCCACGATGGGGAGTGTGCCCAATGTGGGGCTGATGGCGCAGGCGGCGGAAGAGTACGGGTCGCATGACAAAACGGTTGAGGCCTCAGATAAAGGCGTCATCCGAGTCATCGATGGGGCAGGGAAAGAGTTGCTTCAGCACGATGTGGAAAAAGGAGATATTTGGCGGAGTTGTCGCACCACGGATATCGCCATTAAAGACTGGGTCAAGTTGGCGGTGAACCGGGCGAGACTGTCTTCAACGCCAGTCGTATTTTGGCTGAATAAGGATCGGGCTCACGATGCCCAGATAATTGCGAAAGTGAATCGATACTTGAAGGATCATGATACAAAAGGTCTGGATATCCAGATCATGCCCCCTGTGGAGGCGATGAAACACTCCTTGAAACGGGCTAAAGACGGTAAAGACACCATTTCGGCGACGGGAAATGTGCTTCGGGATTATCTCACCGACCTCTTCCCAATCTTGGAATTGGGCACCAGTGCCAAAATGTTGTCTATCGTTCCGTTAATTAACGGTGGCGGACTGTTTGAGACCGGAGCTGGAGGATCGGCTCCCAAGCATGTGCAGCAGTTTGTCAAAGAAGGACATTTACGATGGGATTCGCTCGGAGAATTTCTGGCATTGGCCGAATCCTTTTCGCATTTAAGCCGAGCCAAGAACAATAAAAAGGCGAAAGTCCTCGCCGACACGCTGGACCGTGCGACCGGTCAACTCATGGATAATCGAAAAGCACCAGGTCGAGAGTTGGGTGAATTGGATAATGCGGGCTCCCATGTGTGGGAAGCCATGTATTGGGCCAAAGAACTGGCAACCCAAAATGACGATCAGGAACTTAAAGCAAAGTTTACGCCTGTCGCCAAAGAGCTGGAGGCCAATATCGATAAAATTCTTGAAGAATTCAAAGCCATCAAAGGTAAGCCAGTTGATATCGGGGGGTATTATCACCCCAATGCAGATAAGGTGAAGGCGGGGATGCGTCCCAGCGCCACCTTCAACAAAATTCTGGCGTCCTTGAATTAAAAAAGGACAACGACCAATAGACCTTGTGTGGTCTAAATGCTGGGCCGGGTTCCTATGGGAACCCGGCCCAGTTTTTTTATAGAGTAAGGATGAGTGGT